>Ga0182738_1002103_pt1 | contig 24031 bp, 19 predicted proteins | sample eDN5th30CBELigMG_FD_128876 | JGI IMG/M metagenome (GOLD analysis project Ga0182738, IMG submission 128876) | Enriched Miracle-Growth compost microbial communities from Emeryville, California, USA - eDNA 5th pass 30_C BE-Lig MG (version 2)... ...
ACATGCGCGCCATCGCGCTCGATATGGTCGTCCCCCGGGTTAGGTTCGGTCACGAGGTCGATCGTGTATTCCATGCCCGCGCAGCCGCCCTTCTTGATGCCCAGGCGAATGCCCTTGGCATTGTCGCGCGAGGCAACGATCTCATTGACGCGGGCGGCGGCCCGCTCGGTCATGTTGATGACGGCAAAGCGTCCCATATTTCAGTCTCCATGCCGGGCGGGTTCAAGGCCCGCCGGATCGATATGCTCAGGATGGCGAAGAAACCGGTTTCGTTCAAGCCCCATGCCTGATGGCGCGCCACGTCCGGTCAGTACCAGCCGACCGCGATCTGCGCTTCCTCCGACATGCGGTCCGGCGTCCACGGCGGATCGAAGACCATGCTGACCTCGACATCTGAAACGCCTTCCACCGCGCCGACAGCGTTCTGCACCCAGCCGGGCATCTCGCCGGCCACCGGGCAACCGGGCGCGGTCAGCGTCATGTCGATCTTCACCGAGCGGTCGTCCTCGATGTCGATCTTGTAGATGAGGCCGAGTTCGTAGATGTCGGCGGGGATTTCCGGGTCGTAAACGGTCTTCAGCGCCGAAATGATGTCGTCGGTCAGCCGCGCAAGCTCTTCCGCGGGAATCGCGGAAACCTGTGCTACGTTGCCGTCCTGCCCGTCGGCCGGGCTCGTTTCGATTGCTGCTGCGCTTGCGTCTTCCATCGCGGTCACCCGAAGAATTTGCGCGCTTTTTCAAGCGCCTCGGCCAATGCATCCACTTCGGCCATGGTATTGTACATACCGAATGATGCCCTGCATGTGGAGGTTACGCCGAAGCGTTTCAACAGCGGCTGCGCGCAATGCGTGCCGGCCCGCACGGCAACGCCCTGACGATCGATCACCATCGAAACGTCGTGCGCATGGATGCCCTCAAGCTCGAACGACACGATTGCGCCCTTGCCCGGCGCATCGCCGATGATACGCAGCGAATTGATGGCGCGCAGGCGCTCATGCGCATAGGTCTTGAGATCGGCTTCATGCGCGGCAATCGCCTCACGGCCGATCTTTTCCACATATTCCAGCGACGCGCCGAGCCCGATTGCCTGCACGATGGGCGGCGTGCCGGCCTCGAAGCGGTGCGGAGGCTCGTTGTAGGTGACGAAATCTTCCGTCACCTCCTCGATCATCTCGCCGCCGCCCTGGAAGGGGCGCATGCGCTCCAGCATCTCGCGCTTGCCGTAAAGCGCGCCGATGCCGCTCGGCCCATAGACCTTGTGGCCGGTGAGAACATAGAAATCGCAATCGAGATCGCGCACGTCCACCGGCAGGTGAACCGCGCCCTGGCTGCCATCCACCAGCACCGGAATGCCGCGCGCATGGGCGATCTTCACGATCTCCTTGATCGGCGTGACGGTGCCCAGCACGTTCGACATATGCGTGATGGCGACCAGCTTCGTGCGGTCTGTCAGGCGCTTTTCGAATTCCTCGATCTGGAAGGCGCCCTGATCGTCCACCGGCACCCAGACCAGCTTCGCGCCCTGACGCTCGCGAATGAAATGCCAGGGCACGATGTTGGAGTGATGCTCCATGATCGACAGCACGATCTCGTCGCCCTCGCCGATATTGGGCATGCCGAAACCGTAGGCGACCGTGTTGATCGCCTCGGTCGCCGAGCGGGTGAAGACGATCTCGTCGACGCTGCCCGCATTCAGGAAGCGCCGAACGGTTTCGCGCGCCTTCTCATAGGCGTCGGTCGCGGCGTTGGAGAGGAAATGCAGGCCGCGATGCACATTGGCGTATTCGTTGGCATAGGCATGGTTCACCGCATCCAGCATGGCCTGCGGCTTCTGGGCCGAAGCGCCATTGTCGAGGTAAACCAGGGGTTTGCCGTAAACCTCTCGCGAAAGGATGGGAAAGTCGCGGCGGATCGCCTCGACGTCATAACCCTCAACGATTTTCGCCGGTGCGTTCATGGCTCACCCGTGTGTCTGGAACCAGTTGTCGAGCAGCACTTCCAGTGCATCGACCACGGGCTCGTCTTCCAGTTCCTCGATGACCTCGGCCAGGAATGCCTTGACCAGAAGGCCGCGCGCCGTCTTCTCGTCGATGCCGCGCGCCATCAGGTAGAAGAGATGGTTACGGTTGATTTCGGTGACGGTGGCGCCATGGCCGCACTGCACGTCGTCGGCGAAGATTTCCAGTTCCGGCTTGGTCGAGAACTCGCCGTCATCGGACAGAAGCAGCGTGTTGCATGCCATTCGCGCATCGGTCTTCTGCGCATATTGCGCGACATTGATGCGGCCCTGGAAAACGCCATGCGCGTTGCCGGTCACGACATTGCGGATCACTTCCGTCGAGCTGGTATTGGGCACGGAATGGTCGAGCACCATGGTTACGTCGGTGTGGCTGTCGGCGGCCAGCAGGTTGACCCCGCGCAGCGTGAAGACCGCCCCTTCGCCCTTGGTATTGACGAGGATTTCCTCGCGCACCAGCTTGCCGCCGGCGTTCATGATGAACAGCGTCAGCTTCGCGTCCTTGCCGATCTCGGCCTTGAACTGGGAAAGTTGCGTCATGCTTTCGGGCTGATCCTGAACGATCACCCACAGCACTTCCGCACCCTCATCGAGCGTGAGCTGGCTGACCGAGCTGACGAAGGCGTTCTCGCCGTCGCCGGTCTGGCGTTCCACCAGTGTCGCCCTGGCGCCGGCGCCGACCCGCACGGGAAAACGCACATGCGCCTGGCCGCCGCCCTGCACATTCTGCAGTTCCAGCGGCGCTGCAAGCTGCGTTCCGGCGGCGATGTCGACGAAATAGCCATCGGCCACGAAGGCGGCGTTCACCGCGCCGATCGCATCGTCGGCGCGATCCAGATCGAGCGTGGGCGCAAAGCTGCCGTCGATAAGCTTGTCGGCAAGCGACTGGACGGTGACGCCCTCGATCGAGGGCAGCTTCTTCACAGAGGCGCCGTTGAGCATCGGCAATACCGCCGAGCCCTCGAACACCGGTGCGACGGCCCTGGGCCGCGCGGTTTCGTCATAAGCGGGAACCGATGACAGCAGGCGGCGCAGGTCGGTGTAGTGCCACGCCTCGACGCGCTTGGTGGGCAGGCCCACCTTCAGCGCCTCGATGGCATTGTCGCGCTTGACCATCACGTCGCCATCGCCCGGCAGCAGCGAAAGCCGCTCGCCGAACGCATCGATCAGAGCCGTTTCGGCCGCCGTGCGCTGGGGAGTTGCGTGTATGTTCATCACTGTCACCTATGCGGCCTCTTCGATGATCCCGGCATAGCCGTTTTCTTCCAGCTCATAGGCGAGCGACTTGTCGCCCGACTTGATGACCTGGCCCTTGTAGAGCACGTGCACGGCATCCGGCACGATATAATCGAGCAGGCGCTGGTAGTGGGTGATGACCACGATGGAGCGATCCGGCGAACGGAGCTGGTTGACGCCATCGGCCACGATCTTCAGCGCGTCGATGTCGAGGCCGGAATCGGTCTCGTCCAGCACGCACAGCTTCGGCTCCAGGAGCTTCATCTGCAGGATTTCGGCGCGCTTCTTCTCGCCGCCCGAAAAGCCGACATTGAGCGGACGCTTCAGCATGCCCATGTCCATGTCGAGTTCGCCGGCGGCCTGCTTCACGCGTTTCAGCAGATCCGGGATCGACAGCGGGTCCTCGCCGCGCGCCTTGCGCTGGGCGTTCATCGCCACCTTGAGAAACTCCATGGTCGCCACGCCCGGTATCTCCATCGGATACTGGAACGCAAGGAACACACCGGTGGCGGCACGCTCGGCCGGGTCCATTTCGAGGATCGACTCGCCATTGTAGAGAATCTCGCCCTCGGTCACCTCATAGTCCGGGCGACCGGCCAGCACATAGGACAGCGTGGACTTGCCCGAGCCGTTCGGGCCCATGATGGCGGCAACTTCGCCGTCTTTAACCGTCAGGTTCAGCCCACGGATGATCTCGACGCCGCTTTCGGCAACACGGGCATGCAGGTTCTTGATTTCAAGCATTTTTTCTTCTTCCTGAATTCCAAAATCCGGTCAGCCGACCGATCCTTCGAGGCTGATGCCGATGAGCTTCTGCGCCTCCACGGCGAACTCCATCGGCAGCTCCTGGATGACTTCCTTCACGAAGCCGTTGACGATAAGCGCAATCGCTTCTTCCTCGGGAATGCCGCGCTGCATGACATAGAACTTCTGGTCCTCGGAAATCTTCGAGGTGGTCGCCTCATGCTCGAATTGCGCGGTCGAGTTCTTCGCTTCCATGTAGGGCACGGTGTGCGCGCCGCACTGGTCGCCGATCAGGAGTGAGTCGCAATTGGTGAAGTTGCGCGCGTTCTCGGCCTTGCGGTGGGCCGAAACCTGTCCGCGATAGGTGTTCTGCGAGAAGCCCGCCGCGATGCCCTTGGAGATGATCCGGCTCTTGGTGTTCTTGCCCAGATGGATCATCTTGGTGCCGGAATCGACCTGCTGGTAGCCGTTCGAAACCGCGATCGAGTAGAACTCGCCCTGGCTGTCGTCGCCGCGCAGGATGCAGCTCGGATACTTCCAGGTGATTGCCGAACCCGTCTCCACCTGCGTCCAGGAGATTTTCGAGCGCGCGCCACGGCAATCGCCACGCTTGGTGACGAAGTTATAAATGCCGCCCTTGCCCTGGGAATCGCCCGGATACCAGTTCTGCACCGTCGAATATTTGATCTCGGCATCGTCCAGCGCGATCAGTTCGACCACGGCCGCGTGAAGCTGGTTCTCGTCGCGCTGGGGAGCAGTACAGCCCTCCAGATAGGAGACGTAAGCCCCCTCTTCCGCGATGATCAGCGTGCGCTCGAACTGGCCGGTGTTGCGCTCGTTGATGCGGAAATAGGTCGACAGCTCCATCGGGCAGCGAACGCCCTTGGGCACGTAGACGAAGGAACCGTCGGTGAACACCGCCGAATTCAGCGTCGCGTAGAAATTGTCCGTCGTGGGAACAACCGTGCCGAGATACTTCTTCACCAGTTCCGGATGCTCGCGAATGGCTTCCGAAATCGAGCAGAAGATGACGCCGGCCTTGGCCAGCTCTTCCTTGAAGGTGGTGACGACCGACACCGAGTCGAACACGGCATCCACCGCCACGCGGCCGGACTTGTAAACATTGTCGCCGATCTCGTCGAACTCGCCCGGCTTCTGCACGCCGGCAAGGATCTCCTGCTCGCGCAGCGGAATGCCGAGCTTCTCATAGGTCCTGAGCAGTTCGGGATCGACCTCGTCCAGCGACTTCGGTCCCGACTGGTTCTTCGGTGCCGCGTAGTAATGAATGTCCTGAAAATCGATCTTCGGATATTCGACGCGCGCCCAGGTCGGCTCCTCGAGCGTCAGCCAGCGGCGGAATGCGCCAAGGCGCCATTCCAGCATCCACTCGGGCTCGTTCTTCTTTTCGGAAATGAAACGGATGATGTCTTCATTCAGGCCCTTGGGAGCCTTTTCCGTCTCAATCTCGGTCTCGAAACCGTATTTATACTGGTCCACATCGATCTTGCGGACCTGCTCGATCGTTTCCTGCACTGCAGGCATCAGCGTTCTCCATCCACGCCGGAGTCAAGGTCCGGCAGTTTTCAAACTATGGCACCGCAGCGCGGCGTAAGTTCCATATAGTGTATCCGGCCGGGAAATTCATCCGCTGAAAGCGCCGCAGGCGCCCCGAGATACACCGACTTCTTGGTCCGACGACCAAATTGCCTGCCGCCTATGCGGCTTGCGGCTTTCCGGCACGCCGCGCCAGCAAACTGGACAGCGCCGCCGTGAATTGTTGAACCTCGGCCCGCGTGGTCGCGGGGCCGACCGAAACGCGCAGTGCGCCTTCCGGATTTTCATGTCCCATGGCCTTCAGCACGTGGCTGGGGCCGACCTTGCCCGAAGAGCAGGCCGAACCTGCCGACAGCGCAACGCCGGCGAGGTCGAAAGCGATCTGCGCGGTTTCCGACTTGATGCCGGGGATTGCGAAGAAAGTCGTATTTGCAAGGCGCGCGGCCTGCCGCCCGAAGATTTCCGCATCCGGTGCGCGCGAGAGAACGGAAGCCTCGATCTCGTCACGCAGGTCACAGATCTCGTTCACGCCAGCGAGCGCTTCCAACGCCTGTGCCGCAGCTGCGCCAAAACCGGCAATCGCGGCAAGGTTTTCAGTACCGGCCCTGAAGCCCTTTTCCTGGCCGCCGCCGACGACCAACGGCTTCGGCATCATCAGGTCCGAACACGCAACGAAAGCGCCCGCACCCTGGGGGCCGCCGATCTTGTGTGAAGACAGGATCAGGAAATCGATATAACCGGCCGAAATATCGAGCGGAATCCGGCCAGCAGCCTGAACCGCATCGGCCACGAGCACGCCACCGGCTTCCTTGACGATCCTGCCGATCTCTTCGAGCGGCTGGACAACGCCAGTTTCGTTGTTGGCGGCATGGATGGCCACCAGTGGCAGGCCCTCGGCCTTGTCATGCGCGGCAAGCACCGCGGCAAGCGCCTCAAGATCGAGGATGCCGTCCGCGTTCACGCCGACATGCGCGGTGCGCTCCGCCCCGAAACGGCCACCATTCAGCAGGCAAGGATGATCGGCGGCACTGACATAGACCTTGCCCATGCGCAGGCGCGCGCGCCCCATCTGCCACTCCGGCGTCAGCAGCGTGGTCGCCGCTTCCGTCGCGCCCGAGGTGAAGACGACATGTTCGGCCTGGCCATTGACCAGCGCAGCGACGTTACGGCGGGCATCTTCGATGATGCGGCGCGCCGCCCGCCCCTCGCTGTGGACGGACGAGGCATTGGCCGAAGAATCCAGCGCCGCAAGCATCGCCGCGCGCGCCAATGGCAGCAGCGGAGCGCTCGCATTATAATCCAGATAGGCGCGGGTGGCGGCCATACGTGCTCGATCGATCCTTTAAGTCAACATTCGGGCGGCTCGAACGTTATTTCCTTGAAATTACAAGGCCAGACGTCCTAACTACCCGCTTTGCCAAAGCGGTGGTGACCCACCGACTTTTGAACAGTTCTAAACTAGCTTGTAAGAACACGCATATCGCGCGTCAAGACCAGCGGCGAGAATTGTTTCGATTGGCAGTCAAGTTTTGCGCGAGTCAAGTGGAGTCATTCATGCCTGAGGTCATTTTCGCCGGTCCGGCGGGTCGTCTGGAAGGCCGCTACCAGCCGTCGAAAGAGAAGAACGCGCCGATTGCGATCATCCTGCATCCGCACCCCCAGTTCGGCGGAACGATGAACAACAAGATCGTCTACGACCTCTTTTATATGTTCCAGAAGCGGGATTTCACCACCCTGCGCTTCAATTTCCGCGGCATCGGCCGCAGCCAGGGCGAATTCGACCACGGCACCGGTGAACTGTCGGACGCTGCGGCCGCCCTCGACTGGATCCAGGCGCTGCATCCCGATTCGAAATCCTGCTGGGTGGCCGGCTATTCCTTCGGCGCCTGGATCGGCATGCAGCTCCTGATGCGTCGCCCGGAGATCGAGGGTTTTATCTCGGTCGCGCCGCAGCCCAACACCTACGACTTCTCGTTCCTGGCGCCCTGCCCGTCTTCCGGCCTCATCATCCATGGCGACGCCGACAAGGTGGCCCCACCCAAGGACGTGCAGGGTCTGGTCGACAAGCTGCACACCCAGAAGGGCATCACCATCACCCAGAAGACCATTCCGGGCGCCAACCACTTCTTTGCCAATCACAGCGAAGTTCTGATCGAGGAATGCGCCGACTATCTCGACCGGCGTCTCGCCGGCGAACTGGCCGACCCGCGCCCGAAGCGCCTCAGATAATCTGACAAAGGAGCGCAGCCATGTACCAGCCGCCTCATTTCGTGGAAACCCGGCTGGACGTGCTGCATGCACTGATCCGCGCGCACCCGCTCGGCCTGCTCATTTCCAACGGCACGGAAGATGGCATCACGGCCAATCCCGTGCCGTTTTTACTGGATGCCGGGTCCGCGCCTCACGGCAGGCTGCGGGCGCATATGGCCAAGGCCAACGGCCAGTGGCGGCAGATCGCTGAAAACCCGGATGCGCCGGTTCTTGTCGTCTTCCAGGGCGTTGACACCTATGTCACGCCCTCCTGGTACGAGACCAAGCGGGAGACCGGCAAGGTGGTGCCGACCTGGAACTACGCCATGGTGCAGGTGCGCGGCCGGGCGCGGGTGATCGACGACACCAGTTGGCTCGCTGCTCAGGTGTCCGAACTGACCGCCGCCCACGAAGCGGGCCGGGCGGAACCATGGGCCGTGACGGATGCACCCGAGACGTTTGTCCGGTCGCAGCTCAAGGGCATCATCGGCCTCGAAATCGAGATCGCCGAAATCTCCGGCAAGTGGAAGGTCAGCCAGAATCGCCCTGTCCCCGACCGTTCCAGCGTCGCCGGCGGGCTCGATACCGAGCCCTCGCCCCAGGCGGAAGAGATGGCCAGGCTGGTGCGCTCCTATGGAGGACTCCAAAACGGGTAATCCGATGCGAATTTTACCCAAAACGCGATCCGGATCGTACAAGTCAGCGGCCGATCAGCGCGTCGATTGAGTCATTTTGCCTGCCGTTCTTGTGATTCTGCGCCGCCGGGTGCTAAACGGCAGCAGTCAAATTTGCCGCGCCGTATGAGAGGCCCGGTTTCTCTCGGGAAAAGAAAGATATGTCCGCCTTTAAATCCGACTTCCTGCGCATCCTTTCCGAGCGCGGCTTCGTCCACCAGATGTCCGACGAATCCGGCCTCGACAAGCTTTTCGCGACGGAAACGGTTTCGGCCTATATCGGCTTCGACCCGACTGCGCCCAGCCTGCATGCGGGCGGCCTCATCCAGATCATGATGCTTTACTGGATGCAGCAGACCGGGCACCGGCCGATCGCCCTGATGGGCGGCGGCACCGGCATGGTCGGCGACCCGTCCTTCAAGGACGAGGCCCGCAAGCTGATGACCACCGACACGATTCAGTCGAACATCGACAGCATCAAGAAGGTCTTCTCCAACTACCTGACCTTCGGCGAAGGCCCGCGCGATGCGCTGATGGTCAACAATGCCGACTGGCTGCGGCCACTCAATTACCTCGAATTCCTGCGCGATGTGGGCCAGCACTTCTCGGTCAACCGCATGCTGAGCTTCGATTCGGTGAAGCTGCGCCTCGACCGCGAGCACTCGCTGTCCTTCCTCGAATTCAACTACATGATCCTGCAGGCCTACGACTTCGTGGAACTCAGCAAGCGCTACGGCGTGCGCCTGCAGATGGGCGGCTCGGACCAGTGGGGCAACATCGTCAACGGCATCGACCTCGGCCATCGCATGAACACGCCGCAGCTCTATGCGCTGACCTCGCCGCTGCTCACCACCGCGTCGGGCGCGAAGATGGGCAAGTCGCTGAATGGCGCCGTGTGGCTCAACGCCGACATGCTCTCGGCCTATGATTTCTGGCAATACTGGCGCAACACCGAAGACGCCGATGTCGAGCGCTTCCTGAAACTCTACACCGCCCTGCCCCTCGATGAGATCGCCCGTCTGGGCAAGCTCGGCGGCTCGGAGATCAACGACGCCAAGAAGGTGCTGGCCACCGAGGTGACGGCAATGCTGCACGGCCGCGAAGCGGCCGAGCAGGCCGCCGAAACCGCGCGCAAGACCTTCGAGGAAGGCGCTTTCGCCGACACGCTGCCGACCGTCGAGATCGCACAGGACGAGTTGCAGGCAGGCATCGGCCTGCTGGCGCTGTTCGTCACCGCCGGTCTTGCAGGCTCCAACGGCGAGGCCCGCCGCCATGTGCAAGGTGGCGCCGTGCGCCTCAACGATACGCCCGTGTCGGACGAGCGCCGCATGGTCACCACAGCCGACCTGACCGCCGATGGCGTGCTAAAACTCTCGCTTGGCAAGAAGAAGCACATTCTGGTCCGGCCGGCCTGACCGGAACCGGGATCGCGAAGCACAGGAGCCCGCCGACGCATTGCGCCGGCGGGCTTTTCATTTGCGGCGGATTTCTCCGGCGCGATCCATGGGTGAGGATATGGCTACCCGATCAAAAGCAGTCCATATGCGACAAATCTGGCTGCCCCCCGCCCACGCCCCGATCGGGCAGCCCTACTGAAACTCGAAAATCGAGCGGAAAATGCCCGGCGCTATCACCGACAACGGGTTGATCTCCAGATTGGGCGACTTCGAGTTGCCATGAAGCTTGTAGGTCACGCCGATCAGGCCACGGTCGCGACCATTGCCGAGAATGGCCCCGACGATGGGGATTTCCCCGAAAATGCGGTTCAGCCCATAGGCGGGCATGAAGGTGCCGGTCATGGCCATATTGCCGTTCTGATCGTAGAGCGTGCCCTGGAACGTCGTGCCGATCAACGGTCCGCGCAGCACGCCATTGCCGATCTTCAGGTAGCCCGGCCCCTTCTCGATCTGCGCCGAGCCGCGCTCGAACTGGACGCGCGACGTGTCGATGTCGCTCTTGACCGCCTGGTTCAGGCTGCGCCGATCGCCCGGAGGGGTGGTCGATACGATCGAGGCGAGCTTCGGCTCGTTGACGACCCAGAAATTGCTGGCATCGACGCGGCCACGCATGGGGCCGCCGCCATTGTCCGACAAGGACAGACGAATCGAACCGCCCTGCATATGGTCATAGATATTGAGGAAACGCAGGATCGCGCCCGCATCGGCGGATTGCATCTGGAGCGTATGCTGCCCGCCCTCGGTTGAATTGCGCACCGTGACCGCGCTGCCGGAGCCGGTATTGGCCGTCAGCTTCATGCCGTCGATCCGCGCGGCGGCGCCGTTGTAACTCATGGCGACGTTGGAAAGCTGCTCGCCGCCGAAACCGGTGACGCTGTCGACATCGAGCGAGAGCGACACGGGAACGCTCGACGACGGCTTGTCGTCGCCTGCGCTGGCGGTGAACTGCTTGATGAGCGCGCGCGCATCCAGCGAGCTGCCGGTGACATTGATCGAATACCCCTTGCCCATGCGCTTCACGGACACGGCGACATTGTCGTCGCGATTGAGCCGGACGGTATCGAAACGAGCCGCGGAAAAATTGCCGTCCGCCAATGTCAAGGAACCGGCGATGGCAAAGGGCTTTCCTTCCAGCCGGAAATCGGAAAGCCTCGAAACACCCTCCGACTTGTCGAGCGTGAAGCTCAGCCTGGCCGGAATTCCCGGCCCCTTCGACCAGCCGATCCAGGGCAGGTCGAGACGGAGCGCGGTCAGATCCGCCGTGACGTCCTGCCGCTGCGCGTCCCCGGCCATTTGCAGGTCGAGCCGCAGCGTGCCTTTCATCAGGCCTGCAAGGCCCGGTGCCTGCGCCTCGCGCGTCTTGTCATCGAGCACGAGCGTCACGTTGCGCTCCCGCTTCGGCCCGTTCTTACCCAGCGGCTCGACCAGGGCGACTTCCGCCGGGATGCCGTTGAGCTTGGCCTTGGCGTCGATGACCGCCCTGTCCGGCTCGATGGTGATGCTCCCGATGGCGTCGCTGATCTTCTGGTCGTCCAGCGGCTTGGCGAGAGACAGCCCCTCATAGTCCAGCACCACGCGCCAATCGAGCTGGTCGGTGGCCATTCCCTTTTGCAGCGGAATATCGGCCGTGACATGCCCGCTCACGCTGCCGCTGAAATCGTCCGGCTTCATCTTGAGGAAGCGCATCGCGTCGATGGGCTCGTATGAGGCCAATTCGGTAATCGCGTCGGCATCTCCGGCAACGTCCATATCCAGCTCACCGATAAGCGGCGGGCGGTTGGCATGGGCAATGCGCATGGTGCCATTGCGCGCGTCCACGGTCCTGCCGCTCGGCAGATAGACCGTTCCCGAGCGCAGCGAGACGTCGACATCGTTGCCCTTGAATTCCACCATGCCGATCGCGTCGCGAACGGGAGGAATCACCCCGGCAGTGTCGAAACGCGTATCTTCCACCTCGAAACGGCCGGACACTTCATCGGCGCTCAGCGACACGCCATTTCCCAGCCGGTCCGGCGGCACCTGGAAGTGGACCAGCCCATCCACCACCCGACCACCGAAGAGATGGTCCATGACCCAGTGGCGCGCGCCCTTGGCGGAAAACCACGGCCACAATTGCTTGACATGCGACACCTGCATGTCATGCACCTGAAGGTCGAGCGCGATGCCCGGCACCCTGCTGCCGGAAAAGTCGAAGGAAGCGCTTCCCAGCGCCTCTCCCGGACCGCTTTTGACAGCTATCTGGTCCGCGACCAGCAACATCTTGTCGGCATCGAAAGTGCCGCTGATACGCGCCAGGAAATCCAGTGCCGGTTCCGGCGAATCCGTCGGCGCGACCCGCGTTCTGGTGCTGACGAGTTCATAGCGATAGAGCGGAACAGCGTCCTTGCCCGCCACCGCCGGACGAGGGCCGACGGCCCCGTTGAACTCCAGGTCGCTGCGGCCGGTGGTTATGCGCAGCCGATCGATTTCCAGCTTGTCGGAACCGGCCGCCAGCGTGGCATTCAGCTCCACGTCCCCCTCGAAGGTTCCGTCCTTGTCGAGATCCACGACCAGATCGCCGAGCGTCACTGCCGCAGTCAGCCGGTCGGGGTCCGATCCGATGCCCTCGTGACCGGCAATGGCAAGCTCGAGCGAACCGAGCGAATTTGCGTTCCCATCGGGATCAGCCGGTGTCGGCGGCGTCGCTACGGCCGGGGCGTCCGCGTTGATCTCCAGCCTTTTCATACGCCCCGAGACCGTGTCTCGCGCCGAGGTCCCCGTGAGCGCGACGCTCCGGCCGTCGATGTCCACCTCCCCCGAAAAGCTCATCTCGCCGGGCGCGCCGGCCGTCAGCCGCGCGTGTTCCACCAGGATCGTGCGCACATGGCCGTCTTCCGGCAAGGCGAACTTCACATTCTGCAGCTCGATCTGGCCTGTGGAGCCTGCCTCAAGCGCATCGAAAGCCCTGTGAACCTCGGCAAAGACGACCTGGGCCAGCTTGTCGGGGTCGATCAGCCCCCGCTCGTTCCTGAGAGCCTGCGTCCAGTCGCTGCGGTCGGAAAGAGGCATGGAGGACGCAGTCACCACCGCGTCGGAAATCTTCACGCTGCCCAGCCGGATGTTCCCGCCCATAAGCGGCAGGAACCGCAGGCCGAAACGGACCATGCCCGCTTCGACGACGGGCGCGCCGCCCTTCGCCTTCACGCTGACATCGCGAACCTCGAGCGCGACGAGCCGGGAAGCGTCGATCGACAGGCCTGCCGGCCCCATCGAGGCATCCACATCCATGCCCGCGAACGCCCGGATAGCCTTTTCCGCTTCCGTGCGCAGCGGAGCCGTGCCGATACCCGAGAGCCCGACGAAATAGAGCAGCGCGATGAACAGACAGAACGCGGCGAGCGTGCAGGCGACCGATCCGGCCGCGATCTTCGTGACACGAGCGCGCAAGCGGCGGCGACCCTTGCGCAAATCCGGGCTTGCCGCGGAAGGAAAGGTCCCCAGATCCGCTATTTCATGACGGCGGAAACGGATCTTTTCGTGTTTTGGTACCGTGTGCTCCAAACGGAAATCCCGCCGCAACGCCTCAGTCGTGGACGAATCCGTGCACAACATTATATGTCTGAGGCTTCGCGCGTAACCTGAAACAAGGGCATTGATATGGCCGAACTGGAAGCCGGGCAAAAAGCTCCCGATTTCGACCTCCCCCGCGATGGCGGCGGCGCCTTGAAGCTTGCCGATCTCAGCGGGAAAAAGGTCGTCCTCTATTTCTATCCGAAGGACGACACCAGCGGCTGCACGGCCGAAGCAATCGATTTCTCGGCGCTGAAGCCGGAATTCGAAAAGGCCGGGGCTGCCATCATCGGCATCTCGCCGGACAGTGTTAAGAGCCACGACAAGTTCAAGTCCAAGCACAACCTTTCGGTGGAACTCGTCGCCGACGAGGAACGCAAGACCCTCGAAGCCTATGGCGTATGGGTCGAAAAGAGCATGTACGGCCGCAAATATATGGGTGTGGAGCGCTCCACCTTCCTGATCGGGCCGGACGGCAGGATCGCCAGAATCTGGCGCAAGGTGAAGGTGCCGGGCCATGCCCGGCAGGTTCTGGAAGCGGTTCAGGCACTGTGACCGCGCCGCGCCGGGTCATCCGGCGGCAGCCTCCCGTTTCACCACCAAGGCCCGCTCTGGCGGGCCTTTTTCATTGCCTGTCCGGTCAATTCCGGCGAAGCCAAAGCCTTTGTTAACCCTAACAATGTGTAATCGCGACGGTCGTTGCTTGGCGGGGAATCGATCGTGGAAAAATCTGGTCAACCGACTGTCTTCGGCACGCGCGTCGAACCACATACGGTCATCATCGCGCGCGGCAACGACGTCAGGCATTTCACCGTGCGTCCCTGGATAGCTGCGGCCCTCGGCTCCGCCCTCTCCGCGCTGGCGGTGGGCTATCTGCTTGCCACATCCTATCTGGTGCTGCGCGACGACCTCATCGGCGCCCAGACGGCACGCCAGGCGCGATTGCAACAGGCCTATGAGGATCGCATCTCGGCCCTGCGCGCGCAGGTGGACCGCATAACCAGCCGCCAGCTTCTCGACCAGCAACTCGTCGACACCAAGGTCAGCGAGCTTCTGAAACGACAGGCGCAGCTTACCAGCCGTCACGGGCGGCTGGAACCGCTGCTCGAGCGCGCCGACACGCTGGAGGATACTCCCTCTCCCGTCCAGCCCGACGCCAGGCCTGAAATCCGGGCCGGGCTGAATGACGGCTTGCCTGCTCAGGTTCTGGCTTTTGCCGGTGCCACCCCTGCCGTGGAGCGCTTGAACGAAATCTGGCCGCTGCACATGCGCGGCACCGAAACCCCGTCCGCGGCCGACAAGGCGGACAGGCTCTTTGCGACCATCGGCAAGTCGCTGCAGAAGATCGAGGGCGAACAACTGGCGCGTATCGATTCGCTGACCGAGAGCGCCTACCAGACCGCCGACGCCATCGCGCAGGCATTCGAGGCCGCCGACCTGCCCTCTATGGATGACGATTTCGGGAAAAGCGACATTGGCGGCCCGCTGATCGCCCTCGACAACCCGTCGCAATTCGACGCGAAGATGCGCGAGCTCGACGACAGCCTCGACCGCCTCGACAAGATGAAAAACACGGCCCGGCGGCTGCCGATCGCAAACCCAGCACCCGGGCGTTCGGTGTCGAGCACCTTCGGCGTGCGGCGCGATCCGCTGATCGGCACGCCGGCGCTGCATTCGGGCATGGATTTTCGCGCACCTCAGGGCTCGCCCGCACGCGTGACGGCGCCAGGAACCGTCGTCAGGGCAGGCTGGAACGGCGGCTATGGGCGCATGGTCGAGATCGACCATGGAAACGGCTTTTCCACGCGCTACGGCCATTTGAGCCGCATAGATGTGAAGGAAGGCCAGAAGGTGAGCCGCGGCGACGCCATCGGCCAGGTCGGAAGCACGGGCCGCTCCACCGGCCCGCATCTGCACTATGAGGTGCGCTACAAGGGCGAAGCGCTCAACCCGCTGCGCTTCCTCAAGCTCGGCAAGCAGGTCGGCCAGTATCTCTGATACCCGGCCAGACCGGCCTCAGATCGCAGCCTTGAGGCTTTCCTCGATATAGACCTGCCGCAGACGCCTCGCCACAGGGCCGGGCTGGCCGTCTCCCAGCGCCTTGCCGTCGATTTCGACCACAGGACTGACAAAGCCGGTCGCGGAGCTGGAGAAGGCCTCCCTGGCCGCAAGCGCCTCCTCCACGGAAAATGCGCGTTCCTCCACCTTCATCTGCAATTCGCGCGCGCACCGCAGAACGGCAGCGCGGGTAATGCCCGGCAATATGTCATGCGACAGGTCGCGCGTGACGATGGTGCCGTCCGCCGTGACGATATAGGTGTTGTTCGAGGTGCCCTCTGTCACCATGCCGTCCTGAACCAGCCAGGCATCGTCCGCGCCCTTGCCCTGCGCGATCATCTTGGCCATCGACGGATAGAGCAGCTGAACCGTCTTGATGTCCCTCCTGCCCCAGCGCAGATCCTCCACCGTCACCACGCGCACGCCGGTCTTCGCCTGGGCGCTGTCGATGATGGAGCGGGTCTGCGTGAACATAACGAGGGTCGGCGTCGCCGAGGCTGGAAAGGTGAAGTCGCGATCGGCCGCGCCCCGCGTGATCTGCATGTAGATCATGCCCTCGACGAGCGCATTCTTCTCGATCATCGCGCGATGGATCGCCAGCAGCTCGCCTTCATCGCACGGCATGGCCATCTGCAATTCCGAAAGCGACCGGTGCAGGCGGCGCATATGGCCGTCAAAATCCACCAGTTTGCCGTTGAGCACGGCCGTGACTTCGTAAACGCCATCGGCAAACAGGAACCCCCGGTCGAAAACGGAAACCTTCGCTTCCTGTTCGGGGACGTACTCGCCGTTCACATAGACAATGCGTTCCATCGAATCGCTCGCTTTCCCAAAGAAAGGCGCAAGCTAGAGCCGTTCAGAGCGGGTTGGAAGTTCCGCCGCAGGCAATTCGACCCGAATCGATTCGAAAAAGGAAAGCCCGTCGATCCGTTGTCGGACGACGGGCCTGTTGCCTGGGCGGATTGCCGCCACGATACTCAAAACGCGACCGTAGACACCGCCATCATCCCGATGCGCGGTCAACAAGGCGTTAATGCGTCCTTGAAAAGAACGGAATGCAAATCTCTGCAATTACTTCGAGATGAAGCGGACAGCGCCGCCTCAGAAATCCGACGAGCCGAAGTTGAAACTTCCGAGGAAGAAAAGGCTTCAAGCCTTTGAAAAGAATGGCGCGAGTGACGGGGCTCGAACCCGCGACCTCCGGCGTGACAGGCCGGCACTCTAACCGACTGAGCTACACCCGCGCTTCCGACTTGGCCACCGCTTGGTGTGTGGCCCGCGTCGATGGGTGGGGGATTAAGGCGTTCGGCATGGAGTGTCAAGCGGCCTGAAGCGTCATTCTTGCATTCTGACGAATGTTTTTTCCCAAGCCTGTGGATTGTTCCTGTCCGGCACGGTTGCCCGGCCATTTTCGCGAATTTTTCTTGCGGTTGGAAAACGAACCGCTTAAACGTCGCGCTCGCGTAAGGGCGATTAGCTCAGTTGGTAGAGCGCTTCGTTTACACCGAAGATGTCGGCGGTTCGAGCCCGTCATCGCCCACCACGCAAATCATCGATTTTTCCGCACGCTAAATTTTCCGCGCGCTAAGTTGCGTGTACGAACCGCGCCTCAGCTTCACCGGGCCCACCGAGCAGTCAGCGTTCGCCAGATCGCGCCTGCCGCCCTGCAGCCTCGCACGCCACCTCAAAGCACCCTCGGGATCGCCATGAGTGGCTCGAACACGTGCCTTGCCCGTCACGCCCGCCGACACCAGCAGCGCCCTCACGTGCGATCTGCGGAACAAATTCCCCTCCCGAAGTGTTGATGCAGGTTGATTGTTTTTTTGAGGGAGCACAAAAATGCGGAACGTCCTATTTGCCCTGGCCGCAACTGCGGCGCTGGCCGCCTGTACCCCCACGGAGCAAGGTGCCTTTATCGGCGGTGCAACGGGTGCGGCCGTAGGCGGCGCGGTGTCCGGCGATGTCGGCGGTGCGCTTATCGGTGGCGCCATCGGTGCGACCGCAGGCGCGCTCATCGGGCGAGCCAGCGAACCGGGCCGCTGCTACTTCCGGGATCGTTACGGCCGTCGCTACGTAGCCCGCTGCCCGCGCGGCTATCGCTGGTGATTCGAGCGGCCTGCGGCACAGCATCCGCTTCGACCCCATGTTCCAAAAGAAAAGCCGGGAGGAAACCCACCCGGCTTTTCGAAGTCCGAATACAGGACTGCTCAGTTGACGGCGTCCTTGAGGCCCTTGCCGGCCGTGAACTTCGGGACCGTGCGAGCGGGAATCTGCACTTCCGCACCCGTCTGCGGGTTGCGGCCCGTCGAAGCGGCGCGTTTTGACACGGTGAAATTTCCGAAGCCGACCAGACGAACATCGCCGCCCTTCTTCAATTCGCCGGTGATCACGGAGAACACCGCTTCAACGGCGGACTGCGCATCGCTCTTGGAGAGCTTGGCGGCTTCAGCGACAGCAGACACCAATTCGTTCTTGTTCATAAAAATTTCCTTCCATGAGAAAACCGGGACAAAAGACTCAACCGGCAGGGATCGGACTTTAGAAAGAACCGACGCCGCAACCAAGCTGGAAAAACCCTGTACCCCTTGGTTTTCCGCGGTTTTCAACGAAAAAGCCGGGCGCGAGGCCCGGCTTTTTGTATTCCTGCCACAATTTATCCTTGCGGCCCTCAGTGCGCGAGCGTCTTGCCCGCATCGTCGGACGCTTCCGACTTGGCAGCCGGAGCCTCCACGGGCTCGACCCATTCGATCGGCTCGGGCATCCGCACCAACGCGTGGCGAAGCACTTCGCCAACGCGGCTGACCGGGATGATCTCCAGGCCGCTCTTCACATTGTCCGGAATCTCCGCCAGATCCTTGGCGTTCTCTTCCGGGATCAGCACCTTCTTGATGCCGCCGCGAAGAGCTGCAAGCAGCTTTTCCTTCAGGCCGCCGATCGGCAGCACCCTGCCCCGCAGCGTGATCTCGCCCGTCATCGCCACATCGGCCCGCACCGGAATACCGGTCAGCACCGAGACGATTGCCGTGGCCATCGCCGTACCGGCGGACGGACCATCCTTGGGCGTCGCGCCTTCCGGCACGTGCACGTGGATGTCGCGCTTGTCGAACAGAGGCGGCTCGATGCCGAAATCGATGGCTCGGCTGCGGACATAGGAGGCCGCGGCGGAGATCGATTCCTTCATCACCTCGCGCAGATTGCCGGTGACCGTCATCTTGCCCTTGCCGGGCATCATGACGCCTTCGATCGTCAGCAGCTCGCCGCCAACCTCCGTCCAGGCCAACCCGGTGACGACACCGACCTGATCGTCGGCTTCCACCTGGCCGAAGCGGAACCGCGGCACGCCGAGATAGTCCGCAAGGTTGTCGGGCGTGATCTTGACCGACTTCTTCTTGGTCCGGATGATCTCGGTCACCGCCTTGCGCCCGAGCTTCATCAGCTCGCGCTCAAGGTTACGAACGCCTGCTTCCCGCGTATAGGTCTGGATGACCCCGCGCAGGGCCTCGTCGCTCACCGAGAACTCCTTCGGCTGCAGCGCATGGTCGCGAACGACCTTGGGCATCAGGTGCCGCTTGGCGATCTCGACCTTCTCGTCTTCCGTGTAGCCGGCGATACGGATGATCTCCATGCGGTCCATCAGCGGCGCAGGGATGTTCAGCGTATTGGCCGTCGTCACGAACATGACGTTGGACAGATCGTACTCGACCTCCAGGTAGTGATCCATGAAGGAGGAGTTCTGTTCCGGATCGAGCACTTCGAGCAGCGCCGAGGACGGATCACCACGGAAGTCCTGGCCCATCTTGTCGATCTCGTCGAGCAGGAAGAGCGGATTGGACTTCTTGGCCTTCTTCATCGACTGGATGACCTTGCCGGGCATCGAGCCGATATAGGTGCGCCGGTGTCCACGAATCTCGGCCTCGTCGCGCACGCCGCCCAGCGCCATGCGCACGAACTCGCGTCCGGTCGCCTTGGCAATGGACTTGCCGAGCGAGGTCTTGCCGACGCCGGGAGGTCCCACGAGGCACAGGATCGGGCCCTTCAGCTTCTTCTGCCGGCTCTGAACAGCCAGATATTCGACGATGCGGTCCTTAACCTTGTCGAGGCCGTAATGGTCGTGATCCAGCACTTCCTGCGCGACATGCAGGTCGTTGCGAACCTTGGAGGTCTTGCCCCACGGGATCGACAGCAGCCAGTCGAGATAGTTGCGCACGACGGTGGATTCGGCCGACATGGGCGACATCGAACGCAGCTTCTTCAACTCGGCATCCGCCTTTTCGCGGGCCTCCTTGGAAAGCTTGGTCTTCTTGATGCGCGCCTCGAGCTCGGCGGCCTCGTCGCGGCCGTCCTCACCCTCGCCGAGTTCCTTCTGGATCGCCTTCATCTGCTCGTTGAGGTAGTACTCACGCTGCGTTTTCTCCATCTGGCGCTTGACGCGCGAGCGGATACGCTTTTCCACCTGCAACACCGAGATTTCGGCTTCCATGAAGCCCATGGCCTTTTCGAGCCGCTCGCGCACCGAAAGGGTGCCGAGCATTTCCTGCTTCTCGGGAATCTTGATCGCGAGATGCGAAGCGACCGTGTCGGCGAGCTTGGAATAGTCGTCGATCTGGCTGGCCGCACCGACCACTTCGGGCGAAATCTTCTTGTTCAGCTTCACATAGTTTTCAAAGTCGGCGACCACGGAACGGGCAAGCGCCTCGATCTCGATCTCCTCCTCCTCCGGCTCGATGAGCACGGTGGCGGCGGCTTCATGGAAGTCCGTACGCTCGGTGAAACCGGTGATTTTGGCGCGCTCGGCGCCTTCGACCAGAACCTTCACAGTGCCATCCGGCAGCTTCAGAAGCTGCAGGACATTGGCGAGCGTGCCGACATCGTAGATGGCGTCCGGCTCCGGATCGTCGTCGGCAGCATTCATCTGGGTCGCAAGCAGGATCTGCTTTTCCGCGCCCATGACCTCTTCCAGCGCCTTGATCGACTTTTCACGCCCGACGAAGAGCGGCACGATCATGTGCGGGAACACAACGATGTCGCGCAGCGGGAGCACTGCGAAGACGTTGTCGCCGGAAGACCTGGTTACTTTGGCCATTGTCCAACCTTTCTTATCGCAGTCGCATTCTAGCCAACCGCGATTCTCATATTAACGGCCGTGCACCGTCCCGCCTACCTCTGTTTCACCAGAAGCTCTTCAGCACGGAATACAGCCACGGCCTTCACGCTGTTAGGTGGATGCCCGGCAAACAAAGATCAAGGGCGGAGCACAAATCAGTGTTTGCCGGGTGCGTTCGACAGACAAACGGCGCCTTGCGGCGCCGTTCGACAGGTCGGGAAGGCAGCGCCGAGATCAGGCGCTGACATTGCCCTTCTTTTCCTTCTGCTCCGAATAGATGTAGAGCGGCCGGGCGCTGCCGGTCACAACTTCCTCGGAGATGACGACTTCCTGCACGCCTTCCAGCGCCGGAAGTTCGAACATGGTGTCGAGCAGGATCGCTTCCATGATCGAGCGCAGGCCGCGCGCGCCGGTCTTGCGCTCGATGGCGCGCTTGGCGATTGCCGACAGCGCGTTCTCGTGGAAGGTGAGTTCCACATTCTCCATCTCGAACAGCCGCTGATACTGCTTGACCAGCGCGTTCTTCGGCTCCGACAGGATCTGCACCAGCGCCGGCTCGTCCAGGTCCTCCAGCGTAGCCAGAACCGGCAGACGCCCGACGAATTCGGGAATGAGGCCGAACTTCAACAGGTCTTCCGGCTCCACCTGGCGGAAGAGTTCGCCGGTGCGGCGCTCTTCCGGAGAGGCGACGGTCGCGCCGAAGCCGATCGAAGTCTTGCGGCCGCGGTCGGAGATGATCTTGTCGAGGCCCGCGAAGGCGCCGCCGCAGATGAACAGGATGTTGGCCGTGTCCACCTGCAGGAATTCCTGCTGCGGGTGCTTGCGGCCGCCCTGCGGCGGCACGGAAGCGACCGTGCCCTCCATGATCTTCAGCAGCGCCTGCTGCACGCCTTCGCCCGACACGTCGCGGGTGATCGACGGATTGTCCGACTTGCGGCTGATCTTGTCGATTTCGTCGATGTAGACGATGCCGCGCTGGGCACGCTCGACATTGTAGTCGGCCGACTGCAACAGCTTCAGGATGATGTTCTCGACATCCTCGCCGACATAGCCCGCCTCGGTGAGCGTGGTGGCGTCCGCCATCGTGAACGGCACGTCGATGATGCGCGCCAGCGTTTGCGCCAGCAGCGTCTTGCCGCAGCCGGTGGGGCCGATCAGCAGGATGTTCGACTTCGCCAGTTCGACATCGTTGTTCTTCGAAGCGTGCGCGAGCCGCTTGTAGTGGTTGTGGACCGCCACCGACAGAACGCGCTTCGCATAGGGCTGGCCGATCACATAATCGTCCAGCACCTGGAGGATTTCCTGCGGCGTGGGCACGCCCTCGCGCGACTTCACCATCGAGGTCTTGTTCTCCTCGCGGATGATATCCATGCACAGTTCGACGCACTCGTCGCAGATGAAAACGGTAGGACCGGCGATCAGCTTGCGCACTTCGTGCTGGCTCTTGCCGCAGAACGAGCAATAGAGCGTATTCTTGGAGTCGCCGCCGTTGCTGACCTTGCTCATGTTATCCAAGTCCTTTCAGTGCTGCCCGGCCGGTATTCTGGCTGAACCCAAACTTATTGTTGGCGGCAAGCGCCACCGTGCCAACGCCCTGCATCCGCACCGTTCTCCGTCGTTCAACGGCTGGAGGAACGATGCAGCCACCGGCGGCGCCCCTTGTCCGGAAGCTAAGCCGCCGAAGCTCAACATAGATTTAACGTAGGCCGCTGCCCCCGTCGAGGAAACAGTTAATTGTGACAGAATTGCCGCAAGCGGTGTCAAAACTGCGTCAATCTCTCGCCGGGGGATCGAATCATTACTTCGACGGTGCGGGCTCCGGCGCTTCCACGGCTTCGCGGGAGCTGATCACCTTGTCGATCAGGCCGAAAGCCTGTGCCTCGTCCGCCGTCATGAAGTGGTCGCGATCAAGCGTGCGCTCGATCGTGTCATAGTCCTTGCCGGTGTGCTTGACATACACTTCATTGAGCCGGCGCTTCAGCTTGATGATGTCCTGGGCGTGGCGCTCGATGTCGGAGGCCTGGCCCTGGAAACCGCCCGAAGGCTGATGCACCATGATGCGCGCGTTGGGCGTCGCAAAGCGCATGTCCTTGTGGCCGGCGCACAAAAGCAGGGAGCCCATGGACGCGGCCTGCCCGATGCAGAGCGTCGAAACCGCCGGCTTGATGAACTGCATGGTGTCGTAGATCGCCATGCCGCTGGTCACCACGCCGCCCGGCGAGTTGATATAGAGCGAGATTTCCTTCTTCGGGTTCTCCGCTTCAAGGAACAGGAGCTGCGCGCAGACCAGCGTCGCCATGCCGTCCTCGACCGGGCCGGTGATGAAGATGATGCGCTCCTTGAGAAGCCGCGAGAAAATGTCGTAGGCGCGCTCGCCGCGATTGGTCTGTTCCACGACCATCGGCACGAGGTTCATTGCGGTCTCTATGGCGTCTCTCATCAAAGCGTCCCTTTGTCAGGATGGGTTCCGGCGACAAGCCGGGCGGAATCATGGAAAGATAGGTTCTTTCGATAAATAGGATGCCGACTCACCATTGCGCAAGGCCAAGCTCGGCATGCATGGACCTCGGCAAAGATGGGCTCGGGACCGTTATTTCTCCAGCACTTCCTTCACCACCGTCGCAAGCTGTTTCAGCGAAAACGGCTTCGGCAGGAAGCCGAACTGCGCATCTGCGGGCAGGTTCTTGGCAAATGCGTCCTCGGCATAGCCGGACACGAAGATGAACTTGATGTCGGGCTGGCGCTTGCGCAATTCGCCCAGCAGCGTCGGCCCGTCCATTTCCGGCATCACCACGTCGGACACCACAATGTCGATCTTGCCTTCGAGCTCGTCGAAGACCTCCAGCGCCTCGACGCCGGACGAAGCCTCATGCACGGTGTAGCCGCGTGAGGTCAGCGCGCGCATGCCGCCCATGCGCACGGCGTCCTCGTCCTCGACCAGCAGCACGGTGGCCGAGCCGGAAAGATCGCGCGAGGCTTCCGCGACCTTGATCGGCTGAGCGCCGTTGGCCTCGGCTGTCACGGGCTGCATCGCCCCGGCTTCGGCCAGGACGCGAACCTCCGCGGCATGGCGCGGCAGGAAGATGCGGAACACGGTGCCTTTGCCGACCTCGGAATCGCAGAAGATGAAGCCGCCCGTCTGCTTGACGATGCCGTAGACCATGGACAGGCCGAGCCCGGTGCCCTTGCCCACTTCCTTGGTGGTGAAGAACGGCTCGAACACCTTCTTCAGCACGTCTGGCGGAATGCCCGTGCCGCTGTCCTGCACCTCGACCACCACATAGTCGCCGGCCACGAGTTCGCGATAGGCATAGGCCGCGCATTCCTCGGTGGAGACGTTCTTGGTGCGGATGGTCAGCTCGCCGCCCTCGGGCATGGGGTCGCGGGCA
>Ga0182738_1002104_pt1 | contig 24017 bp, 27 predicted proteins | sample eDN5th30CBELigMG_FD_128876 | JGI IMG/M metagenome (GOLD analysis project Ga0182738, IMG submission 128876) | Enriched Miracle-Growth compost microbial communities from Emeryville, California, USA - eDNA 5th pass 30_C BE-Lig MG (version 2)... ...
GCAAGCGCGCTGGCACCCATGGCGAGCCCCCACAGCAGCGCGCCGGCAAGCGCTGCCCGCCAGGGCGGCAGGGCCAGCGCGAAACGGGCGGCAAGCCGTACCCCCGGATGCGGAGAATCTTGGGAGGAAAGGATCGTCACAGGCGGCCGGCCACGGCGATCCAGCGATGATCCGGTCCCTCGAAGCCGTATTGCCGGACCGAGATCAGGACGGCGTAGGCGCTGAGCTTGCCTTTCGCAAATGTCTGCACGCCGCCGATGCGGTAGCCGTTCGGACAGCCCCGGCTTTGCGGGATCGCCCTGTCCTCGTGCAGGACTTTCGTGCGGCCGCCGTCGCTGGCGTCGATGCTGGTCAGCCGGAAGCCGTTGATCGCGCCCTGGCTGTTGCAGGTTTCCATGCCGGGCAGGTTGTTGAGAGCGATTTCCTCCAGCCGGAATTCCAGCGGCGGGTCGATGGCGGGGAAGACCGGCCGCGGGTTGACGACCATGCGGTACGGATCGGCCGAAAGTTCGGTGATCGCGTTGAACCCGGCCGTGAAGCCGCGATTGGCTGCGAGTTCGTCTTCCTTGACGATCGCTTCCCCCTTGGCGCGTGCCTCTTTGCGGGCGTCGGCCAGCGAGGCGCTTTCGTCGTCCAGCCGCACCTTGACTGGCGTGCCCTTCACGAAGGCATCGCTCGTCGTGTCGATGTAGTAGCGGTTGGCATAGGGAAAGCCGGACCCGTCCTGCACGCCGTATTCCTCGAAAGCGAAGACGCCGCCGTCCTTGGAGAAACCGAGGATTTCCAGCTGCGCGGCATCACCGGCCAAGGCCGGTGCCGCCGATAGCGCGGCCAGCGCGGCGGCAAAAAGGGCGGGTCGTATTTCCATGGAATCCCTCGCTTTGCCTTCATGATGGCAGGAGGCGGGCGCCTGTGCACCAGAAATATCGCTGCGGCGAAGCATCCAAACGGCCGGTCGGCCGTTTTGCGTTCCTGCCCAAACGGAGAACCGCCATGAACAGCAATATCCGCGAACATATGGAAGTGATCGGCGCCGACGGCGTGCATATCGGCACCGTAGACAGGATGGAGGGCGACCGCATCAAGCTGACCAGGGCCGATAGCGGCATGGGATCGCACAAGGGGCATCACCATTACATTCCGGCGAGCCTTGTGGCCGGCGTCGAGGGCGACAGGGTGCGCCTGTCGGCAAATGCCGACGTCGTTGCGGACGAATTCGAAGAGGAAGAGGGCGATCCGATCTGACGACGGTCCTGCTTTCGATCTGACGGTCCCGCTGAAGCATGTCCCGGCACCAGGAAACCGGTTTCAGGACAAGGACATGCGCGAAAAAGGAGCAAAGCGCGTCAAGCAAATCTGGGAGATCGCGGCGCGCTCGGTCAGCAATGCAGTTGCGACCATGCCGGTTTCAGGTCGCCGGGAGCCGGCGTGGCGGAGAAGACCCCACGCGCGATCGCGCGCGCCATGGTCGCGCCGGCGGCTGCGAAGAGTTCGATAGCCGCCGCCGGGTCGGGAGCGATGCCGCTGCGGCCCGTGGCCAGCGCGAAGACGAGATCGCCGTCATAGGGCGTATGCGTCGGCCAGATGGCACGCGCGAACCCGTCATGGGCCGAGATTGCCAGCCGCTTGCAGGCGGCCTTGGTCAGCACCGCGTCGGTGGCGATGACGGCGATGGTGGTGTTTTCGATGGGGTTCAGGCTTCGACGCTTGAGCAGGATGTCCTGCGCGTCGGGCGGCAGGGGATCGGGAAAACCCAGCCCGCCGAACTCGTCGCCGATTTCGTGCGGCGCGGCCCAGAAATGGCGGCTGCAGCCGACCGTCGCAGAACCTACGCCGTTGGCGGCGGCCAGTGCGCCGACCGTGATGCCGTTGTCCAATACGGTGGAAGTCGAGCCCAAGCCGCCTTTGAGCTGCGCCGTCGTGGCACCCGTGCCGGCGCCGACGCTGCCGAGTGTGAAGTCGAGCCTGGCTGCCTGCGCGGCGGCGTAACCGAGTTCGCGATAGGGCGAGTATTGTCCCCAGTCCTTGACGCCGCCGTTGACCAGATCGAACAGGATCGCCGTCGGCACGATGGGCACGATATGGCCGAAGGCATCGAAGCCGACGCCTTTCTCGCGCAAGGCGGCCTGAACGCCGGACGCCGCGTCCAGCCCGAAGGCGGAGCCGCCCGACAGCACGATGGCGTTGATGCCCTCGACCAGATTGTGCGGTTCGAGCAGGTCGGTTTCGCGCGTCCCGGGCGCGCCGCCCAGCACCTGCACACCCGCCACCGTCGGTTGGTCGCACAGCACCGCGGTGACGCCGGATTTCAGCCTGGCGTCCTCGGCGTTGCCGACGTGCAGGCCGGCGACGTCGGTGATGAGGTTCTTCGGTCCGGTGCGGAACATCATTGTCCCTCCTCTTGCGGCAACGGCGCGAACGTCCCGCCTTGGAAGCGGAAGGCCCGGTAGGGGTTCTGCGTCAGGTCGCCCTTGGCGTCGAAATGGATCGACCCGATGGCAGTGGCGAAATCCTGGCCGCCGAGCACGTCGGCCAAGGGGCGCCCGGCCGCCTGCGCCGCCGCCGCCTTGACGATCTGTGCTGCGGCATAGGCGGGCAGGGCATAGCCTTCCGGGACGACGTCGGCGGCGCTGAAGGCCGCGAGCGTATTCCCATCCGCCACCTGTGCCCATTCGGGCTCGGCGATCATCAGCGTGCCGTCCGCATAGGGCACGTCGGACGGGGCGGCACGCAGCGCCTCGCCGCCGGCGATGGTGATGCCGGCGTCCAGCTTGGCCGCGTCGCGCCCGAGAATGGCGACGTCGTCGCCGTCGCCGCCGACGAAGACCTGTTCGGCCCCCGCTTTCTTCAGCCGGCCGGCAAGACCGATCTGGTTGTCCATGTCGGGACGATAGGTGTCGATGAAGACGGGTTTGAGCGCCGCCTGCTCGGCCGCATTGCGCACCGTCTCGGCCAGTTCGCGGCCATAGATGGTGCCGTCGTCGACGATGGCGAAGGGCTGCGCGCGCCAGAGTTTGGTCAGGATCGCGGCGACCGCGTTGCGCTCGTCGTCGCCGCGCGGCGCCAGTCGGAACACCGGCCAACCGGTCTTTTCGCGCCGGTCGGTGAGGCTCTCGGTGCGTACACCGACGGTGATGACCGGAATGCCGGCGTCCTTGAGGATGGGCAGGGCGGCCTCGATCGATTCCGTGCACAGGAAGCCGACGACGGCGGCGACCTTTTCGGCCGCGAACTGCTTGGCCGCCGCAACTCCGCCTTCCACCGTGCAGGCGTCGTCAACGGTGCTGACCTGCACGCCCAGCGCCCTGGCGGCGACTGCGGCGCCGGCCTCGACCTGGCGGCCCAACGGCGCGGACGGTCCCGACAAGGGCGCTGCCACGCCGATGGCAAGTTCCTGCGCGCCCGCAGGACCGCTCCAGGCGAGGGCGGCAACGGCGGCAAGGCTGGTGGCGGTTATGCGCATACCTGTCAGAAAAGCTTCCCTTTGCCGGCTGAGGCCGGCTTTCCGCGCCAGTCGTATAGGCCTGCCCCTGGCTTCGCAACTCGCGAAAAGGCCACAAGCCGCCTTAACGCTTCCTTGCAGCCTATGGTGTTCACTCATACATGCCGGATGGGGCATGCCGGATAGGCCATGCCATCCGGCGTCAGCGTGGCGGGAACAGGCGACGGAATTCAATCGTGCTGAAGATGAACGACATAGGGCCTCAGGCCTATCGCGATGCCATGAGCCATTTTGCCGGCCATGTGCACGTCATCACCACCGACGGCCCCGCCGGCCGGCGCGGCACGACCGTGATCGCCGCCTGTTCGGTGTCGGATTCGCCGCCCATGGTGCTCGCCTGCCTCAACCGCGAGAACCCCCGCAACGAGCCTTTCGCCGTCAACGGCCGCTTCGCGCTCAACACGTTGGCGTCCCATCACCACGATCTGGCGGCCGGCTTTTCCGGCCAGACCGGCCTGTCGCCCGAAGAGCGTTTCGCGCTGGCCGAGTGGGACGTCATCTCCACCGGCGCACCAGCACTGAAGGACGCGTTGGCCGTCTTCGACTGCGAACTGGTCGAGGCCAAGGACATGGCCACGCATCGTGTGCTTTTTGGCAAGGTGACAGGCCTGCGCCTCGGCGATAACCTGCACCCGCTGATCTATCACGACCGCGGCTATCATATTCTGTGACGTGCCCGGCCGCAGGCACGGAGCACAAATTGACTTCACCTGTCCCGCGTCCCTTGCCGGGGACGATCGATGAAACGCTCGACCTGTTGACCGGGGCCGACTACGTCGCCGACCGCGCGCTGGCGACGGTGCTGTTCCTGTCGTTGCGCATGCAGCGGCCGCTGTTCCTCGAAGGCGAGGCCGGCGTCGGCAAGACCGAGATCGCCAAGGTGCTGGCTTCGGCGTTGGGGCGCCGGCTCATCCGCCTGCAATGCTACGAGGGACTGGACGTATCGTCGGCCGTCTACGAGTGGAACTACGCCGCCCAGATGATCGAGATCCGCATGGAGGAGGCGGCGGGCTCGGTCGAGCGCTCGGCCATGGAGAAGAACGTCTTTTCCGAAAAATACCTGATCCGCCGCCCGGTGCTCGACGCGCTGACCGGCAAGACCGGTGCCGCGCCCGTCTTCCTCATCGACGAACTCGACCGTACCGACGAGGCGTTCGAGGCGTATCTTCTGGAAATCCTGTCCGATTTCCAGGTGACCGTGCCGGAACTGGGCACCATCAGGGCGGAGGAGCCGCCCATCGTCATCATCACCACCAACCGCACGCGCGAGATTCACGACGCGCTGAAGCGCCGCTGCCTTTACCACTGGGTGGATTATCCGGACGCTCAGCGCGAACTGGAGATCGTCGGCCGCAAGGTGCCGGGCGCCAACCGGCGGCTGTCGGCCGAGGTCGTGGCCTTCGTGCAGCGGCTGAGGCAGATCGAACTGTTCAAGGCGCCGGGCGTCGCCGAGACGATCGACTGGGCCGGCGCGCTGACCGAACTGGACAAGGTTGCGCTGGACCCCGAGACGGTGTCCGACACGATCGGCGTTCTGCTGAAATACCAGGACGACATCGCCCGCATCGGCCAGGGCGAGGGCAAGCGCATCCTCGACGAGGTGAAGGCCGAACTGGCGGCCGCGGAGTAGGGCGGTGATCGAGGCGCGGGACGACGGCCGCATGGCCGACAACATCGTCTATTTCGCCCGCGCGCTGCGCAAGGCGGGTTTGCGGGTCGGGCCGGCCTCGGTCAAGGACGCCATCGAGGCGGTGCTGGCCGCCGGCATCGGCAGCCGCGACGATTTCTACTGGACGCTGCATTCGGTGCTTGTCTCGCGCCGCGAGGACCACGCCACCTTCGACGAGGCGTTCCGGCTGTTCTGGAAGTCGCGCGAGCTGATCGAGAAGATGCTGGCGATGTTCTCGCCGGTCGCGCCCGACAACCGCGAGAAAGCGAAGCCGCGTGCGGCCGAGCATCGCGTCAGCCGGGCGCTGTTCGAAGGGCATGAAAAAAGCCAGCCACTCAGCGAAATCCCCGAGATCGAGATCGACGCGCGGTTCACCGTCTCCGGCAACGAGATGCTGCGTGGCAAGGATTTCGCCCAGATGAGCGCCGAGGAGTTGATGGACGCACGCCGCGCCATCACCGAGCTGAAGCTGCCGTTCGACCGCGTGGAGACGCGCCGCTACCGGCCTGACCGCCAAGGCAGCCGCATCGATCCGCGAGCCATGATGCGCGCGGCGAGCCGCACCGGTGGCGGGCTGATCCTGCCGAAATTCCGCTCCCGGCGCGAAGTGCATCCGCCGTTGGTGGTGCTGGCCGACATTTCCGGCTCGATGAGCCAGTACACGCGCATCTTCCTGCATTTCCTGCACGCGCTCGGCGAAAAGCGCCGCCGCGTGCATGCCTTCGTCTTCGGCACGCGGCTGACCAACCTGACGCGCCAGATGCGCCATCGCGATCCCGATCAGGCGCTGGCCGACTGCTCGGCCGCCGTCCAGGACTGGTCCGGCGGCACCCGCATCGGCGAGGCGCTCGGCGAGTTCAACCGACTGTGGTCGCGCCGTGTGCTCGGGCAGGGTGCCGTCGTGCTGCTCATCACCGACGGGCTGGAGCGCGACGACATCGGCAATCTCGCTGAGGAGATGGAGCGGCTGCACAAATCCTGCCGCCGGCTGATCTGGCTGAACCCGTTGCTGCGGTTCGACGGTTTCGAGGCGCGCGCCAGGGGGGTCAGGGCCATGCTGCCGCATGTCGACGAGTTCCGCCCCGTGCACAATCTCGACGCGCTGGCCGACCTCGTCGCGTCGCTCGACAGCCGCACGGTCGCCCATGTCGATCCGCGCCGCCGGCTGGGGCATCTGGCACAAAAGTCGGGGGTTGCAAGCGGTCGTGTTGCGTAGCCATATATAACGGTACCCCGATGCGAGGGATGCCCGCCATCGAGGATGCAAGGAGGTTCCGTCATGGACAACCCAGCGCAAATCGATGAAGTCCGCGACCCGTTGCAGATCGCGGAGAACTGGGTCGGCGAGGGCCGGGACGTCGCGCTCGCCACGGTGGTCGAGACATGGGGCTCCGCGCCGCGCCCGGTCGGCAGCCATCTGGTCATCGACGCCGAAGGCAATTTCCACGGTTCCGTCTCGGGCGGCTGCGTCGAAGGCGCGGTGGTGACCGAGGCGATGGACGTGCTGGAGAGCCGCAAGCCGCGCATGCTGGAATTCGGCGTCGCCGACGAGACCGCCTGGCGCGTCGGTCTTTCCTGTGGCGGCCGCATCAAGGTCTATGTCGAGCGCCTGGCCTGACCCATGGACCTTTCCGCGCTCAGGGAGCTGAATGCCGACCGCCGTGCCCGCCGTGCCGCCGTGTTGGTCACCGATCTCGATGACGGCTCCAGCCGTTTGCTCCATGAAAGCGATACGGTCGGCGGCGAGTTGGCCGATGCGCTCCGGCGGGCTTTCCAGACCGGCAGGTCCGGCTCCGTCGAGGCGGGCGGGAAGAAGCTCTTCCTCAATGTCCATCTGCCCAGTCCGCGCCTGGTGGTGATCGGCGCCGTCCATATCAGCCAGGCACTGGCGCCGATGGCGAAGGTCGCCGGCTTCCCCGTCGAGGTCATCGACCCGCGCACCGCCTTCGCCACCGCCGAACGGTTCCCGGACGTCGCGCTCGATGCCGAGTGGCCGCAGGACGTGCTCGCCCGCCGGCCGCTGGACAGCTACACGGCGCTCGCCGCCGTCACCCATGATCCCAAGATCGACGATTTCGCGCTGAAGGCGGCACTGGACGCCGGCTGCTTCTACATCGGCGCGCTGGGTAGCCGAAAGACCCACGCCAAGCGCGTCGAGCGTCTGCTGGCGCTGGGTGCCAGCGCCGATGAGATCGGCCGCATTCATGCGCCGATCGGCATCGACATCGGCGCCGCCAGCCCCGCCGAGATCGCCGTCGCTGTGCTTGCCCAGATCATCCGTGCCTTCCGCACGCGCGGCCTTGAAGCGAAGGACGCGGTGGCGTGAAATTCGGTCCCGTTCCGCTAGAGGAAGCCGAGGGCGCGATCCTTGCGCATTCGACCGTCGCCGGACAGACGCGATTCAGGAAGGCGCGGCTGCTTTCGGCCGAGGACGTCGCGATCCTGCGCGATGCCGGCTTCGAGGAGATCATCGTCGCCACGCTGGCACCCGACGACGTCGAGGAAAACGAGGCGGCGACCCGCATCGCGGCGGCGCTCCGCTTTTCCGGCATCGAGGCGCGCCCGGCGGCAACCGGCCGGGTAAACCTGCACGCAACGCGAACCGGCATCTTCGCCGTGGACAAGCCGCTGGTCGATGCCATCAACCTTGTCGATCCTGACATCACACTGGCCACCATGCCGGCCTTCGCGCCGATGGTCGAAGGCCAGATGGTCGCGACGATCAAGATCATTCCCTTCGCGGTGCCGGAAGCGACGTTGCAAAAAGTGCTGGCACTGGCCGGCGCACGCGAGGCGTTCGCCATGCACGCCTATCGGCCGATGCGGGTCGGCGTGGTGCAGACGGTGCTGCCCTCGATCAAATCCAGCGTGCTGGACAAGACGCTGCGCGTCACCGAGGAGCGGCTGAGCCGCACTGGCAGCACGATCTCGGGCGAAATCCGCACGCCGCACGCCGCGCCGGAGGTGGCGCAGGCGATCTGCGATCTCGCCGGCGACAGCGACATGGTGCTGGTGTTCGGCGCCTCGGCGATGAGCGATCCCGACGAGGACGTCATCCCGGCGGCGATCCAGTCTTCCGGCGGCACCGTCTTCCGCTCCGGCATGCCGGTCGACCCGGGCAATCTGTTCGTGCTCGGCGAACGCGACGGCAAGCCGGTGCTCGGCGCGCCGGGCTGTGCTCGCAGCGCGCGGCTGAACGGCTTCGACTGGGTGCTGGACCGCATCGTCTCCGGCATCGCCGTGACCAAGGAGGATATCGCCGGCATGGGCGTCGGCGGTCTCCTGATGGAAATCCCCACCCGGCCGCAGCCGCGCGAACCGGCACCGAAAACCGCGGCAGGCGAGGTCACCGCCGTCGTTCTGGCCGCCGGCCGCTCCAGCCGCATGGGCGGGCCGAACAAGCTGATGGCGCTGTTCGACGGCAAGCCGCTGGTGCGCCGCACCGTCGAGCGCGCGCTGGCCTCCAGGGCCAAGGGCGTCATCGTCGTCACCGGCCACCAAGGCGAGCGGGTGAGGGCGGCGCTGGACGGCTTGCCCGTCGCCTTTGCCGATAATCCGGCTTTTGCCGAGGGCCTGTCCACCTCGCTCAAGGCCGGCATCGGCGCGTTGCCGGCCTCCGCCGCTGGCGCGCTGGTGGTGCTGGGCGACATGCCGGGCATATCCGCCGCCGACCTCGACCGGCTGATCGAGGCGTTCCACAAGTCGGGCGACCGGGCTGTCGTGCGCGCCGCCCATGCGGGCAAGCGCGGCAATCCCGCGCTTCTGCCGAAGACGTTGTTCGAGGCGGTGACACATCTGGAAGGCGACACCGGCGCCCGCCATCTCGTCGAGAATGGCGGCGTCGAGGTAATGGATATCGAGATCGGTGCCGGTGCCGCCATCGACGTCGATACGCGCGAGGCGTTGGAAATCGCCGGCGGCGTGCTTCAGGATTGATCGCCGGCTGTTGACAAGGCCGCGGCGAAGCAAGCAAGCCTGCAAGATGGTTTCGCTGTTTTCGCTCCCCAAAACCCTTCTGGCTGCGTTCGCGCTGTTCGCCCTCGTTGCGCCAGCCTCGGCCCAGGCCCTGAAACCTTACAAGGACGACCTGTTCGCCTATCCGGCGCTACTGTCCTCTGAAAAGGGCGATCTCTACCGCGTGGTCGACTATCGCGAGATGCGCGACATCAACGGCCGTGACGAGGTGCCGGAAAAGCGCGTCCATTCCCAGTACGTCTCGCTCGGCGTCCGTTCGGTTCAGCGCGACCTCGTGCTGAACACGGATGCCGGCGCGATCCGCCATTTCGCCATCGGCAAGACCGAGGGCGCTTCCGTCATCGTGCTTTACCTGCACGGGCAGGGCGGTTCGCGCCGGCAAGGCGTCGACGACTTCACCTTCGGCGGCAACTTCAACCGCATCAAGAACCTGATGGCGGCGAATGGCGGGCTCTATCTCTCGCCCGACTTTACCGATTTCGGCGATACCGGTGCCGCGCAGGTAGCGGCGCTGATCGGCCACTATGCCGAGCAGTCGCCGCAGGCAAAAATCTATGTCGCCTGCGGCTCGATGGGCGGTGCCCTGTGCTGGAAGCTGGCCGGCCGCAAGGACACCGGTGCCCGCGTGAACGGCCTGCTGCTGCTCGGCTCGTTGTGGGACGAAAGCTTTTTCTCAAGCCCCGCCTTCAAGCGCCGCATCCCGGTGTTCTTCGGTCAGGGCAGCAAGGACCCGGTCTTTCCCATCCAGAATCAGGAAGCCTTCTTCCGCTCGATCCTGGCGAAGGCGCCGGCTTATCCCACCCGCTTCGTGCGCTTCGAGACGGGTACGCACGGCACCCCGATCCGCATGACCGACTGGCGCGAGACGCTGAACTGGATGCTGCCGCTGGCCAAGTAGGCTGCGCTCAAGGCGGGGTGTTGTAGTCCACCACCGTCTCGGGGTTTGCCTCGCCGTCGTAGGAGGCGTCCACGTCGTATTGCACCAGTGCGAACCGGCCGTTGCGGAACAGGTAGGTGCCGGCGGACGAGGCATCGCCCACGCCCCGCCACAGGGCATGCGTCGAGATGGTCCGGGTCGCCTCGTCGTAGGCGGAATTGATGGCCGTGTCCTCGGTCTGGAAGCCGGTGACGGTGATGGAGTCCACCTTGCCTTCGTGGTCGTCGTTCTCGTAGCGGATGTCGAGTTCCGGCACGGCGAACTGCAATTGCCGCACCCCTGTGACAGCGTCGGCCACGTAGTAGACGGCGCTCTCGTTGTAGGCTGCCATGTGGCAATAGAAGCGAAACAGCCGCGCCTCGCGGTCCGGCTCTCCCTCCGCCGCGTCCTTGTCCTTGTAGTGGATGGAATAGGCTGCCGGCTCGCTGATCGGCTTGTGCGCCGGCGTTTCCTTGTCGCACTGGTCGCCATAGGCGGCGAGGAACGCCTTCTTGGCCCGTTCCAGTGCTGCGTCCTTCTTCGGCGGTGGCGGGCCGTCGCCGCAGCTTTCCGGCACGGCCTCGTCCAGTGCGGCCGTCGAAGGCTTCAGTTCACCCTTGTCGATGTGAATGGGATTGAACGGCGGTTCCTGCTCGGCGTTGACCTGTCTCAGCGTGTAGCAGCCGGCAAAGACCTTTTGCTCGCCGTCCTTGTCCGTCGCGAGGATGGCGACAGGGACGCCGTAGTAGATGGAGCCTGCGGCCCCTTCCTCCGAGACGGTGCCGACCCTGAGTTCGATGCTGTCGGTGTTCTCGTAGCCCTTGGCGAAGCTGTCGAAATCCTTGGCCGGCTTGACTTCGCCGAAATAGCTCCAGGCGCGCGCATAGTCGTGCCGGTCGATGGCGTTGTAGAGCGAGCGCACCACCGCTTCCGGGCTGGAGCGATCGTCCAGATAAGGGCCGTCCGCGGCCGTCGCGGCCTGGCCGCAGCAGGCGATGGTGAGGGTCGCCGCGATCAGGGCGTTCTTCATGACGAATCTCCCCTTGTCTGGACGAATGCTAACACCGAATGCGGCGCTGCCGTGGCGCTTGTGGAATCGCCGGGCGCGGCGTTAGTTCGTCGCGACAACAGCAAGGAGAAATGACGTGCCTATCTCGATGTACGATGCGTCCGTGGCGGTGTTTCAGGCGCGGCTGAAGGCGCTGGGCGGAGTGCTGGCGGCGGGCGAGCAGAACGCGACCGAACGCAAGATCGATCCGTCGGTATTCCTGAACGCACGGCTGGCGCCGGATATGTTCACGCTGACTCGGCAGGTACAGATCGCCACCGACCACGCCAAGGGCGCGCCGTCACGGCTGGCCGGCCGCGAGGTGCCGAAATTCGAGGACAGCGAGGCGAGCTTCGCCGACCTCCAGGCCCGTATCGCAAAGACGCTCGACCATCTGGCGACCTTCTCGGCGGCTGATCTGGAAGGGTCGGAGGAACGGACGATCAACCTCAAGGTCGGTGGGCGCGACATGGCCATGCCCGGTCTGCAATACCTGTTCAACTACGCCACGCCGAACTTCTATTTCCACGTCACCACCGCCTACGACATCCTGCGCCACAATGGCGTGCCGCTCGGCAAGGTGCTGTTCATTCGCGGACATTGAGCGAGCCACCAGGGCAAGGTGCCCCAAACTTCAGCGCATCGCCATTTCGCAGGCGATGCGCCGGAAGTCGATCGGCTTGACGGCCGTCCCGATGCGATCGGAATTGTCGATGGTATTGGCAAGCGCAAGCATTGCACGATAGCGCGACTGCTCCGTCGGGCGCGGGCGGGAGAACATCTCGGTCAAGAACCCCATGGTCAGGCTCTCCAGTTGGTCCTCCCGGGACGCATATAGGTGATTGTGCAGTGCAGCATTGCCGTGTGCGGCAATTTTTCCGGACAGGGGCTGCTTTGCCCGGCCGTGACTTGCGCATCGGCTAAATTGCCGTCGATCGTGGGCAATCATTTTTAACGCCCCGCCGCTATGGTGGCCGCAAGTTTGCGTGTTTTTTGGGAGGTCGCCATCGCTACCGGAGCCAAGCGGGATTTCGCTTCGCTGCTCGACGACCTTTTCGCCGCCTCCGATGCTGGCGGGGAGGCGGCGGCCGCGCCGTCCATCCCGTTCGATTATCTGGCGGTGGTCGACGAACTGCATTCCGGGCGCATCAGGGTCGCAGGCGAGGCGGTCGCCGCTGAATACCGCGAGGCGGGCGCCGACATGGCGGCCGAGTTCGCGGCCCTGCTCGAGCAGGCGAGGGCGGCGCTCGCCGACGAGCAGCCCCTGCCGCAGGAGGTGCTGCCGCCCATCGAGCCCGACGCGATCGCGGCGGAACTCGGCCTCGACGGATCGGCCCCGACTGCCGATCTCGGCCGCCTGCGCCGCAGCTTCGCCTTCGCCAACCATCCCGACCGGGTGGCGCCGCATCTGCGCCAACGCGCCATGATCCGCATGCAGGTGGCCAACATGCTGATCGACGAGGCGCAGCGCAAGGCTGGCGCGGGGCGCTGAACGGCGCTTCTCATTACGGGGCTTGGAGATCGCGGCATCTTTTTCTATGCTGATGCCGTCCCGCCGCGCGCCTTCAGTGCCGGCCTCCCATCGGAGTTGCATCATGGAAAAACGCCGCCTTGGGCGCACGGACCTTTTCGTCTCGCGCATCTGCCTTGGTTCGATGACCTGGGGCCAGCAGAACACCGAGGCCGAGGGCCACGCGCAGATGGACATGGCCTTCGGGCGCGGCGTCAACTTCATCGACACGGCCGAGCTCTATCCCATCCCACCCAAGGCCGAGACACAGGGGCGCACGGAGAAGATCATCGGCAGCTGGATGAAGGCCAAAGGCAACCGCGACAAGGTGATCCTTGCTTCCAAGGTCGTCGGCCGCACCGCCAACGAATGGTTCCGCGGTGACCGCCCCTCGACGCTGGTTCGCGCCGATATCGTCGATGCCGTGGAAAAGTCGCTGGCCAAGTTGCAGACCGACTATCTCGACCTCTACCAGATCCATTGGCCTGACCGCGACATTCCCTGGGGCTCGAACCCGACCCGGGTCGGCGCCCGGCGCCGCACCGATACGGTTCCCGGCCCCGAAACGCCCATTGCCGAGACGCTCGCCGTGTTCGACGAACTGGTGAAGGCGGGCAAGATCAGGCATTTCGGCCTGTCTAACGAAAGCTCGTGGGGCGTCATGCGCTTCCTGTTCGAGGCCGAGAAGGGCGCAGGCCCACGCGTCGCCTCTCTCCAGAACGCCTACAACCTTCTCAACCGCACGTTCGAAGTGAATCTCGCGGAAGTGTGCGAGCGCGAGGAGGTGTCGCTGCTCGCCTATTCGCCGCTGGCGCAGGGCTATCTCACCGGGAAGTACGACCATAATGCCCGCCCGCAGGGTTCGCGCACGCAGCTTTTCAATCGCGGCCAGCGTTACGAGACGCCGAACGCCGCCGAAGTGCAGCTCGAATACAGTGCGCTGGCGCGGTCCTTCGGGCTGGAGCCGGCATCGTTCGCCGCCGCCTTCGTGCTCAACCGGCCTTTCCTGACCTCAAGCATCGTCGGCGCGACCACGCTCGGCCAGCTGGAAACCGCGCTGTCGGCCATCGACGTCAAATGGACCGACGAGATGCAGACGGCGGTGGACGCCGTGCACCAAAGGGTGGGAAATCCCTGTCCATAAGGACGGCGAGAGCGTCCGAAACGTCTATGCCACCTTATGCTTCCCGCCGAAGCCGGTGAGGAAGGCGGTCAGGTTGTCGCCGAGTTCGTCGCACAGATAGCCCCCTTCCTGCACGATCACTGTCGGCAGGCCGAGCTCCGCAATGGCCTCGCCGATGCGCGAAAAGCCCGGTGTCGAGACGGACAGGCCACCGAACGGATCGCCCTCGAAGGCATCCAGCCCCAGCGCCACCACAAGGGCTTCCGGCGCGAAGGCGCGGATGCGCCGGAACGCGACGTCCAGCGCTTCGAGGAAGGCGGCGTCGGCGGACTTGCGCGCCAAAGGCAGGTTGAGATTGTAGCCGAGGCCCGGCCCTTCGCCACGCTCGTCGGCATGGCCCCAGAAGAAGGGATAGAAGCGCACCGGGTCTGCATGGAGCGAGACAGTCAGCACGTCGCCGCGTGCATAGAAGATGCCCTGCGTGCCGTTGCCGTGATGCAGGTCCACGTCGAGGATCGCTACCCGCGCCGCCTGTTTGCGCAGCGCCTGCGCCGCGACCGCCGAATTGTTGACGAAGCAGAAGCCGCCTGCGACGTCGGCGAAGGCGTGATGGCCGGGCGGACGGCACAGCGCATAGGCGCAAGGCGCGCCACCCATGACGGCTTCGGCGGCTTCCACGGCGCTCCATGCGCTCCACAAAGCGCTGTCCCACGTCTCGGCCGAGATTGGGCAGGCGGTGTCGGCCATGTGGTAGCCGGCCTGGCCGACTGCCGAGGCCGGATAGGCACCGTCGCGCGCCAGCGGATGGATATTGGGGATGACCTCCTGGGAGGCGCCCTCGATGCGCTGCCAGCGGACGAAGATGTGTTCAAGGAAATCGAGATATTCCGGCGTGTGCACCGCCGCCACCGGGCCGAGCCCATGATTGCGAGGCCGTTCGACCGTGCAGCCGGCGGCCTTGGCGCCGGAAAGCAGCCGCTCGACGCGCTCCGGCTGTTCAGGATTGGGCTGCTGTGCGCCGCTGGACAGGAACATCTTCGGGTCGTGCCGCTTCTGCTCGGCGGCGTAGAAGGCTTTCATGCGGTCTCCTCATCATCCTCTTTACCGGCAAAGGCCGTCAGCGAATCGCCCATGAACTGGTAGACGTGGTCGGCGTCCCGCTCCATGCCGATGCGCTGGTAGAAGCGTTGCGCCCTGACGTTGCCGGCATCCACCTGCAATTCGATGTAGCCGCCCCCTTGGTCGCGAACCGCGCGCGCCAGATGCCTGAGCAGCCGTTCGCCGATCCGCAAGCCGCGAAAGTCCTTGGCTACGAACAGGTCCTGCACATAGGCGCCCGGCTGTCCCCTCCATGTGGAATAGATGGGGAAATACAGGCACATACCGGCGAAGCTTGAATCGATTTCCGCGATCAGCGTGTGGAAACGGGCATGCGGGCCGAAGCCGTCGCGACGGATGTCGTCCGGCGTGCTCGTCATCTTGTGCAGTTCGCCGACCGTTTCGGCGATGCCGACGAGGGCGGCATGGATGTCGTCCACGTCGTCCGGCCGGGCAGGGCGGATGGTGAGGCCGGTCAAAACGCCACCCGGTCGCCGCCCTTCAGCGCCAGCATGTCGCGCGCCTCGGCCGGCGTCGCGATCTCCAGCGACAGGCCTTCGACTATGCCGCGGATGCGCTTGACCTGGTCGGCATTGGACTTCGCCAGTCCCCGGCCGTCGTAGAGCGAGTCTTCCAGCCCGACGCGCACGTTGCCGCCCATGGCTGCGGCCATCGAAATCAGCGGCATCTGCGCCCGGCCGGCGGCGAGCACCGAGAAGCGATAGTCATCGCCGAACAGTTTGTCGGCGATGCGCTTCATGTGCATCAGGTTTTCCGGATCGGCGCCGATGCCGCCGAGGATGCCCAGCACGAACTGGATGAACAATGGCCCCTCGACCAGCTTGCGGTCGCGGAAATGCGCCAGCGAATAGAGGTGGCCGACGTCATAGCACTCGAACTCGAAGCGCGTGCCGCAGCTCTTGCCGAGCTTGTCCAGGATCGTCTCCATGTCGGCGAAAGTATTCTTGAAGATGGTGTGGCGCGTGGCCTCAAGCAGCTTCGGTTCCCACTCGTGCTGCCATTCGCGCGGCCGGTCGAGCATGGGAAACAGGCCGAAATTCATCGAGCCCATGTTGAGCGAGCACATTTCCGGCCGTGCCTGAAGCGGTGCCGCCAGCCGTTCCTCCAGCGTCATCAGCGAGGAGCCGCCGGTGGTGATGTTCACCACTGCGTCGGTCGCCTGCTTGATGCGCGGCAGGAATTGCATGAAGACGGCGGGATCGGCGGTCGGCCGGCCGTTTTCCGGGTCGCGGGCGTGCAGGTGCAGGATCGAGGCGCCGGCCTCGGCGGCCGCTATCGCGTCCGATGCGATCTGGTCCGGCGTGACCGGCAGGTGCGGGGACATGGTCGGCGTGTGCACTGAACCTGTGACGGCGCAGGTGATGATGACTTTGCGCGGTGCTGACGCCATTTTCGTCCCTCAGCGGTTGCCTTGGTCAGTGATTGACCGGAAGGTCGAGTTCGGCCGCCAGCGCCTCCAGCGTGTCGCCGAGCAGGCCCATGATCTCGCCGATCTGCTCGCGCGTCACGATCAGCGGCGGGGCGACCATGAAGTTGTCGCTTTCCGGGCCACCCTTCACGCGCCTCGAATAAACGATCAGCCCGCGCTCGAAGGCAAGATCGATCAGGCGGATATTTGCGTTCAACTCGCGCGGCAGCGGCACCTTGGCGACCGGATCGGCATACAGTTCAGCGCCGGTGAGCAGGCCCTTGCCGCGCACGTCGGCGACGAAGGGGAAGCGGGCCGAAAGCCCTTCCAGTTCGGTCTTTAGCACCGCGCCCATCGCGGCGGCGTTGTCGATCAGGCCAAGCCGGTCGGTTTCCGCGAGCACCGCCCCGCCGGCGGCGCAGGCAACAGGATTGCCGCCATAGGTGTGGCCATGGAGAAAACCGCCCATGGCGAGCACCGGTCCGACGATGCGCTCGGAAGCGGCGAGCGCGCCGAGCGGTGCGTAGCCCGAGGATAGGCCCTTGGACAGCGAAACGATGTCGGGCCTGCAACCCCAGTGGTCGCCGCCGAGGAAGGCGCCGGTGCGCCCGATACCGGTCATCACTTCGTCGTGGATGAGCAATATGCCGTAGCGGTCGCAAATCTCGCGGATGCGGGCGAAATAGCTGTCGGGCGGCACGAGCGCCGCGGTGGCGGCGCCGCCGATCGGCTCCATGATGAAGGCGAGCACGCTTTCCGGTCCTTCGGCGAGGATCTTTTCCTCCAGCATGTCGGCGTAGCGCAGGCCGCGCTGTTCGAGCGAAAGGTTGTCGCGGTCGCGATGGACCATCGGCGCCGGAATGAGCGGCATCGCGTGGCCCATTTGCTCGAAAGCGGGGGTCAGCACGGCGTCGCCGGTGACACCGAGCGAGCCGACGGTGATGCCGTGATAGGAGGGCATGCGGCCGATGATCTTCCAGCGATTGGGCTGGCCGGTAGCCACCGCCCATTGCCGCGCGAGCTTCAGGCAGGCTTCCACCGCCTCAGAGCCGCCGGAGACGAAATAGATGCGGTCCAGCCCGGGCAGGCGCGCGGCAAGATCGCGCGCGAGATCGAGCGCCGGTTGGTTCTCGAAATGGATGGTGTAGGCGAAGGAGACGCGATCCATCTGCCGCTTCATGGCGTCGATGACGGTGCGGTTGCCGTGGCCGATATTGACGTTCACCGCGCCCGACGAGCCGTCGATATAACGCTTGCCGGTGGCGTCCCACATGTAGATGCCGTCGGCCCGGTCGATCAGCGGACGCGGCGCGCGGGTGAAATGGAAAAGGTTGGGCTTGGTCTGGACGTTCATTCGATCCTCGTTCGCGAGCGGCCGAGATAACGGTCGAGCACGTTCTTCGTCACCTGCTCCACCATGGCATCGCGCCGAAGCAGCCCCGCCACCCATTCGCAGGTGCCGGCGTGGAAGACCTCGCCCTTGCCGCGCTTGAAATTGACGATCATGCCGTTGGAGTAGCGCACTTTCTCAAGGTTCTCGTCGCTCGCCTCGCCATAGAGCATTTCGGCGATGAAGCGGCCGTCCTCGTCGCCGAAGAACTGATCTTCGGGTGCGACGTGGTCGCCTTCCTCGACCTGGCTCGCCATGCCGAGCGCGAGGATTTGCAAGCCTTCCGGCGCGCCGCTGTCGGCGCTCGGGTAGGGGCGGCCGTGGCGTATGTCGTAGGCGAGCCCGTCGACCTCGTAGCCGTAAATGTGGCTCTCGGCGCCGAGCAGGTCGCCGTAATACAGGCCCGTATCCTTGAACGCCCAGTGTTCCGGCCGGTAGATCGGGAAACCGCGCACGCCGCGCGGCGCGCAACCGCCCCAGCCGGCATAGACGCCGTTCGAGGAATTCAGCCCGAAGGTCTTGCAGCCAGGCCGGCCGATTTCGGACGCGTCCCACGAATTGGTGGCGCGCGTGACATCGCCGTCCCGATAGGCCGGGTCCTCGGCGCGCGCCCGGTATTTGTAGCAGACCTGCCTGCGTCCCTCGTCCTCAAGCCGCGTCTGCCACATGAAGTTGCCGGCGAAGCGCGCCGCATGTCCGCCCTGCTCGACGAAGGCATCGACCGCATCGCGCATCTCCCATGTCCAGTATTCGTCGTGGCCGACGAAGACGGCGCAGTCGTAGTCGAGCAGGATTTCCGGCGTGAAGTGGAGGTCGTGCTGACTGGCGAGATCGACCTGGTAGCCGGCGCGTTCGGCGAAAAGGAAGAAATGGCTGTCGTAGCTCGCCCAGCCGGCAGAGGCGTATTTCTTGGAATGGCCGGTGGCGTAGGCCCATTCCATATGCGGATAGCGCGGCACGGTACCGGGCGGCATCGCCACTTCCAGCGGTACGCGCGGCGCTTGCGGTGGTAGGGTGACGAAGCCGCGGCACCATGGGCGCTGCGTCGACACGACCGGCGAATATTGATTGCGCTCCGGCCCGGTGATGCCCTCGTAGTGGTTCGATCCGCCCCATGTGTTGTAGGCAAGCCATGTGCCGGTTGCTGCAACTTGCAGGATGCGGCCCTGCTTGCGGCCCTGCGTCGGCAGGACGATCAGTACATGATGGCAGCGGATCGGCTGCCCATCGCGGCCTTCGGCCGTAAGCGTCAGCCGGTAGCCGCCCGACGGCCACTCATCGCCGATCCTGAATTCGAAGCTCGTCTCCCAGCCGCAGCCTTCGACGGAGCAATCGTCCGGCGTGTCCTGCCAGCGCGTGGCGATGTCCGCTTGTGTGAAAACGCTCGTCTCGACACCGCCGTCGCGCAAGATTTCCAGCGTGAATCGCGACGCCGTCGAACTGACCTGCAGCCGCACCGTCTCGCCGGGTCGGTAGGAGAAGCGGTCGCTGTAGCACCAGATCTCGCCGCGCGCGCCGTCCATGCCCGGCCGCTCGTAATAGTGGCTGCGCACGGCCAGCCGCCGCTGCTCGTGCGTCAACCCGAAATCCGGAAATTCTGTCGGCAGGCCGGTCATGGCGTTCCTGAAACGATGCGCCGTCATTTCGGCCAAGCGCGGGCCGGGCGTCAAGCGAACCCATCGGGCCAGCGCGCGGGCTTCGGTTGGCCGAACCATGGCAAGCCGCTATATGTGACGGCCACGCTGCGAGGGAGGCACGATGCTGCGGGTCCAGAAGGTCAACATCGCCGACATCTATGTGCCGACGGCTCGCCGCAAGCTGCTGCATCCCGAAACGGTGCGCGCGCTGGCCGAAGACATTCTGGAAAACGGCCTGAAGATGCCGATCCAGGTGCGCCAGGACGACAAGCGTTTTGTTCTGGTCGAAGGCCAGCATCGGCTGGAAGCGATGAAGTGGCTCGGCGAGGAGGCGATAGACGCCTACCTCGTCCAGGCCAAGCGGCATTGAATCGGTTTCGGAGCGATTCCCTGCAAGGTTCTGGGATTGCGGCAATATCGTCGCCGCGTGAAGAATTTCGCCGGTCGATGTCGGTTTTTCGCCGGGGCAGTCGTCCTTGAGGCGATTGCGATAGTCAACCTGATGCGAGGACAACCCGATGACCACCACGATCGATATCGCCCCTTCCTCCGACCGCGAACTGGTGCTCGCACGCATCATCAATGCGCCGCGAGCCAATATCTGGCGCTGCTGGACGGAGCCCGAACTCGTCACCCAATGGTTTGTGCCGAAGCCCTGGAGCGTGCCGCGTGCCGAGATGGACGTGCGCCCCGGCGGCTCTTGCCTGATCGTCATGGCCGACCCGGATGGCAACGAGTATCCCAATCCCGGTGTCTATCTGGACGTCGTGCCGAACGAGAAGCTCGTTTTCACCGACGCGTTCACGTCGGCCTGGCAGCCGTCCGGCAAGCCGTTCATGGTCGGCATCGTCACCCTCGAGGATGCGGGCGAAGGGTGCACGCGCTATGTCGCGACTGTTCGGCACTGGACGGTCGAGGACCGCGAGCAGCACGAGAAGATGGGTTTCCACGAGGGCTGGGGCATCTGCGCCGAGCAGCTGGAGACGCTCGCGAAAAGCTTGTCCTGAGCGCTTCGCGTCCCTTCGCGCCTGCAAAAAAATGCGCGGCTGCGAGGGTTCGCAGTGTTGCACTGCAGCACATTTTTCTTGTCTTTGCCGCAAGATAGCCGCCAAACGATCATTGGCGTGTCACGATGGTCTTCCTATCTACGGGGCGAGGCGGGCCGACGAGGAGTCTATTCATGACCGAGGGCGCAAGAACCCTGGACGAGTTGCTGGACGATCCGACGATCCAGCTTGTGATGGCGCGCGATGGCTGGCAGGCGGACGACGTCCGGCTCCTGCTGGAACAGGCGCGCGACCGTGCCGCCGAGCGCGAGCTGGTCCCGCCGGCGCATGTCATCAAGACCTGCCTGATGCAACGCCTGTGCTTATAGCGCGCAGGCTCCCGGCCTTGTGAGCGGCCGGGACGAACCGCCGCTTCCGTGCGGCCGCCGGCGTTTGCCGGCATTTCCATACCATCCGAGATTTCTGATGCGGCACGCCTTGCCGGCGTGACGGCCGCGAGCCGCATCGCGCCTCCCGGTTGTGGCTGGCCGGCATCGCGGACAATTTTTCGGGCATTTATGGTTTGTTGGTAATTTCTCGTTAGCAATTGCCTTGGCGCCGCCCGCGAATGGGTGTCGTTCGATCTGTTTTGTTGTGCGTACAGGTTCGATATGCGTCTGCCGGGCTTCGCTGCCGTCCTTTTCGCTTGCCTTGCCGCCGGCTGCACGTCCAGCCGCGGCATCGAGGATATCGTGCCGGGTCCGTCGATGGAGACCACCAGCGCGATTTCGCGTCCGGCTGCGCCCGTGCGGGCGGTCGAGCCCAAGGCCGAGGTCGCCTCGGTCGAAAGCCGGACCGTTGCCGACGCTGCCTTCTCCATGCCCGAGATGGGCGCCGACGTGGAGCCCGACGCGCTGGTCGGCGACACTCCCCAGCCGGTGAGCCTTGCCGCCGTCATGCCCGCGCCCAGGCCGGCCGTGCGTGCCGCCGACCAGGCGAAGCCGGCGGTGGACCACCGCATCCGCGAGCGCCGCTTCCGTGACGCCAAGCCGATCAACTTCGGTCGCCATTCACCGAAGAAGCTGGCCGTCCACGGCGTCGACGTCTCGCGCTGGCAGGGCGATATCGACTGGGCGAAGCTGCGCGAGCAGGGCGCCAACTTCGCCTATATCAAGGCGACCGACGGCGGCGACCACATCGACCCGATGTTCCGCCGCAACTGGAAGGGTGCCGGCGAGGCGGGCCTGGCGCGCGGCGCCTATCATTTCTTCTACTGGTGCCGCACGGCGGGCGAGCAGGCCGACTGGTTCATCCGCAACGTGCCGAAGGTGCGCGGTGCGCTGCCGCCGGTCATCGACGTGGAATGGAACCACCAGTCCTCCTGCAAGCGCAGGCCCTCGCGCGCCACGGTGCTGGAGAAGATGCAGGTCTTCATGGACAAGCTCGAGGCCCATTACGGCCAGCGCCCGATCATCTACACCGCGCCCGACTTCTATGCCGACAACCTGAGGGGCGCCTTCCCGAACCATCCGTTCTGGCTGCGCTCGGTGGCCCAGCACCCTTCCAAGGTCTACCCTGGCCGCGACTGGCTGTTTTGGCAGTATTCCGGCTCCGGCCTGTCGCACGGGGTGAGCGGCCGCATCGACCTCAACGTCTTCAACGGCACGGAATCCCAATGGCGCGCCTGGCGCGGCGGCCGTTCGATCATGGCCGACGCCCAGTAGCAGATTGCCGCAATCGGCCGTTGGGTCCGCCGCTAGGCGGCGTGGCCGAACAGCCTGTGGACCCCGGACACGAAGGCGGCGCGGCGCCGTGACCACCAGGCCCGCCGCCTCAGGCTTGCTGCGAGCCGCGCTCCCGTCATCGCGCCGTTGTAGTGGCAGTCGCAGAGCAGGCGGTGCGCGGCGCCCTCGCTCAGGCCGAAGAAATCCATGATGTCGCCGAGGCTGTCGCCGGCAAGGCCGGCCCGGCGCAGGGACTCGTCGGCAAAGGCGACGGCGAGCGGGGTGTTGTCACGGCGATAGGCCCGCAACTCCGCGCGCTGCAGGTATTCCAGCCGGTAGAGCGCGCTCAGCGGGCCGGCATGGCGCTCCAGCGCGGCTGCCCACAGGTCCAGGCGCGCGCCAAAATCCTTTGCCGCGGGCCTGTCGATCATCGGTATCAGTTCGGCGGTCGAGATGATCTCGTCGGGGATCTGGTTTTTCATCGCAATCTCCTCTCGTATGAGATCAATAGAAAGGTAGCGCTCCGGCCGCCTGCGACAGGGGGGTACGCGAGGTTTTTTTCGGGCGCGGTCCAGGTCCGGCGCTTCGGTTCTGCGATCCGGCCCGGCGAGACGACGCAGGCGGCCGGCACCGCCGCGCTGGACCAGTCGATTGGCAACGCTCGACGTGGCGAAGAGCGCCGACGCCACCTATCTGCCCAGTGGAACTTCTTCCGTCACACGCTGGAGAAAGCGCACGATGACCGATACCCCCTACACGCCGCCGAAAGTCTGGACCTGGGAAAAGGGCAACGGCGGCACCTTCGCCAACATCAACCGCCCGGTCGCTGGCCCCACGCACGAGAAGGTGCTGCCCGTCGGCAGGCATCCCTTCCAGCTCTATTCGCTGGGCACGCCGAACGGCCAGAAGGTCACCATCATGTTCGAGGAACTGCTGGCGGCCGGCCACAGGCAAGCGGAATACGACGCCTGGCTGATCCAGATCGGCGACGGCGACCAGTTCGGTTCCGGCTTCGTCGAGGTCAACCCGAACTCGAAGATTCCGGCGCTGCTCGACCGCAGCGGGCCGACGCCGATCCGCGTCTTCGAATCCGGCGCGATCCTCATGCATCTGGCCGAGAAGTTCGGCGCCTTCCTGCCGACTTCGCAGCCGGCGCGCGCCGAGACGCTGTCGTGGCTGTTCTGGCAGATGGGCTCCGCCCCCTTCCTCGGCGGCGGCTTCGGCCATTTCTATGCCTACGCGCCGGAGAAGATCAAATACGCCATCGACCGCTACGCCATGGAAACCAAGCGCCAGCTCGACGTGCTCGACCGGCGCCTCGCCGACAACGAATTCATCGCCGGCTCAGAATACACCATCGCCGACATGGCGATCTGGCCCTGGTACGGCGGGCTGGTGAAGGGCTGGCAGTACGGCGATTCGGCGACGTTCCTGTCCACCCAGGAGTACAAAAACGTCAATCGCTGGGCCGACCAGATTTTCGCCCGGCCTGCGGTGACGCGCGGCCGCAAGGTCAATCGCACCTCCGGCGACCCGTCGAGCCAGCTGCGTGAGCGCCACGACGCTTCCGATTTCGACACCAGGACGCAGGACAAGGTGGCGGCGGAGTAGCGCCGTCTTTCCCTCCCCCTCGAGGGGAGGGTGGCCGGGCGAAGCCCGGTCGGGAGGGGTTACCTCAACCGCTCCGACGTTATCGCTATAAAGCCCTCGCTCTACGGCCGGCGACCCCTCCCGGCCGCTACGCGGCCACCCTCCCCTCAAGGGGGAGGGGCACTCGCACTTCATCTTCGCCACGCTGCCTTTCGGCCCTGGCCATTGTCAAAGAACGGACCTCGTTGAATTGAGGTCGGGAAGACGGCGGTCATCGAAACGCTGCCGAATTTTATGAAACTGCGATCCGAAGACCGCCGTCCGGCGATTTCTGTTCCCGTCCGTTCCGCTTCACCACGGCACACGATGAAGGCATTTGCGCCACCACCGGCCGAAGCTTGCAGCGCTCGTCCAGCGCAC
>Ga0182738_1002105_pt1 | contig 24016 bp, 18 predicted proteins | sample eDN5th30CBELigMG_FD_128876 | JGI IMG/M metagenome (GOLD analysis project Ga0182738, IMG submission 128876) | Enriched Miracle-Growth compost microbial communities from Emeryville, California, USA - eDNA 5th pass 30_C BE-Lig MG (version 2)... ...
CCGAACCGCGTCTCATGGACCTGCTCGATCTGGTCGCGCTCGGGACCGTGGCGGACGTGGCGCCGATCCGGGGCCTCAACCGCGCCTTCGTGGCGCAGGGCCTCAAGGCAATGGCCCGGCGCGGCAACATCGGCATCACTGCGCTGCTCGCCGCAAGCCGGCTGGAGCGCGCACCGCAATGCGCCGATCTCGGCTTCGCGCTCGGCCCGCGCATCAATGCCGGCGGGCGTGTTGGCAAATCGGATCTGGGCGTGCGCCTGCTCACCACCACCGATCCCGATGAGGCCGCCCTGCTCGCCGCCGAACTGGATCGCCTCAACGCCGACCGCCGCGCGATCGAGGCGAACGTGCAGGAGCAGGCACAGGCCATGCTGGAGGCGTTGGGCGAGCGCGCCGTCGCCGTGGTGGCCGGCGAGGGTTGGCATCCGGGTGTCATTGGCATCGTCGCGGGACGGCTCAAGGAAAAAAGCGGCCGGCCGGCCATCGTCATCGCTCTGGACGAAACCGGGATCGGCAAGGGCTCGGGTCGCTCGATCGGCGGCGTCGATCTCGGCGCGGCCGTGCTCGCGGCCAAGGATGAAGGCCTGCTCCTGGCCGGTGGCGGCCATGCCATGGCGGCAGGGCTCACCGTGGCGGCCGCCGAGTTGCCGCGTCTTGCCGATTTCCTGGAAGCCCGCCTTGCAGCCGATGTGAGCCGCGCTGCCGCCGCGCGCGCGCTGCTCGTGGATCTCATGGTCGCCCCCGGTGGACTGACGCCCGATCTTGTCGGCCAGATGGATGGCGCCGGCCCGTTCGGCAACGGCTGGCCGGCGCCGCGCGTGGCGCTGGGGCCGGTCCGTATCGTGAAGGCGGACATCGTCGGCACCGATCATGTCCGCGCGATTGTGAGCGGCCAGGATGGCTGTTCCCTCAAGGCCATGGCGTTTCGCCAAGCCGAGAGCCCGCTCGGCCAGACGCTGCTCCACGGCGACCGCAGCCGCCGCTGGTGGCTCGCCGGCCGTGCCCGCATCGACGACTGGGGCCCCCGCCCCGCCGCCGAACTGCATGTGGAGGACATGGCCGAGGCGTAGCGGATACCCGGAGAAGCGCGCACCGGGCGTCAAAAGCCCTCCTTGTTCCGGACCGAATGGTCCGCCACGCACCGGCGCCAGCATGTCCGCAGCGTCAAACCATGACAAATGCCCCCCAAGCCTCTGGGCACTTGACCCTGCTCGAACACCCCCCTAAAGGGGCGCCTCATCTTTGCAGGGCACGCGCCCCGCCCGGATGGCCCCTTCGTCTAGCGGTCTAGGACGCGGCCCTTTCACGGCTGAAACACGGGTTCGAGTCCCGTAGGGGTCACCATAAACGCCACAATGTCCAGGAAATGGACATGAGGGGCGGTTTTCAGACATTTAGACGTGCTTACTGGTCACAATTTTGTGATACAATGAGGCATGGAACAGACGGCTGACACGAAGCGGCTGCTGAAGCGCGGAAACACCTATCACTACCATCGGCGCGTACCGCTCCATCTTGTTGATATAGTCGGGAAGAAAATTATTCGCCGAGCACTGGGGACCGACAGTCTCAAGGAAGCGCGCCGCCGTCGCACATTAGAAGACGCTCGCACCGAAGCGATGTTTCGGGAGGCGGAAAAGGGCATAAAGCCCGGCAAGGGGCGGATGGGCGTGTCGCTGGACACCCTCACCTCCTATGTACGGGAAACTGTGGAGGAGATGGACCGTAAAACGTCTGAACGGCTGGCCTTGTCCCCGCCTACCGACAAGCAGCAGTTATCTGACATGGTGCAGGATGCTCAATACCAGCTTGGCATCCTTACAGATCCCGCTGACCCCCGGCAGGATGAGTTTGTGGCAAGCGTGACCGAACGCATAGCCCACGCCCACGGGGCCGAGTTATCCGACGCTGCGCTTGTCGCGCAGTTTGCAGAAATCGTGCGGCGGGGATTGGTGGAAGTCACCCGCCGCCACATTGGGCGGCTTACCAACGAAAATGGCACCGCCTACTACGATGCCGCATTTGATCCCGCAGCCCAGCCGCCAGCTCCCACCAACGTCGCCGCACTGGATACCGACATAGTGGACGGCTGGGCGGCCGAACGGAAACCCTCGCAAAAGGCTGTGGACAGTTGCCGGAGCGAAACGCGGAAGTTCCTTGCCCATACCGGCCCGAAGCCCGTGGGGGAAATCACGCGGGCGGATGTGTTGACCTACAAGGCTGCAATGATCGCGCGGGCAAAGCCCCGCCAACATTAAAACGGCTAAGCCGCCTCAACACCGTGCTGGGCTGGGCTGCCGAGAATGGCCACCTTCCGACCAACCCGGCCAAGGGCATCACCATCAAGGTACCAAAGAAGAGCAAGGACAAGCGCCAGCCCTTCGACGTGAATGACCTGAACGCGATCTTCGCCGTCCTGTCCATTCAAACGGCGAGCGGCCCGTTCGCGGGCGTGGGGAAGCCTCGTACTGGCTACCCTTGCTTGCACTATTCAGCGGGGCTCGTCTGGAGGAGATGGCCCAACTTCGCCCTCACGACGTCACCCAGCAGACCTATACCGATAGCGATGGCCAGACTTGGAAAAGCTGGTTCATCAAGATTGTTGAGGTAGACGGCGAGGACAGCACTACCGTCAAGACCGCTGGCAGCGAACGGCTCGTGCCTGTGCATCCTGTGCTGGAGGAACTCGGCTTCATCGCTTTTGTGAAAGCCCAGCAGGCGACTGGCCACGCCCGCCTGTTCCATTTGTTGAAGCCCGGAGCCTATGGGAAGCTGGGCAACAAGTGGGGTGAATGGTGGAGCGGTTACATGCGCAGTACCATCGGTATCACCGACAAGCGCAAAGTTTTCCATAGCTTCCGCCATACCTTCAAAGACATGGCACGGCATTGCGGCCTACCCGAAGGCGTAGCCCGCCAGATTATGGACCATAGCGGCGAGGACGTCGCAGATGAGTATGGCAACGGATATTCCCTATTCCAGCTTGTCGAAGGCATGGCGAAGGTGAAGGCCGTGGGCGTGACGCTGCCCCCGCCGCCAGCCAAGTGAAAGCGCCATTACCTCGCAATGCGAGGGTTCCCAGCAAACGCCGAAACGATGATGATCAGCCACAGCATTTCCACCTGCGGCGTCCCTTCGATATAACTCAGAAGGAGGTTTGTCCGTGGCCATCAAAATAAAGGTTAAGAAGCCCGCGCCCCACCCCACGATTGACATTGGGCACCTGAAAGGCACAGCCAAGCGGCTGGCCGAATTGGTGTCGGAGCATGGGCACTATGAGTTCGAGGGCTTCAGATGGCTCCAAGGCACTTTCGGAGGTATAGCGGCGCAACTCGGCGTGAATGAGAAGACGATCGAGCGCAACGCCCGGAAACCGCCATTTCACTACATCACGCGGTGGACCGCCGAGAATGGCAAACACATTCTACTGAAGCTGGGCACCGAGCCTTGCGAAACCGATCATGTCTTTCGGCTTCGAACGGTCTGGGTTTGTGGGCTGCTCTATTTCAACGGGGTTGCTGCGGAAGCATGGCTAATCGAAGCTATGAAAGCCAAACAAGCAGGGTTACCGCACAAGCGGTTACTTCAGCGCGCCGAGAAGGCCCAAGAACGGTTACCCGAGTTGGCCGAACTCAAAGCAGGAGAGGATATATCTTATGAAGTTCAGGCACATGAAATGGGTTTGCTTAGGGAGTGCGTGAAACAGCTCGGCGATGACGCTTTCGCTGCCATCGCCTGCCTCACATCGTGGAACGGCTGGCACAAGTTCATAGCCTACGCCAAGGCAGCAGGCCGGATAACCGGTCGCTATTACCACTGGCCGACCCTTGGTCCAATCGTTGGAAATCCCGACATCGCCCTTCAGGCGTATCTCGACATCCAGCAGGCGGAAAACACTATCGACCTCGCCGAGAGTGCGCGCTTGAATGCCAAAATTGATAGTTTGGCGTCCTTAGTGACTTCGTGATCGGAAGGATGTCCGTTTCTCTTATCCCATGTTTTTACAATTATATTATTCGTATAAACTGATATAGCCACGGGGAGAGAGAAACAGACATTTCAGTGCATGTCTGGTCGCTTCGCTCCCAGACCATGCCCTGTGTCTCGGCGAAGAGATACGGTAGAACACTATACACTGTAGAAATTAGAATGCCTGCGCGATTGCAATTAATTGCATTTCGGCTTCCGGAGAAAAGGTGCGCCTCGGACGGACGCAAAGTCATCGAACCTTTGCCTCAGAGACAGAAAGAGGGACGGCCTCCCCCGATCGTGGCACAAGCAGGCGCGTCAGGAGGATGCAAGAATTTGAGGCTTTGTGGAACAACTTGGAGGTGGGGATCAGATACCGCTTCTGTAACGATGAACGGGAGGTGAAAAGCTGTCTCACCCCCGATATCACCAGATTTACAGGGCTCATCGGCGAGATAGCTTCCGAAGCTGCGAACAGGAGAATGTTGGTATCCTGGAAGGGCCCTTCACCGATCAAATTGCAGTTAATTGCAATGACACTGCAATCGTGGGCAGCGGTGCGATCAGTCCCGGTCCTTCATGGCCGCCACCGGAGCCGATCCGGCATTTCCTCTCCCATTCCCTATCCGACAACAGCAGGCGCGCTTACGCAGCCGATATAGCGCACTTTCGGGCATCAGGAAGGTCCGTTCCCTGCTCGCCCCAAATAGTCGCGGGCTACGTTGCTGAACTCGCTGACAGCCACGCCGTCGCGACGATCCAGCGGAGGCTTGCCGCCATTGCCAAGGCGCATCGTGCCTCCGGGCACGCTGATCCCTGTAAGGCCGAGATCGTGCGGTCCGTATTGCAGGGTATCATGCGGACGAAGGGCGTCGCGCAGCGGGAAGCGCATGCATTGCAGCGGGACGATCTGTTCGCCGTGCTGGAACGAACGGGCGACCGGCCTATCGACATACGTGACCGAGCACTGCTGCTGATCGGGTTCGCGGGGGCATTCCGCCGATCCGAGCTGGTCGGGTTCGATTGCGACGATGTCGAACAGGTCCGGCAGGGCATCGTGCTGCACTTACGCCGCTCCAAGACTGACCAGACCGGACAGGGACGCAAGATTGCCATCCCACATGGACGCACGCGCTGGTGCCCAGTCCGCCACCTGACCGACTGGCTCACCCATGCCCGGATCGAGGAGGGGCCGCTGTCTCGCAGCATAGATCGTCACGGGCGTATCGCTTGCGCCCGTCTGTCCGGTGATGCTGTGGCGGCGATCCTGAAAAAGCGTGTTCAGGCAGCAGGCTACGATCCCATGACATTCTCCGGCCATTCCTTGCGAGCCGGGTTCGCGACGAGCGCGGTCATGGCAGGTGCGTCAACCTTCAAGATCAGGGCGCAGACAGGGCATAAGAGCGACACCATGCTCAGCCGCTATGTCCGCGACGGGAACCTGTTTACCAACAACGCTGCTGGCGCGGTGCTTTAGGTCTACGTTTAATCTTAGGGGAATAAGGGGTTTACTACACCTGTCATCGAAGGGTCGCATGGCGATATTCAAATATTTCACTCACGAAGAGCACGCGCTTGCGCTCATCAACAAAGGCATAATGATGATGCAGCCCCTCTCCCATTTTCGTGGACGTGAGGCTGATGGGATTCGAGGCGATCCAAACGACGGCGTTCTGACATACGCGCCGAAAGGTGGATTGGTCATGAACATGGAGGATGGGCGGACCACCACTCTAGAGGGTGGCAGTTTTAACTCGTCGGTCAACCAGAGCGACATATTCGTCTATTGCGCGAGCAATCGATTATCTGCCGACCTAGCTGAAAGGTTCGGCCCTTTCTGCGTGGAGATACCGGACCCCGACATCTTAGTGCGAAGGCTGCAACTGAGGGCGCACCCCACTTCACAACTCGATTACGATCAACTCGTCTGCGGCAAGGTCGATTATCGGGATCAAGACAGCGAACCCGGTGCTGACTGGGCACTCCCCGAGCGGCTCGTCCTTTTTCAAGCCAAAAGATTTCGCATGGCAGGATGAGTATCGGATCGCGGTCGGCACTAGGGGGACCATGAACGTCGAGAATGTCGGCCTAACAATCCAGACCGGGCCTGCTGTTCCCCCGTTTGAGCCAGTGCCTGCGCCGATCTTCCTGAGGGTTGGAAAGCTAGACCAATTCGTGACCCTACGTCGTTTTGCGACAACAGAGTAAGCATCTGGCCGTCCTGTCGGAGGGGGTGTCAACGCGGCGCTTGCATCTTGTAACGCTACGCGATACAATATCACCTCATGATAATCGGATTTCGGCACAAGGGACTTGAAGCCTTCTACCGCACTGGCACGACGAAGGGCGTTCAGGCTTCCCATGTGAAGAAGCTCCGAAACATTCTTGGCTTGCTCGACGTCGCGGCGGGACCGGATGACATGAACCTACCGTCCTTTAAGCTGCACCCGTTGAAGGGCGACCTGAAGGGCCATTGGTCGATCTGGGTCAATGGCAACTGGCGCGTCACCTTCCGGTTTGTCGGCACCGACGCCGAGCTTGTCGATTATCAGGATTACCATTGAGGCGATGACGATGATGCACAATCCTCCCCACCCCGGCGAACTACTCCGCGATGAGGTCATTGCGGAACTGGGCCTGTCCGTTACCGAGGCTGCTGAGCGGCTCGCCATGTCGCGGGTCGCCTTCTCCCGTGTGCTGAACGGCAAGGCAGCGATTAGTCCCGATCTTGCGGTGCGGCTCGAACAGGCGGGAGCCAGCACGGCGCGGGCATGGCTCGCCATGCAGGCGAACTATGATCTGTGGTGCGCCCGTCAGCACGATCAGCCCCCCGTTCGTTCGTTGAGGGACGCCGCCTGAGTAGCCGATCTAGCCTCTGATAACTCTCACTTATCAGAGCCTAAAACGAGTGGGCGGGACGATCAAATCGCGTGCAATTAACTGCAATTTGATCTTGTTCCGGCCATATCGCCAATAGCCATCGCCACTGCTACGTATTCATGCCGCTGGGCTCAAGGAGGAGCCGGGCATCCGGGGGATCAATGCCAATACTGACACAAGCCGACCTCGAACGTCACCTTTGGGGCGCGGCGGACATTCTGCGCGGCACGGTAGATGCCGCCGACTACAAACAATATATCTTCGGCCTGCTGTTCTACAAACGCCTGTGCGACGTGTGGGAGGAGGAGTTCGAGGCCCTGCTGGCTGAGACCGGCGACCGAGAGGAAGCCGCAGACCCTGACGAGCATCGCTTCCATATCCCCCAGGAACACCGCTGGGAGGCGGTGCGCCAGCAATCCACCCAAATCGGCCAGCGGTTGAACAATGCGTTGGCGGCCATCGAAGATGCCAACCTCCGTCTGCGCGGTGTGTTCGGCGATGTGGACTTTGCCAATCAGGACCGCTTTTCGGACGCCCTGCTGGAAAAGCTACTCGCCCATTTCGAGAAGCACCGGCTGCGTAATGCCGATGTGCCCGCCGACATGCTGGGCGACGCCTATCTTTACCTCATCAAGATGTTCGCGGAAGGCGCGGGTAAGAAGGGCGGCGAGTTCTATACGCCCCGACAGATCGTACGCCTGATGGTCGAGATTGTGGAGCCCCGCCCCGGCATATCGATCTACGATCCTACCTGCGGTTCTGGCGGCATGCTGCTGGAGGCGGTGCAATATGTGAAAGACCGGGGCGAAGATGCTCGGACGCTAGCGCTCTATGGGCAGGAGAAGAACTTCGCGACGTGGGGCATCGCCCAGATCAACCTGTTCCTGCACAATGTGGATGACGCCTTCATCGCCAAGGGCGACACCATCCTAACCCCCAAGCGGTATGATCCCAAGGCGCGTGAGTTCGTGGAAGGCATCGGGGCCTATGACCGGGTGCTGGCCAATCCCCCATTCTCCGAAAAAGTGTGGGGTTATGAGGTCTGGCAGAATGGAGACCCATTCGGGCGCGATACTTATGGTTGCCCGCCCAAGGGTTATGGCGACCTTGCCTTCGTGCAGCACATGCTCGCCAGCCTGAAGGATGACGGGATGCTGGCGGTGGTGGTGCCGCACGGCGTCCTATTCCGTGGCGGTGCCGAGGGGCGGATCAGGAAGGCCATGCTGGAGGCGGACGTGATCGAGGCGGTCGTGGGCCTTGCCCCCAACCTGTTCTATGGGGCGGGTATCCCTGCGGCGGTGCTCATTTGCCGGAAGAAGAAACCTGCCGAGCGTCACGGCAAGGTGCTGATCGTCAACGGCGATGCCACCTATCAGCCGGGCAAGGCGCAGAACTTCCTGACTGACGAACATGTCCGCACGCTGGCCGAGGCGGTTCACGGTTTCTCCGACATAGAGAAGCTGGCGCGCGTCGTTCCCGTCGAGGAGATCGCCGCCAATGGCCACAACCTCAACATCAGCCGCTATGTGCAGACCGGCGCGGATGCCGAGGCAGTCGATGTCGCAGCAGAAGTGGCCAAGCTGCAAGACCTGATCGCCAAGCGCAACGAGGCGGAAGCGGTGATGTTCGGGCACCTCAAGAGGCTTGGCTATGTCGAGTGAGATCGCGCCATGGCCATCAATGGCATTCTCGGAGGCTGTCGAGATTAATCCGAAGCGGCCTCTTCCCAAGACTGGGGAAGTCCCCTTCCTCGATATGGCCTCCTTGCCTCTACATGGTGCGCCCGTGCGGGTAACCGAGATAAGACCTGTCGCGTCAGGTGGGGCACGATTTCAAGCTGGTGACACGCTATTCGCCCGGATTACGCCGTGCACGGAAAACGGCAAACTGGGCTTTGTCTCGGAAGTCGCAGGAGGCGGGGCGGCCCAAGGCTCGACCGAGTTTATTGTCATGGGTGCTCGCGACGACCTGACGCTACCGGAATATGTTCGCTGGCTTTCTGGGTGGAGCTCCGTGCGTGACCACGCCATCGGATTGATGGAAGGGACATCGGGTCGTCAGCGCATCCCCGCATGGGCCTTCGATGAGATCGAGGTGCCAGTCCCACCTCTCGACGAGCAGCGGCGGATCGCCGAGGTGCTGCGGTCGGTGGATGAGGCTATTGCATCGGTGCAACAGGCCGCCGAACAGGCACAGACTGTATGGCATGGCTTGGCCGAAAGTCTGATTTGGGATCGGCTGGCCAGAAATCCCGAGATCGCCCAACCGCTCGGCCGTGCGCTGCACAGCACGGATTATGGTGTCAATGCCCCACTGGGCACCGAGCCAACCGGATATGCCGTTTTGCGCATGGGGAACCTGCAAGACGGCTGGATTGATCCCACAGACCTCAAATGGGGCGAGATCGGCGATGCGGAGGCGCAGGCACTCGCCCTCGATGTCGGCGACATTCTTTTCAACCGAACAAACAGCCGAGATTTGGTAGGCAAAGTCGCTTTGGTGCGCGAACCGACTGACTGTCTCTACGCCAGCTACATTGTCCGGCTTCAGGTGAACCAGTCAGTTTCCGATCCATATTACTTGTTTGCCGTGATGCACTCGCGCCGGGCGCAGGCGCAGTTTAAGTCGATTGCAACGCCGGGCGTAAGCCAATCGAACATCAACCCTACAAATCTGAAAAAGCAGATCATCCCATTACCGCAGCTTGCCGAACAACGCGACATCGGGGCACAGTTGCAATCGGCTGAAGCTGCACGGCGGGCTGCGCTGGAGGAGCTTGTGACGCTGAGCCAGATCAAATCCGACTTGATGTCCGACCTCCTCTCCGGTCGCGTGCGGGTGCCCGCATGAGGCTAGGACAGGGAGCTATCGCCAGCTTGGGCGACATTGCTTTTGCCACTGGCATGAACAGCAGTACCTTGATCGGCTTCTTCAACTCGTTCGGTCTGAACGAGGAAGTCGTACATATGCTCAGCAGCAAGCGTCAATTTGCTGTTGAGGCGTGGAGAAAGCTGAGCGGATCGGATCAGTTGCCGGAGGCCATCAACCAGATACTTAGCCCCCACTATTTTCCCAATCCCGAAGAGCGCGGTCGGCAGGTCCAGCAGCTTCAACGATGTTTGAAACTCGACGGATATGACATCACGGACGACGGCTACCGAGTGTATATCGCAGCACGCTCAGGCTCCGCCGCCACCTCCGTCCTTGAGCATTTGAAAGCACATGGGCAGCGGCTGAACCACGAAAACGTCCTGTCGCGTATTCGCATTATAGACCGGGAGGCAGAGGCAAGCCCCACGGACGCGATCGGTTCAGCGAAGGAACTGATCGAAGCTGTCTGCAAGGACATCATCGAACGGTCAGGGCAAACCTTCGATCGCAAGGCCAGTCCCGCTGCACTTGTGAAGGAGGCCCTGAAGGTGCTGAAGCTCGCACCTGAGGATATTCCAGAACGGTCTCGTGGCGTAGATGCCGTCAGAGCCACTTTGAACTCGCTCGCCAATATCGCGCATCAGATGGATGAACTGCGGGGCCTGTATGGCTCCGGTCACGGCAAGCCAAGTTCCTCGCGTGGTTTGCTTCCTCGCCATGCACGACTTGCGGTCGGTTCAGCAGGCAGCCTGTGCCTGTTCCTCATCGAAACCTTCGAGGCCCAATCGACGGGAACAACGGAATGAGCGAATACCGCCTCGCCGAGAAGCCCGCGCTCGATGTGCTCGCCGCGCTGGGCTGGCAGGTGTTGTCCCCGGCACAGGCGCTGGCGATGCGCGAGGAGGAGAACCTCGTCATCCTCAAACCCGTGCTGATCGACGCGCTGCGCCAGTTGAACGGCATCGGCGCGGAGGATGCCGAGGCGATCTATAACAACCTGTCCACGCTGTCCGACAATGAGGAGTGGCAGCGCAAGCTCCGTGGCGGCTATTCGCGCCGTCTGACCGGCGAGAACCGCGACAGCCCGATCACCCTGATCGACTTCAGGAACCCAACCCGCAATCGTTTCCACGTCACCAGCCAGTTCCGCGTCGCTGCCCAGCGTCCCCGTATCCCGGACGTGGTGCTGTTCGTGAACGGCATCCCGCTCGTGGTGATCGAGGCGAAGTCTCCGCTGAAAGCCACCGCCAAGGCCGAGGAGGCGTTCGAGCAGATCAAGCAATATGAGCGGGACATCCCCCGGCTGTTCTCCCCCAACGCCTTCAACCTCGTCACCGATGGTATGGCAACGCTCTACGGCGCGACAGGTGCGCCTTCGCAATTCTATGCCCCGTGGCCCGACGCATGGCCCCGGCATCGCGACGAGTTCGCCGACGACCTCGCCAAAGACCTGTGGTGCCTGTGCGAGCCGTCCCGCCTGCTTGACCTGCTGGCCCATTTTATCGTGTTCGAGACTGACCCGGAGACGGGCCGCAAGATCAAGAAGGTCTGCCGATACCAACAGTTCCGCGCCGTCAACAAGGCGGTGGAGCGGGTCGCGGCGGGCGAGCATCGCAAGGGGCTGATCTGGCACACGCAGGGTTCGGGAAAGAGCCTGACCATGGTGTTTCTTGCCCTCAAGCTCAAAACCCATCTGACGCTCGATGCGCCCAGCCTCGCCAACCCCAATATCCTTGTGCTGACCGACCGGATCGACCTCGACGACCAGATCAGCAAAACCTTTGTGGCCTGCGGTCTGCCGAACCCGACGCAGTGCGGATCGGTCGCAGCCTTGCGCGAAGCGGTAAACCGGGGCGGCAACGGGCAGATACTGCTGTCCACCATCTTCAAGTTCGCCGGATCGACAGACCCTATCCCGAACTCCGAGGGCTGGATCGTGCTGGTGGACGAATGCCACCGTACGCAGGAAAAGGACTTGGGCGCGTTCTTGCAAGCAACGCTACCGGATGCTCATTTCTACGGCTTCACCGGCACACCGGTCAAATCCACCGACAAGGACACCTACGCCCGGTTCAGCATCGCGGGCGAAGGCTATCTCGACAAATACGGGATCGACGACGCCGTGCGTGACGGGGCGACCGTGCCGATCCTCTACGAAGGCCGCAAAGCCGATTGGGCGATCAACGAAGCGGAGATCGACATATTGTTCGACCGCTGGTTCGTGGACCTGCCCGACGACAAGCGCGACGAGTTGAAGCGCAAGGGGCTGACCCTTGCCACCATCGCCAAGCACCCGGAGCGTATCCGCTTAATCGCACTCGACATCTGGGAGCATTTCAAGGCGGTCTGCCAGCCGGACGGCTTTAAGGCGCAGATCGTCGCCGTGGATCGGGAAGCGGTGATCCTCTACCGAGCCGCGCTCTCCTCGGTGATCGCCGCCGATCTGGCGCGTGGCGGGATGGCGGCGGAGGAGGCGCAGGCCAAGGCCGATGCCATGATCGCCTGCGTTTATTCGAAGAGCCAAGAGGACAACAAGCCGAGCGAGAACCCGGAGATTGCCGCGCTACGCACCGGGCTGGAAGCGCATTATCTCGACGATGCCGCCGAGAAAGAGGTCAAGAAGCGGTTCAAGGCGGTGGGACAAGACCCGCAGTTTCTCATTGTGTGTGACAAGCTGCTGACCGGCTTCGATGCCCCCATCGAGCACGTGATGTATCTCGACAAGCCGCTCAAGGAGCACAATCTCCTTCAGGCTATCGCCCGCACCAACCGCACCTGCACGATCAAGAAACCGGACGGGGGCGAGATTGAGAAGCCCAACGGGCGGATCGTCGATTACATCGGCGTCACCGGCCATCTGGACGAGGCGCTGGCATCCTATCGCTCCGAGGATGTCGAGAACGCGATGCGCGACATCGCCATCCTGCGCAACGACCTCAAGGAAGCGCATGCCCGCTACCGCACCCAAAAGCGTGCCATGGGTCTGGAAGGCATGGACGAAAAAGCCGCCGCCTATGCCGCCGCGAAGCTGGCAGCCGGGGGACAGGAGGATGACTGGTTCGATCTCCAGCGGCTGACGAGGACGTTCATCAAGATCTATGCCGACCTGTCACCCGATCCCGCGATCCTCGACTTCACCGCCGAGGTGAAATGGGCCTCCGCCTTCCTGCGGCTCGCCACACAGGCGATCAGCAAGGACGAGAGCCTCGACCATCGCAGCTACAGCGGCAAGATCAGGGAGATGCTGGAACAGCATGTCCATGTGACCGGCCTTTCGACCACCATCCGTCTCCGCAACATCACCGATCCCAACTTTGCTGATGACTTCGCCACCGAGGGCAAAGCCGAACCGGAGTTGCAGGAAGCCTTCGTCCGCAAATCCGCCGAGCTTCGCCGGACCACCCGTGAACTGGTGGACAAGAACCCGGCGCAATATGGCCGCTTCTCCGAACGGGTGCTGGAGATTATCCGCCGCTTCGAGGAAGGCCAGCTTGCCGCCGCCGAGGGTCTGCGCGAGTTCGAGGGGCTGACCGGCGACATCGAGACCGAACAGGGCGCGCACGCCGAGCTCGGCATGGACGAGAACGCCTTCTCGATCCTGCGCATCATTGAGGCCATCGTTCCTGATGTCGATCATGCGACCTTGCAGGACGCCGCCATCGCCATCGGCGCGGTTTATGCCGATGCCGCCGCGACCCAACCCGCCTTCGCGCATATGGAAGCCTATCTGCGATCCTTGCGTCAGCAGGTCCGGCGCATCCTGACCGACCACGGCGTCGGCGAGACCAAGACCATCCGCGAAAAGGTCGAGGAGTTCGCCGTCCATTCCTATGGAACGGGTGCCTGATGCCTACGATCCAGATCGGCAGGAAGGAAATCCCCTACGAGCTTCGCCGGTCGGCGACAGCATCGGAACGCCGGATCACCATCGCGCCGGGGCATGTCGAGGTGCTGGCCCTCACCCGCGACGATGATGATGACATAGCGGGGTTCCTCGAACGCAAACGCCAGTGGCTGTTCGACACCGTGCGCGAGATGGAACAGATTGCCGCCAGCCGCCATGCCGTGCCCCGTTTCATTACCGGATCGAAGATACCATACCGGGGCCGCAACATGTCGCTGATCGTGCGCCGCACCGATGCCGAGCGCATGGCCACCACCTATCGCAACGGGTTCATCGTCGACCTGCCTCATTGGGCCGGAGACGATGCCGATCAACTCGTCGCCAGCGAACTCAAGCTCTGGCTAAGACAGCGCGCCCGGCGCGACGTAAAGGAGATCGCCGCCGACTACGGCAGGCGGTTCGGCCTTGTGCCTAACTCGATCCGCACGACTGACCTTACCCATAGTTGGGGATCATGTGGGCCGGAGGGCAATATCCTCATCAACTGGCACCTCATATTCGCCCCCAGGAAGGTCTTGGAGTATGTTGTGGTGCACGAACTTGCGCACTTACGGCATAGGTCGCACGGCCCGGAGTTTTGGACTTTCCTAGGATCGCTGATGCTTGAAAGCTCATCTGCTCGTGCTTGGTTGCACAAGCACCAAGCTACGTTGGAAACACGAATGTTCGAGAGATGGTGATGGATATTGAAGAAGCAAAAGATAAGCTCCGCGCGATCTATGCCGGGTATGGTTTTGATGAGCGTCCGGTTGCGGAAGGCGAACTTTGCTTTTTCGACCGGCAGCGCGACTATCCGGTTTTTTCAGTCAGCGCAGATGAGATTAGAGAATTCGCTGACGTTGCCGACAACTTGAGCGATGTAAGCCTTGGCCCGGTTGAGACATGCATCCTCGCTCCAAATCTACGTGAGCAATGGGTCGAAGCGTTAGACCCTTTCCGAAGCCGAGCTTTCAGTATCCCGCTTCGTGAAAGGGTAATACGTTTCGGTGACAGCGATGGAGACGGACCATACGTCGAGATTGGAGGCCCAAGTGCGCTGTTTCGGAACTTTTATAGAGATAAAGGAGAGCAGTTTCCCTTTTTTCAAGAACGGCTGGTGCGCCGGATAGGTTTGGGGCGCACTAATAACGCGAGCGGGATGTTCCGAGGCATTCTTACCGTACGTGTCTGTAATCTCACCGAGGAATGGGATGAAGCATCTCTGAAGAAAAGCAAAGAGATGATTGAAAGTTGCCTCTTTGAATTAACATATCTCAGAGAGATAGCACTTGACCTTAAAACAAGATGGCCGCTCTCAATTGCAGAGCGTCGTAGAGCGCGGCCGTTCCGGACCGAACATAGGGTAGGGGGCGATATATTTCCCCTCAGACGGATACGCTATGATGAAAATGTGACGAGATTTTATCAACGAGCGATATCGACAGATGATGCCTACACGTCATTCATATCATTATACCACATTCTCGAATATTTCTTCATTTCTGTCTCGGATGCTAAGCTATACTCTAGGCTTGAGAGGATTGTGAATGCTCCCGAATTTTCAGCACATCGCAAACAATTGGATCGCATCATCACCTCGGTGGATGAGCACACGCGCGAGAGCGATGAGACTGAAATGTTGAAAGGGGTCCTTTCCGAATTTGTAGATGAAGATGACTTACTCAACTTTCTTCAAGAATACGAAAATCAACTTGAAGGAAAGTTATACACTGATAAAACAAGCTGTTTTGGATACGAACTGGAAAAGATGACTTTTAAGTCAGGTCATTTATTTGGACCCGTAGCAAAGCGTATTAAGACAATACGAAATGCTCTCGTCCACTCATCAGATCGCTACGAGCGGAAAGATCGCTATGTACCCGGCGAGGATGCTTCACGTTTCCTCACCCGTGAACTACCGCTGCTTCGCTTCTTGGCAGAAAAAGTAATCATCGCGACTGCGCAAAGCTCAGCGTAACTTTCAATGGGCCAGGCCATATGGGACTGAACGGTCCGGCTTGGTGTCAATCCCAGAGCATCCTGCTGGAAGTTGGTTGTGACCTTTGGGTAGCTGCTCTCGTAGCCATTCCTAACGGAAGCCACGTGCCACTGGAACGGGCAACGACCTTGTGATACAAACCAAAAACCAGAAGCGACTAAGTGATTGAAAAATGGTGTCCTAATAGGCCATATTACCCCTCCCGTAGGGGTCACCATCTTTGAAAGTGCTTTATCTTGAAGCGCCTGGCGAGATGAGCGGCTTAACGTCTCCCCAGCAGAGATGGGGCCAAGACGACGGGCGGACTTCCTCGGCCCCGATATTTTCTCGCAATTTTCCCGGCTGGCGTCGATCCGGCCAGCCGCGATAAGTGAGCGGCCGGCAGCGATCCAGCCTATGCGACCACCGTTCTCCTGCTTCCAACGGCATCCCGCTTGAGCCTGTCGATCATGCCCCGGGTTTGATCTCGTCCCGCGCTCTTTGCTTCGTAGAGCAGCGTGTCGGCCCGTTCATAGGGTTCAGCGAACCCTTCATCATCCATGACGCGCGTCACACCCATGCTTGCGGTCACGGGTCGGCCGAGACCAGGAACGATATTGGCAACCGTTGCCGGGATCGCCTGTCGGCAAAGCTCCGCCTGGATCTCGGCATCGTCGCCCCTCAGGAGCAGCATGAATTCTTCGCCGCCGAGGCGGTATGCGCGAACGTTCGGCCCCACCTGGAACGCGCCAGCTGCAGCCTTGAGAACCGCATCGCCAACCGTATGCCCGTTGGCGTCATTCACGCCCTTGAAATGATCGAGGTCGATGAGCGCCAACGTCGTGAAGCCTTCGGCCCGAAGCTGGTCGAACTCCCGCTCGATTGCGCGCCGATTGAGCAGGCCTGTCAGCACGTCCGTTTCGGATAAGCGTTCGAGCAGATCGGCCTCGGTGCGGGCGCGGTCTCGCTCGCGTTTGATGGCCACGAAGCGGTCGGCCATGCCAAGCGTGGTGAAGAGGACCTCGCAGATGCAGCCGATATAGAACAGAAGCATGGCGTCGGTGCTGGGCACCCAGGGGAAGATGCCCGTCAGGAACCGAATAATTCCGACCAGGACGACCGGCGCATAGCCGATTGCCTGGAATTGCGCGGCCCGACTCCCACGGCGCAGCGCATCGATCAGGGACAGGATGAAAATGGCAAGGACCGGTCCGAACGCCGCAGTATATACCGTGGATTGAATGGGGCGCGCCACGAATGGGAATGCAGCATGAAACGCGCTCAGACCGATCGCCCACAAGGCGCAAAAGGGCAGCAGCCGGCGCAGAAGCGGATGCATCAATCCCGCCTCGATGAAGTGGTAGGTGAACATCGTCCCGGACGCGACGGTTATTCCGAAGATCAGTGTCGTCATCCAGCTCAGCGTCATTGCCGGCGGATCGAACAGCATGACCGACAGGCCGGATGAAACCAGGATCGTCATAAGAAACGACAGCGTGAGAGCGGAATGCCAAAGCACGAAAGGCTCACGCAGCACACGGTAGAACGCCGCATTGAAGATCAAAGGCATGACGAGCATGCCCGCAAGCCCGGCCAAAAGCAGCAGAGCCCGCATGTCGCTGACATCGGCCGCTGCATCGGTAGGGGCCAGATAGGCGCGCTCGAGCGTCATCTGATGGCTTGGCCGATCAAACGCGGCCACGATCTGCCGGGTGTCGCGCGTTACCTCCGGCAAGGAGGCCTTGAAATAGCCGCCCGCCGTGGAACTTGGGAGTGCACCGGCCGAGAGGGACGTTTGCCGGACTGCGCCGTCCTGATCGATGGCAAGAAGATGGAGCGCCTCGAATGCGCTCCGCCTCGCGAGGAGATATCGGGGAAGCAACCCGTTGGGATCGATTTCAAAGCGAAGCAGTACGCGCTCCGCCTCGAGGGAGGGCGTTCGATCGCCGCACGACCATCGCACGGCATCGTGCGAGAGGGCGGCCAAATCTTCCGACAGGTTGCCCGATGCCCAGCAAGCACTGCGGCTCGCCCGAGAATCCGCCGCTTCGGCGGGTCCGGCATTGATATGCATCAGCAGGCTCAAAGCCAGGGATGCCGCCAGAAACCATCGTCGAAAACCGCGCGCAACCATGACCGCTCGTTCCGACAAAACACTTTGGATCCCGTTAAGGCGCGCGCGTACATCATGCGCCCGCTCAAGGTCCTGAACGAACGCCTGTTGATGTCGCGGCTAAGCCGCGAGAGCGATCTGATGATGATGGATTCAGGAACGCGGCCGGACTGCGGATAGCCGTCGCGATTCGATCCGCCGCATGCCCCCGCTGGCACGCCGATCGCCGCCTCATGCTTGAGGCGGATTTCCGTCGCTTTTTAGAATAAAATGGTCGGGGAAAGAGGATTCGAACCTCCGGCCCCTGCCTCCCGAAGACAGTGCTCTACCAGGCTGAGCTATTCCCCGACCGGGCCGGTGCATCGCTGCGCCGGCAAGACAGGCGCTGCCCTATAGTGGGCACATATGGTGCTGGCAAGCGGCAGATGGCGAATATCTTTCATCGCGCCGTCGGAATAGCGAAATGATGCCGGTCCGCTGGCGAGGGAAGCCATCGCTCAGCTCAGGGAGTTCCCAGCGGCAGGGCATTCTCGTCCTCTTCGAGCGAGGTGAGAATGGGGCAATCCGGGCCGCCGTCGCCGGGGCAACGTGTTGCAAGGTCGAGGAGCGAACGGCGCATCGCTTCGAGTGCCTCTGCCTTGCGGCCCAGCGCTTCCGCGCGGGCGAGCGCCAGCGCCTTTACATCCGCGCTGGCCCGCCCCCGATCGGACCACAGAGAAAGCAGTTCGCCAATCTCGGCGATGGGAAAGCCCAGGTCGCGCGCCTTGGCGATGAAGCGCAGGCGGTGCACGTCCGCCTCGCTATAGTCGCGATAGCCGCCCTCGCGCCGGGCGGGACGCGGGATCAGGCCGATCTTCTCATAATGCCGGATCATCCGCTGCGAGACGCCGCTGGCCTGCGAGGCGGCACCGATATTCACAGAGTCACCCGATTGAGGCGCAGCGCATTGCTCACCACGCTCACCGAGGAGAGCGCCATGGCGGCAGCGGCGATGACCGGCGAAAGCAGGATACCGAAAACCGGATAGAGCAGGCCCGCCGCAATGGGCACGCCGGCGGCATTGTAGATGAAGGCGAAGAACAGGTTCTGGCGGATATTGGCCATGGTCGCCTCGCTCAGCCGGCGCGCGCGCACAATGCCGGTGAGATCGCCCTTGAGCAGCGTGACACCGGCGCTCTCGATGGCGACATCCGCGCCCGGTCCCATCGCGATGCCGACGTCCGCCGCTGCAAGGGCCGGCGCGTCGTTCACGCCATCGCCGGCCATGGCGACCACCCTGCCCTCGCGGCGCAGCCGCTCGATGACAGCGCTCTTCTCCTCGGGCAGAACTTCGGCCTCCACCTGGTCGATGCCGAGCCTCTCTGCCACGGCTTGCGCCGTTGCGCGGTTGTCGCCGGTCAGCATGACGATGGCGATGCCGTCCGCCTTCAGGGCGTCCAGCGCCTCGGCCGTGGTCGCCTTGACCGCGTCGGCAATAGCGAGGACGCCCGCCGTCACGCCATCGATGCCGATGAGCACCCCGGTCGCGCCGTCGCGGCCCAGCACATCCGCCTGCGTGGCCATTGCGCCTGGTGCGATGCCCTGCTCATCCAGGAAGCGTGCATTGCCCAGCACAACCTTGCGACCTTCCACTGTACCGAGCGCGCCCTTGCCGACGGGCGAATCGAACGCCGTCACGACAGGGATGGCGATTCCCCGCTCCTGCGCTGCCGCGACGATGGCGACGGCCAGCGGATGCTCGGAAACGCGTTCCACACCGGCGGCGAGACGCAGGAGATCGTCCGCCACCCAGCCCTCGGCCGGCACGATGCGTGTCACCGAGGGGCGACCTTCGGTCAGCGTCCCGGTCTTGTCGAGCACCAGCGTATCGACCTTCTCCAGCCGTTCGAGCGCCTCGGCATTGCGAATGAGAACGCCCAGCCCCGCGCCCCGGCCGACGCCCACCATGATCGACATGGGAGTGGCAAGACCAAGCGCGCAGGGGCAAGCGATGATGAGCACCGCCACCGCCGCGACGAGGCCGTGCGCAAAGCGAGGCTCGGGGCCCCAGATGCTCCAGATGGCGAACGCCGCCACCGCCACCAACAACACGGCCGGCACGAACCAGCCTGCCACCCGGTCCACCAGCCGCTGGATCGGCGCGCGCGAGCGCTGGGCGTCGGCGACCATCTGGACGATGCGCGCGAGCATCGTGTCGCGGCCCACGCGCTCGGCCTCGATGACGAGCGCGCCGCTCTGATTGATGGTGCCGGCGATGACATACGCGCCGGCCCCACGCGTGACAGGCATGGACTCGCCGGTCACCATGGACTCATCGAGCGCAGAGCGCCCCTCCAGCACGACCGCATCCACGGGTACTTTCTCGCCGGGCCGCACACGCAGGCGATCACCCACAGCGACGAGATCGAGCGCAATATCCTCCTCACTGCCGTCGGCGGCGATGCGGCGCGCGGTCTTGGGTGCGAGGTTCAGCAGCGCCTTGATCGCGCCGGACGTGCGCTCACGGGCGCGCAGTTCCAGCACCTGCCCCAGCAGCACCAGCACCGTGATGACCGCCGCCGCCTCGAAATAGACGGCAACCGCGCCGTCCGGGCCGCGGAAGGCTGGCGGGAAAACGCCGGGCAGCAGGAGCGCCACAACACTGTAGGCCCAGGCCACGCCCGTACCCATGGCGATGAGCGTGAACATGTTGAGATGGCGGGTGCGGATCGACGCCCAGCCACGTTGGAAAAAGGGCCAGCCCACCCACAGCACCACCGGCGTCGCCAGCGCGAATTGCAGCCACGCGGAGAGCCGCGCCGGCACGAGATGATGCAGCGCCGGGAAAAGATGACTGCCCATCTCCAGCACGAACACCGGCAGGGCCAGCGCCAGGCCGATCCAGAAGCGGCGGGTCATGTCGACCAGCTCGGCACTGGGGCCGGTGTCCGCACTCACCAGCTCGGGCTCCAGCGCCATGCCGCAAATGGGACATGGGCCGGGATGATCCTGCCGCACTTCCGGGTCCATGGGGCACGTCCAGATAGTACCGGGCGGTACATCCTCGGGCGTAACGGCTTCGCCGCTGAGATAGCGCTCGGGATCGGCGATGAACTTCGTGCGACAGCCGGCGCTGCAGAAATGATAATCTACGCCGTCGTGATGAGCATGATGCGGCGTCTGGAACGGGTCGACCGTCATGCCGCACACCGGATCGATCACGGTTTCGGCCGTGCCCGGCTTATAGTCGCCTGCCTTGTGATCGCTGCCACAGCAGCCGTGCGTCGTGTGAGTCGCCTGGGTCATGTCCTGTTCCTTTCCGACGCCCTCCCATTTAAGGTCTGACATGATGTCAGGGTCAAGGGCGACGGGATGTTTTTCAGGCCAAGGCACATTGGCGCTTGACCTTGACACACTGTCAAATGCCATTCGCTCTCGTCAGACCGATGCCAGAGAGCGCCGATGGACAACGCGACCGCGACAGGACCGATCAATCGCCGCGCGGTGCTCCGCGCCAGCGCCTGGGGGCTCGCGGGGCTCGGGCTTGGCGGCCTCTTCATGCCGGCATGGGCGCGCAGCGGCACCCCGGGACTCGCGCCGACGCTCCCGGCCCTCTCTGGCGAGGACATTCACCTGCACATCGCCCGAACCCCATTCACGCTCGGCCGCCGCACCGGCCATGCCGTCACTGTGAACGGCACTCTGCCCGCGCCGCTTATCCGCCTGCGCGAAGGACAGAGCGTGCGCCTCCATGTGGAGAATGCGCTGGACGAGGACAGTTCCATTCACTGGCATGGCCTGCTCCTGCCCTTCCAGATGGATGGGGTGCCGGGCCTCAGCTTCCCCGGCATCAGGCCACGCAGTAGCTTCCTCTATGAATTCCCGGTGCGGCAGGCCGGCACCTATTGGTATCACAGCCATTCCGGTCTTCAGGAGCAGCAAGGGCTCTATGGGCCCATGGTGATCGACCCCGTCGGGGCCGATCCCGTGGCCTATGATCGCGAGCATGTGATCGTGCTGAGCGACTGGACCTTCCAGCATCCGCATCAGCTCATCGCGAAGCTCAAGGCCGAGGGCGGCTATTACAACCGCCAGAAGCAGACGCTGTTCGGCGCACCGGCGGGTGGGCCGGAGGAAATGATGCCCGCAGCCGAGCGCGCGGACTGGGGCCGCATGCGCATGGACCCCACCGACATTGCCGACGTGACGGCGGCGACTTACACCTATCTGGTCAACGGCCATGATCCCGCACAGAACTGGACCGGCCTGTTCCGGCCCGGCGAGCGTGTGCGGCTGCGCATTATCAATGCGGCGGCGATGACCATTTTCAACCTGCGCATTCCGGGTCTGCCGATGACGGTGGTGAGTGCCGATGGGCAGGATGTGCGGCCGGTGACGGTCGACGAGATGCAGATCGGCAATGCCGAAACCTATGACGTCATTGTCCGGCCGACCGATGACCGCGCCTTCACGTTGGTCGCAGAATCGATCGACCGGTCCGGCATGGCCCGCGCCACACTGGCGCCTCGCCCGGGCATGACCGCGCCGGTCCCCCCGCTCCGCCCGCGCCCGACGCTGGGCATGAAGGACATGGGCATGGGCGGGATGGATCATGGGGCGACGAACCCTGGCGGCAAGGACCATGACGCCATGGCAGGCATGGACCACGGCCCTGGCGACGATGGCGCATCCCAGGGCCATGACGGCGGCCATTCGATGAGCGGCATATCCATGCGCGACAAGAGCAAGGCGCCGGCGAGCGTCAAGGTCGGCGTGGGCGTGGACGCCATCGCTGCGAGCCCGGTGGACCGCACCGGCGATCCGGGCGTCGGGCTGGAGAACGTCGGCCACCGCGTGCTCACCTATCGCGACTTGGTGGCCCACACGCCCAATCCCGACCAACGCCCGCCCCGCCGCACGGTCGAGGTGCATCTCACCGGCAACATGGAGCGCTTCATGTGGTCGTTCGACGGGGAGAAGTTCAGCGAAGGCGTGGAGCCCATCCGCTTCGAGCGCGGCGAGCGCGCGCGCGTGGTGCTCGTCAACGATACGATGATGACTCACCCCATTCACCTGCACGGCCATTTCTTTGAATTGGTGAACGGCCATGCCGGCAACTATCCGCGCAAGCACACCGTCAATGTGCTGCCGGGCGGCAAGCTGGCTTTCGATCTCACGGCCGATGCGCCCGGCGACTGGGCCTTTCACTGCCACCTGCTGCTGCACATGCACGCCGGCATGTTCCGGGTCGTGACCGTTCGGCCGCTCGACGGAGATGCGGCATGAAGCGCATCGTCGCGCTGCTGCTCGCCACCGCAGCCGCTACCGCCGTGCCCGCACTGGCGCAGCACGATCATCACGATCATGACGTTATGCATCGTGAAGGGAGCGATCCTCGCGCTGCCGCATCCGAGGCCGGACAGGCGGCCGATCCGCACGCCGGGCATAGTGGGCATGAGAACACCTCCCAACCGGCCGATCTCCACGCCGGCCACGTCATGGCCTCGCCCGGGTTGACGCATGCCGCCCATCGCGCGGTTCTACCCGATCCACCGATTGCCCAACCTCCGCCGGGCGCGTTCAGCGGGCCGACGCACGCCGCCGATACCGTCTTCGATCCGGCCGAGATGGCGCAGGCCCGCTTAGTGATCCGGCGAGAGCATGGCGCCATTGTAACCGGCGCGGTCATTATCGACCGGCTGGAAGCGGGCTTTGGCCAAGGGCACGAGGCTTATGCGTGGAAGGCGCAAGCCTGGTATGGCGGCGACATCGGCCGGCTGTGGTTCAAGAGCGACGGCGAAGGCAGCTTTGGAGAGCCCCTGGAGCGAGCCGAGGTTCAGGCGCTTTGGAGCCATGCGCTCGATCCGTGGTGGAACCTCCAGGTCGGTGTGCGGCAGGATGTCGGCGTGGGGCCCGACCGCACCCATGCCGCGCTGGGCATCCACGGCCTGGCGCCCTACTGGTTCGAGGTTGACGGCACTGTTTTCCTTTCGAACCGAGGCGAGGTCACGGGGCGCGTCGAACTGAGCTACGACCAGCGGCTCACGCGGAAACTCATCCTTCAGCCGGAGATCGAACTGGATCTGGCCGCGCACGATATGCCGGCGCTCGGCATCGGTGCAGGCCTTTCGAGCGCGAAGGCAGGGCTGCGCCTACGCTACCAGATCGTGCCCGAATTCGCCCCCTATATCGGTGTACGCCACGAACACGCCATTGGCGACACGGCGGCTTATCGCCGCGCACGCGGTGAGGCGGCCGGCAGCACGCGGTTTGTGATTGGCCTGCGCGCCTGGTTTTGACGAAAAGCCGGGCCGCACCTCCGAACGCGGCTACCCCTTCGCAA
>Ga0182738_1002106_pt1 | contig 24010 bp, 29 predicted proteins | sample eDN5th30CBELigMG_FD_128876 | JGI IMG/M metagenome (GOLD analysis project Ga0182738, IMG submission 128876) | Enriched Miracle-Growth compost microbial communities from Emeryville, California, USA - eDNA 5th pass 30_C BE-Lig MG (version 2)... ...
CATAAGCAATTTAGATGAAAATGGTAAAATAACATCGGCAGTGGATACAAATCAGACTTTCCATCTAACCATTACAGACGGAAAAGTAAATGTGGAAGTCAAGACACCGGCTGTGGCCAAATAGTAATTAAAAAACAACCCTAGCGGTTGTTTCTTTTTTAAGCGGACCACAGATCCGCTAATCTCCCCCAAACAAGTTTTGAAGGGGAGACGGACACAGGTTCCGCTATATCCTCCTTTTGCGTTTGATTTCGAGCGTTTTGCAGCAAATAAGGGATCGTGTGTCCGCGTAGGGCTTAGCAAAAAAGGCATTTTCAAGCCAATAATGGATTCACTGTCCGGCGAATTCCCCCATAACAGGAAAAATTTTTGTTATAGACTAAAAGCAACATGATTAACTAGAATTAACAATATTATTTCCTGCTATAATTAAAAGAGGATCCTAAAATAAAAGAAGTCCGTAACGGAAAGACCTGGCCTGACGTTAATTAAGCGGAGAAATTCGGCTTATTGGCAGTCCTAGTGTCAAAAGAGAGGAAATAGGCGGAGGTTTTCCGCTTAAATCCAAAAAGGTAGCGTAGAATGCCTATTTTTCAAAGTTTACCCGGAAAAACTCATCTTATTTTCGATCAAATGAACACTTTTGAAAAAATAACCGGAATGTCTCCGCTTATTTAGGTCCATCTATCATGCAATCTACAGCAAATCTACAGGCTTATCATCACCCCTATCCCTGTCTTCAGCCCTCTATTCCTCGTTTTCCCACAAAATCATCCAAAGAAAGGAGAATTCCAATGGACGTTTTGATCCCATTACTAGTCATCCTTCTTATTCCTTTCCTTGCCTCCTTTCTAAATGTCGTGGCGATCCGCATCCCAAAAGGGGAATCAATTGTTTCTCCGCCATCCCACTGTGTGCATTGCAATCATCGGCTGGGTCCGAAAGATTTAATCCCGATTTTCAGCTATTTCCTTTTAAAAGGCAGATGTCGATATTGTCAGGGGAAAATCTCCTTGATTTATCCATTAGGAGAAATCTTCACCACTATTCTTCTCCTATTTACTTATTATAAAATTGGCATAGATAGAGAGTTGTGGCTGGCACTTCCTTTGACTGCCCTGTTAGCGACTATTACCATTAGCGACTTACTTTATAAGATCATTCCCAATAAAGTGAATGCCTTCGCATTCCTCTATTTTGCCATCCTTCATATCTGGTATCAGCCCTTGCCCTACATAGAGTATGTTTTAGGGGCGGTGATTGGAGGAGGACTGCTTCTGCTTATTGCGATTATTAGTCGAGGTGGCATGGGTGGAGGCGATATTAAGCTGATGGCGGTTGTTGGGATGGCGATCGGTTGGAAGCTTACTTTATTCGCTTTTTTCTTGGCCTCCCTCATCGGTGGAGTCGTTGGGGTGATTCTTTTGGTGGCAAAAGTAGTGAATAGAAAAGAACCGATCCCGTTTGGGCCATTTTTAGCACTGGGAATTTTACTTTCTTATTTATATGGAAAAGAATTAATCTCGGCCTATATCAATTTTGTTCTCCAATAACATCTAAAAGGAGAATTAGCAACATGACTTGGAAATTGTGGAACCGTGTGGAGAAAAATATTGGGATGGAAATTAAAGATACAGTTCTTAAAATGGTTGAGGTTCAAAAAAGTAGGGATAAACGGTTACTCGTAAACTTCCTTATTGAACAAATACCTGAAGGATTGGTTTCTGAAGGAAGAATTATAGATCGGGAGAAATTTGAACAATTTCTCTTCCTCACAAAAAACAAAGCAGGGATTGAAAGTAAAAATCTGCATTTATCAGTCAGTTCTCAGAATATCCTGCTTCGTCCGTTGCGATTGCCTAATTTACCTGAAAAGGAACTGGCCAAGGTGGTTCATCTAGAAATTGAAAACACGTTACAGCTTCCTTTTGAAGAATATGTGTCAGACTTTGTGATCATTACCGATCAAGCGGAGCGGACAACTGCAAAAGAAGTAGATTTAATGCTTGTGATCGCACCCAAGCCTTATATTCAGGATTATGTTGATACCCTCCAAGCTGTTGGTTTTCATCTTCGCAGCATTAATTTAGCCCCTTTAGCCGTGCAGAGGATGATGGCAGACAGAAACACACCACAAACGTTTATGATCGCAAATATTGGAGAGAAGAATACCGAAGTTGGGATTGTTCATCAGCGGGCTCTTCGCTTAATGCATATTTTTTCGCAAGAATTCAGCAAGGTTCAAGAGGGGTCTTTTGCAGGGCTGCAAGATGCTCAAAGATGGGTCGAGTACCAGGAAAGGCAGGGGAGAAGCAACTCCATTTTGGAGGATTTCGGAAGGGAAATTGAGCGGATTATGAACTTTTACTTATATACATTAAATAATCGCAATCAAACGATCTCCGAAGTAAATCTAGTTGGCGACCCTGAAAATATGCAGCAATTGGTTGAATTCCTATCTGGGAGGCTGGATATCCCTGTTCGGGTTGTTGGATATGGTCCCGTTGAGGTTGCTCCCCATTTAGAGGCTACGTTCCAATCCGCAGCGCCAGCATTAATTGTTCCCACAGGACTGGCGATAAAGGATGTGAAGGCCTAATGGAGATTAATCTACTCCCAAAACAGCCATTCATTGTCAAGCATTTCTACAAATTCGTTCTGCTTCTATTAATTGTGCTCTTACTCCTAGCCTTCACGATGATGCACTATGTGATGAATCAAGAAAAATATCTAGAGGGATTGCAGCTGCAGGTAAATGAATTGGAAGAGAAAAAAGAGATGCTTGAGGAAAATACGAAATGGAATCAGAAAGTCTTTCAAAAAGAAGAGGAATTAAAGAGTTTCTTAAAATATAAGTCCCTCATTCAAGGGATCAGGGCAAATCAGGGGGCTTTATGGAGTCATGTGTTATCTGATTTAAGCTTCGCGCTTCCGGAGCACGGTGACATTTTAGAGGTTGCCGGGGAGGGAAACCAGGTTACAGGTAAAGCAGTTGTCTATACATTAGAAGATGCCGCATATTTCATGCAAAGACTGGAAGAAGCGCCGGCTATTGAACAGGTTTATTTGCAAGTGGTGAACGAGCCTGCGGTTTATCAGCAATACTATTTTGACCCCCAAAAGGTGAAAATCCTGGAATTCACCTTTTACAAGCGAGACCGCATAGAAAAGAGGGATGAAGTGAGTGAACAAGAGAAAGATTGACCTGAACTCATTCATTCCCAAAAGATTCTTAACTTGGCGGTCCTATCCGACTTTGATCCTTCTGTTTTTTTTCGGAGTACTGATCATTAGTGGATCTTTCTACTTTTTATACGAATTTAAAGTGGATCAATGGACGAGTCTAGAAGCCAAAAAAACATCCTTGGATAAGTACTTGGAAGAGAATAAGACTCACTGGGAAAGGCTTGCCATGCCGTCCCTACCAGATTCTATTGAAGCCAAAAGTCTGGCTCAAAAGGTTCCATTTGACCGCCATGTGCCTGGTTTTCTGATAAACTTAAGTACCATCTCGGACATTGTCGGCATAGAGCTTACTAAATTGGAAATCGAAGAGATAAAGCCCGAGAAAAAAGATTATGTGACGTTGTTTTTGAAGGAGCTTGGAACGTTAGCGAAAGATATGAAAGATGGGGAAGGGCAAGAGAGAGCAGAAAAGAAAACGCCGTCGTCCGGGAACCTTCTTGATCTTTCAGGGATTCAGCAGCGAGAACGTGTCTTTATTATGGATCCGGAAAAATTTTTGCAAGGTTATCTTCAGCAGGATGAACAATCTAAGATGAAAAGTGAAACATCTGAAAGTGCGACCGAGATTCCACCAGAGCTGCTTGATTATATTCCATTTGGAATCGTCCACTTCCATCTAGAATTTCAAGGAAGCTACCGTCAGTTGACGGATTTCCTGGGATTGCTGCAATCATCCGACCGCTTGGTCCATATTGAGAAATGGGTGCATCAATATGACCAGGAAGGTGAAGATACGAAAAAGCTATTGCAGAAAACTGCGAAGGTTGATTTTAAGATCTTCTATTATAAAGAAAAATTAGAGGGAATCGACGACATTAAGCCATTAGACCCAATAGAAAGGAGTGAAGGACAAGCGAAGATTTATGTCCTGCCAAAAGCAATGCTGGAAAAGGAAACATCCATCGGGAAAGCGAGTTCAGAGGATATTTTGATCCAGCAGAAAGTGAAAGGACTTCTTCAGGAACTTCCACAAGAACCGGAAACGAAAGATTAAGGTAGGGTCCATCTACAAGGACCCTACCTTTTCCCTTCCCACTCTTCATAGAATTGCTCCAAAAAGCGGACCATAAACTGATGCCGTTTTGCAGCCAGTTCCTTCGCATAATCTGTATTCATCAAATCCTTCAGCTTTAATAGTTTTTCATAAAAGTGATTGATCGCGGTGCTTTTCCCATTTCGATACTCTTCCGCAGTCATGTTTTCACGGGGGACAAGGGTAGGATCATGACTGAGCTGTCCTTTTGCCCCAGAATAGGCGAAAGTCCGGGCGATCCCCACAGCACCTAAAGCGTCTAGTCGGTCAGCATCTTGAACGATTTTTCCCTCCAAGGTCTTCATCGCAGACTGGTTTCCTCCCTTAAAGGACATCGTTCCGATAATTTCAATCACATGTGTAATGTCATCCTCTGCTACACCGTGTTGTCTAAGCCATTCACCGATTTTTGTCAGCCCTGCGGCCTCATTTCCAATTCCTATCAATTTTTCGTCCGCAAGGTCGTGAAGAAGAGCCGCGAGAGTACAGATAAATTCATTTGCGCTTTCCATTTGAGCGATCTTTTCAGCACTTTTCGTCACGCGATAGATATGCCACCAATCATGACCACTGCTATCCGCTGCTAATTTTTCCTTCACAAAGTTTTCCGCTGCTTCGAGAATTGCTTTTTTATCCAATGGAATCGCCCTTTCTTCACTGCTTAGAAAGTTTAAGTTCACTAAAATGTTAAGATGAACAAAACTTTTCTAACGGCATGAAAATTTTCCTCTAAAGAGGGATACATCTTCTTCGAATGAGCTTCGATAGAAGATTTTCTTATAACCAATATTTCATAAATGGAAACAATAGCGGTGCAATGATTGTAGTGATTACTCCCGCAAGAGCGATCGAAATACTGCTGATCGCTCCAGTTAATTCTCCTTCTTCCCGAGCCCGGACAATGCCAATCGCGTGGAAGGAGACGCCCATGGCAAGTCCTCTGGAAATAGGATCGTCAATTCGAAACCAAGTAAGCAGGCTCCTTGCCATCAGCATTCCCAAAATCCCCGTGGCAACAACCATCCCAGTTGTTAGAACAGGATCACCGCCAATTACGTGGGCAATTTCGATGGCGATCGGTGTTGTAACAGATTTTGGTGTAACAGCTAAAATGAGTTCTTTCGGTAGTCCCAAGATAAGTGCACACAGAAAATTACCGATAAATGCAACAAAGGATCCTACGGTGATCCCAAACAAAATGGTTGAAGCGTATTGTTTTAAAAGTTGAAATTGTCTAGCCATCGGGACAGCTAATGCTATGGTGGCTGGACCAATAAAATAGCTGATTAGACCGGCGCCAATTTCGTATTTTTCAAATGAGATGTCTTGTGCCATTAAAAATAAGGGAATAGAGAGCATGCTAAGTACCATCGGGTTTGTCCAGACGGACTTTGTTTTTAGATGAATTAAAGAATAAAAACCGTATACGAAAAGGGTGAGAAATGCCCCCAAAAAGATTTGTGTGCTAAATATGATCGGCATATGCTGAAACCTCGCTGTTCTCCTCTTTGTTTTTTCTCTGTTGCCAATATCTTGCGCAATAACCAGTCGCTGCAGCGACCAAAAAAGAACTCATTGTTAGCACAAGGAATAGCGGGATTCCAGAGCTTTTGATTGTGTTCCAATAGTTCATCATCGCCACTCCAAATGGCACAAAGAGAATAGGCATATACTTTAAAAGAAAGTCCGAACCATCTGATATCCATGATATAGGAATGATTCCAGTTACCAGAAGGAAGAATAAAATAACCATCCCCAAGACATTGGGGGGGAATGGAATTTCTAGGAGGCCAACAACCCAACGAATTCCCTCGTAAAATAGACTGATAGCAATGATCTGCAATATAATTTTGATCCACTTTTTTGTTTTCATATAAATGATTCCCCGACTTTTAAAGATAAAAACAATTATGAATAGAAACCGGGAAACAGTCAATAGGGTTGAAATTAAGGGGGGGAGTGAATATAATACATCTGTTTGTTTTATTTTGTTCGTAAAAAGAAAGTTGGAGGGTAAGATGGATCGTTTTTTTAAACTAAAAGAAAACAATACAACTGTAAAAACCGAATTTTTGGCAGGGGTCACCACGTTTTTAACGATGGTTTATATTGTTGTGGTAAACCCAGCCATTCTTTCCTCTGCCGGGATCCCTTTTGAACAGGTCTTTATGGCCACCATCATTTCGGCCGTTGTGGGGACTCTCTATATGGCGATCTTCGCCAATTATCCCATTGCCATTGCTCCAGGGATGGGGATGAATGCCTATTTTGCCAGTGTTGTTGCATCCCATAACCTTTCTTATCAAGTTGTGTTTGGGACGGTCTTTCTTGCTGGGATCTTATTTATTCTCTTAAGCCTTACAAGACTTCGTGAACTAATTATTGAAGTAATCCCTAATTCGTTAAAATATGGAATCACATCTGGTATCGGTCTTTTCATTGCCTTTATTGGGTTAAAGTCGTCCGAAATCGTCATCGCAAATCCAGCGACCATGGTTTCTTTTGGGGATTTACATCAACCTATAACACTTCTTACACTTGCTGGGCTGTTTATTACACTGATATTAATGGCGAGAAAAGTAGAGGGAGCACTTTTTATCGGGATGCTTTTAACTGCCTTGATCGGATATTTTACAGGCTTCCTGAAATTTGAAGGCATTGTTTCAGCGCCACCTGTTCCGGAACTGTTTATTATGGACATCACGGGGGTATTCTCTCATGGGCTTTATACAGTGGTGTTTGCCTTTTTGTTAGTAACCCTTTTTGATACTACAGGAACGATGATTGGTGTAGCGGAACAAGCCCATTTGTTAAAGAACGGCAAACTTCCCCGAGCCAATTCAGCTTTAATGGCTGATGCGGTTGCTACAACGGTAGGGTCCACTCTCGGGACAAGCCCAACAAGCGCTTATATTGAGTCATCGACAGGGGTTGCTGCAGGAGGGAGAACAGGGTTAACCTCTGTTGTTGTCGCCGGTTTGTTTCTTCTATCTATATTCTTTTCACCTGCCATAGCAGCGATCTCCAATCTGCCAGCGATCACCTCGCCCGTTTTAATTATCGTTGGGTGTTTTATGATGGAAGGACTGGCACGAATTGATTGGAAAGTATTCGATGACGCCTTTCCTGCTTTTATGATTATGTTAAGTATGCCACTGACATCGAGTATCGCAACAGGGATTTCGGTAGGATTTATTACTTATCCTTTAATGAAGCTAGTGAGTGGAAAAGGGAAAACTGTTCACCCTATTCTTTACGTCTTTGGCTTTATCTTTTTAATGCAAATGATCTTTTTCCCGGCACATTAACGTGGGGGCGATAGGGAAACCTATCCCGTTTTGTGGTAATATGGGAGCTGAACGGGGGTTAGAACCTCGATACGTTGGGATAGGGGGTGTAAATTTTGTTTAAGATTTTTCTTATTTTAGGGAGTATAAATGGTTTCTTGGCAGTTGCATTAGGAGCATTCGGTGCTCATGGTTTAAAGGGGAAACTTCCTGCAGATTTGATGGAGGTTTATCATACGGGTGTTCAATACCATATGTACCATGCTATTGCCTTGGTATTCACGGCTCTGTTGGCTGACAGGTTCGCTTCTTCGTCGCTGATTCATGTCTCTGGTTGGGCATTTCTAATCGGGATTGTTCTGTTTTCCGGAAGTTTGTACGCGTTAAGTCTCTCTGGAATTCGGGTGTTAGGGGCAATCACCCCGATCGGTGGAGTTGCTTTTCTCGTGGGGTGGATTCTATTGGCGGTTGCGGCAATGAAAAGCCTATAAGAAGGAAACGAGGGTTCTTGGGGCGACCATAACTGGTCTTCAACAGGTGGATGAAGATAAAAACCAGATCAAAAATAGTAGTCAATGATCTTCATCGGGTTATATTTATGAAGACCAAATCTCAGGTCAAAAATAAGGAGAAAAGGTCTTCATTAGTTCCGGGTTCCCCGTCCATTCTACCCTTGATACAGATTAGTTTCATGATCAAGACCTTGCCCATCGGTGCCAAACCATTCATCACGAAGATATTGTTCGGCCTCTTCAGGGTCGTCAAACATCATAAAATCCTTCTGGATCCATTGTACATCTGAAACATGATCTTGTTCTAGGAAATCATGAGTCGGTGTTTGGTCCGCCATATACATTCTCCTTTCATCGTCTATGCGGTATTTTCATAATCCCCTGATTGGGAGCATTTCATGTTATCTTTTTTTAGGCGAGAATTGATTTGAATTGCAAACATACTCGAACATGGATATCATGGAAATAAGTGTGTTTTATTAAAACAGTGAAAGAGGGGATGATAGATGATGGATATGAACATGATTCAACAATTGTTGTCTACTGTAAGTGAAGCACTGCCAACTTACTTAAAATCGCTTGAACAAGAGTTTGAAAATGAACATGGGAAGATTTCTGAAGAGCAAAGAGAGGTTTTTGACTTTGTTCAAAAGAAAGCAAAAGACTTTTTGTCTCAGATGAACCCACTTGGATAAAAAAATATACATAGGAGTGAACGAAAATGGATAAAAAAGTAATTATGTACTCACAACCTACTTGACCCCCTTGCCATACAGCCAAGGCTTGGCTGGAAGATCAAAATATTGAAGTGGAAATTAGAGATATTCGCAAAAATCCGGAGTACATAGACGAACTAATCGCACTTGGTTCAAACGCTACCCCTACTTTCAAGATTGGGGAGAAGGTCTTGATTGGCTTTGACCCAGAACAAATCAAAGCTGCACTCGCATAAAAAGAAGAAAGAGGCTACCCTTAAGAATAGGGTTAGCCTTTTCTTCTTTAGTCCAATCTTTCCGCCTCGTAGATCCGCAACCGATTGTAGGTCATTTTGAGCAATGGGATAGATATCTTATGTTTTTCGGCGAGTTTTATTAGTTCACCTTGAAGATGATCTGATTCTGTGGGCAACCCCTTTTCCATATCACGAAGCATAGAGGCTTTCATGTTAGGACCCATAGCCAAGGCAATCTCTACATTCTTCTCAGGAGAATAAACTTGAACACCCTCCGTTTCAGCCACGCTGTTAATCTCTGCTAACAAGTCACGGAACAATTCGATTCCAAAAGGGCTTTCCTGAATACGGCCCATAGAAGTATACATGATGGTAGTAATTCCGCTCATTGCTGTAATAAATACATATTTATTCCACATCGCTGTTTTTACGTCGTCCGTGAGTACAGCTTTAAATTGTGCCTTGCTGAATAAATCGTAAATTTTTTGGGCCTTGTCCGATTTCTGCCCATCGATTTCTCCAAAAATAATGTCGTGCCGTTTACTTGTTTGAATGACGTCCCCATTTGGACCGATGGTTGATTCAATAAAGCATAGCCCGCCCAAGACATGGGGGAATCGTTCCTGTAGTCGTGCTAGGTGATAATAGCCATTCAGAAGAGGCAAAACCGTTGTGTTTTCCCCAACATAAGGTGCAATGTCATCCATGGCTTGCTGTAAATGATAGGCTTTTGTTGACAAGATGATTAAATCAAAGGGTTCAGCCGAATCACCCTTTACGATGGAATTAATCTTTAAAGACATATCGCCGTGAATGCTTTGAACCTGCAGGTCTTCTGTCCTTCTTCGAACAAGAAAAGTGACATCCGCACCAGAATCATGAAGCCTTCCTCCAAAATAACCGCCAACAGCTCCTTTTCCAACAACTAAAACTCGCATTGGACACCTCCGTAATTTGCTAGACCAACTTTTATACTTTAATAATAACAGAAAAAGGAATAGTTCAACTATAAAAAATAGTTGAACCACTCCTTTTTCATGCTAAAAGATCTTTTTCTGCTCCCTGTCTGCCTTCAGAATTTCTACCGCCTCACGGAACCGCTGGGAATGAACGATTTCCCTTTCTCGAAGAAAGGAGAGACTATCGATCAGATCCACATCATCTGTCATGTTAATGAGCCATTGATAGGTTGCGCGGGCTTTTTCTTCAGCAGCAATGTCTTCATAAAGATCGGCAATCGGATCACCCTTGGCCTGGATGTATGAAGCCGTCCAGGGAACTCCAGATGCATTATGATAGAATAACGCTTTATCATGATTGGCATAATGGTCTCCAAGCCCGGCTTCTTTCATTTGTTCTGCAGTCGCATCTTTGGTGAGCTTATAGACCATTGTAGCAATCATCTCTAAATGTGCAAACTCCTCCGTTCCAATATCATTGAGGATCCCAATTACTTTATCAGGAACAGTGTATCGTTGATTCATGTATCTGAGGGCTGCCGCCAGCTCCCCATCCGCTCCACCATATTGTTCAATAAGGAATTTCGCCATTCTTGGATCACATTTGTTCACGCGAACAGGATATTGAAGCTTTTTCTCATAGATCCACAAGTGAAAACCCCTCCTAATTGAGTGTTAGACCTGCCAAGGCCACGGAGCGTCATCCCAACTCCACGGATAGGTTGAGAAGCTGTTTCCAAAGTTTGTGAGTGGTCCAAACATTGACTGGAACTTGTTTTTTAGAGCCATGGATTTTTGGGCAAATTCGTTGTATTGATTAATGGCTTTATGATCATGGGGATGGGTATTCAAATAAAGATTTAATTCCACAAGAACGAAATCAACCTGCTGGATCTCTCCAAGCATTTCATAATATTGCTTTTTCTGTTCATCTGTCCATTTGCGCTCGCTCATACTCAATCATCTCCTCTATCACAATCTTCATAAGGATTTGTGTAGGGGGCATACAATGCTGGCCACAAAGTGCCAAGTCGAAGGGCCTCATGTGGTTGAAACTGTGGTAGATTGTAGGGTTGGAATCCTAGGTAAAGCTGTGGCGGAGTTTCATAGGTTTTTACAACCATAGGTTTACAAGGGTCAAAGGGACTGATATAGGGGCGATACTTTTTGCGCACGGTATACATGCTCTTCCCTCCCTGATCTTGATGCATACACTAGACATCTTATTTCGCGGGACAAAATGTTTAGAACCCGTAATAAAGTGATCAAGCGAAGAAAAGGTGTCGATTCCTAGGAAAAATTACCGAGACAAGGAGTATTACTCATTACCTGTTTCTGGTATAATAGGGGAAGCTTAGTAGAGTGCAGCACGGCGAATCAGCCGAGAATTGCAATGATGAGGAGGAACAGAGATGAGCGTAGTAAAAGATGAAAAGGGTTATTTTGGACAGTATGGTGGAAGTTTCGTCCCGCCGGAATTGCAGGAGGTTCTTGATTACCTTGCCGAGCAGTTCTATAAATACAAGGATGACCCGGAGTTCAATGAAGAATTAAAGTATATCCTAAAGGAATATGTAGGCCGCGAAAATCCGCTTACTTATGCAAAACAGCTTACCGAAAAACTTGGCGGCGCGAAGATCTACCTGAAACGGGAGGATCTAAACCATACGGGTTCACACAAGATTAACAACGCGATAGGCCAAATTTTACTCGCCAAGCGAATGGGAGTGAAGCGGGTCATTGCCGAAACAGGCGCTGGACAGCATGGGGTTGCCACTGCGACAGCTTGTGCCATGTTTGGCATCGATTGCGTAATCTACATGGGCGCAGAGGACATCAAACGCCAAGCTTTGAATGTATTCCGTATGGAGCTGTTAGGAGCAAAGGTGGTATCCGTTGCAAAGGGGCAGGGGCGTTTAAAGGATGCAGTGGACGAGGCTTTGAATGATCTCGTGCAAAATTACCAGAATACGTTCTATTTGTTAGGTTCCGCAGTTGGCCCGCATCCTTTTCCTTCGATGGTTAAGCATTTTCAATCGATCATTAGCGAAGAGTCCAAACGGCAAATTCTTGAAAAAGAGGGCCGCTTGCCTGACGCTGTCATTGCCTGTGCAGGTGGTGGAAGTAATGCCATCGGATCCTTTGCACATTACATTGATGACCCAGAGGTCCGTTTAATTGGTGTTGAACCAGATCAGGCTCCAACCTTAACCCAAGGGGTTCCTGCTATGATCCATGGTTTTAAATGCCTTGTACTACTTGATGAGGAAGGGAATCCGAAACCAACATATTCCATTGCCGCAGGACTTGATTATCCCGGGATTGGACCGGAGCATAGTTATCTGAAGGAGATTGGAAGAGCGGAGTATGTCACCGTATCAAATGAAGAAGTATTAGAAGCATTCAAGGTCCTATCTCGTATTGAAGGGATTATTCCCGCACTAGAAAGCGCCCATGCTGTAGCCCATACATTGAAACTAGCGCCAACCATGGAGAAGGATCAAATCATCATCGTCAACATCTCTGGTCGTGGAGACAAGGATGTAGAGCAAGTGTTTGAAATGTTAAAGAAATAGTTTAAAAAAGGAGAAGAAAACATAATGGCACATTACGCAGCAGTTTTATACATGATTGATCCCGTAAAAAACCAGGAATTACGCCCACAACACTTGGAACACCTAAATACCCTTAAGGAGCAGGGCAAAATCTTTGCCAAAGGCCCCTTCGGTGAAGGAAAAGGTGGATTGGTTGTCTATATCGCGGATTCCTATGAGGAAGCGAAAGAAATGGCTGAAAACGATCCATACGTAATTCATGGAGTTCGCCGTTTGGAACTTTTTGAGTGGAAAATATCATAGAATAAAGTAACGTCTGGCTGGAAGCCAGGCGTTTTTTATTTTGAAGTATAGGTTGGAATAGGGGGATGATTAGCCCAAACCACACCGATCAGTTTCGCAAATAAAATCGGACTGGAGAGACCTTATTCGGGCAAAATCCCCCTTTTCAAGGGATGTGGAGGACTCAAGGGACCTTATTTGCTTTAAATCTTTGAATATATGATGCCTAAGTGGGGAATAGCGCCTTTTGGGTCCGGATACGCTTCGAATTTGGGCATTAGGTAAGAATTAACGTCTCTACGGTCCACTTTAAAAAGAAGAACTCCTTTTCTTCGATGGAAGCTTTTCTTAAATTCGACAACATTCATGATTCTCGGGCTCAAGTCACTTTTGGGATAATAAAATCACCGTGGTATAATTAAAATACGTCAAGACGAACCGGCAAATTATAGGTACCTTTCTTTTAAGGAGGATTTTGAATGGACAATGATTTGAAAGCAATGTTGCAATCTGTCATTGAAGAAGCACTGGAACCGATTAACAAACGATTAAATCACATTGAGTTTGTTATGGTAACGAAAGCGGATCTAAAGGGCTTTGCCATGAAGGAAGACTTGAAGGGCTTTGCCATGAAGGAAGACTTGAAGGGCTTTGCCATGAAGGAAGACTTGAAAGGCTTTGCCACGAAGGAAGACTTCAAAGGCTTTGCCACGAAGGAAGACTTGAAGGGCTTTGCCATGAAGGAAGACTTGAAGGGCTTTGCCATGAAGGAAGACTTGAAGGGCTTTGCCATGAAGGAAGACTTGAAAGGCTTTGCCACGAAGGAAGACTTGAAAGGCTTTGCCACGAAGGAAGACTTCAAAGGCTTTGCCACGAAGGAAGACTTCAAAGGCTTTGCCACGAAAAAAGACATTGCCAATCTTGAGACCAAACTTGCGACCATGGCGACCAAGGATGATTTGAAAGTATTTGCAACTAAACAAGACCTGAAAAAGGTGGAAACTAAACTTTCCAACATGACAACGAAACAAGACCTTGTCGATTTCAGGGTAGAAACGAAATCACGCTTCGATACGATAGAAACCATATTATCGTACGTTGAAAATGATGTAACGGTGGTAAGACAGGACGTAGCCATCATTAACTCGACAATCGGTCCAGTGGATGAAGGGAGTCCACAAACGATCATGGGGATGTTAAAGCAAATTAATGAAAAACTTGAAGAGAAGGATTTTGAGGTACAAGCCTTAAACAAAAGATTATTCCGTGTTGAAACAGCTGTAGAGAGATAGGCACCTCAAAATTAAGAAAGCCTCTATTTCCAAGAGGTTAAGCCCACATAAATAGAGGCTTCGCTTCGCTTTAATCATTCACCCTCCCCTAACAAAAACGGAGAAAAAGCACATATCACCACATCGGAAAACATGTCTTTTCGAGAAATCAGGTTTCGTGTTAAGATGCCAATAGTTCCTTCTTTGCTACGAATATCTTGTCCTCCAGCCCATTTGTCAATGACATCCCCGAGCTCAAGGCCCATACGAAGTTGTGCAGCGATTTCCTCAGGGAGCTGAAGGCGGTGTCCACCACCAATTCCCACTTTTCCTGTGCGATTAACTACCGCGCCCCAGTTACAAAGAAAAAGTCCATTAGATGTTTCCGTCACTCCACCTTCCAAACCAATGCCGTAATCGCAGGTAGATCCCGCCGTATGCAACGCATTTTTAGCGCGATTAATGGCACCTTCAATTGTTTCATCATCTGAAAAGGGTTGCGCAGAAACCTCAGAAGAAACTTCAGTACCTTCCAACTTGAAGGTATAACCCATTCGGGTAAAGGCGGAACGGACCGCTTCTATTTTCACTGTATTTTTTGAACCTAAAGCAATATGTAACATAATAAATTCCCTCTTTTCTATTGAAGCATCGTCAGAAAATATCTATCATTAAGAAAAGCACCTATAAAAGCACACAATCATCTGCAGGGGGAAATAACAATGGACATAGTACAAGAATTAAAACGTATCATACCTGAAGAGCAAGTGACAGTCAATGAAACAGTATTGGCGCAGCATAGCCATGATGAATCACATCATGATCCACACTTGCCAGATGTGGTGGTTTTTCCTAGCAGCACAGAGCAGGTAAGTAATATTTTAAAGTTTGCCAACCAACATCAGATTCCAGTCATCCCGTTTGGTGTGGGATCGGGGCTTGAGGGGCATGTGATTCCTTATCAGGGAGGGATCTCCATGGACTTTCAGCTAATGAATCGGATCTTGGATATCCGCCCATATGATTTCCTAGTGAAGGTGCAGCCAGGTGTGACCCGGGCACAACTTAATAAAGAGTTAAAAAAATATGGGTTGTTTTTTACTGTCGATCCGGGAGCAGATGCTACGTTAGGCGGGATGGCAGCAACAAACGCAAGCGGGACTACCGCTGTGCGGTATGGAGTCATGCGCGATCAAGTGCGGGATTTGGAAGTAGTTTTAGCGGATGGGACAATTATTCATACAGGGGGGCTTGCAGCCAAATCGTCTTCAGGCTACCATATGAATGGATTGTTTGTTGGATCAGAAGGAACATTAGGGGTTTTTACAGAGCTTACTTTAAGGGTTTACGGCGTTCCAGAGGTAATTATGGCAGCGAGAGCAGCATTTCCTTCTGTGAAACAAGCTGTAGATGCAGCGGTGGCCATTCTTTCCGCTGGTATTCCGGTAGCCCGGATTGAATTAATCGATGCGCGATCGATTAGGCAGGTCAATCTTCATAGTGGAACAAGCTATCCAGAATCTCCTACCCTTTTCCTTGAATTTCATGGGAATGAGTCTGGCTTGCAGCAGGATGTGGAATTTGCTCAAGCATTGGCAAAGGAGGAGGATTGTCTAGGTTTTGAGTTTGAAACGGATTCCCTACAGCGGGCCCAACTATGGGAGGCAAGGCATAATCTAGCATATGCTTTCATCCACGGGAACCCAGGGAAAAAGCTAATGCTGACAGATGTCTGTGTTCCTTTGTCAGAACTCACCGGAGCGATTGAGAATGCCAGAGAGGCGATCACCGCATCTGGGCTGGATGGTGCTGTGCTGGGACATATTGGAGATGGAAATTATCATACACTTGTTATCATGAATCCAGATGATCCCAGTGACTTACAACGCGCAGAGGATGTGAACCATGCAATCGTAGAATATGCCCTCTCACGTGGAGGCACTTGTACGGGTGAACATGGTGTAGGGGTTGGAAAGATGAAGTATCAGCGGCAGGAACACGGACAAGCTCTTGACGTGATGAATAATCTAAAGAAAATGTTTGACCCAAATAATATTTTGAATCCGGGAAAGGTCATTCCGAGGGATTAATGGAAACAGAAGAGGAGAGGTTTTATTTTTGAAGGAAATATTGGATCCCCTCATGATTGGACTAAGTGAGGCAGGCAACAATGGCCTATTGTGGGTATTAATTTGCTTTATTATGCTGCTCTGCAAATCATGGCGCAAGTCAGGAGTGTATCTTTTAATTACCCTTTCAGTTGGGGCGATTGCTCAGGATGTCCTAAAGGACCTCATTCAGCGTCCTCGTCCTATCATGGACCCAGCGATGCTTTTAATTCCAATGCCGACATCGTATTCCTTTCCATCCGGACATACCCTGATATCGTTCGCTGCGGCCACAACCATATCTGCCTTTTTCTTACGGGCAGGTGTTATTTTCTTCGTTGTTGCCCTTTTGATTGGGATTTCACGGGTTTATCTGGGAGTCCATTACGTTTCCGATGTGATTGGAGGGGGTCTTTTGGGAATTGCCATTTCTTTTATCGTTTTACGTTTTCCAAGATGGGTGAAAGCAGACAAAAAGAATCTGGATCGAAAAATGTAGCTCGTGATTACTACACCACGATTACCACAGAAATGGGAGTAAGGAAATGACGTTAACAGGATTTCAGATAGAACAATTTCAACATGATTTGCTTTATTGGTTTGAACGCAATTTGCGTGATTTACCCTGGAGAAGAGACCGGGATCCATACAAGATCTGGGTTTCCGAAATTATGCTGCAGCAGACCCGTGTCGATACGGTGATTCCGTATTTTGAACGATTCATGGAAAGATTTCCAAGCATCGAGCGGTTAGCTGAGGCTGACCTAGATGACGTTATCAAACAATGGGAGGGCTTGGGGTACTATTCTCGTGCAAGAAACCTTCATGCCGGGGTAAGGGAAGTGCAGGAAAAGTATGGAGGGAAGGTACCCGATGAGCCAAAGAAAATTCTTGAAATCAAAGGAATAGGGCCCTATACGGCTGGGGCTATTTTAAGTATTGCTTACGATAAACCAGAGCCCGCAGTTGATGGCAACGTCATGCGTGTTCTTTCGAGAATTCTGCACATTGAAGAGGATATACAAAAAGCAAAAACAAGAAAACGATTTGAAGAGGCGATTCGTGAGATCATCTCCACTGAAAACCCCTCTTTTTTTAATCAAGCATTAATGGAATTGGGAGCACTGATTTGTTCGCCAAAATCTCCGAAATGTGAATATTGTCCAGTTGCTGAGCACTGCCGGGCGAGAAGCCTTGGGAATCAGGAGATGCTGCCGGTAAAAGGGAAAGCTAAACCGCCGAAACCGATAGATATCAAGGTTGCACTCTTATACCGGGCGGATAAATTACTTATTCGCAAACGCCCAGAGAAGGGCTTGCTCGCTGGTCTTTGGGAATTGCCCAATGTGGAGGGGACAGTAGAACAATTGATGGATCACCTGCATGCCACCTATCACATATCGGGGCAAATAAGAGGTAAAATGATGGAATATCAGCACACCTTCTCTCACCTGCAATGGAGAATGGAAGTATATGAAATAGAAGCAGGCCCATTTGACAGTGCAGACGGAGGGATTTGGGTCGAGCGCAGTAAACTCGAGCAATATCCGTTCCCAGTAGCCTTTCAAAAGATACTAGCGTTTGCGGACGAATGACTGTGTGGCGAGGTTCGCAACGTCAGATAAGGAGGAGCGAGAATGCAAACAGGGAATACGTTCGCGGATTCCATCCTCACGTTTGTTTCAGATGGTGTCATTATGATGGATGAAAGAGGGATAATCCTCTCCGTTAATCCAGCAGCAGTTAATATATTTGGATTTTCATCCACTGAATTGATCGGACATAGCATTAAGTTTCTTGTTCCGGATTTATTTCCAAGCCATCAGGATGCCGAATTCAAGTTAATTGGGCTGGGCCGAAAGGTTTCTGGGAGGCGCAAAGATGGCTATGAGCTTGCCCTTATGATTACCATTACAGAATCACCCTATATTGATGAAAAATGCTTCGTCGGGATCGTACGCGATGTCACTGAACGGAAAAAAAGGCAAAGTACATGGCCTGAAAAGTTGCCAGAATTACAAGCAATTCTTAATTCTTTCCCAGATATGGTATGGGTGAAGGATCTGCAATTGAGGTATACGTACGCCAATATTCATTACGCTGCAGCTATTAACCGGAATATAGATGATGTTCTAGGGGGAACAGATTTCGATTTATTTCCTGAAGAGATGGCAGCAGCGACGCGAAAGCATGATGCGAAGGTTATTAAAACTATGGAAATGCAGTCTTTTGAAGAAAAAACAATCGATTTTAGGGGTGAAACCACTTTTCGTAAGGTTAGTAAATACCCCATTAAAAATGAATACGGTAATGTGATTGGAATTTTGGGGATTTGCAGTGATGTGACAGAAATGAAGCGGACGGAGGACTTGTGTCTCCGCCTCGGCCGAATCCTCGATGATTCATTGAATGAGATCTATATTTTTGAAGCTGCTACAATGCGCTTCTCCCATGCCAATCAGAGTGCCTGTCGAAATATTGGATATACCCTGGAAGAACTCTCCCGCTTGACTCTGTTGGACCTGATGCCCGGGATGACGGTGGAAGCCATCGAATTACTAATGGCCCCCCTATTGGAAGGGGAAGAGCAAATGATCTTTTTTGAGGGCTCCATCCTGAGAAAGGACGGCTCCATTTATCCCGCAGACGTTAGGGTGCAGATTTCCGATACAGAGGTTCCCCCATTGTTCATGGTAATCGTCCAGGATAGTACAGCGAGAAAAGAAGCAGAGGATGCCTTGCGGAAGGCGGAACGGTATCTTTTGTATTCTCATACGACAGAATGAAAAAAGGGTCGACCATGAGTCGACCCTTTTTTGTTCATATTATTAGCGAGCAGCAGCGTAACGCTTGTTTACAGCATCCCAATTGATGACATTGAAGAAAGCTCCAATGTAATCAGGGCGCTTGTTTTGATATTTTAAGTAATAAGCATGCTCCCAAACGTCTAAGCCAAGGATTGGTGTTTTACCTTCCATCAATGGGCTGTCCTGATTTGGTGTGCTCATTACAGCGAGCTTGCCGTTGTCAACTACTAACCAAGCCCAACCAGAACCAAAACGAGTTGCAGCAGCTTTAGCGAAGTCTTCTTTAAATTTGTCATAGCTTCCGAAAGCGCTGTTGATAGCGTCAGCTACATCACCAGTTGGTTGTCCGCCGCCATTTGGTCCCATTACTTCCCAGAATAAAGAGTGGTTAGCATGTCCACCACCGTTGTTTCTTACAGCTGTACGGATATTTTCTGGAATAGCATCCATATTGGAAATAAGATCTTCAATGCTCTTGCTGGAAAGATCATCATGTCCTTCTAAAGCAGCATTCAAGTTGTTTACATACGTTGCGTGATGGCGATCATGGTGAATGTTCATCGTTTGTTCATCGATATGAGGCTCAAGTGCGTTTGGAGCATAAGGTAATGCTGGCAATTCGTATTTTGGCATGGTAACTCCTCCTCGATAATATGTAGTTTCTTCCATACTTATTATAAACAAGAAGACTGACTAAATCAACATTCATGTATAATAAATGTATAAACTTATAATATCTTATTTATCATTTAATTAAAAACCCCCTCATTCACGAACCTTTGTATAGGATGACTTAAATAAATCCAAAAAATTCATGCTGAGCAATTATAAAGCGAGTATGGTATAATTTGTGGCGATTAGGAACAAGTGCTGTTTATTTGCTGAATAGAAAGATTAAAGGTAAAGGAGTTTGTTATGTCTTTTAAAGGAAAAGTTGCATTAGTTACAGGCGGTTCCCGTGGAATAGGCAGGGAGATCGCACATAGATTGGCTGACCAAGGCTGCAATTTGGTAATTAATTATTTGCGAAATCGCACGGCGGCAGCCAATACTGCTGCTGAACTTGAAGCAAAAGGTGTCAGGGTGCATCTGGTAAAGGCGAATGTTGGTGATCGCGATAAAATCAAAGCGTTGTTCGAGGAAATTGATCAGGAGTTTGGAAGGCTTGATTTTTTGGTGAATAACGCAGCATCTGGTGTGCTAAGACCGTTGTTAGAATTGGAAGAATCGCATTGGAATTGGACGATGGACATTAATTCAAAAGCTCTGCTATTTTGCGCTCAGGAAGCCACTAAATTGATGGAGAAAAATGGCGGAGGGGCAATTGTTAGCTTGTCAAGCATCGGATCCATTCGTGTAATTCCAAATTACACCACGGTAGGGGTCTCAAAGGCAGCATTGGAGGCTTTAACAAGATACTTGGCTGTTGAATTGGCGCCGAAAAATATTATAGTAAACGCTGTTTCAGGTGGTGCAGTCGATACGGAAGCACTGAAACATTTTCCAAACAGGGAGGAAATTTTGGCCGACGCTAGAGACAGAACCCCTGCAGGGAGAATGGTAGAGGCCTCCGATTTAACGGATGCAGTGATGTTCCTGCTTTCTGATCAAGCCAAGATGATTCGCGGACAAACTTTAATTGTCGACGGAGGCGTTTCCCTATTAAGTTAAATAGAAAAAGGAACACTGAGGGTTTAAAGCCTTCAAGGTGTTCCTTTTTTCGTGTCTATACATCGATAAGGAAGGTATGATAGATTATTAGTGTGTTTTGATTCTAATAATTTAAAGTTTTCAAATCCAATAGTTTGGTAATGAAAGAGGGGAAAAAGGTTGTCTTATAAAGAACTGTTCATTGGGTTCACACGATCTGGACTTCTTGGATATGGTGGAGGGCCATCTGCCATCCCATTAATCCGTTATGAGGCTGTAGAAAGGTTTAAATGGATGAACGATGATGAATTTGCCGAGGTTTTAGCTTTGGGAAATGCACTTCCGGGACCGATTGCCACGAAGATGGCTGCTTATATCGGGTACAAAGTAAAAGGGAAGATGGGGGCTTTGATTGCGATTCTAGCTCAGGTTGTCCCGACGGTTTTGGCACTGATCGCCCTGCTAAGTACTCTTTATGCCATGGGTGAATCGAGGATGATTAAAGGGATGATCGCAGCGGTCGGTCCTGTGATTGGAATGATGCTCGCGGTGATGGGGTATCAATTCTTAAAAAAAGGATGGGTTGGCTTAGGTTGGAAAGCAAATATTGTAATGTTGGTCATTTCCTTCCTCGCTCTTGAATTGCTGAATATTCATCCAGCCATTATGATCGTCGTGTTTATTAGTTACGCAATGATTAAAACTTATTTTTCAACAAACAAACCGGATACGAAGCGGAGTGTTTCTTAATGATTTACCTACAAGTATTTTGGGTGTTTTTTATTACCAATATCTTGGGATATGGCGGGGGGCCCTCAACGATCCCATTATTTCAGGCAGAGGTAGTGGAACATTACGGATGGCTTACCTTAAAGGAATTTGGAGATATTTTAGCCATTGCCAATGCCTTGCCAGGCCCAATTGCTACGAAGATGTCGGGGTATATCGGTTACCAGGTTGCTGGACCTCTTGGCAGTATCGTCGCTTTAATTGCAACGGTTCTGCCCACAGCAGTGGCTATGGTTTTTCTCTTCAAATTTGTTACTCTATTTAAAAGTTCTCCCTATGTGAAAGAATTGACAAAATCAGTCCAGCCTGTCGTTGCTGTTTTGCTTCTTGTTCTAGCCTATCAATTTATTGCCTCTGCATGGGAGTCTAACGGGTGGATCCATACAGCCATTCTCGCACTTGGTAGTTTCTGGGCGATGGAGAGGATCAAAGTTCATCCTGCCTTGGTGATTGGTGGATCCTTGGCTTATGGGGCCCTATTTTTAAGTTAGTTTTGATTTTCGACTAAGAATTTTGGGTTGTAATAAATAAAATAGGTGTATAATGAAAAGTATCAAAAAAATAATACTGGATTGCTCTATCCTGTTTTGTTAAGCAGACAATCATTTTCTAATAGTGTACAATAGAAAGAGATCAAAGGGAGGGCGCAGCTGTGAAAATTAGATCATTTCGCTTAGGAGATTATGCAGCCATCACGATGATTTGGAGAGAAACCGGATTAGAACAAACAGAAACAGAATCGCTGGATGCCCTTGCAAAACAGTTGGCTTGGGACAGCGAATTAGTGCTTATAGCAGAAATGGAAGAAAAGGTAGTGGGCGTCATTGTCGGTACATTGGATGGCACCCGTGGTTACTTTTATCGTTTGGCAGTGGATCCCGGCTATCAGGGACATGGAGTTGGAAAAGCGCTTGTACAAGCATTGGAACAACGATTTAAGAAAAAAGGGGCAACACGTGTTTTTATAATGGTAAATCAGGATAATACAACCGTTCTTCCTTTTTACCAAAGATTAGGATACCAAGTGGAACAGTTTATTACCTTATCGAAGATCCTTTCATCATGATTTGATTTACCACGCGAAAGGAGAGAACAATGGCTTCCCCAGGAACTTATATTAGAGTAGAAAGTTATAAACATGATAAATCATTTCACAGATCATGGGATAAGACCATGGTTCTTCACGTTAGCGATTCGGTAGTCATAGGTGCCAATGATAATGTGAAAGTAACGGAATCCGATGGCAGAGAATGGCGGACTAGGGAGCCGGCAATCTGTACTTTTGGCCGTGGCCAGTGGTTTAATACGATTGCGATGATTCGTGAGGACGGGATTTATTACTATTGCAATATTGGATCTCCATTTACGATGAAGCATGAGGTATTATCTTATATTGATTATGATTTGGATGTGAAGGTTTATCCCGATATGTCCTTTGTCCTGTTGGATAAGGAGGAATTTAATCTTCACGGACAGATGATGAATTATCCGCCAGATGTGGTTCAGCATGTGAACCGCGCAGCGGAAGAAGTAGTGGCCTGGGTCCATGAGAAGCGCGGTGCTTTTCACCCGGGGTTCGTGGAACGGTGGTATGAACGATTTTTGACCTTGCAGAACAGGTCATAGGAACTCCTCCTTTTTGCCAAAGGAGGTTTTTTGTTTTTAGAGAGCATACACATCAGGAAGAGAGGGGGGAACCGAAGTGGATAGCATCAAAAGATATTTTATCTTTGTCAGACCTTATTGGAAGATGATTATTTCAACGATCTTCATCGGAATAATCAAATTTGGCATACCCTTGATTTTGCCATTAATCATGAAATACGTTATTGATGATCTGCTTTTAACCGATCGACCAAAGGCGGAAAAAATAGAGGAACTGGTATGGATTATGCTGGTTACCTTTTTCGTATTTACTATTGTTCGTTATCCTATTGAATATTTTCGCCAATATTACGCCCAACTTTCCTCCAATCAAATTCTATATGATGTCAGAGATCGTATATTTGCCCATTTACAGAAGCTGTCCCTAAGATACTATCAAAACACAAAAGCGGGCGAAATTATCTCCCGTGTCATCAATGATGTAGAACAGACGAAAAACTTTGTGGTGACCGGTTTGATGAATCTTTGGTTGGATCTAGTGACTTTGCTTATTGCGATTGGGATTATGTTATCTATGGATGTCGGCTTGACGCTTGTTGCCATCTCCGTCTTCCCGCTTTATGGATTTTCGGTCAAATATTTTTACCAACGCTTGCGAAAGCTGACGAAAGTGAGATCGCAAGCACTCGCTGAGGTACAGGGACATTTGCATGAGCGGATTCAGGGAATGGCGGTCATCCAGGGATTTGCCTTAGAGGAACATGAACAAAAGCAATTTGAGAAAATGAACCGAAATTTCCTGCAGAAAGCGATTGATCACACCGTTTGGAATGCGAAGACCTTTGCCGTAACGAATACAGTAACAGATTTGGCGCCGCTGTTGGTTATAAGCTATGCGGGATATCAAGTGATTCAGGGAGAATTGAAACTAGGGGCTTTTGTTGCCTTTTACGC
>Ga0182738_1002108_pt1 | contig 24002 bp, 25 predicted proteins | sample eDN5th30CBELigMG_FD_128876 | JGI IMG/M metagenome (GOLD analysis project Ga0182738, IMG submission 128876) | Enriched Miracle-Growth compost microbial communities from Emeryville, California, USA - eDNA 5th pass 30_C BE-Lig MG (version 2)... ...
CCTCGCCAAGGTGCTGGGGAATCGCCACATCATCATGCCGCTGCAACTCGGTCTGCCGCTGATGGTCGTCGTGTTCGTCGTCGCCGATCGAGGACACCCCGAATACCCGGATATCTTCGCGCCCCGCGGGCCGTGGTTCGGGGCCTATTGGACGCTGGTCGCCGCCTTGGCCGTATACCTATTCGGGTTCATCACCCGGGTGCTACTGGCCCTGAGGAACGATCCGCGCTCGAAAGCCTCCGCTGAGCGCTACCTGGTCTGGGCCGCCTTCAACGTCGCGACGGTCCTCGCACAGTTGATCAGCGTGCTCATCGGCAGTACGGCCACGCTTCCGAGCTGGATCTGTGCAGGAGGGAGCGCGGTCACGTTCGCCTATGCCTCCGTGCTGTCCTGGCGCGCCCGAACCGACTGGTTCAAGCCCGTCCGGCCGCCGGCCCCCGAAATCGCCGGGACTGACCTCGATCAGCAGCCCTTGAGGCGCACGGCCAGGTAGTCAGAGACCGCGTCGATCGCCACCCGCTCCTGAGACATTGTGTCGCGCTCACGCACGGTGACGGCATGGTCCTCGAGCGAGTCGAAGTCGACCGTGATGCAGAACGGGGTGCCGATCTCGTCCTGGCGTCGGTAGCGCCGGCCGACTGCCCCGGCGTCGTCGAACTCCACGTTCCAGGACTTGCGCAGCTCGGCAGCCAGGTCGCGGGCCTTCGGCGACAGGTCGGCGTTGCGGCTCAGCGGCAGCACGGCGGCCTTGACCGGCGCCAGCCGCGGGTCGAGCCGCAGCACGGTGCGCTTGTCCACCCCGCCCTTGGCGTTGGGGGCCTCGTCCTCGTGGTAGGAGTCGACCAGGAACGCCATCAGCGAGCGCGTTAGGCCGGCTGCCGGTTCGATCACGTACGGCACGTAGCGGGTGTCGGATGCCTGGTCGTAGAACGACAGGTCCACACCGGAATGCTCCGAGTGCGTGGTCAGATCGAAGTTGGTGCGGTTGGCGATGCCCTCCAGCTCACCCCACGGGTTGCCGGTGAAACCGAACTTGTACTCGATGTCGGTGGTGCCGGCGGAGTAGTGCGACAGCTTCTCGAGCGGGTGTTCGTAGAGGCGCAGGTTCTCAGGCGTGATGCCCAGGTCGATGTACCACTGCAGGCGCGCGTCGATCCAGTACTGGTGCCACTCCTTGGCCGTGGATGGCTCGACGAAGAATTCCATCTCCATCTGCTCGAACTCACGAGTCCGGAAGATGAAGTTGCCGGGGGTGATCTCGTTGCGGAAGCTCTTGCCGATCTGGCCGATTCCGAACGGCGGCTTGCGACGCGCCGTGGTCACCACGTTGGCGAAGTTGACGAAGATGCCCTGTGCCGTTTCGGGGCGCAGGTAATGCAAGCCCTCTTCGGACTCGATCGGGCCCAGGTAGGTCTTGAGCATCATGTTGAAGTCACGGGGCTCGGTCCACTCGCCCTTGGTACCGCAGTCCGGGCAGGAGATCTCGCTCATCGGCACGTCATCGGGGTTGCCACCCTTTTTGAGTGCCACCGCTTCCTGCATGTGGTCCTGCCGGTGCCGCTTGTGGCAGTTGAGGCACTCCACCAGCGGGTCATTGAACACCGCGACGTGACCGGAGGCCACCCACACCTGACGCGGCAGGATGATCGCACTGTCCAAGCCGACGACGTCGTCGCGGGACGTGACGACGGAGCGCCACCACTGGCGCTTGATGTTCTCCTTGAGCTCCACCCCGAGTGGGCCGTAGTCCCACGCCGACTTTGTGCCGCCGTATATTTCGCCCGACTGGAAGACCAGGCCACGTCGCTTGGCCAGGTTGGCAACGGTGTCGATGATGGACGCCACGAGGGGGTGCACTCCTGTCTTGACGGGACCGCGCCGGCAACGCCGACACGCAAAACACCAGTCATCGTATCGATACCGCCCACGTTCTTTGACATGCGTCACTACGCATGGAACAGTGGAAGCCAGCTGAAAACGATTTCCAACACGTGCGGAGGTGGTGCTGTGCCCTCCTCAGCGTCTGGTCTGGTGGCCGACGGCCATCAACACAGCGGTCCTGCCTTCCCCGCCACACCACCGCGGGAGATCCTCGACGCCGCTGGGGAATTGCTGCGAGCGCTGGCCGCTCCGGTGCGCATCGCGATCGTGCTGCAGCTGCAGGAGTCCCACCGCTGCGTGCACGAACTCGTCGACGCGCTCGGAGTCCCGCAGCCCCTGGTCAGTCAGCATCTGAAGATCCTCAAGGCCGCCGGGGTGGTCGCCGGGGAACGTTCCGGCCGCGAAGTGCTCTACCGGCTGGCCGATCATCACTTGGCGCACATCGCCATCGACGCCGTGGCCCATGCCGGTGAGGACCGTTGACCGCCCCCGGCGTGCGCTCCACCCGGCAGCGGGCGGCGATCTCGGCGTTGCTGGAGACCGTCGAGGACTTCCGGTCGGCCCAGGAGCTGCACGACGCGCTGCGTGAGCGCGGCGAGAACATCGGACTGACCACCGTCTATCGCACCTTGCAGGCGATGGCCACGGCCGGCCAGGTCGACACGCTGCGATCCGACACCGGCGAATCGGTGTACCGGCGCTGCTCGGAGCATCACCACCACCACCTGGTTTGTCGGGAGTGCGGGGCCACCGTCGAGGTGGGCGACCGCGAAGTCGAGGAGTGGGCGGCTCGCATCGCCGCCGAGCACGACTACTCCGACGTCGGGCACACCATCGAGATCTTCGGCACCTGCGCCGACTGCCGGAGGTGAACCCCGCACGCCTCAGGCGTTGAGTACGTCCCGGATGTCGACGCCTTTGGTCAGCGCCAACAGGACCAGCATGCGCAGCGCGTCGTCGGTCAGGCCCGATCCGGGAAAGTTATAGCGCAGCATCACATCTGCGGACTCGGCATCCTTCTCGACCAGGGTGACGGTCCCGAGCTGACTGAGGACCGCCTGCTCGGCGACGCGCTTACGCAGCTTCGTGGTCAGCGGCAGATCCCACCCCAAGATCTGGGTGAGCGACACCAATTCGAGGTCTTCCGCGATCGGCACCACCCGCAACGACGCCAGTGTGCCGTCGTGACGGACGGTAAGCGCACCGTCGGGCTCGGCGTCAACGGCCAGGACCTCGGCGAGCACCGTGGCGAGGCGGTCTGCCAGGGCGGTCATCACGCCGTTCCGAACCTGCGCTGCCGCGAGGCGTACTGCTCGCAGGCCTCCCACAGGTCGCGGCGGTCGTAGTCCGGCCACAGCTTCTCTTGGAAGATGTACTCGGCGTAGGCCGCCTGCCAGAGCATGAAGTTCGACGACCGCTGCTCGCCGGAGGTGCGGATCAGCAGGTCCACGTCGGGCATGTCGGGCCGGTGCAGATGCCGCGCAATGGTGGCCTCGTTGATCCGGCTCGGGTTCAGCTTGCCCGCCACCGCCTCTTCGGCGATGGCCTGGGCGGCTTCGGCGATCTCGGTGCGCCCACCGTAGTTGACGCAGTAATTAATGGTGATGACGTCGTTGCCGACGGTCATGGCTTCGGCGATCTCGAATTCTTTGATCACGCTGCGCCACATCTTCGGCCGCGAACCCACCCAGCGCATCCGCACGCCCATCGCGTTGAGATTCTCCCGGCGTCGGCGCACTACCTCACGGTTGAAGCCCATCAGGAATCGGACCTCTTCAGCGGATCGCTTCCAATTCTCGGTGGAGAACGCGTACACCGTCAGCCATTTGATGCCGAGTTCGATGGCACCGCAGGTGATGTCGATGAGCACCGCCTCGCCCATCTTGTGTCCCTCGGTGCGACCCAACCCGCGCTGGGTCGCCCAGCGGCCGTTGCCGTCCATGACGACGGCAACGTGGTTAGGCAGCGCATCGGCGGGGATTTGCGGGGCGACCGCCTTGGAGGTGTGCTGTGGGGGGCGACACGGCCCCCCGCCCGGCGGCGACGGCAGCTGCGGGAACACCACCGGCCAGGTGGACTTGTCCGGGAACACCGGATAGTCGTCGGGCGCCGCGGGCAGTTGTGGGAAGGCAGCCTTCCGATTGGCCCGATTCAACACCATGCGCCCTATCCTGCCCGACCGGGCCGGCGCCGACCGCGGCGACCATGCGGTCGCCGCGGCGGCCTACCGGCCATACCGATGATCAGGAACGGGCACTCAGATCGATCGCGACGAAGTCCAGGCGCCACAGCGACTGGAACAGCTTGCGACCGAACTTCTCCAGGTCCGCCGCACTGCCGCGCGCCGGGCCGGCGGCCTGCGCCAGGTCCGCGGCGATCTGGCGAATGCTGCGACGACCGTCGATGCTCTGAACGAACGGCAGCTGCGCCGGGTTCAGCGGCATACGCCAGCCCGCACGGAAGATCTCGTTGCCGTTCAAGCCACACTTCCAACGGAACAGCGGTACGTAATCGAGGCTCTCGGGCGTCGAGAAGTCGATCTGGTAGCTGCTCTTGGGCCGCTCGGGCCGAGTGGCGATGAAGAAGTGCCGCGCGTTGAGGGTGTGGATGCGCTCCATCACCGACCAGATCTTCTCCTCCGGCAAGGCATTCACCTTGTCGTAGAAGCCGGCCGACGGCACCGCCACATCGTGGGCGTAGTACGGCGCCTTGAGCAGCCAGCCCTGGAAGTCCAGGCCGGCCGAGTTGGCCAGATCGATGCAGCCGTCGACGTCGTAGCTCTTCGCCCGACCGTGCAAGAACGTGTCCACCAGACCCGAGTCCGAGGCCAGGTCGCCGGCGATCTTGAGGTACGGCTGGACCGGGTGGTCCTGCGACAGCAAGCGGATGGCCTGGCGGACGGTCTGAATCGACTCGTCGCTCTGCTCCAAGCCGAGATCCTGGAAGACCGTCTCCAGGATCTCGATGCCGATGCGGCCGTAGCGGGCGTAGAGCATGATGCCGGCGACACCGTCGGGCCGCAGACGGTCGGCGATCGCCTTCATGCCTACCTTCGGGTCGGCCATGTGGTGCAGCACGCCCGTCGAGATCGCCAGGTCGAAGTCCCGGCCGAGCGTGGACAGCTCCTCGATCGGCAGCTGGTGCAGCTCCAGGTTCCACAGCCCGTGCTTGTCCTTGAGGTACTGCTGGTGCCCCAACGACGACGCGCTGATGTCGACGGCCACCACCCGCGCCTGCGGGTTGTTGTAGGCGAAGACCGCCGCCTGGTTGGTGCCGCAACCCGCGATCAGGATGTCGAGGTCGGGGCGGTACTCACGATCCGGCCACAGCACCCGGTGCGCGTGGCTCGGGTCGAACCACTCCCAATTACCGGCCGACCAAGCCTGCAGGTCGCTGATGGGCGGCGGGTAGGTCCAACGCTCGTACTGCCGGGAGACGACGTCTGCACGTGGATTCTCGGTCACTTCTTTGTGGCTCCTTGTCGAATTGCCCCCGCCTGATCGGATCAGACTTTAGCGGGGGCTGTTGATGCCGGCACGTCCGGAGGCGACTCCGCAGGGATCGCTCAACGCACCGGAATGCTTCGGTTGCGGCTGGCTTAGCCGGCACGTCCCGGCTGACCGGGCTGCCCGGGCTGGCCCGGCGTTCCGCCCGGGCCAGGCGCACCACCAAGGCCGCCGGCACCACCCTCGCCGGGCTGGCCGCCGGGTCCCGCCGCGCCACCAGCACCGCCGGCACCACCGGCACCACCATGGCCGCCGTGGCCGCCCTGGCCGCCCGCACCGCCCTTACCGCCTTGGCCTCCGGCACCACCCTTGCCGCCTTGGCCGCCCTTGCCACCTTTACCGCCCTGGCCGCCCAGGCCACCGGCGCCGGGGGCACCGTCGGCTCCGTTGGCACCGTCAGCACCGTTGGCTCCGTCAGCACCATCGGCACCGTCAGCACCGGGGCCGTTCGACGGCAACGGCGCCGTAATCCCGGCGACCGGACCGGGTTCGGCAGCCCGCGCGCAGGAAGCCACGGCCGGGATCATTCCCACGACAAGTAGCGCTCCGGCTGCCGCACCGATACCGGCTCCGTAGCCCGGTGCCGTCCTGTGCGCCCAGCGCCCCCACCCGGTGTCGTGAAACATTCGGCCTGCCTTCCTGATTGAACCTAGGGATCGTGAAGTCGCATCAGCCTACAGCCGACGCCCGCATAGTCCACCGAAACGGACACAATCCCCAGGTAGGTGCTGGTCGATCAGCCGTCACTGCCGGTGGCCCGGGGTTGAACCTCTGGCTGGGCCCCGACGTCGTGCCCGGCCACTCGCTGCTGAACCCGCTCCACCAACGGCAGTGTTCGCAGCCGTCGCTCCAGGTGCCACTGCAGATGCGCGGCCACCAATCCGCTGGCATGGCTGCGATGCGCCGCCGTGGAAAGCTCGGCGACCTCCCAGTCGCCGTCGTGCAATGCCGACATCAGATCCAGCACACCCATCGGCGGGGTGGTCGACCCAGCCGGGCGGCAGTGCCCGCAGACGCTGCCGCCGGCCGCGACGTGAAACGCCCGATGCGGGCCGGGGGTGGCGCAACGAGCGCACTCGGTCAGTGCCGGCGCCCACCCGGCCACCGACATGGCACGCAGCAGATAGGCGTCCAGTACCAGCTCACGGGAGCGCCGACCATCGGCCACCGCGCGCAGCGCCCCAACGGTGAGCCGGTGCAACGCCGTCGCCGGGGCTCGCTCGGCACCGGCCAGGCGTTCCGCGGTCTCCAATATCACGCAAGCGCAGGTGTAGCGGCCGTAGTCGCTGACGATGTCGGAAGCGAACGCGTCCACCGACACCACCTGAGTGACGATGTCGAGATTGCGGCCCGGGTGCAGCTGAACGTCGATGTGGGCGAACGGCTCCAGCCGGGCGCCGAACTTGCTGCGGGTACGACGCACCCCCTTGGCCACCGCGCGGACCAGCCCGTGGTCGCGGGTGAGCAAAGTGACGATCCGGTCGGCTTCGCCGAGCTTGTGCTGGCGCAGCACCACCGCCCGGTCCCGGTACAGCCGCATCGGACCAGTTTCGCATCGCGAGGCGGTGTTTCGACGACACCCACCGGTACGGCACGCCGATACTCTCATCACCGATGACCCACCCGCCCGCGCCGTCCGGCACCCGCTTCCCCACCCTCACCGAGCAGCTCTACCAGCTGGCCAGCGGCGAGGCGACCTCTGTCGACCTGGTGCGTCGGGCGCTACACGCCATCGATGCCAGCCAGTCCACTCTGAACGCCTTCCGGGTGGTGTTCACCGAGTCGGCGCTGGTCAGCGCCGCTGAAGCCGACCGGCGTCGGGCAGCGGGACACCGCGCCCCGCTGCTGGGCATCCCGATCGCGGTCAAAGACGACACCGACATCGCGGGGGTGGCCACCTCGTTCGGCGCCTCCGGCTACATCGAACCCGCCGGCCACGACGCCGAGGTGGTGCGCCGCCTGCGCGCCGCCGGCGCGGTGATCGTCGGCAAGACCAACACCTGCGAGTTGGGTCAGTGGCCGTTCACCAGCGGCCCCGGGTTCGGCCACACCCGCAATCCCTGGTCGCGCCGGCACACCCCAGGCGGATCGTCGGGAGGCAGCGCCGCCGCGGTGGCCGCGGGTCTGGTCGCCGCCGCCATCGGATCCGATGGAGCCGGGAGTGTGCGCATCCCCGCCGCGTGGACGCATCTGGTCGGCATCAAACCCCAGCGCGGGCGCATCTCCACCTGGCCGCTGGCGGAGGCGTTCAACGGGCTCACCGTCAACGGAGTACTGGCCCGCACCGTCGAGGACGCCGCGCTGGTGCTGGACGCGGTCTCCGGCAACGCCGAAGGGGATTTGCACAAACCGTCGCCGATGAAAGTCTCCGACCATGTGCGGACCGCACCGGGACAACTGCGTATCGCGCTGTCGACTCAGTTCCCCTATACCGGGTTCCCGGCTCGGCTGGATCCGGAGATCAGGGCCGCGCTGAACCGCACCGCCGAGCAGCTGCGGCTGCTCGGGCACACCGTGGTCCCGGGGAACCCCGACTATGGGCTGCGACTGTCGTGGAATTTCCTGTCCCGGTCCACCGCCGGAGTGTGGGCCGCCGGCAACGGGCTCGGCGGCGGTGTCAACCTCGACCCGCGGACCTTGGCCAATATGCGCACCGGCCGGCTGCTGTCGCAGGCCGTGCTGCGCAAGGCCCGCGCCCACGAGGCGCAGGATCAGCGTCGGGTGGGCTCGATCTTCCGCATCGTCGACGTGGTGCTGGCGCCCACCACTGCCCAGCCGCCACCCTTGGTGAACACGTTCGACGACCTGGGCAGCTGGGAGACCGACCGCACCATGATCGCGGCCTGCCCGGTGACCTGGCCGTGGAACCTGCTGGGGTGGCCGTCGATCAGCGTGCCGGCGGGATTCACCTCCGAGGGGCTGCCGATCGGCGTGCAGTTGATGGGACCGGCCAACAGCGATGGCTTGTTGGTCTCGCTGGCCGCAGAGTTAGAGGGCATCAGCGGCTGGGCGGCCCGGCAACCCACACCATGGTGGCGCACCGAGCCCGGCCACGGCTCGTAAGCGCCTCAAAGCGCCGCTAGCTGCGACTTCAGCGGGTTGCGTGGTGGTCGGCTAAGCTTGGCCAGTCTTGACTTAGGTCTTCATATCCCCGTAAAGGTGCACTGGTGAAAGGCGTCCGCAAAATGGCCTCTCTGTCGTTGACCAGGTTCGCTGTCGCAGCTGGCAGTCTGGCTCTGTCGCTCTCGGCCGGAGCCGGGTTCGCATCCGCGAGCCCTGACCTCGGCCCGATCATCAACACCACCTGCAGCTACTCGCAGGTGCATCAGGCGCTGGTCGCGGAGAATCCCTCCGCAGCCGCCGAGTTCGACGCCAACCCCCAAGCGCAGGGCATGGTGCAGATGTTCCTGAACTCGCCGCCCGCCAAGCGGCAGCAGCTGGCCACCATGGTCCAGGGCATGCCGGAGGCCCAGCAGTACGTCGGCACCATCACCTCGGTCGCCAGCTCCTGCAACAATTACTGACCGGGTCCCCGCGGTGGGCCCGCGCAGCAAGGTCCTGATCACCGCCGCGGAGCTCACCGAGCTCCTGCGGGCCGGTGATTCGGTGACCGTTTTGGATGTCCGCTGGAGCCTGGAGGCGCCGGACGGGCGGCAGGCATACCTGCAGGGCCACCTCCCGGGTGCGGTGTACGTCTCACTCGAAGACGAGTTGTCCGACCACACCGTGGCCGGCCGGGGCCGCCATCCACTGCCGACCGGCCGCAATCTGGAGGCCGCCGCCCGCCGTTGGGGGGTGCGGCGCAACCGACCGGTGGTGGTCTACGACGACTGGAACCGGGCCGCGTCCGCACGACTGTGGTGGTTGCTGACCACCTCCGGGGTGGCGCACGTCCGCATTCTCGACGGTGGCCTGCCGGCCTGGGCAAGCGCCGGCGGCTCGTTGGAAACCGGAGAGGTCTCCCCCGAGCCCGGCAACGTCACCCTGCTGCCCGAAGACCTCTATGAAGGCCTGCGGCCCACGCTGACCGCCGACGAGGCGGGCGACGGCGCCCGCGACGGCTCGCTGGCGTTGCTCGACGCCCGCGCCCCCGAGCGGTTCCGCGCCGAGGTGGAGCCGATCGATGCGGCCGCCGGTCACATCCCGGGCGCAAAGAACCTGCCGTTTACCGCCCTGCTGGCCGCCGACGGGAGCTTCCTGCCCGATGACGCGATCACCGGACTGCTGGCCGACCGCGGTATCGGTGCCGACGACACGGTGGGCGCCTACTGCGGTTCGGGGATCAGTGCCACCGTCATCGTCGCTGCACTGGCCGCCGGCGGCCGCTCGGCGGCCATGTTCCCGGGGTCATGGTCGCAGTGGAGTGCGGATCCGTCCCGGCCGGTGGCACGCGGCGAGGACTGAGGGCCGCATCAGCCGAGGTGGCTGGGTCAGCTGAGGTGAAAGGCCGCCGGATCGGGGCTGCCCAGCATCGCCTTCATCGTCGCGCGGTCGAACGGCCACAGATCCACGTTGCCGCCGTCGGTGAGGTACCAGGAGTTGCAGCCCGTGTTCCATACCGTCGGGCCCATCGCGATCGCGACATCATCGTTGAACCGGGTGGTGGCCTGATCGGTGACCTCGACGGTGGTCAGCTCGCCGGTGCGGAACTTCGTCAGCCACTGCGCGATGTAGCGCGCGGTCAGCTCTGAGGTGTACTGCAGCGAGATCGACCCGGTGGGCGAATTGGGCCCCAACACCGTGAACAGGTTCGGGAATCCGGGAATCGCGGTCATCTGGTAGGCGCGCGGGCCCTTCGCCCAAGCGTCGTCGATGCTGATCCCGTCGCGGCCCTGCAACCGCATGGGACGCATGTAGTTGTGGGCGTGGAAGCCGGTCGCCAGCACGATGACGTCGGTGTCGCGGTGAGTACCGTCGGCGGTGCGAATGCCGTGCGGGGTCACTTCGGCGATGCCCTCGGTGATCAGGTCGGCGTTATCGGCGCGGATAGCCCGATAGTAGGTTCCCGACACCACCTGACGTTTGCACAGCGGCTCATAGTCGGGTTGAAGTTTGGCCCGTAAGTCTTTGTTGCGCAACTGGATTCGCAGGCATGCCCGGGCGTAGGCCTGAACTGCACGGCGTCGCCAAGACGGACGGGTGGTGACGTCGGTCAGCAGCGCTGAGCCACCGAACGCCATCAGCCGGTAAAGCCGACGATGCAGCTTCGGGAACCGCGCCAACAGTGCGGCGACGCCGGGAAACTGCCGCACCGACGTCGGCGCCCACAGGATCCACTGCGCCGAACGCACATAGTGATCGATCGATGCGGCATCGGGCTGCAGGGCGGACACCACCTGCACACCGGTGGAACCGGTGCCGATCACCGCGATTCGCCTTCCGTCGGTCACAAGCTCGTCATCCCAGCGGGCGGTGTGCACCACCGGGCCGGCGAAGTCCGCCAGTCCGGGGATCTCGGGGATAAACGGGTGGTGCAGCACGCCGGTCGCGCAGATCAGGAAGTCGGCGACCAACTGCTCACCGGCGGCGGTGGTGACAGCCCAGTGCCGGTCCTCATCCCATTGGGCGTCGGTCACCTCGGTGTCGAGCCGGATCAACTCCGCCAGCCCCAGCTGCTCGACGACGTCGCGGTGATAGCGCTGAATCGCGGCGCCGGTGGCCCAGGCATGCTGCCAATCGGGCTTGGGCGCGAACCCGAACTGGTAGATCTGCGAAGGCACATCGCATCGCAGACCCGGGTAGTGATTCCAGTACCAGACCCCGCCGACATCGGAGCCCTTCTCCAGGACGGTGATATCGGTGAAACCCCGCTCCCGCAGAACGTGCGCGGTGGTGATACCCGCGACGCCCGCCCCGATGATGACGACGCGGGGCTCCCGCTCGGTCACGGGGCCGCCTCGCCATGATGGGCGCGGGCCTGCCGCTCCACCCGCTCGATGTAGGCGCTGCGGGCTGCGGTGTCGATGGACGTCAACGCCCGCCGGTCGTCGATCAGCCGCCGGGCCAGACTCTGCAGCCACTCGGGCACAAACGCGGTCATCGACCACGCCGGAGCCACCCAGCGGGGCACCGACCGGCGAGCGGCACGTGTGCGCAGCACCGCCAAGATCGCCGCAGCCACATCCTCGGGATCGACCGTGGGCATGCCGCCGCCCAGCGGGGCGCCTGAGGTCAGCTCGGTCCGCACCGCCGAAGGCAGCACCGCCGAGACCGCGACACCGGTGCCGGCGTACTCGCGCCGCGCGGACAGCGACGCCCCCAGGGCCGCGAATTTGCTGGCGTTGTAGGTGACCATGCCCGGCACCGGAATCATGCCGGCCATCGAAGCGATGTTGACGACGTGGCCCCGACCGCGCCGGGCCATCCCGGGCAGCACCGCCTGCATGCCGTTGAGCACACCGCGGACATTGACGTCCAGGATCAGATCCCTGACCTGTTCGGTCTCGGCTTCGAAAGCTCCGAGCGGCATGACCCCGGCGTTGTTGACCAGGACGTCCAGTGGGCCGTCAGAAGCCTCGATCCGCGCCAGCAGGACCTGCCAGGACGCCGCGCTGGTCACGTCGAGCCGGCCACCGCAGACGCCGAGTTCGGCAGCGGTCTGCAGGCAGGCGTCCTCGTCGACGTCACCGATCCACACGCGGGCGCCGCGGGCGGCGAGCAGCTTGGCGGTGGCCGCCCCGATCCCGCGGGCACCACCGGTGATCAGCACCCGGGCGTCGCCGACCGACTGCTTCGTCGCCATGGGCTAGTCGCGCAGCGCCGACACCGCGTCAACCAGCAACTGGCGTGCCCGATCGGCGTCGACCATCGTCGGCGGCTGACCCTTGACCGGCTGCGGGTTCGCGGTGACCTGCACCAGCGCGCTGCCCAGGTAGGCGGTGAAGGTGTAGGACTCGCGGGACTGCTGCTGGCCGTCCTTGCCGGTGATCTCGATCTCCGAGTGCGAACCGGTCGTCTTCGCGTGGTCGATCTGCGGCGCGTCCACCTCGTCAAGGTAGCCGGTGAGCTTGCCGGCATTGAACGAGACATGCTTGCACTTCTCGGCGTCCTTGTCGTCATACGGCAGGTCCGAGTCGGACTGCATAGCGATCGCGACCAGCTGGTTGCCGTTGCCCAGGACCGAGACCATCGACATCTTGCCCCGGATGCCCTTCGGCGGCCGGCCGCTGTTGGCCGCGTAATCGGCGCAGTCGGCGGGATCGAACGTCACGCCGGGCGGCATCTTCTGAGGCCCGAGGATCTTCGGGTCGATGTCGTTGGGACCTTTGGTCTGGGTTTTGAAGTCCGAGCCGAACGTCGATTGGACGTTGAACAGCTTGGTGGTATCGACCGGCTTCTGGCTTCCCCCGCAACCGGCCAGTGCTTGCGCACACACGATGAGGCCAACCGAGGAGACAAGCAACGACTTGCGTACGGGCATCCAAGGAATCTACCAATCCGATTCCTCGACCGCGGGCGGTGGCCACCCCGATTAGGCCGCGATACGCGCCAAGCTGCCCCCGCTCTAGAAGCCCAGCCGCCCGAGCTGCTTGGGGTCACGCTGCCAGTTCTTGGCCACCTTGACCCGCAGGTCGAGAAAGACCTTGGTACCCAACAGTTTCTCGATCTGAGTGCGCGCGGCCGTACCCACCTCGCGCAGCCGGGCACCGCCGCGGCCGATCACGATCCCCTTCTGGCTGTCGCGCTCCACGTACAGCAGCGCATACACCTCGATCAGGTCTTCACGATCTTCGCGCGGGCGCACCTCCTCGATCACCACCGCCAGCGAATGCGGCAGTTCGTCGCGCACACCCTCCAAGGCGGCTTCCCGGATGAACTCGGCCATCAGGGTCTCTTCGGGCTCGTCGGTCAGTTCACCGTCCGGATAGAACGCCGGCCCGACGGGCAGCGCAGCGGCCAATACGTCGATCAGCACGTCGACCTGCTCGCCACTGACCGCCGACACCGGAACGATCTCGGCTTCCGGTGCCAGTTCGCCGACCGCGACCAATTGCGCGGCGACCTTATCGCGGGTGGTCTTGTCGATCTTGGTGACGACGACAACCAGCTTGGTTCGCGGTGCGACGACGCGAATCTGCTCGATGATCCAGCGGTCCCCCGGCCCGATGGCCTCGTCGGCCGGAATGCACAGGCCGATGACGTCAACCTCGGAATAGGTGTCTTTGACCAACTCGTTGAGCCGCTTGCCCAGCAGCGTCCGGGGACGGTGCAGGCCGGGAGTGTCGACCAGGATGATCTGGAAGTCGTCGCGGTGCACGATCCCGCGGATGGTGTGCCGGGTGGTCTGCGGGCGGTTGGAGGTGATCGCCACCTTCGCACCCACCAGGGCGTTGGTGAGAGTCGACTTGCCGGTGTTGGGCCGGCCGACGAAACATACGAAGCCGGAATGGAACCCGGAATCCGATCCAGTCACGAGCCGCCTTTCGCCGAACGTGTTCTCAGCACGAGATCTCGGGTGAATTGTCGTCGTGTGTGCACGTTCGACGCGCGCACGACCGGTGCGTCACTGCTCAACTGCGGCCTCCTCACCGGCGGGCTCGACCGGGCCGACCAACACCGTGCTGATACGCACCCGCCCGCGACTGTCGCGGATGCCCTCGGCCCGCAGGCGCAGGCCGTGTGACACTACCTCGGCGCCGGGCAGTGGAACGCGGCCCAGCTCCAGCGCGAGCAGCCCGCCCACCGTGTCGATGTCGAGACCGGAGTCGAACTCCACCCCGTAGAGCTCCCCGACGTCTTCGATCGGCAGCCGGGCGGAGACCCGAAATCTGTTGCCGTCCAGCTCCTCCACCGGAGCGACTTCACCTTGGTCGTATTCGTCGGCGATCTCGCCGACGATCTCCTCCAAGACGTCCTCGATGGTGACCAATCCGGCGATCGCGCCGTATTCGTCGACCAGCAGGGCCATGTGATAGCGGCTGCGCTGCATGTCTTCCAGCAGCGCGTTGAGTGCCTTGGAGTCCGGCACGAAGACCGCCGGTCGCATCACCTGCGCCACCGTGGTGTCCTGCCCCCCATTGGTCGAGTAATAGGTTTGTTGGACAAGGTCTTTCAGGTAGACGACGCCGAGGATGTCGTCGACGTTCTCACCGATCACGGGGATGCGGGAATGCCCACTGCGCACCGCCAGAGACGTGGCTTGACCTGCCGATTTGTCCCGTTCGATCCACACCATCTCGGTGCGCGGCACCATCACCTCACGGGCCGGGGTGTCGGCGAGTTCGAAGACCGACTGGATCATCCGGCGTTCGTCGGCCGCCACCACCCCGCGCTGCTGGGCCATGTCGACCACTTCGCGCAGCTCGATTTCGGAGGCGAACGGCCCGTTGCGGAAGCCGCGCCCCGGGGTCAGCGCGTTACCCAGCACCACCAGCACGCGGCTGATCGGGGCGAGCAACACCGACAGGATCTGCAGCGGAAGCGCCGCGGCCAGCGCGATCGAATAGGCGTTCTGCCGGCCCAGGGTCCGGGGCCCCACTCCGATCACCACGAAGCTGACCACCACCATGGCCGCCGCGGCGGCGAACAGGCCCCAGTCCAGGCCGAGCACGGCGCTGAGCAGATACACCAGCAGCGCGGTCGCGGTGACCTCGCAGGTGATGCGCAACAACACCACCAGGTTGATGTAGCGCGGACGCTCGGCCATCAGCTTGACCAGCCAACCCGCACCGGGTCGCTTCGCCCGCACCAGCTCCTCGACCCGCGCCGGCGAGACGGTGCTGACCGCGGCGTCGATCGCCGCGAACAACCCGCCCAGACCGATCAGCGCGATCACGCCGAGTAGCAGCGGTGTTCCGGTCACGGTTCGTCGAAGTACCTGGTCTTGTCCAGCAGCCGACGGTCTTTCTCGCTCTGGGTCTCGGCCCGGTAGGTCTCCACCTGATCGGCGACCCACTCCTCGAGCAGACGGCGCTGCAATGCGAACATCTCTTTTTCTTCGTCCGGCTCGGCGTGGTCGTAACCGAGCAGATGCAGGACGCCGTGCACGGTCAACAGCGCCAGTTCCTGGCCCAGCGAATGGCCGGCCGCCGCGGCCTGTTCGGCGGCGAACTCCGGACACAGTGCGATGTCGCCGAGCATCGACGGACCGGGTTCGGGAGCGTCCGGCCGGCCGCCGGGCTCCAATTCGTCCATCGGGAAACTCATGACGTCGGTGGGCCCGGGCAGGTCCATCCAGCGCATGTGCAGGTCAGCCATCGCGGCGGTGTCCAGCAGCACCATCGACAGCTCGGCACCGGGATTGACGTCCATCTTGGCCAGCACGAACTTGGCGACGCTGATCAGCTCGACTTCGGAGACGTCGAGGCCGGATTCGTTGGAGACCTCAATGCTCATCGACGTGACCTGCCTTGCGAGGCGCGTCGTGACGCCCGGTTCATGGCCAGCCCCGGCTGGACCTGTTGGGATTCGTGGCGTGAATACGCGTCGACGATCTCCGACACCAGGCGGTGCCGGACGACGTCGACGCTGGTGAGCTCGGCGACGTAGATGTCGTCGATGTCGTCGAGGATGTCCACCGCAGCCCGCAGCCCGGACCTCGCCCCGCCGGGCAGGTCGATCTGCGTGACGTCACCGGTGACCACGATCTTGGAACCGAAGCCCAACCGGGTGAGGAACATCTTCATCTGTTCGGCGGTGGTGTTCTGCGCCTCGTCGAGAATGATGAACGCGTCGTTGAGCGACCGGCCACGCATGTACGCCAGCGGCGCCACCTCGATGACTCCCGAGCTCATCAGCTTTCCGATCAGCTCGGGATCCATCATGTCGTGCAGCGCGTCGTAGAGCGGTCGCAGATACGGGTCGATCTTCTCGCTCAGGGTGCCGGGCAAATACCCCAGGCTCTCACCGGCTTCCACCGCCGGACGGGTCAGAATGATGCGGGTGACCTGCTTGGCCTTCAACGCACTGACCGCCTTGGCCATCGCCAGATACGTCTTGCCGGTGCCGGCCGGGCCGATGCCGAACACGATGGTGTGGGCGTCAATGGCGTCGACGTAGCGCTTCTGGTTGAGCGTTTTGGGCCGGATGGTCTTGCCGCGCCGCGACAGGATGTCGAGGCTGAGGACTTCGGCGGGTGACTCGTTGCCGGTGCCCACCAGCATCCCGACGCTGTGCCGCACCGTTTCGGGCGTCAGGGACTGCCTGCCGGCCACGATCGCCACCAGCTCGGAGAGCACCCGCTCGGCAAGGGCGACATCGGCCGGCGCTCCGGAGATGGTGACGGTGTTGCCGCGCACATGCAGGTCGGCGGCAAGCAGGCGTTCGATGGCACGCAGGTTCTCATCTGCAGAACCCAGCAGGCCCACGACCAGGTCGGGTGGAATATCGACGCTGCTGCGAACCTGCGAGGCCGGCCCGGCAGCGGGGGTATCGCGGGGCGTCACGGGGTTTCCGATGCCTGCTTTCTTGAGGTTTGTACGGCAATAAGACGGACGCCTCAGTCTACCGTCGGCCTCCGTCAGCTCCCAGCCGTTCGCCCCGGCCTAATCGGTACCAAAATCAGTGCTACGAGCAGTACCATAACCGGGTGCCGTCCCTGAACATCACCTTCACCGAAGAGGAACTCGCCGCCGTCCGCGCCGCGGCCGGTGAAGAGAGTCTCTCGCTGCGAGCGTTCGCCCACCGTGCGGTCCTCACCGCAGCCAGCGAACACCGGCGCCGAGTCGCCGAAGCGGCAGCGCTGGTCGCGCAACGCTCCGCCGAGCTGAATCGCCGTCTGGCTTGACCGAATTTCTGGACCGCGACGACGTGCTGGTCGCCGGTGCGTATGCCGTGGGTCACGCGTGCGAAGTCGGTGACTACGGGCTGCTCGACGCCGCCGTCGCCCGGCCCCAGGCGACAGCATTCGGTGTGGACGCCTATCCCGACCTGTACGCCAAGGCCGCAGCGCTGCTGCAGTCGCTGGCCCGCAACCATGCCCTGGTCGACGGGAATAAGCGCACCGCGTGGGCGTCGGCGTGGACCTTCCTGCACATCAACGGCGTTGAGCTCTCCCCCGAATTCGACGTCGATGCGGCCGAGGCGTTCATGAACGATGTCGCCCAACGCGGCGAGCTCTCCGTCGACGACATCGCCGCCACGCTGGCGTCGTTCGCCGCCGGGTGAGCGGTTCGTTCAAGACGGGGCGGTGCCCGGGGGGCGAAACTTCCGGGTATGAGCGAGGAAACCTTCACCCCTGCCCTGGGCCGCTTGGCGCCGGCCCGGTTCTTCGACTACGTGGTGGCCTTGACGCGCGAGCGGCTGTGGCGAGGCCTGACCGTCATGCATCTGGCGCCGCGTCCCGACGACACGATCCTGGACGTGGGCTGCGGCACCGGGTCGTTGGCGCTGCTGGCCGCTCGGGTGGAGCCGCAGGCGACGATCGTGGGCCTGGACCCCGATCCGGAGATCTTGACGGTGGCGCGCGAAAAGGATGCCGACGGCCGAGTCCGGTGGCTGACGGGGATGGGCGAGGACTTGGTCGCCTCGGTGGGCGCGGAGTCGATGGACGGCGTGACGTCCAGTCTGGTGCTGCACCAATGTCCGATGGACGTCAAACGCGCCATTTTGGCGTCGATGTTCGCGGTGCTGCGGCCGGGCGGGCGGCTGGTGATCGCCGACTTCGGGTTGCAACGGACTCGGCTGATGCGCTTGGCGTTTCGGTTCGTCCAGTTCGCCGACGGCAAGACCGATACCCAGCCCAACGCCGATGGTGTTCTCCCAGAGCTGATTTCGGACGCCGGCTTCAACGATGTTCGCGAAGCCGACGTGGTGGCCACCATCAACGGGACGATCTCGATCTATACCGCCCGCAAACGGTGATCACGCCAGCGCCTGCAACACCACCGACGGCGTCAGGCCCATCATTTCCCGCATCTGCCGGGTGAAGTGGGCCTGGTCGGAAAACCCTGCGGTAATGGCGGCTTCGGCCAACGGCATGCCCGACTGCAGGGCTTCGACGGCCCGGCGCAGCCGTGACCACACCCGCCAGCGGGTGAGCGGCATCCCCAGTTCCCGGCGAGCCAGCGCGCGCAGGCGCTGAGGCGAGAGGCCGATCTCGGCGGCCAGGCTCGGCATCGCGATGTTGCTGCCGGCCAGCATGGCCAGCGCCGCCACCAGGCGCGGATCCAGCTGCTCCGACTGTCCCCGGCAGGCGGCTGCGACATCGGACTCGCGCAGTTCGCCCAGCTCGGGGGCGGCGGCGATGCCGGCGTCATAACGCCCGCGCAGCCGGTCGGCGAACAGGCAGTGCGGCTCGATGAAGTAGGTGATCAGGTCGCGGATGGCCAGGATGCGGTGCGGCGCCATCGGCGACACAACCAGCGCGGCGGCCTGATACTGCGTCCCGGCCGGGTCCACCATCGCCACTTCGGCTTTCCCGGCGACCACGATCTGGAAGGCGCCGTGGCGGTGAATCGGGCCGCCGCCGCCCACCGGGCCGCGATACACCGCGTAGCCATCGCTGATGCTCAGCGACGGCGCCGAACCCGCCGGGCTATTCACTCCGCCAGCGCGGCGTGAGCACCCCGAGCGCGCCCAGCGCGACCGCCGCGGCGGTCGAGGTGCGCAGCACGGTGGGCCCCAGCCGGGTGGCGACGGCACCGGCGCCGGTCAACACCGCCAGCTCCGCCTCGGTGATTCCGCCTTCGGGCCCCACCACTAGGGCCAGTGCCGACACGGTGGCTCCGATCGCGTCGGCCAATGCGACGCCGGCCGCGTCATGCAGGACCAGCACGGTCGTGGCGGCAGCCACCTGTTCCCGCACCCACGCCGCCAGCTCAGCGCCGGTCAGCACCCCGTGAACGGGCGGAATGTGAGCCCGGCGGGACTGCCCGGCGGCCGCTTGGGCGACCGCCTGCCAGCGCCGCACTCCCTTGTCGGCGCGTGCGCCGTCCCAGCGGGCCACGCACCGGTCGGCCTGCCAGGCTAGGAAGGCGTCGGCGCCGGCCTCGGTGGCCAGCTCGATCGCCAGCTCGGATCGCTCGGATTTGGGCAGCGCCTGCACCACGGTGACCGGTGGACTAGGCGCCTCGACCTGGGAACGCTCCAGCACCCGGGCCCGCAACCCGCCGCGGTCGGCCTCCTCGACCTGGCATTGCGCCACCACCCCGGCACCGTCACCGAGGGTCAGTTGCTCGCCAGGCCGAATCCGGCGCACTGTCGCGGCATGGAACCCGGCGTCGCCGCCGAGTACGGCCAGCGCACCCACCTCGGGCAGCGCATCGACGTAGAACAGGCCTGCCACCGCGGGCTCAGCGCCCGGTGAAGGTTTCGCGCAGTCGGCTGAACAGCCCGCCGCTGTTCGGTGTGTGCGCCGAGCGGACCTCGGCGGTCTCGCGCTCGCGGTGCTGTTTGAACTTGCGCAGCAGCTCGGTGTCGTGGCTGTCGAGGCGCTCGGGGACCACCACCTCGATGTGGGCGTGCAGGTCACCGCGCGCCCCGGTGCGCACTTGTGGCATGCCCTGGCCGGCCAGCACGATGGTCGCCCCGGGTTGGGTGCCGGCCGGGATGGTGATGTCGGTGGCGCCGTCGAGGATCGCGTCCACGGTCACGGTGGTGCCCAGCGCCGCGTCGACCATCGGCACCGAGATGTGGCAGTGCAGGTCGTCGCCGTCGCGGGCGAAGATGTCGTGTTGCTGTTCGTGTACCTCCACGTAGAGGTCACCGGCCGGTCCCCCACCCGGTCCGACCTCGCCCTGGGCGGCCAGCCGGACGCGCATGCCGTCGCCGACTCCGGCCGGGATCTTGACGCTGATCTCGCGGCGCGAGCGCACCCGGCCGTCGCCACCGCACTGGTGACATGGGTCCGGGATCACCTCGCCGACGCCGCGGCAGGTGGGGCACGGCCGCGAGGTCATGACCTGGCCCAGCAGCGAACGCTGCATGCTCTGCACCTCGCCGCGACCGTGGCAGGTGTCACACGTCATGGGGCGCGAGTCCCCGTTGGTGCCGCGACCCTGGCAGCGGTCGCACAACACCGCGGTGTCGACGGTGACTCGCTTGGTTACGCCGGTGGCGCACTCGGTGAGGTCCAGGCGCATTCGCAGCAGGGAGTCCGACCCCGGCCGGACCCGTCCGACTGGTCCGCGAGAGGCCGCACCGCCACCGAAGAATGCCTCAAACACGTCCCCGAGGCCGCCAAAGCCACCCCCGAAGCCGCCGCCGAAGCCATTGCCGCCCCCGCCGCTCTCCAGCGGGTCGCCGCCGAGGTCGACGATACGACGCTTCTCCGGGTCGGACAGCACCTCATAGGCGGCGCTGATCTCCTTGAACTTGGCCTGCGCCGCCTCGTCGGGGTTGACGTCGGGGTGGTAGGTGCGCGCCAGCTTGCGATACGCGCGCTTGAGTTCGGTGTCGGTGGCGCCCTTATCGACGCCCAACAAACCGTAATAGTCGCGTGCCACGCCTGACCCTTCCCAACTTCTGCCAGCCGGAGATTAGCGAGCCCCGAGCACTTCACCGATGTACATAGCAACTGCTGCGACACTGGCGATCGTTCCCGGATAGTCCATCCGGGTGGGACCCAGCACCCCCATGCCCCCGTAGACGGTGCCCTGTGACCCGTAAGCGGTGGACACCACCGAGGCGCCGGCCATCTCTTCAGCCTCGGTCTCGTGACCGATGCGCACCGTGACTTTACCGGCTTCCTGCTGCACGGCGAGCAACCGCAGCACCACAACCTGCTCTTCCAGCACTTCCAGCACCGACCGCAGCGAGCTGCCGAAGTCGGCGGCGTTGCGGGTCAGGTTAGCCGTACCGCCGAGCAGCAGGCGTTCCTCGCGGTGCTCGACCAACGATTCCAGCAGCACGGTCGCCGAGCGCCCCACCGCGTTGGCCAGGCCGGGCGACAGCCCGCTGCGCCCGTCCAGGTGCCCGGCGAGTTCGGCGACAGCGGTAGAGGCCGCCGAGATCCGTTTGCCCTCCAGCGCGGCGCCGAGGATCTCCCGCAGCTGGCTGAGCTGGTGGTCGTCGATGGGCTCACCCAACTCGACGATGCGCTGATCGACCCGGCCGGAGTCGGTGATGACCACCAGCAAGAGCCGCGCCGGGGTCAGCGCGATCACCTCAAGGTGGCGCACCGTGGACACCGACAGCGTCGGGTACTGCACGACGGCCACCTGACGGGTCAGCTGCGCCAGGGTGCGCACCGCGCGACGCAGCACGTCGTCGAGGTCGACTCCGGAATCCAGGAACGACAGGATGGCCCGGCGCTCCGCGGACGACAGCGGCTTGACATCGTCGATTCGGTCGACGAACTCCCGATAGCCCTTCTCGGTGGGCACCCGCCCGGAACTGGTGTGCGGCTGGGCGATGTAGCCCTCGGCCTCCAGCACCGCCATGTCGTTACGCACGGTGGCCGGAGAAACTCCCAGGTTGTGCCGTTCGACCAGCGCTTTGGAGCCGATCGGCTCTTTGGTGGCCACGAAGTCGGCGACGATGGCCTGCAGTACCTCGAAGCGGCGGTCATCAGCCACGCCCATGGGTGCTCACCTCCTACTTCGAACAGCTACGGCCGCTCTCGATTTTACGGTGAAGCCGCCAACAGCCGGCGTTCGATGCCGTGCACGATGCCAGGCTCGCGATCTCGCACCAAACAGCAGACGTCGACGAACCGGGAGACGAGCGGCGACGGGTCGTCGTCGATCCAGCCCACCGCGATCGCCGATCCGGGCCAGTCCTCGATCGGCAGGAACCGGACCCCGGTCAACGGCATGAAATGCGCGGCCGCTGCGCTGGTGACGGCGATGGCCGCTCCGGCGGCGACCACCTGCGCCTCCTCGGTGATCGAATCGGCGCGCACTACGTCGACCTTCGTCGCATCGGTGCGCGCCGCGGCCAGGCTCCAGAACGCGTGATGGGCTTCGTCGACGCTGGACGACTGGGTGATCGGATCGTCGAGAAGGTCGCGCACCGATATCGATGGGCGTCCGGCGTGCCGGTGCGAGGTCGACACCATGGCGACGACGGGATCGATCGCCAGGATCTCGGTGTTGATGTTCGGTGTGCTCTGGGGCAACCGCAGAAACGCCACGTCGGTGGCCCGCGACGCCAACCCTGCCGATGGATCGCTGACCTGGAATTCCCGCATCTCGATGGTGACCTCGGGGTGACGTTCCCGGAACTCGGCAATGATCGGTGCGGTCAGTTCCAGGGCGGCGCCCGGTAGGTACCCCAGCCGCAGCGTGCCGACCACTCCGCGGGCTGCCTGTTCCGCTGCCGCGGCGGCGCTGTCCAGTGCGGCCAAGACGCCACGCGCTCCCTCCAGAAAGACTTCGCCGGCGGGCGTCAGCGTCACGTTGCGGGTGTTGCGTTCGAACAGCTTGACGCCGAGTTCGTCTTCGAGGTCTTTGATCTGGCGGCTCAGTGCCTGCTGCGCCAGGTAGACACGCGCTGCCGCCCGACTGAAGTGCAGTTCTTCAGCAACCACCACGAAGTGGCGCAGCTTTCGCGTGTTGATGTCGATAGTGCCCGATTCTAAGGCACCAGATGTTGGTCGAGCGTGGGCGTCGAGCGCAGCCACCGACACCGCTTTCAAGTCAACGCCCGATCGGCCCAGCTGCCGCGCGCCGGTGATCAGCGCGTCGATGACGCGGGCCGCCTCGAGGTAGCCGAGACCATCCGGAGGGTGCACGTTGGACACGCAGTTGCGTTCGGCATCACTGCGTCCTGGCCGCGGCAGGTGCGTCAGGTAGAGCCCGAGGCTGCTGGCCACCGACAATCCCGGCCGCTCACCGATCAGCACCACCAGGGTCTGCACGCCCATCGCAACACCGATGTGGTCGCCGAGCGCCACCCGGGCGCCGGTGGCGATCACCGGTGCGGCGATGGTGCGGTGAGTGCCCACCACCTCGACCAGCGCACGCAGCAACGGAACACCGTGTTCGGTCAGCGCCGCCGGGGACAGCCCGTCGCACAGCACGAAGCCCACCTGCGCTGTACCGCATGGGATTTCACTCAAATCCTTGGGTAGCCGACCAAGGTCGGGGCGTCGCAGGTACTCCTCACGGGTGCTCGCTTGGCTGGTCACCGCCACGGGTTCACCGAGGCCCACTGCGGCCACCTGCTGTGCTAGATGCTCGATGTCGAACGGTTGGCGCACTGCGTCGCGGGCCAGGGCGTGCGCTGCCCGGAACTCCAGCACGCTGCGGGTCGGTTGGGCGTCACCGGAGCGGCCGAGCCCGATCCGCGCCTGGGTGTGGCGGCGCAAGTCCTGCCAGATGTCTGATCCCGAACCCGACGGCTGCGGCAGGCTCATGCCGGAGCCGCCAGCGAGCGCAGCGGTGAGCTCTCCAACGCGTGCGGGAGCACCCGACCAGATTCGTCGGCGATACCGAGACGCTGCAGCCACGCCTCGAACTCGGGGGCTGGCCGCAACCCAAGCGCACGGCGCGCATAAAGCGCGTCGTGAAAAGACATGCTCTGGTAGCCCAGCATCACATCGTCGGCGCCGGGAACGGTGATGACGAAGTTGCAGCCGGCGACGCCGAGCAGCGTGAGTAGGGTGTCCACGTCGTCCTGATCGGCTTCGGCGTGATTGGTGTAGCAGACGTCGACACCCATCGGCAGGCCGAGCAGCTTGCCGCAGAAATGGTCCTCCAGCCCGGCCCGGGCGATCTGCTTGCCGTCGTAGAGGTA
>Ga0182738_1002109_pt1 | contig 23984 bp, 15 predicted proteins | sample eDN5th30CBELigMG_FD_128876 | JGI IMG/M metagenome (GOLD analysis project Ga0182738, IMG submission 128876) | Enriched Miracle-Growth compost microbial communities from Emeryville, California, USA - eDNA 5th pass 30_C BE-Lig MG (version 2)... ...
GATGTCGCCAAGGATATTGCCCTTGCTGCCATCCCCAACATCGTTTCATCTTTGGGTAGTCTGCTCAAAGACGCTATATCTCTGTACTTTATTGGTCATTTGAATAACCCTTTGTTGTTTGCTGCGCTTGGATTCGGGCTTACATGGAGTAATGCCTTTGCCACAGCTGTAATTTTTGGATTTGCTGCTGGATTTGGAACATTGGCAGCTCAAGCTTATGGTGCTGGGAACTATAAAAAACTGGGTCTTTTGTACCAGAAGATTATCGTCGTAACTGCAATAGTGATAACTTGTATTTCAGTTTTCTTGTGGTTCACCAGAGCAGAGCTCATGGCGATGGGATTTGAGAAAGATCTCTCAGAGCACATTGGTACCTTTATCCGCTGGATGACCCTTGACTTCTTTTTCTGCTTGTTTTTCGAGGTCACCAGGTTCTACTTGGTGGCCCAAAATGCTTTCTATGTGCCTGCTTATGTCTTGACAATCACGACAATATTGCACATCTTTTGGTGCCACCTTTTTATTAACGTTTTGGGCCTTGAATTGGTTGGCATGAGTCTTGCTAGAACCGTGACTGATGGGACTTCAGCTACTCTTATTCTACTCTATGCCAAGTACAAGAACCCATGCCCCGAATCCTGGTATGATTGGGACCCTGAATGTTGCAAGGATTTGATGCCATTTCTCAAAGAAATTGCTTCTCACGGATCATCAGTTTATGCAGAATGGATCGCCTTTGAAATCTCAACAATTTTACTTGGCTTCATGGGAGATATTAACGTTATAGCGGCGCATGCAGCAACGCTGAATTACGTTTTCCTGAATTATAATGTAACATTTGGGTTCACGCTTTCAATGTCAGTTTTTGTTGGGAATGCAGCTGGTGAAGGAAATCTAAATAAGGCCAAAAAGTACGCGTATGTTGGTTTGACGATGAATTTAACGCTAATTACAATATTGGATATCCTGATGTTCTTATCAAGGGATATGATTGCTTTGTTCTACACAGAAGAAGAAAATGTGAGAGCCTATATCGCCTCAATGCTTACTTTCTACTTCTTTGGAATGCATGGAGATCTTGGATGCAATACGCTTGCATTTTTGTTAAGAACATTGGGCCAGGACCGATATGTTTTGAAATGCTATCTTTTCAGCTATTATGGTGTCGGAGTAACAGTTTCAGTTATGACGGGCTTAATTATGGGTTTTGGATATTATGGAGTTTGGGCTAGTTTGATCTTTGGCTGCTGGATCATGTTATGTCTTAATGCCCAAAGATTTTTATACCTTGATTGGAAAACAGAAGTCGCTAAAGTTGCACAAGAAATGAAGAAAAACCCTCATTCTAAAGTGGAAGACGAAATTGAACTTTGTAACTTTTAAAGATGTTTCATAGAAATTGTGAATAGTTAAGTTAATGACTGATAACTGTTATAAAGAAAGAACCATTTCTTATATACATAACAATGCAATATATTTGTTATTTTTTTCACAAAGATTCACAAATTATTCACAATTCACAAGGGCTTCGCCAACAATGACGATTTGAGAATTAGGTCGGTTCGTCATAAAGTTTGTTTGAATATGCTCAATTCGTAAGCCAAGTCTTGACACTTTTGTTCTTTTGACAGGATTTTTCTGGCGAACTTTTTGGTCTGCAACGATCCTTGCTGATTTATAGGCAAGCCTGAGTGGAATAAATGTAAGTTGCTCTGATGCCTTGTAGAGTTTGGATGCGATTTGCTTGGACTTCACCATCGCTGGGAGAGGATTTTAAGTTAAGAACAGATAATATTATAAATTATTGATTATCCATCGGGAATTTATAACGAGAGTGAGTTGAGCTCAAAAATTGACATTTCCAATTGTTTGAATTTTCTTTGTATTTTACTTTTGGGAAATTAGTACAAAAAGGTAACTCTGGGAGGTAACACGAAAATTTCTAGAGGTAAAAGTAAAAACGAGACAATAACCAAAGGTTACTAAAAACAAAAAGAAAAATTATAAGACTGAGAGGTACCTTTTTTTCTTGCTTGATACCTTTGATTCTTATCAATTACCTCTAAATCAAATCATTAATTCCTTAAGTGTGAAAGGTATCAAAAGTTTTAGGCTTGGAGTTTCCCAATCAACGTAAAAAAATGTTTTATAAAAATCGCTTTGATTTCTCAAACACTCAGGAAGACTTTTTGGATCGGAAAACGAGACTTTATATGGAAATAACTCGAGTTTATGGTTCAAATATTTAAAATCATTTCAATTTTATTGTCTCCAAACTATAGATTTGTGAAACAAAAGGAAAAAATGCATTTGCGGATTTATTATTTTCGTCTTAGTTTTCGCTTTTCTTCGAGATGATTGTCTATTCTCTCAGATCAGAAATTTTACCATTCTTCAAATTCCACGTTCTCATTTGGGGAATTACTGTTGGGTCTTTTGATTTTTATATTTTTGGAGGGTTTTTTTTTGCAAGTTCATACTTGTTGACAAAAATTTCTAGGGTAGAGGGCATGAAAATCAAAAGGCCAAACAGAAAAAAAAGTCTCTGGAAAAAAGTTCTCTGAAAATTCCGCGTTCAGGGGGTTAAATTATATAATATATGTTTCAGAAAAATTTTCTAAATTTTGACAGAAATAAAAAGTTTCATTTCAAAAATAATGAGAGGTATGATGAAAGACTCAAAGGTAAATTACCTCCAATTCTTGTCTAAAAAATGAATTTACCTCTCGAAATTATTGAGTTACCTTTGAGTCTTACCTTCAATTTAAAGTCGCCTTTACTTTTAGAGGTGAGGATTATTGAAATTGTTTATTTTACTACAAATCAATGTAATAATAACAAGGGAATGAATGAATGATTATTATTATTGAAAATAATTCAATATGAAGATGAAAAGATATTTTTCGAAGGGCTCAGGGATAAAATTTTACATAGGTCTATGTAAGACTATAAAAATGTTGTTGTGGCTTAAGCGACGATGGGTTCTATTAAAGAAAATTAGCTTTGGAATCAAATCAATAAGATCTTACGTTGGGCACTATTATTGACTGATGATTGATCGTCACCAGAGAGTTCTTCTTTGGCAAAAGATTTTTTATCTTTAATTCCATTTCTTCCATTGGAGGGATCAAAGGATTTAGCGATGACAAAGAGGATAAAGAAGAAAGTGGCGGAGCCAAAGAGAAGCAAGATCATCCAGGAAGATGATGAAGATTCAGTGGTAGTTTTAGTTCCAATAAACTTGAAAGGCTTGGAATATTTGATGAAATCTTGTCCATTAATAGAGACTTCAAAATCGACACTTTCTGAACTAATATCTCCTTGTTCCATTCTAGTATTAGGACTGGGGCATCCGATTTGATCATAATCGATAAGAGCTCCAGAGGTAGTACCAAAGCTTCCAAATCTGCACACAATGTCAGCATCCAAAAATGCATTTGTATGAACAACATTACTTCCAACAATTGCTTTAAAGGAGTTAGGTGAGATTATATGAAAAATTTTACAGCTATTGAAAGGATGAGCTGAGGTAGCAGTAACAGTGACCAATAAGCTTTGATCAACAGGGACTTGTAAGGGAGAAACATCTGCAATTTGAGGATTGGTATAGTAAGAATAATAAAGTCCAGAATGTCCCAAAGAATCTATTTTAGTGAGAAAGTATTTCAAATATTTCTTTACCATATTCATCATTGTCGAAGCTAAGTTCGAAAGGCATGACATAAGTATCACTAATACTACCAGGGATTTGAGCAGCAGGGGCGTTACAAGTGATCTTGTTTTCATTGATGACGGTTCCTTGACTGACAGAAGATCTTCCTGGGATACCGAATTTACATCTTGGAACAGAATTAGCAGGGAAATTGGCACCAGTAACAGTAATCTAGAGGGGAAAAAATTAGATCAATAATTCATAAAAAATTCTCTTACAGGGGTGCCACCTTCTTTAGGACCAGATAAGGGCTTAATAGAGCTGACTTGATAAACATTGACCTTGAGGACTTCAGCCTTTTCAGTGAAGGAAGCATTGTTGAGAGCAACCTGGAGATAGAGACCTTGGTCAGGATTGAACTCAACAGCTTCGAATGGACACCTGATTTCAGTATCACTGATGAATTCAACAGGAGCATAAGCATTGTTGAGACGGCAAGTAGGTTCAGCGCCATAGAAATTGGCTCTGAAATGACTTCCCTTAACCTTAAGAGTGCCACCAGTTGAAGCGATGTAGCTTGGGATAACTTGATCAACTTCAGGTTGTTGGTAATAAGTGAAGCCTTGAATGACTGGTTCCCATCTTTCTCCGTCAAGAGTGTAGTAGAAGTCGACATTTCCGTGGAATTGGTCTCCTTGGGTAGCGGCAGGAACTCTGCATTGGATAGTTTCAGAAGTGGCAACAGTAGCATTGACGACAATGTTGTTGATTCTGCAAGCAGCAGGTCCAACTTGAACATCAGGCAATAATCCAGATCCTGAGATAGTGACGAGACTTTCACCATTGGAAGGTCCGCTAAGAGGGAAGATTTTGCTGATTTGATAGAATCTAAACTTGACATCATTAGTGCTCCAATCTATTCCATTAAGAGAGAAGGCGACCTGAGTCTTAGTGCCAGCATTCCAACCTCCAGGAGTAGAGCAAGCAATTTGGTTGGAGTTCATGAAAGAGGCAGGAGTAACTTTGGTAGGTTCAGAAGAATCAATAGGAGTGAAGCTACAAGCGAACTCTTCAGGATATGCGGATAAATCAACAAATCCTTCACCTTCGATGACAAGCATGGTACCACCAGTTGATGGGCCAGCAGTAGGAGTGATTCTAGAGATGCTGGGTCTGTTGATATAAGCGAAGGTTTGGTTGTCAGCAGAGTCAGCGACGTCTTGACCGTTCATGCTCACAGTAAGAGGGACAAAAGATCCAAGAGTTCCAGCAGGAGCGATACAACGGATTCTCAATGCAGAAAGGAATTCAGCTTCAACATATTGATCTCCGAATTTACATTTAGGAGTACATCCATAGCTGGGTTGAGAGAAGAAGAAAGCACCTTCAACAATGACGGGAGTGCCACCAGTGTAAATACCACCATGAGGTTGAATACGGGTAATGACAGGTCTTCTGTAGTACAAGAAATCAAGAGAAGATTCGAAATGATTTCTGATGGTGTCAAGAGTGGAGTTGTCTTGGAAGGAGGATTTATCTCTGGCAGTGAAGGCAACCAAGCTGAAACCACCTGAAGTTTCATCATAAGGAGATGGTGGGGTGATGGTAGTGAGTTGACCAGGCTTGGCGAATAAGTCAGCTGTGAGAGGATCAGTGCAAACACCAGACCAACTGAAGTACAAGTTACCATATTCGTCATCTTGGATTCCAGCCAAATTCATGTTGATGTTAGTTCCGCCTTCTCTAGGTCCGCATCTTGGTTGGATCACGGAAACTTGGAGTTGAGGAAGGACAGTAATAGGCAAGTTACCAACGTAGCTTTGTCCATTGAGAGCAAGGCTAACAGTTCCAGAACCAGCAGAGCTGGGAATAGGAGTGGGGCATTGGACATTGAGATAGCTCAAATCAAAAACTCCTTGGATGGGATAAGGATATTGGACGAACTTTCCTTCAGTGATAGTGTCTTGTTTGTTGATGGTGAATTTACAAAGGACTCTAGTTTTTCTCAAGAATTCATTTTGCTTGATTCCTTCTTGCATTTGGAGGCTGATGGGGATGAAGAGAGTGCTCACAGCGTTGGCATGGAATTCGTATTTGCCTGTGCCTGATGAAGTGAGACTGGCTCCGACTGCAGGTTGTTGGTAGAAATTGAGTTCAACGCGGTTGTCAGTAAATTCGTCATTATACACGCTAGCTTCAACATAGATGGGATTGTCACCAATAGAAGTTCCATCAGCAAGCTTAATGGTGGATTGGGCAGGAGCAGTGAAGGAGATTTCAGTGGGAGAAATGTATTGAGCAGAGAAGACACAAGAGCTACTGCCACATGTGAGAACAGTTCTGTCAGCAGAGTTTTCAAGGCGGACCTTAAGTTGAGGAGAATTGGCAAAGCCAAAACCTTGGACTTTAGTCAAAACATTTCCTTCAATTGGGATATAAGCGGGGTCAAGATTGACAACAAAAGCGTCATAGAAGGTGTAAGTGACATTTTGAGGAGTGAAATCAACACCGTTCATAGTGACTTGAACTTGAGTTTCGTCAGGTCTGCTGAGAGAGGGGATTTGGCAGACGACTAAAGTGGAGCTTTTTCTGACACCATCGGTGAGGATAGTGTAATTTTCTCCAGAGAAAGAGCACTTGAGATTTTGGCAAGTAGAATCAGGGCAGTCCAAGTATTTACCTTTGACATTCAAAGTGGTGCCAACTTGTCTGATTTTTCCGAAGCTGGGTTCAACGCTAGTGACTTCAGCAGAGCTGTAGAAGTTGAACTTTTGGTTGGGAACAGGGATCCAGGATTGTCCGTTGGGTGAGATTTCAATGACAACATTGCTGTTAGGGCTGCTGATTTGAGGAGTTCTGCAATGAACGTAGGAATCAGTGAAGTAAGTTGATTCGCCAGTGCCAAGAACCTTGTTATTGGAAGCATCTTTGAAGCGGCAGAGATAAGTAACTTTTTGAGCTCCACTGGTCAAGGATGCAGAGGGCTTGGAAAGCAAGAATTGGCTACCATATACTCCTAAGGATGAGCCTCCATAAGTGGGGAAAGTGACAGGCAAAGCGTAAGCGACAACGGGCAAGCGATAGTTGGTGAAGACGGTATCTTGATTTTCATAGGTGTTTTGGGAGTATTGTTTACCGTTGAGAGAAACTTGGACAAGACTATCACCTGAGCAAGGAACAGCAGGGGAAGTACATTGGATATTTCCGTCGCTTGTCAAAGTACCTTGGACTTCAATAGTAGCAAAGCGACAAGTGATTTGGCAGCTGTTGGAGAAGTCGCTTCCTTCAACAAGAACAGTAGTTCCTCCTTCAAGAGGGCCGATTTTGGGGCTGATTGAGAAGATCAAAGGCATGGTGTAGTAGTTGAAGGATAGGCTTGAGGTGATGGATTCAGCTTGGTTCAATGAGAGTCCGAAGGTCAGAGTGGAAACGTTATTGACATTTTCTCCGTGGGCATTGAGGACACGGGGAGTATCGCAGTAAAGGAGAGTGGAATTGATAACGGTAGCAGGCTGATGAATATCATCGCCAAAGACGCAATATACCTCTCCATCAATGTTGACAAAGTTTGTACCAACAACAGCAATTTGAGTTCCTCCAGTAGTAGGACCGCAAGAAGGTTGAATAGCCGAGACTGTGGGTCTTTCAATGTACAAGAACTTGACATTGGAACCAGAGTAGTGGTTCTTCTCAACAGACAAGCTGACGCCATAAGGGCCAACGCTGGTTTGAGCTGGAGTGATACACCAGACGCTAGTTTCGCTGATATAATGTCCATCAACAACTTGATCTCCGAATCTGCACTTGATTTCTTCAGAAGGGTGGATATTAGCTCCAATCAAGGTGACATTAGTTCCTCCAGTAAGGATACCGAAGTTGGGGATAATGTTAGTAATGTAAGGAGAGATGAAATAGTTGAAGATTTGATGGTTGTTGGTCCATTCTTGATTGTTGAAGGTGATTTCAACGGTGACAGGGACAGCACTGGCAACGGGAGGGGCGATTGCTTTAGCGTGAGTTTTGTTGATGAGCTCAAGGCGGACATATTGGTCTTGGCCGAACTTGGCAAAGGTGGTGTTTTCATAGCTGATATCGGCATCCAAGAAAGGATTCATTTGTTTTCCTCTAATGTAAACTTCAGTTCCTCCAGAGATACTGCCTTCGTTGGGGACAAGAGCGGAGATTTCAGGGACAGCATGGTAGAAATAGTTAATTTCTGTGGGAGTGAGTTGTTGATTATTCTGTGAAACTCTGAGAGGAATAGAAGAGTCAACGACGTCAGAAGGAGGTGATGTGCAGGTGACTAAACTTGAGGAGACATAGGTAGCAGGGACAACAACAGAACCAAAAGAGCAAGTTAAAGTAGGCAAATTTGAAAAGTTTTCTCCATTAACTTGAATGAAAGTACCACCAGTTTTGTAACCAAGGAAAGGATTAGCAAAGGTCAGAGTAGGCTGGGTATAGAAGGTAAAGTCGGCAGTGGCGGTGTCTTTAAAGTCTCCATTGATTGAAACCTCAACTTTGATGGTTCCAACATCATGAGGAAGGGTTTGACAATTGAGACAGGTTTGGTTTCTGATTCCTGTATCAGGATCTTCAGAACCAGAACAATGGATCCAGGTGGCTGGTTGGGGTTCAGCGTTAGGGAATCTGCATTGAGGGTTGGGATGATCAGTATAATTCATTCCCAAGAAACTAGAGGAGTAGATGGTTAGTCTAGTCTCTCCAGTTGTAGGACCGCAATTGGGGAAAAGACCGTCAATTCGGTAAGATGAAGCAAGAGTAGCAAATAATAAGGAAGCTGCTAGAACAAGCCAAGCTTTCTTCATAAAGAAACAAATAAATTCAAATTTCTGTTGAAATTTTGAAATCAAATATTATTAGGAATCGTTCAAAAGGTATTTGTATTATTTTAGACCAAATCATTTTAATTTTTAAAACGAATCTTTACTTTGTCTAATTGTTTGAAATTGAGAGAGAAGGTTGAAATTTCGAAGATCGAAAGAGTAAGAGATGCAGTCTGGCTCGGATGTACCCTTTGGAATGATTAGAAAGAGATCGTTTTGGATATTGAAATTTCCCAGACTTGAGTGTTTTTCAAAAAAAATCTTTTTGAATATTTTGAAAATGTGAATTTAAACTCTTGTTCTTGTCAAATTAAGAATTCATTTTTCAAAAAGAATAAATTGAATCTTGGGTCAGAGATGAGCTAGAAAAAGACTTTTTCAATTTTGATAATAGACCTTCTGTTGATTGAAGAAGGTTGATTCGACTTGAAATCCTTTCTGTTGGGAGGATTTATTGAATCTTGTTTAATTTTCTTCTTCCTCCTCTCAATTTGACGGAATATTTAATCATCCAAATCCTGGAGAGATTAATAAAGTGGACTTCATGAAAAAATAAACATAAATTGTTTCTCTAATGTGATATATTTCATTTCTCAACAAAGCAAAATTCAAAATTTTTTTCATGTTAAACCCAGCAAGCAAGGTAGGGTGTCTCACAGCCTATGGTAACCAGTCTCTGACTTTTCGCTTATTCTTGTGATCTTGAGAAGAAAAAATAAATTAGAATTGAAAGGACTCAGTGAAAGGATAATCTTTAATTTTGAAAACGGCTTATAACGATTCACTTTGACATCATCACATGCGAAAAAAAATTCCTGAAAATTTAATCAGACTTGAAGAGGCCTTGATAGCTGCAAGGAAGGATAAAGTTAACTTCTTGATTGTTTTAGATTAGAGATAGGCCTCAGAAGTGTCTGTATATTTCTGCTTTGAATTCATTGTTTAAGGGATCGAATTTCAATGTGTTATTTGTAATTAAACAGGATCTCAAAAATAGTTTATCTTGAATGATTCCATCTTTGATCATGAAAAGTAAAATAATTTAGATACTCCATTCTCCAGGGGGAAAATGGGGTTGGAGATTTGAATTAGTCAGACAAAACTTTATTCTTTTTTCAAGTGAGAGAAAGTTTGAAAGAGAAATCAAAGAAAAAAACTTTCTTCATCAAAAAAATTTGTTTTCATCTTTCCATTTTCAAAATTTGGAAGCAAGAGAAAATTAAAGAAAAAAATCAGTGGGAATGAGAGCTCTTTTATTTTTTCTTTTGAAAGAAAGAACTGACTCAGAGGTGAAATTTCGAAGGACATGAGTTTTTGTCAGTTTTCAGAAAAGACAGAATTGCTCAAAACAAAACTGATACCTGATACAGCTATGATTGTATTAATGTATTATACATTAATAAAATTTTTTGTGGACTTCTTTTTTAAATGAAAAAATTCTTGAACAAAAACTTTACGAAAAATTTTTTTGTTTAAAAAGAGAATGAGGGAAATTAAAAACAACTTCTCAAGGATCAGGTCCTCATTTTTCTATCTCAATGGGATTTTTCTCAGACTTTCTTTTCGATCAGATGAGATTTTCAGTAATTTTTGGGGATAACTTGGTATATTTTGTAATTAAATTTACGTTTAAATTGTTTCCAAAGGAACTATTAATATCTAGCTCATAAATATTAATATGAAATCACAGTTGTATTATGGCAAGATTGATCTTCAACAGAATACTTGGTAAAATCATAATTATTGACCAAAGTTTGGTTCTTGAGGACAGCATCAACGATTGATTGATCCAAAGTTGGCTTTGAAGAAAGGAGCCAGAAATACTTGCGATTAGGCATGCCAACAGCAAGCCATGAATAATCATCAGCAACTTGTACAAAATCATAGGGAGCTTTGGCCAATCTATGGAAATTATAATTGATCAATCTTGAATTGGTAGCATCAATTGGAACAGCTTCACTATTCGAAGTGACATTCTTGCCTTGAGCACTGAAGAATCTGCAGCTTTCAGACAAGTTCAAATCGGTTCCTTTGGTAATCCAGGTATAAATGACTTGAGAGCAGTGGCATTCAAGATCAATGGGGTCGGGTTTACTGACAATATTGTAGTAAATACCAATCTTGACGATAGCTTCAAGGTCGATTTGGTCTGCTGTCACAAGGTCGTCATCGTGAAGACGAGAGAAAGCTGAAGTGAGTAAAAGGGCGAGGAAGATGAAGGCTTTCATCATGGTTTGAGCAAGTTAAAATTTAATTGAATGTCCGATTATGAATGTTCTTGCATAATTCAGAAATTTTTTCTGAAAGAGAAATCCTTTCAAAAGATGCTTTGTAAACCCATTGATGGTGGATTTCTGCGATGCATATTTAGGAGTAGTTTGTCTAGAAACATCAAAGACTGTTCTAATCGTTTCCCCCTTCGTTCACATAAAAAAAAAATCGTTTTGAAAATTTCATCCACGTATGCCAACAAAAATAACACTTTTTTATTAAAAGTTTATTATTAGTTGAACCGCTGAAAATAATATTAGTGCTACTTTATTCCCTAAACATCGTCCTTTGAGAGATTGAGAAAAAACTATCTCCTTCTGTGTTTAGTTCTGAAGGATTGTATAGTTTGATCATAAAAAGAGGTTCCAAACTTGAAAATTGTAAATTCATTACCAAGAAAAAACTTTGAAAGTAAGAAGAAGATTCATGATGAAGGACGCCTCACAGCTTGTGGAAGTATATAAAAAAGACTGGGGAATGCAGAACTTTCATTCCCAATTTTTTTTTTTTTGAGAAAGAGAAGGTGGTTAGAAATTCTTTTGTATCATTTGCTTCTTTTTTTTTTGAGGATTGGTGCTATTCAGAACCACTTTATTTTGAGCTGGAGCAGAGAAGTTACTTTTTTCGGAGCAATCTTTTGGGGCATATTTGGGAACATTTTATTTATTTTGTCCCGAAACTTTACAAACTCAAAGAGGAAGAAATAATTCTTTTGAAAGACGAAGCAGGGAAAAATCAAAAAGTAAGATCGAAACTTCTCGGATTTACAAACTTGTTTTACTTTTTCCGGAGAGAAAAATTATGAAAATTTTATGATTCGGAAAAATTCATTTTCTCAAAGCTATTATAAATTCATTCAATAGTCTTTGTCTCCAAAAAGTTTGTCTTTAAATTTTTAGTTTCCGGTTTTCTCATTTACAATCTCTTTCGAATTTTTTATAAGCTTGAGGAAAGAAATATCAGGAAAATCAGGGCCTCTATTTTTCTAAAGAGATAAGAGAAGAATACTCCAAAAAATCTTTGAAATTGGTTTCGCTTCAACGGTTGGTCAACTGGGAAGAAAGCAAAGAAAAAATTTTAAAAAGAAAAATGATAAGTCTTTTTTATGAGAAGAAAAGTGAATGTCGAAATTTTTAAGAAAAATATTTTCAATAGAGAAAAACTTCGTTCAATTTTCTTTCAAAGGTTTTGTCCAATCTTTTTTAAGGTTGAATTTTCAAAAACTATTGATCATTCGATCAAATTCCACAATTTTAAAAGTGAAATCTCTTTATGAAAAAAAGCCTCCTAAAATTTTCTTTTTCGAAAAACCGAAAAATAATTTTTGTCTTTTTTTATGTTTTCACAAACAATTCAAGTTCCTTGCTTTTTGTAATTTTGAGTTGTCCCTTTGCGTTTGAGCCAATCTGCCCTACTTTGCTTTATTCAGGCGTTAGGGAAGTTCTCAGGAAAATCTTAAAGTGAAAAAAATTCAAACAAAACAAAGAATTCCATGAATCTCAAATTGAGAAGTAGTTGATTTTTCAAACTACTTTTTTTAAGACGTTATCGATGATTTATCGTTTGAAAAGTTTGTGAGAGAAAAATAAAGCATCGTAATATATTCAACAAAAAACCCGAGAGAATCAATCAAGGTCTCAAACCTTCTTGAAAAGGTTTCTGCCTGTCTTACCCTCTCATTATATTATTTTGGTTGGAGAGGCAAAATTGAGCTCAAAAATATTTCCTAAAAATATCGATGAGTAGGAAATAAAACAAGCCGCGAATTCGGACATAAAACCTAATTTGACCTTTATCTGATGAGGAAAGCAGATTAATCTATTGATCTGATCCACTATTACAAATTTCGATAAATTTTTCTCTCTTGGTTTTCAAGAAAAAAAAAGGAATTCTTTTAAAAAGATTGTCTTCACTACAATCAAAAGCCTTTGACCAAGGTCTGGGTTTTCAATCAAATGAAAGATCACCAGAAAAAAATGCACAAATCGTTTTGTAGAAATTGTTTGCTTGTCCTGAGATAAAAATAGAATTAAAGGCGGGAGTACGAATAATTACATGTTATATAATGACACGCTAGCGAAAAATCAAGCAAGTATAATTAAATAAAAATTAGACAAATAATTCAAAATAGACGAGTCGAATGGAAGACGAGTACTTTAACGTTGAAGAGTTCAAGCACTATGGTGAAAAGACCTTGGATATTATCGCTCAAGATTTGATTCTTGAAATCGAAAAAGGCGATGCTTTCCCTCTCCCTGAGCCTGGCTTCCTTAGAAAATTACTCCCTAAAGATGCCCCAGAAAACCCTGAAGACCTTGATTCAATTTTGAAGGACACAAGAGAAAAGATTCTTCCCAATATGACAAAATGGCGTCACCCCAAGTTCTATGGAAACATGCCTGCTTTGATCACTCACAGTGCAATTTTGGCTGAAATGATTGGTTTGGCTTTGAACAATCCTATGCATACCTGGTCTATTTGCCCTGCAGGCACCGAGCTCGAAAATATTGTTTTGGACTGGTGCGCCAAGGCCTTTGGTTTGGATTCAAGATTTTTGTTTGAGAACGGCGGCGGTGGCTGCATTTACAACACCATCGGAGAAGGAAATCTTCTTATGGCTCACGCAGCTAGATATAAGAAAAGAAAGGAATTGGGAATCGACACCAGAGATCCTAAGAACTTACAATTCGTTGCTTACTACTCAAGTGGATGCCATTATTCCACATTGAGAGCTCTTACTTTGAAGGACGTCCCAATTATCAGAGAAGTTCCTGTCAAGCTCAATAAAGAGACAGGAACATTCACTTTGGACCCAGTCGAATTTGCTGCTCAAGTCCAAAAGGATGTTGATGAAGGCCTCATTCCTTTCTTCTTTGGAGCTGTCATTGGTGGCACCGCTGTTGGTAATGCCGATCCCATTCCTGAATTGGCCAAGATTTGCCAGCAACATAAAATGTGGCTTAATGTTGACGCCGCATGGACTGGTGCCTCTTTTGTGTGCCCTGAGTTCTTGAAAGAGTATGGAGCTGGACTTGAAGGTGCTAATTCTATCGCTATTAACTTTGGCAAGTGGATCTTTGCAGGCAATTGCGCTGCTCTTTTCTGGGTTAGCGATGCTAATCTCTTTACTGAATCTCTTGAAATTCATCCTGAGTACTTGAAGAATAGAGTTGCTGGTGCCAATAAAGTCGTTGACTACAAGGATTGGACAATCAGTACCAGAAGAAGATTTACTGCTTTGAGAGTCTGGTATGCCTTGAGAACTTTGGGTATTGCTGGAATTAGAAAGAATATCTACAGAGGTGTTGAGCTCACCCAACATCTTGAAAAATTGGTGACTAGCAACCCAAGATTTGAGTTGGTCTGCAAGAGAGAATTGGCAATCCTCTGTTTCCGTTTGGTGAAGGATAAGGATGGCAAGAGATATGAAGATTCCGAATTGACTGCTATCAATAAGAAGTTCCTCCAAGGAATCATCAAGAGCGGAGAGTTTTATTTGGCTGGTGCTGATCTCGACAAAACTTTCTTCTTGAGATTCATCTTAAATAATCCCTCAACTAACGAAAAGCATATTGATGCATTATGGGCTCACATGGAAAAAGTGCTCCAAGATATCTAACTTAAGGATAGTATAAATGACTCTGTATTCTTTGGGTATGAGAACTGTTATTTGATAAATAATATATTGTAATTCTCAATTGCAGTAACACGATTGATGAACTCTCTTCGGGGAAAAAATAGAAATTTTTTTTTGAGAGATTTTTTTAAAGAATCTATTCTTTTTTTTGTTCAATGAAGAAATTTTTAAATATATAGATACATAGAAAACGGGTTAATTTTCACCAGTGAATTTTTTGAGTCCCTCTGCAATGAGATAAGTGGAAGCAGAAAGGGCATATAAAGCGAAATTTATTTGGAAACCTCTATAAAAACCTCTTATTCCAAACTCTTTATAAGTTGATTGCACACAGTCCACGACTCCTTTATATTTTCCAAAAGGGTTTCCTGTTTGCATAATCAATCTATTACTTACAACTATCAAAGGAAACAGAAGCAAATCTCTTGTAAACTGCTTAATGGGAAGATCTTCATTGTATTCTGCACTGGTAAAATTATTTGTATTTTCTTCAATTATGCTGAAAGTAATCAAGGGAATATATCCTCTATATAAAGCCTTGATTCCTCCAGCTTTGACCAAGCTATTCGCAGCATTAAACACGCCAGTATACTGTCTAACTGGTTTGGCGCCATAATCAGCTGCGAGTCTTGTTCTCAGCACTTCAAAGGGATGAATAAAAAGACCAGCGAAAAGCACAAAGACTGACAAAGGAACTCCAGGTCCTGCTAAAGGGTTCTCATTGGGGTCTGTTTGGTTGAAAAGCTCAATCTCTGTGACGACTGTTTTTTTGTGCTCAGCATTCTCGCCAGCCTTTTCTGTACTTTCATCAATTTCTGTGATGGTTTCTTTATAGTCAGCGACTCTCATGAACTCAAAAAGGCCATGTAAAAGTTTGATACAGAGAAGTGGGACGGTTCCTCTCCATAAATAGCGGGCGCCTTCTTCTTTCCTGATTCTTTGGAAACAATCGATAGCTCCTTTCATATTTCTGCCTCCTCTGAGACTTGGAATTAAATCTTGAGTTTGAAGGATAGTCTGAATACGAAGAATTGGGGCAACAGCGAATGCTCCAAGTGCGCTAAATCCAAATGTTTGGGGATCCATATGAGAGATTAGTAACTTTCAATTTTTCTTGTTGTCCAAAAATTTTTTTGTTAAATTTGTTTTTTAGCCAGAGATAAAAATCAAAGAGAAATAATATTTTTGCTAAATTTGATCTGAGAAAAAAAAAGTTATAAGAATAAATCATAGTTGAGTATGCAAGGTAAATCAAAATAATATAAAAGGTCAAATTAAAAAAAATCTTATACAAGGCTCTTGCCATTAACATCAAACTTTTTGATGGCAGTATCAATTTTGGGTTCATATTTGACGGTTTTCAAGACACCACTTTTGGGATTTTTCTTCGAGATGATCTCCTTATCATTTTCACTCTTCAATTGATCAAGAGCCAGATTCTGATCTCCTCTGCTTTTTAAAGCCGCTCTAATATCCCCATCGATTGAATAGAAATATTTTCTATACTCCTTTCCAGCCTTTTCTTCAATGATATTTTTGATTTTCTGACGTTGTTGTTCCCAATTGACATGATTGAAGCCTTTTTGACTGCGCTCAAACATCTCTCTGCTTTTCAATCTTTCAGTTCGCGGACTAATAGTCTCACTTATAGATTTGCTAAATAGAGTAATTGCAGGCTGTTCGAAGTGTGCCTTTGAGTCTCCTTTTAAAGTGTCAAAGTTTGATTCATTTGAAACCAAATATTTGACTTGTTGTCTAGGAGAAAGTCTGCTTGATAAAATTTTAGGCCATTGAGGGCTTTGTAAAATTGAAAATCTTGCAGATTCGCTCTTTTCAATTTTGACACTTATGCTCGAAACAATTTCACTAGCGCGAGTATGGAACCTTTCAGATTCTCCTGGTTGCGTGAAAAACTGGTGATCGGTTTGTGAATGCATGACAGATCTAATTTTGCTTCGTCCAAACTTTTTATCAGCAGTGGCAGTGGCAGTAGCAGTAGCAGGAGTATCTCTATTATGATCGGTAGAGAAATCTTTGGGGAAAAAGAATTTTTCTGATTGTATTCCTGCACTTTTAAGTCCACCAATCCGATCTTTTGGACTTACAACATGTGATAGAAGAAATCTGGGAGAATTTTGTGTTGATTTGCAGTGATGGAATTTACTTTCAAGGTGTGCAACAATCTGTTTGAGATCGTCTTTGCGGCCTTCTTTCTTTCGGTTTGGAGTTGAAGCCCTTGAAGCTGTAGCTTCCGTCCAAACGCTGAGAGGAAGAGGCTTTTTCTCACGATAAGATTCACCTCTGGAGTCCCATGAATGGAGCATATCATTATCATCATGAAATGCGCTGAAATCCTTCTTGAGCTTTTTCATCAAGAGATTTGGCTGAGGGTAGTTTAATTTGAGAGTTGACAAGGGAGCATCTTCTTCAGTGGCTGTTGCTCCTCCTCGGAAAGATAGAGAGGTGGGATTTTTGGGCAAAAAGTTGTTGAATTTTAGCAAAGTTGAGACATCTTCTTGTTCTCTAGGAGATGCCTGAGGAGTTGTTGTGGAAGAAATTTTAGTGAACAGAAGAAGGTGTTTATGTTTTTTGGTTGCATCTTTAACAGCCTGACATCTTTGTTCATAGTGTTCTTTCTTTGATTTTGAGTAACTTTCCAACCAATCTCTCGTTGGAAAATGCTTTAAGATTCGTTGAAACTCCTGTTGGGAAATTGAGTTGCTAATGGAAAGAAAATGACGGAGTTTACCTTTTTGTTCACTTCAAATACTTGAGCCTCTACTGAAGAACAGATAATTTTATATTTTCTTTTTTCTGATGTAAATAGTCCTTCCTCTCCAAATATCTCTTTTTCACCCAATAAAGCAACCTGGTGGACGGGGGTAAATAGTTTCTTTGATTGAAAAAATTACATCGATTGTCTTTTTCATTTTTTGATCCTTCTTGAGCTCCTTTGCATCGTTAGTGAGTTCATCAACATCAGCTCGAACAATTTCAATTTCTTTCATCACCTTAACATTTTTTGAGTTATTTCATATAAAGAAGCCTACTTTAAAGCTTCCAGTTTTGATAATGTACATTTTATCAGCTTCATCATCTTCATTATAGATAACATTTCCTCTTTTGAAAGTACGAATAGGAAGTCTTTCATGTAGTTCTGTGACTGATTTCAGAGTCCAGCCCTTGAAGCAAGGCAAAGAATTGATAAAGTTTCTTTCTTCATTCAGCTTTCTATCAATCTCCTCATCTACATGGAAATTGGATAAATAAAAGGTTTTGGCCAGAAAGATTTACGCATGACCTCTTGATAATTTGCACGATCTAAAACTACAAATTCAGAAGCTTCTCTACAGATCACCGTAAAATCTCGAACTCTGCTCCCAGTCAAAACTTTTTCACCAAAAGAGCCAACGGCAGTCATGACTTTAGCATTCTCAACCACTTTATTCTCATCTTCTTCATCATCAAGGGAGCTCTTTTCATAAATTTCGACACTTCCTTTCAATATCATCCACAAACTTGTTCCAACCTCTCCTATTAGGATATTTAGTTTTATCTATTCACAATAGTAAAATGATATTGTACCGATGTTAAAGACAGTTTCTCTAGCTTTGAGGGGAATATAGGTGAAAGTCTTTGCCATTTTTTCAAGAAGTTTAGGATCAACTTCTTTAAGAAAAGGAATAAATTGTGCATACCTTGCCAAAACCATTGCATCAGTGGCACCACGCTGTTCTTTTGGTCTCTGAGCCACCATAATAGCAAGCTAGACAAGTCAGATCGATCGACATACAATGTTTACTTTGATTAAATCTTGTTCTTGGACATTTTCAATACTTATTCTTCCTGTTTGCAATTTTTTGAAGAGAATATTTAACGGGTTTTCTTGAGGTTTTATGAACTCAAGAGCCTTTACAATACTTTTCAGTTTATTAGTGCCTTTTTTGGGAGATGAGATTTCTATATCTGAAGTAATAACTTCTCGTTCAACAGATTTCACAAAAGTCGGCTTCTTTTTGAGGACTTTAGAGAAAGCTGAAAGTTTTTCTGTAGTAGCTGACATTGATGGAACTCCGATTTTTCCGTTTACTGGGAAAAGACCAAGAGAGGCTGTCATCATGACATCGTTGGCGTTGGAAGGAGAGTTCATTACAGAATTAGCCTTGGGGTTATTCTGATTCCTTCGTATTGGCTTTTGCTTAAATTTTGGTAGATTTGGAATTAAAATGGGTTTTTGGTTGAGTAAAGGGCTGGAGCTAGATTGAGCCATTCGATCAGCATTGACCAAATTAAGATTGATCTTGAGTCCAGAGTTAGATTTACGAATAGGTTTCGAGGTATCCATACCAAAATTTTCTTTGTTAAACTACGAAGGTTTAATCAGAGATTCAGTATTTATTATTTTAAAGAAAGTTCAAAATTTTAAAAACTAAGGCTTGAATAATATCGGAGTCTAATTTGTCTTGATCTAAGATTAACAAACAGATCAAATTTGCTTTGCATAAGGCTTTCCCTTTTAATTTGACATTGAGGTGAGATAAAATTTCATATGAGAAGTGAGGAGGCTTCAGCAGTATTCTGAAAACTTCTTTGAAAAGGATAGATGAAGATTTTGATGGAAAAAGGGTTTTGTAGAGTCCCCAGTCGAACTTTAAAAAGTAAAGATTTTTTAAGTTTCATCTTGATTCACCAGAAAGAAACTCAGGAAACATGTGCATAATCATCAAAATGGTGACAAAAAAGCAAAAACCCCGTTCAGTGACAAAAGTTCTCAAGATGATAGTTTTGAACCTTCCAGCTCTCCATCAAAAAAACGCTCTATTTCTCTTCCCTGAACAAACAAAACCAGAGAATGAGAAGAAATGAAATTATAAATGTTTATTTAAAAAGAAAATCTCAAAGAGAAAAATTTTGGATTGTTTTTTAATGAAAATAGAACTTTTCTCTCTTCAGCCACATTTATATTTCTTAGGGGACTTGTGAAACTCAAAAACAGCATCTTTTATTCCCAAATAAATCATTTTCAAGTTCTTCTCAAAAAATTCTTTGGATAAATTTTTTGAGGCTGAAGATTTTGAAACTGTTTAGCCAAACTGAAACCCCTTGTTTTTTTGTGACGGTCACTCTGATTTATACTCCTCTATTTCTAAGCAACTGAAATATTTTTCTAACCATGCTTCACTTTCAATTTTTTGCATATGTGGATTTTCTTGAGCCGGCTTGAAGTGGGAAATAAGTAGCTGTATAATCAAAAGAACCCTTGAATGGTGCTCCAACTACAGTACCTTTCTTGACCAAAGAGAAAAAAAAATTTTGAATTGGCAAATTTTTTTGAATCTACAGCTAAAAAAGGAACAAAACTTGAAAGATAAAGATTGAATATGCTCTCTCAATCAACATCTGATATTTTCAAATACAAGCGGGCTCACTCAAAGCTCTCGAATTTTCTACAGTTGTATTTTTGAATTTACAACATTTTTGTGAAACATTCTCAGACTCATTTTTGCTGACTCGGAAAAGATACTCAAACATGTAGAAAAAGTTATTTTTCACAAGATGAAAGCCATTGACAGAATTTCTTTAGAGACTCTATGTTATTTTTACTTCTTTTTGTTATTTTTCCGATTTGAAGTTCACAAAAAGGAGGATGAGACGGATGGTGAAGTTATAATGAACCTTTTTGAGAGAGGATTTCATAACAGTTGTCCAGGGCCGAATTCTTTTTGGCGCTCTTAATTCGAAAGCTAGTTATGTAGCCGAGCTGATCCAATAAAGTAATTGACGTGGTTGAAATTGTCCAGGTTAAAATTATGGTGATTCTTCAATGTATAAATTAGGTGAAAAATTCAATTTTAAAAATTGCACCAAAAGAAACTGAATCAAAACACAAGTCCATATAGTTTGAATTTACTTAATTTTGTGAAATTTTTAGTTCCTATAGGTCGCCATAAAAGAAATTGTCGCACTCTGTATCTATTTTTAAGGTTCAGAATCAAGAAGGAATCATCAAACACACCCACAGAACAAGAAAATACTCGAAAAGAAGCAGGGAAAGACGACTCTTGTGCGGGAAAAATCCGGGATTTCAAAACACCCGCTAATTGTCAATTTAATTTTAATCGAACCAGTCAGAATTGAGTTTCCAAGCTCCTAAAAGGGGCAAAAACTGGAAGGAATGCAGCCTATCCTTTTCGACAGTTTGAGCCTAACTGCTCCGTTAATTCTCCTTATCAAGTTTTGATATAGATTATTGAAAGAGAGAAACAAAAGAACCAATCGCTATTTTTAAATTTTTATGTTTTTAAACTTTTGTATTTGTTAATATTTAAATGCTTGCTTTGATGTTAATTTATAAACACATAATATACTTCAAACAACACAAAAAGGAATGATGTCTTCCCACCAAACCCACAATACTCACGTGAAATGGCCCATCCACTCTAACAGATCCGTCTCTGAAAACTTCTACGACCTCCCTGCTTTCGAGGACGCCTTCGATACCTACTCCCTCAAGAAGTTTTACCGTGAGCAAGAATCCATCAATTCTGAATCGACCGGTTTGAGTCCTCAACAAGAAAGTTCTTTCTTTGAAGACTACCAATTCCTCGATGGAAAAGACAACGAGAAGCCATGGGGAAACTCTCTGAGCTCAAGGGCGAGACATGAGTTCACTTCATTAAATACTGAGAGCTTGTTCCCTCTCGACCTTGACCTCAGTGACAAGGTCCTCCAGATGCCTTGCCGCAGAACCCAATCGTACATCGACCAGCCAACCTTCACTGTGGATTTCGCATCTCAAAGTAGAGCTAAGCCAACTCAAAACTTCCACATCTCTTTGACAAATCAAAGTTTGAGAGTGTCAAAGCCCCCTCAAGGTGTCCAAGAAGAAAACCATCATACTTCCCCTGGAAAGTTCCATATTCCTTTCAAATTTGACGATTTGTTTATCCAACCCCAACCCAGCCAAGTGCAGCCTTTTGAAGGTGAAAAAGTCCACAATGGAGCTCAAAAGACTCAAAAGAGAGGAAAGAAGATCTTTAAAATTATTCGTGACGCTCCAAGGACTTCTAAGCTGACTATGTCACCAAAGAAGAAGTCCCCTTCCGCTGTAAATTATCAAACCATTCCTCAACCATCATTTTGCTCACCCAGCTTGAGTGAAAGATCCTCTGCCACCGATGCCAATAAAAAAAAAGTCATGTTCAACTTTAATCTTTCATCAACAAATAGCCAGGTCCCAAATTATTTCAGCTCAGGGAATGAGCAGATGAAAACCCAACAATTCAACTTTAAAACCTCAGCTGGAGGAAATTATAATACCGCGATGCCTTATCATTTCACTCAAGAATAAGAGGTGGCTTGAAAAGGAGTTTCAATTCAATTGAAAAAGATGGTCCGTAGAGTTTATTTTAAATTACACACACACAAAAACTTTGAATTTTATGAGCCTGTTTTTTCAATTCTTGAGACCTGCTGAAGAAGCCATTTGGGCTTGTTAACTATTCTCAACCTCATCAATATTCATTTACTTGCCAGTTTCCTTCTCTAATTTACTACATTAATCTATATATTCATAGAGTTACTTCAATATATAATTTACCCTTTACATATTTTATAATTTCGAAAACTCATTCATTATTCTTAATATGAATTCATTTTGATTATTTTTATCAGAGATATAATTTAAACAAAATCCATAAGCAAATAACCAAGTCTCTCTAATTGAGCAGAGTTTGTAAAGTGCTAAAAAACAGTCCAGGGGAGAAGATTTTTTGTGAAGTTTTTTTTTGAACTTGGCTGGACTAGACAAAGTCCTGAAATGCCTTTTGGAAAAAAGTCGCCAATTTCTTTTCTTAAAAAAACCTTTTCAATATCCATTTTCATCTCAGTTGAGTGTTTCAAAGTCTAAATTTCTCAAAAGAGTTCAAAAACCTCGTTGCTGATGATGAAAATTGGCAAAGAACTCCTTCAAACATTTTTTTCAGATGGGATTATGATCCTCTTTTTTGAGAAACAAGGGTGAAATTTTGGAGGGCTTAAGGTTTTATTCTCAGCTATTCTAAAGAATTGTCTCTCTTCATTTTCGTCCTCACCTATTAACTCAATTTTATAGGGCCAAAAAGTTCGTGATTTTGAATGAATCTCATAAGAGAACCTTGTGAGAGAGAATTCAATCATCATTCTTGAGCATTTTTACCATAAAATTAATTGTAGAAATAAACCTGATCTCTAATACGATTAAAATGCTGATTTAAAAGAAAAGAATTTTTAAAGGATCCATAGAACGGGTCGGAGCTAGTTAACACAGACATTCAACACATCTGAGCTCAGTGGCCCCTTGGGATTTGGTGATCTTCACATGAATTTTTTTCCAAGGCCCATCTCTCAAAAATTTTTGAGAGGATAATTTCAACGTGAAAAAAAGAGAAGGAGAAAGAGTTTATTTTGATGGTAAATACAGTTCTTTTGGTTCGATTTAGAAAGATAACCAAAGTCTCTCCCAGGAATCCGAGTGGATATGGTGAGTCAGATCGGAATGCAATGATTTATCGTGTCTTTTTGTTGAAAGTACTAATTTTAGTAGTTTTTACCAAGTTTAATAAAAGTCGAATGTTTCGTATGCCAAGGTTTTTTTAACGAGATTTATTTGTTATCAAAGCAAAATTTTCAAAGGGAAAAGACTAAAGTCATCTAACGCTCTCTTGAATGAAATGCTCTATGAGAAAATTGCTCCATTAGAAAGAGTTTGTGTAATTGATGTGGAGAAAGGAGTAGAGTTTTCGAAGATTTTTGTTAGCAGAGGGTGGAGGATATATCTTTGAAGGCGCACAAAGTTTAAAAAGTACGTTTCAATGGGGAGGGCTTTTTATGGAGTATCAAATTAATTCGGAGTTTAAGAGTTTTTCAATTAGCTATTATTATTGAACGGCGCTAAACAACAAATCAAGAGTTAGCATGCGGTTCTTTTAATTTCTGGCTAATAAAACTTTTAAATAAAGCGATATTAAAAGTACTTTATCAGTTTTTAGTACTGGTAAACATTTTAAGACAAGCACATTTTTTCGTTTTCGTTAACTACTGTTTAAAAAATTTTAATCTCACCTCAGATGAGAGAGTCCCTTCTTTTTCATCAGAATTTAGGTCCAAACGAGAGACTCTCTGCTTTTATGAGCCACTTTTTAATTTAAGTTTAAGGTCGAGTCGTTTTTTTAGAGTATCATGGTTTGCCGAAAAACAAAAGTATCATTGATTTTTTGAACATTCTATAGAGACAAAAAATTGTTAAAAAACGTAATTAAAGAATGTGGTAATTGATGCTGATTGCTTTTGAGGCATTATTAAACAGATTTCATGATACATAGACCGTATTAAAATTTAAATAATTTATTCACTGTTATCATATATAGACAAACAAAGATGGATCAAAGCCTTGAACTATCCCGAATTGTCTCCCAAGTAAGCATGACTGTGTTAGAATGATCAATAACGTCCTGTAGAAAAGTGAAAATGGAGGAGCACCTGTCTCCAAAAAAGAATCTTTACAAACCATTTTGGATGAATTCAATCGCAGAGATGA
>Ga0182738_1002110_pt1 | contig 23973 bp, 20 predicted proteins | sample eDN5th30CBELigMG_FD_128876 | JGI IMG/M metagenome (GOLD analysis project Ga0182738, IMG submission 128876) | Enriched Miracle-Growth compost microbial communities from Emeryville, California, USA - eDNA 5th pass 30_C BE-Lig MG (version 2)... ...
ATAAGAATTATTCTTATGTTTTTTTCTCCTCACTTTTTTGCGGCGCTTTGAAATAAAGAGTTGAAAAAAAAATTATTTTTAAGCTATTCTTGAAATTGAAACTTGTTCAGTTCTGAGGGAAAAAAGAGGCTTGTAAATTTTTTTTCAATCAAGATAATTTTTTTCAATGATTTCAAATAAATTCATTCTTTCAACAAAACTTTCTTTATTCTCATGATTAAGAGAGATTTCGAATACTTATGGATCAAAAGCTGACGAAAGAAAGTACAAAAATTTTTTTTGTAAGTTTCTCTTTTGAAATCACTCACATTACTTATAGAATGATAGATTTGAATAGGTTATTGATTTTCAATGTAAATAAGAAAAATCCTTTCAAATTCAGAGATAGAGAAATTTCAATACATATTTGTGCCAATATTCATATTCACCTCATTTTACCCGCATTTGATTAAGTTGAATTGATTCCATCGGATGGATATGCTCTCATTTAAGCACCAAGCTCGATGGACATATGTTTGTGAACAATACCAGCTTCCTCAAACTCTTCACCAAAACTCTTCCATCCTAATCTTTCATAGAAGGGAACAACTTGGATTTGTGCGTGAATAAAAACTTCCTTCAGACCCTTTTCTTGAGCGACCTTTGTGATTTCTTGCATGAGGACTTTACCATAAGATTTTCCTCTGAACTCTTTAAGAATGGCAACACGACCAATATACCATTTGTCATCATCTTTAAGGACAATTCTTCCGTTTCCTGCAGGTTGATTATCAACATACATTATGACGTGAATAGCAGTAAAATCATATTCATCAAGTTCTAAATCTGCAGGAACATTTTGTTCAACCACGAAGACTGTTTCTCTAATCTTGACAGCATCAGCAATTAGATCACGACTTGAGATGTTTTCAAAGACTTTAAATGAAGTGACGGGTGAGTTTGTTGGCAAAGCAGCTGAATCTCCAGTATCCATTATTTGTTGTTAAATCTTTATTAATTTATTCGGATTCAGGTGTTGGTTAAATATTCTATCTTTTTGTCTAAGAATTTACCGATGAATAATTGTTTCAAAATTAAAATTTTCTGGTGGCCGGAAATTGGATCTTTCTAAATATTATATCCATGATCAGATGATCAGAATTGGAAATTGTAATTGAATAAAGGGACTTGAAGACGATTTTTTATCATTGTTCAGGAAGAAAACTGAGTAGAGGTAAGGTAAAATCTAAGGGTTTAATTTTGGTTAGTTGAAAGTTACATGGAAAGAGATTCTCAGAAGAGTGAAATCAATCAGTCAAATATAATGATACTCATGAGAATACGAGTATTTTCAAGCAAAAGAATTCAGGCATAAAATTTATCAACCAACTCTTCAGAATGTAAAGGATAAATCTATGTTTATTATTCAAACGTTATGATCTAGACTCAATGAAGACCATGACTGCTTGGTGTTCATTTTGGATTTTTTTCTCCCAAAAATAAAATCAAGCATTTTTTCTCTCATCAAGCAGAGAGAAAGATACTTTGAAATAAGCCAAAAGGTTTGAAATAAAAAATTTTGCCTCCTAATTTGTTGGACTCTTTGAATCTTTGATATTTTTGATTCAGAAAAATTTTTGATATATTCCGTCATGCCGAATCAAAATGACGTTAAAAATTCTCAAAAAATCTTTTTTGAAGACGATCTATTTTTTTTTTCCAAAACTTTTGATTTGAGGAGAAGATTGCCTATCTCTCTGAAATATCCAATTTCTTGGAACCAAAAAGATGCAAAAAAAACCTCTCAAGAGTTTTTCAAATTTTTCAAGTTGCATAACTTTTGAATTCTCGATGTAAAATTTTTCCAAAGATGTCATCAAATTTTTTGAGCGAAATCATTTTTCATTTTCAAAAGAAAGAAAGAAGTTATCACCTTTGGAAATTTCCATCTTTCTTGATGATTTCAAGGATAGACAATTAACGAGATTGTCTTTGAATTTTAGGATGTTTGAATTCAGGTTTTGCTATATTTAGTACTATACATATTATTTGCGTTAATCAAACACACACAGTTTCTGATGGTCGTTTCACTTTTGAGTCTTGGATTTAATAACTTCCAAGGCTTGAGCATCTTCCAAAACTCTCTGCAACCTTTCAAGTTTCATGTGAAAGTCTGTTTACTTAGTTCCTTTAGAAACCCTAATAAAGTTTATTGACTCATCAGATTTCAGGAGAGGTTTTTTTTTAATAAATCTCCTCTCCAAGAAATTCCTTTTGGATTAAAATTTATAAAGTATATTAGCCCTATGATGGAATCATTAACTGATAAGGATATCAGCACCATATCTGAAATCCGCTCAATGGTCTATCCAACTGAGCCTCAACAACTGGCAACTCGTTTTATTCCAACAAATGGTAAGTGCTATTAGTTATTTTCTCCGTCAGTTTTTGTTCCTATTCATGTTCCCGGAGTAATAGTTTTTGATAGGTAGTATTCCTTGTGCTCGTTCAAACTTCTCCTTGAGCAAGTTTACAATAAGTAAACTTTTCCTTTACGGAGGAACCACTGAAGATGAAGATTTAGATGACGCTTATGTTTTGGATCTCGGTAAAATCACTTTGAATGCTGATTATTTTCTAAATTTTCTTCAAGTTCTGATGCATTGGACAAAGCTCGATTTCTCTCTAAAATTTCCTCTTGTCGGTCATTGTTCCATTCGTTTAAATAGATCATTGGATCCCATGAAATCCTACATATTTATTTTTGGAGGCTGGGACGGCTCTGGATATTCAAATAAAAGTTTTTTGATTAACCCAAGGACATTTGAAGTCCTTCATTCTAACTACGATGAGTCTTTGACTGACTCTTCAGGTGGCAGTTCAAGAAATAGCCATACATTGTCTACCACCTCAGATTCCTCTGTTTTTCGACAATTTCCTCCAACAGGTTCAAGAAGAAAAAGTGCTGTTCTTGGTTTAACAGCTCCGAATCATGCTTCAAACCTTCACAAAGATATTAGGTTTCTCGAGAATAGTCTTGAAAATATTGATTTGATAAGTAGGCATAAAACAATTAAGCTGGCTAATTCTCCTCCAAACTCCAGCGGAGCTCCCTCAAAAATAACTTGGTTCCCTTTTATCAAACAACAAGAAATGAAAAAGAGTGAATTTGGTGGATCGAAGTCTGCTTTCGGTGAGAAAATGCCTTTTGCAAGAAGAGATCACACAATGACTCTTGATAAAAAAGGAAATCGAATTTTCTTATTCGGAGGTAGTTTGAATTGTTTGAATAATAAATAAATGTTTTAGGATGGAGTTCACTCCAATGGGGAATTGATGAATCCAAATTTTATGATCTCTGGGTTTTGAATTCTGGTTCAAAGAAATTTTTTATCCCTTTTCTCACTCGTAATACAGATTGGCAATGGACGAGAGAGAAAACAAATGGAACAATTCCACAATCGAGAAGAGGACATTCAACAGTTTATTTGGAGATTGATGAGAGTTTAATAGTTTATGGGGGATGCTCTGGTCAGAACATGATCTTAAATGATCTTTACAAATATGATTTACACGTAATTATTTGTTCCAAAGAGTGAGAGTGTGATTTTTATTAGACAGCAAGTTTTAGTAAAATTGAGCCGAAATTTCACAAGTTTTGGCCCGAAGGACGAGCTTGGCATACTGCTACAGTTGTTGGTAATTTTTTGGTTGGACTCCTTCTCAACTCTAACAATAGAACAATGGATATACTTTTATGGAGGTTTAAAGACTAACTTTCAGCCTACAAGCGAAATTTTGGCTTTAGATTTAACAACCTATCAATGGTTCCCATTGACTTATTCAGTGGAAAAGCCAATTCCAGAATCGAATAGATTTGGGCATAAAACAATCAAAATTGGAAACAGTATTTTAGTATTTGGAGGATCAACATATTATCAGCCATCAAGTATCAATAAAACAAACAATCCTCTATTGATGGCTCCCAAAGAAAAGAAAGTTAGCATGAGAGAAATATTTTTATTTGATACCAGTAAGATCTATTGGGAGACCCAGAGAAATTAACTTTTGAAGGTGATACTGGCAAATTTAGCATCGAGAAACTGTATCATGAAACTCAAAAAGTAAAAATCGACAAACCAGCTAAGCCTGTTGTCGTAAATGGAGAAGAAACGATAAAGAAACCTCCACCTTTGCCTTTAAGAGTAAATGAATTTTTTTAAAAACAACTTATCATCGAATATTAGCTCCAAAATCCGATGAAATTGATTGAGGATCAGACAAACTTTCATTTATGGAATCCTCATTTGTTTCCTGATGATGTGAATAGATCAAAGATCCAGTACTTTAGACAAAAGATTGAGGAAGAAACAAGAAAGTCGACTATGAATAATTATGACCAATTTGAAGGCCTTGAAGATGAAGAAATCCAATCTCCGACTTTCTCTCATTTCAAATAAATTTTTATGACTTGTTTATTTAAATTATAACTGTTGTAGACATATTATCTCTGTGTTTTTTAACAAATAAAGTGGACCAAGCGGTATTAAGATAATAATAAAATTTTCAGCCTTAAAGAGCTAAAATTGAAATACGAACTTTCACCCTCTATAAAAATAAATAAATAAATGAAATGAGCAACAATTCTGATAACAACAACAAACTTCAGCAAGGTAAATCGATCCCTTCGTATCAGAAGTTCGATTTTGAGGACCTTGAGACTTCAGATCATTCTGGTAGGTGGGAAGAGACTCCTGCAGTCAATGGGATTCCAGTAATTACAGTTCCTCAAAAGAATTACGCTCCCATCAATGCTTTTGACATACATCTGAGTGATGATGTAATAGTTTCAGAGCAGCAAAGGATACTTGACAAGCTAGAGACCTGGCCTTACTTGTGCTACAAGTACTGGGTTCTGACCACGATATCTTTGAATATTTTATCAATTGTGAGTTATTTGGCCGTTTTAGTGGGAAGCGAGGATCGGGTGTGGGCTGCTTTGAGTTTATGCTTTATTTCTTGGCAGATGGCAGGATTGATTTCGGTTTTTGAAGGAATGAACAAAAAGAGTTTGAAGTTGGTGAAGAGAGCGATTCGATTAATGAGATCTTACCAATTTGCTCTTTGGGTGTATGTGTTTATTTTTGTGATCGGAGACTTTGCCTACAAGTCTGGCAAGTGTCATGACCTTTCTTGCATTTTAAAGTTGTTTTGTATGGCTTTCTTTTCCGCTTGTCTTGCTCTCGGTTTTTATGTTGTCTCTTTCAGAATTGGAGCAGAAAAGATAAGAATTATTCTCCAGCAATCTGAGGATCTCCTTCCTTTCAAACAATAACTCGAGACAAGAACTTTTATGTGTATAATATATATTATGGAAGAATAAATAAGTATTTTACAGTATATTCTCATGAAGTGAAGATAAGCCTTTTGAGGGCCAGCTTCTTTTTCGACTCGAAATATTTGGACTTCTAAATATAGAGATAGTTTACATGGTTTAAAATGTGTCTGGCTAGAGAAGCATTGAAGATTAAAGGCTTTTCTGGAAGTGATAATAATGCCTTTAGTCCAGGGGCATCAAACTTGGGCTCGACAGTTCAGGGTGAGAAGAAAAGGATGTGACTAAACACAGACAAACATCATCCTGAGCATGGGGAACACTCTTTTGAAATGGCTTTTGTGTGAAACAAGAGGATGATTTTTCTCAATAGATTGTGGGTTATTCGGTGTGGTTTCGGATAAACCTGAAATTTGTTTTTGAGAGAGTTTACCATGAGAAACTGGAAAGATCTGAAACAATAAGGGGGCTGGCGACTTGAAATCATCATAGTTTTTAGGTTAGCTCATTTTCGTACCATAAAATTCGAGTCTAGCATTAGGACCAGTAAGTAAATAATTAAAGGCTTTAAATAAGTAAAACTGAATTAATTTTGGTTTAAAAATGAGAGTGATCAGGAAATTAATATTGTCTTTCTTGCTGTAAACTCATTATTACTAAATTATCTAGCTGATGAGACGGGCAATGAAGAGACCCTGGATATGTAAGGATCTGATGGGATAAAGTTCATATGCTTTGAAATATTTTCTGTTTGTTCAAAGTAGATTACGTGGGATTTTATTGAAATGCATATGATTAGCCACATAGAAAGTCGTGGAGAGATTCTTGGTATTTCTTGATGAACCCCTGTGATGGGAAAAGATTACCTTGAGGAAGGGAGGAAAGGATTTATTTGATAGAGAGGCAGAGAATAGAACAGAAGATCTCGATAGATACAAATACAAAGGGAGTGTTGAAGTCGATATGAATTTAGCAATCTTTAAGGATACTTCTCACTTTCAAGGCGATGAAGTAAAAGGTATAAAAAACAGTAATACAAAGGGCACTCAGAAGGACATTCTGAGGCAAGATATAAGCATGACAAGAATTATTTAAACAATTGGATATGTTGAGATCCTTAACGACAAAGACGATGAGGTAAACCCACAGGAATGGTGTAAAGATCTTCATGTTCAAGATTGCTTGCTCCATTTTGCGGAGATTGCTCTTCTGGATCCCTTCATACATCAATGTTAATTGCACGATATGCCAAATGCTCAGTAACATCATCGCTATGATCCAGTTAGTATATTTGTTGTTTTCAAGGACCTTCACGAAGCCGCCCAGGATGGCCATTGAGCAAGAAACAATCACTGTCAACAAGAATAATCGAAGACAGATGAATGGGAATGTTTCGAGATCATTGGCAGACGCCTGGGATTCTTCTGGAGGCGTTTGAATACCAGCATCGCTGAGGATTTCGAGAGATTTGATGTATGGAGGAAGTTCACGGATCAGGCTGGAAACAGGAGGCTCGTGAATAGCCAAGGTTAGGGTGGCCTGAATTTCAGTTCTGGCTACGTTTTTGATGGCTTCAGTGTCATCATTGTCATTATCAAAGGGATCGTATCCCTCGTGAGGGAAATCGAGTTGAGTGTCTTGGACAGTTTTAACATTCATAGCCATGTGAATTTTTTGAAGAAGAAAGTTGTAATTATAGAAGATGGAACGGGGGAATATGTATTAATAGAAAAAATAAACTGGAACTAAATTTGGATTTGACTATTATTTGGTCCTAATAAAAGGGAAAGAATGTTTTGATTAAAAGCTTTAAAAATGAAATTTTGAAGTTTTATTTTCTCTATAAAACAATTCAAGGTGAAAGATTATCTATATAATTAAAATCATCGGCTTATTAATTTTTTACCAACTTGATTTCGTAATTTCAATTAAAAATAAATCGAAACTTATTCGGAGCCTCGAATTTTGGCCGTTTTTGTTGAATGCTGACATTTTAATGATTTTGACATTTTTCTTTAGCTTCCTTGCAAAGCTCTTGAAGAAAACTAGAAAAAGCTAGACAGAATGGTAAACCTCAAGAGGTGATGGAAAAATATGGAAAGAGAAAGTTTCAAATTGGAGCATTAAATTTGATGACTGAGAATAAATCAATTTGACTGTGGTTCGAGTTTATTTTAATCACATCTCCGCCAGAAAATGTTCTGGATCCCTCTGGTTCTGAATTCTGAGAGAGAATTTCATGAATCCCTTTGAGGTCAAGCCCATTTCTTATTCCATGAGGAAGAGGTCTTGAATGGTAGTGGGGGAAAAGGAAGACGTTAAAAAATTTAGTAATTAAGGTTTAAGAATGGTCGTTGGAAAATGAAACTAATCTTGAGAATTAAGCTACTAATGACAGCCAAAAGTCAAAATATTCGACTTTTTGAATTCAAGGTTCCTTTTTTTTCTTCCTCATTCCAAAGGGGATTTCAAAAAAACATAATTTTCTCCTCAGATTTGGAAAGTTTAATTGATTTCTGAATGCAATAAACTGAATCGGTTGGTAGTTTCAGTAGATTTGGTTTGGAGGAAACACAAAGGGCCTAAAAAACGAGATGCTTTAATAGGTAATTTAATTATTAGCAAGAAAAAAACCTCTCAAAAGTGAGATTTAATTTAAGCTCAGAAGTTATAGAAAAATAAATCTGAGATGAGATAACTTTCTTTAAAAATGAACATATGATATGAGAACTCTTGAATACAATAAAAATGGTTAATTACAATAAAGTATGAACACATCCTAAAAATAATAAAATAATGCTGAAAATAGTTCAAAAATGGAAATATTAATCAATGGCTATCCTGAAAAACCTTGGTTTTACAGCATTTTGTCATGATAACGATAATCATAATTCTGAGAGGTTGATCCATATGGAGAAAGATTTGTCATGGCCCTTGGGCCTGATCTTCTTGGTTCAATGTGGCTAACATTATGCCGAGTGTGTGCAAGGGGGTCTTTATGAACTGGCAGTTTGTAATAATCAGAATTTGCTTGTTCGAATAAAGTATGAAAATCAGAATGATTCACAAGAGCCGACTTTCTGCGGCTACTCTGTGCACCGAAATCGATAGTATATCTTTGTTGTGGTGTTGAGGAAAATGTAGATAAAGGCGTGCCGTTAAAAGAGTGAAGAAGCATTGAATTATTGTTGACGGGTGTATTGCTAGCTTCCTTAAAGATATCGTTTTTCTTTTTTCTGATGTGAGAGTTCCTGTCATGGGAAGTATCACGGCCTTCAGTTTCAACGCGGCCTTCTAAAAAACTCAAGGCCTTTCTCAGATGTTCCTTTTTAATTTCTTCTTCCTCTTCTAGGATTCTAGACATCTCTGAATGTCTTGAAAAGCCACCATCGGGTTCAGTAACACAACGCCCATGATCCCATTGGTAGTTTTCTGGAGTGGAGTTCATCTTTTTATATTTTCCGAGCTCTTGTAAAGATTTTATTCCATCGCTTGTATTATTGTTGCTTTTGAGATTTCTAGAAGAAACTGAGGATTTGAGAATAGGTCTTTTTCTTTGGTTTGGAGTAAACATTTGTTTGACAGTTTCTGGAAGTTCTTTGGTGACAGCATCAAATAAACTTCTGATCAAGGGAACACTGTTTCTGTGAGATGATAATGAGTTGAATGACCCTTGAGAATTTTCTTGATCACTTAGAAATTAATGAAACTGAAATTTTGGGGAAATAAAAATACCTGGTGGATAAATCGAGTTCATTGAGGGATTGAGGGATGGTATTTTGAATATTCACTTTGCTTTCAATGACTTTCCATTGGAGTTTATTTTTATGACCACGAATAAGTCGAAGTTTAGGTTCACCATTTTTATAATGGCCTTCAAGATCTTGCATTAATTTCTTGGTAACTTTGAAATTGGATGCTTTGGTAAATATATAGTTCTAATTGGAATAGTTTAGAAGGCTGGTAAACTGAATGGTGAGTACGTGATAATCAGGGATTTGAGCAAGTTTATCATTAAGGAATTGACCAAAATTATCAATCTCCATATTCAGAATAATTTCTAAGGGAATTAATGAGATGAATGAAGTCACTTTCGGTACCCTTGTAATGGGACAAGACAGCAAGAGAGAATTGAATGAGGAAAGCGTTGCCTTTGATGAAGAACATATTCCAAAATTTGATAACATTATGGAATGAAAGATATTGAGCAAAGAGGGTGATGAACCATGAAACTGTTATATGTTTCCATACCATCCCATTTGCCTCCTATTTTGAGATGGTTAGTGAATTTGAAAGGAAAAAAATTTCTACAAGATAAGAAGAGAGTTCAGGAAGGTAAGCATCAAGGAATGTTTGAAGTTGATAGTTGAGGATATTTATTCTGGTGAAACTTTCATTTAATATATCTTTGACATTCAATTTTTCCATCATATACAAGAGCATCCAGAAGGCTTCTTCTTCTTTGAGACAAGTTAAAGCCACTCCGACGATGGAGTTTAATCCTTGAATATATCCAACGTCTTTGACAGTATTGGATAACGCAACAAGAACTCTCAGTAATGAGCCTTTTCTAATGATGGAGATGAGCATTTTACGATAGATATTGAATGAGTTACCCTTCTTTAGTGTCGAATTTGCCATAATCGGGCAAGGTTCTATCAAGATCGCTGCAGATATCTTTAATGTAAGAGCAGTCTTTGACAAATTTGGAGGTAAAAGAGAAAGGATGATTGATTTTAAGATGTCTGAAATTAATATAGGAATTCCAATAGGCATATTGTTCTTGTGGTGTCACACCCTAGAAAACAGATTTATGAGTAAATTGTTATTGAAGAAGGAAATACTTGGATGATGAGTTGGGAAATTTTTTTCTCGAATATTTTTTTGTATTTCTTTTGATTTCTATATGCTGAGTATAAATTTCTGAGACTCAAGATATCTTTTAAACTCAGAAAGTTCATTGTCACTCTCAAAATCTCCATCGTCAAAAATGTGTCCTTTTTTCTAAAACAATTAGAATATTCCAATCACAACTCAGTGTACTTGTCAAAAATATCAGTAAGACAGGAGGTGCTTTTGGGAGTATGATTGTTGAAATCAAATGTATACAAAGAATATCGGGGAGCATCTGCTTTCCTTTCTGGAGTATGTCTTTGATACATTGAGAAACGAGGTTTAGGCAAAGGTTGGTCAGGATGGAGAGATGGAGTTGCATCAATATTGTTATTTAAAGAGTTGACAAATGAAAAGTGGACATCACTGAGTGTTCTTTTATTCGGACTTCTGATTGGGAGGTTTTTGTCGGCAGTGCTTTCACAGCATGGCCTGATTGTGTGCTCATCAGTCTCAAGGTTGAGGGCATGATTTCCTTCTCTTTTTAAATAATTTGGAGTTGGAACAATTGTTGTTGGGACACCAAGATAACTATTATTCTGAGGCTGGACAAAAGTTTTTGAGCCGTTAACAGGGCTCTTTGTCGTAGTTGTGATGGAATATGCTGAAGTATCGTAATGAGCACTGTGATTCTGGTTTTGGAGAGTGGGGACTGAAGCAACGGTGTTTAATGTCTGGATCAATTTAGGCTCTTTTGAATTCAATTGAGAGAGATTGTCATCAAGATAGGTAGTGGCGAGTCTGAGCTTGAGAAGATGATCAGGGTTAATGGGAGCATGGTGAGATGGTCTTGGATTTTGAGCTCGGGCGTTTCTGTTCATGTCTTGAGAAAGAAAACAAAAGGAAAAATTAGAATTTTAAAATCCAGCGCAATTTTCTTGAAAGAAAGTGACAAAATAAAAGTTTTAATTTGCCGATATGAAAAAGAGGTCGAAAATCTGTACATGTCGTGTGTGAGTTTTGGCGCGAATTTGATGTTTTTTTCGTATCAAGAATTTTTTTTTGAAAGAAAGAGTCTCAGAGAAAGCTATGAGCTAATATTGATGTTGCGGGACTTGATCAGATATTAGAAGACAGAAATAAGTTGGAAGAAGAGAGGAATTGCTGGAGTTGGGTTTCTATTAATCAGAGATTGATGATGTCGGAAAATGACCGGGCTTTACCCAACTGATTTCAATTTAATATAGAACGTTTAGATTTTTGGAAAAACCCTCCGAATAAAAAGACTTTTTGGGTTGATAGAAGAAGGTTTCGAATGAAGCGTTTTGATAGGTTTAAATATTGAGATGATGAAGAAGTGAAATTTAGAAGAAATTCAAAGGGATCTCAGAAAAAATTTCAGTTCAAGTTTATTAATTATTGAGTTTTGCGGGGCGTGGGAAAGCGCCGCCTCGCTTAATATTAATTCTCTTTAGATATTGATAATAGGCCAAATCATAAAACCAGCGCAAAATCACCATAAATTGGGCTTTGAGTAAAGTATTTAAAAACGCGCCTTTTTTTGTGAATTCAATTTGACCTATGAAATTATTAATTAGACTCTTGTTTATTCAGAAATTTGAATTCTGAAGCTGAAAAGTTGATTTGATTCTCTTAGTTTGAAGCCTTTGAGCTATATATGAGATTGAGATGATTTTTCTGAAACAGGCAAGAGACATGAAATAAATTTGTTAATTTTGGTCTTGTCCATTTCAGGGAAATGAGTTGAATTCTTCATTTCTTATTTTATTAATTTAGTCCAGTTATTTGGATAATAAAATATGAATTATTGAAAATGCAAGCCATCTTTTGGCAAAGAAAAGAATGAAGTAGGATCGAAATGACAACCACAATTTAAAGAGAAGTTTTTGAAAAATAATTTTGATGAGTTTGGGAAATTTAAAATAGCAAGGTAATCCTGGTTCAAGTGCTCAATGGTAATATTACTTTTGAGAGGCATTTTGGAAAAATTCTGACGTGGCCGATCCAATTTATTTTTCCGGAAATGGATCCCCTTTTGGCTCATAAATAATGCTGAACTTTGCTTTCTCTCCTTTAAATTGGGGATAAGATCTTTTTTGCATCACTTGAACAAAACCAAGATTTGTGAAGAGTAAATTTTCAAGAGAGAAAAAACTTGTAAAATTAGAAAGATGACGAGACTACAAGAGAATCACCAAAAGAAAATTGTGAAAATTTAGAATAAACTCAGAATCATCAGAAAACTTGATTAATGAAGCATAGAGGCGCTTATTTTAGAAACTAACAAACTTCAGTTTTTGAGCCAAATATCTAAAAAGGGATTTTTCCTTGAGGAAATTGTTTGTGATAAAGTGTTGAAAAAGTTTAATATAATCAGTTTTGTTGATCAGAAGATGTAACATGACAATTAAGAAAATCTTGACTAAACTGCAAACCTGAGTTTATTTTTACCTTCGATGAGAAGAAGAATTTATTCTTGAGTTTATACATGAATTTATAGAAGGATAAGAATTATAAAGAGCTTTATACAAGAAAATAGGGACTTTTAAAGAATAATTTTTTTCAAGCGGAAAATTTATGAATTCTCATTATTTTGTTTGGTCTTCAGCTGACCAAAAAACACAGAAAGAACCAAAAAACAGTCTTTAATTATTTGGAATTTGGGCTTGGAAATAATTTTCAACAACATTTTCAAGCCATCTGTAAAAATCTTGGTTATTTTTTAAAGTTATCTCTCTTTGAACTCCCTATTTATTTTATGAGAAATTTGAATAGGAAGTTTCTTACCTTCAAACCGGCAGCTTTTTTGACAATTTTTTCTACCATTGAGGAAGCACCCTAATTACAAATAAATTTGATGTTTAAAGAAAAATAATCACTTTTCTCACGACCCAATTAATAAGAGATTGAGGAACAACTTTGAGATTGAGATCAGTCATCATGACAATTTTCATTTGAGTTTTTGTTTTTGATAGAGGTTTGAGCTCAATTCCAACATATTGAATGTCCATCTTTATGTACTTGGACTTTGAAGGAACATTTATATTGTATCTTTCTTGAAGATGTTTATCCTATCAAATGGTGAGAGAGAGAAGAATTTTTATGAATCACATAGTGGATAGTTTGGGAGGTGAGGAGAATAGAGCCATTTTCAGCAAGTCTATCAAACCCATTTCCAATTAAAAACCCCTCTCTACTAGTAATTGGAGGAGGTAAACTCCATTTTAGCCACATTGCATTTCCTGTTCTCGAAACTTTCTTAATCTAAAGAGAAGTTATTATTGAAGAAATCTTTTTAAATTACTTCTTTAGCTTCTGAACAGTAAGGACTCCAAGCAGTATATCCTTCTGCTTCTTTGAATAAAGCTAAAAGATTGAGAAGAGGAATCTCGACCTCTGTTTCAACTTTGATGGAAATTTTGCCCATTGATGCATTCTTATATTGAATCTTGAGATTCTTTTTGGATGATGTATCGACATGATAATCCTGATGAATGAATTATAAAAATATTAGGAAGATTTTCTTATTACATGCTCATTTTCCAACTCCTTTAAAATTTGTTTCACAAATCTTCTCGAGTCTTCAATATCAGAAATAATTAGTTTATTTTTTGTGAGTTCTTGTTCAAAATATTGTCGATCCTGGAGATAAAATTAGGGAAAATTGAAAACTAAGAGATCAAACCTCTTGGATTAGGTAACGATATTGATTAAGAGACTTTATCTTTTCCAAGGCTCGGACTGCCTAAATCATATGAGTTGAAATGTCAAAGGTATTGATTAAAATACTGAATCAATTCTATGTTCTTGGAATTCAAACTTTATCTGAGCCAAGAGTTCATCAAACTGTTTTCGTTCATTTGATATTTGACTCATGATGATATCTTGGTGACTTTCAAAAGCTGCTCCGTTTTGTTCATTTTTGGGAGTGTCACTGTCTGTTTCCAAGCTTAAATCAGCTCCTAAAACGCTACTCAGATCTTCATTAAGGATGCTTTGAGAGTTATTGAGGTCTTCAATTGGATGAATCTGAACTAATTCAGCACAAGGAACACTGCTTGGAGTTGTATTCTTCCTGCCTCTGAGAGAGATTGGGAAAGCATAGACTTTTCTAGGAGTTGAAAATGCTTGGGATTCAAAACTTGCGTCTGTCGTTGGAATTGAATCATCAAGATGTGAAAAATCTGAATACTTCTGGAAATTCTCGATTTGTTGGGATTTTCTAGAGCAAATTAATTATCATAAAATTTTTTAAAAAGTCCTGTGAATGTTGATAGAGTATCAAGAGTTCAAAAAAAAGTACCTGAAATGTTGATCCCTAATTTTTTGAAGTGTAAAATCTTCATTCAAAATTCGACAGAGGGTTGTGAGGGCATCAACTTGAGGAGCGTTCTAAAATAATAAATAGTTCAAATGAAAAAATGAATAGAAAAATACCAAAGGTTGACTTTCGATTTTATCAAAGACTTGATTGACTTGGGAGTCTAAATCTTCGAGAAGAAGAAAGGGCTTGCTTGAATCAGGGAGGTATTCATAACTCTTTATTATTTGGTTGACCTAAATATTGAAAAAATAAGTAAGCCAGAATAAGTACCTGATCCGTCATTTTCTCAATTTCATATAAGAGATGATTTGGATTCATTATGGTTTGAGAAGAAGATCTTGTTTTTGAGTTTTTTGTTTGGAAATTTTTATTGTTGATTTATAATTTCCCGAATTTAAATTGAGAATTTGAGCTTGTGAATATTTTTTTTTAATTGGAAAATTATCAGAAATAATCAATTAATTACAGATTAAATTTCAAGAAAAGTGTTTTTCTTTGGGCGAGTTTACCAGAGATTGAACTTAATAAAAGCCTCCTTTTTATGGTTGTCTCATTCCTGTATCTACTTTCAAAATGTTGAATTTCCTCGGCAGCATCAAAATATAAATAGAGCGATCCAAAGTAATAGAATTTATTTAAAAATGTGATAGAAGATTATGGATTAATCTAGATCAAACGGTACAAAATTAAGAAAATGGCTCTAAATTTAAACATGATCCAATCTCAACACATTGGATCCCAAACAGTTGAACAAGAATATTCTGAAATTTCTTTTAAATTTACTTCTTTCTGAATCAAAAATGCGGTCTTTCGAAGATGGCTTGTTGAGAGAGAAAAACTGTTAGGTATTGAAGTCAGCTGTTTCTGTTTTTAACTCAGTTAAATAGTTGAATTACAGTTAAGTTGGTTTTGATTGAAAGATTTAAACAAGAAACTCTCGCAGAGTGGAGTTAAGAGTAAAAAAAAATCTCTGCTGAAGAGAAGAAGTAAGATGACTGTATTTTATCAATAAGTCAATATGAAGTGGAGATGAATTTTCAGTATTAAGCTAGTACTAAGTTTAGAAAAGTGAGCGTGGATTCAATCCAGGCAATTTTACAAAAGACTGAAGATTCAAATTTATTTGATTAACTTTTTTCAACTGAATAAATCAATCAAGTTGAAAAATGTTTTTAGAATCATTATTTTCCAACATTTTCAGAAGCAATCTTTGTCATCGTTCTTCAAACAAGCAATCAAACAAAATAATAAACTCATTTTAGTATACGAGCATGAATAAATACAAATTTAACATTATTTACAAAACGCAACCCAATATTTAAGCAAATAAGATTCGATTACAAACAGGACATTTAATAGTGGACGTGATTTGAGCAGAGATGACCCATTTTTCAAGACACTTGATATGAAATACATGTTTACAAACAAACTCTGCAAGATTTTCTCCTGTTTTAAATTCTTCTAAACAAATAACACAATCTGTTTGGTCATATTGGATTTGTCTGCCTCCACCATTCATGACACTGCTGACTACCTTTTTTTCTTTAATCATCTTTCTAACATCTACAATATGATCTCTTTCTCCTCCGATATCCGTATCGTCAATATCTCCAAGTCCTTGTAATTCTACCAATAATCTTCTTCGTCTGACATAATTTTCCATATCTCTAAAGGAAGCCAAAGCACAGAAAAACACTGCAAGCATAAAAACTATGTAATAGATCCATCTGAAAAGCATGACTATTCTTTGTACAGGATTCAGCATTGGCATCACTTTGTACTCAATCTTGAAAAGTTCATTCGTTCCTATGATTCCTTCTTGAATAACCATGTACACTGTAAGATCTAGGGCTGCGACATCAGCACGAACCACTTCTTGATCAACTCTAAAACTCTCAAAGGAGGATTCTTTCATAATACTTGTCAAGTTATATTTCGTATAATGTAGGTATAAATCTGGAAAATTTCCAAGGAAAGGCTCGTTTTTTAAATGATCTTGTGTAATGACAGTTAATTGGATTTCATTATTTTGTCGGTCACGAGGTTGGATCTTCCATGCACAAATTTCGTTTTTTTGGAGATCGTTTGCTGAAATATGAATGGCTCCTGAAGAGTTTCGATGCATAATTTGGCCACAGTATTTTGGGACTTGGCATTCTAAGGCTGGTTGGAGCGCATCTTCAAGCAGTGAAGTTTTTCTCCTCCTAAAGCCATGAGACAATGAATTTGCGCAAGAACCAGCAATCCATGAGCATGTTTGACTCAAGGAACAGTTCAAACAATCATCAAAGAGCTTGCAAGGATCTTTAATAATTTCTGATTGTTCTTGAGTGAGACAAGTTCCTAATTTGCGGTTAAAAACGCCCTGTTTACATTGAATTTGGCAGTGTCCTGTTTTATTCAATTGCCAGTAAGCATCTTCAGGAATTATCACATTTTGCCATGTCATATAATCTGTGCATGTTGAGCAGATTGTGAGGGGAACTCTTTGTTTCTTACAGTCTTCAAGGAAACTATTTCCTACCCCTGGAGGAATAGTTGAAGAGCATGAGGAAGTGAATCCACCAGGGCTAAATGATCCTGTCTTACAAGGCTGACAAGTTTGATTCTGATTATCAAGGTACATATTCATCATGCAATAAGGGATAAAATGGAAGGACGTTTCTGGGGTTGTCTGTGAGAATAACGAAATTCCTTGATAGTTACCAGCAGCAGTTTGAGTAATAATATAATTAAAAGAGAGCGGATTGGATAAATTTTTATAGGTGATTGTGTCATAATTGGTTGGACATTGTAAGGCTGAAAATTCAAATTCTGGTCTTGGGAAACTGTAGACAATGAGTTGTTGCTGAGTTGGGAAATTGACCAAGAGGATATAAGAATTTTGATCTGATTTAACTTTAAGCTCAGGAAGAACTGAAGTATTCTCATTGTCAAGGGTGCAGAGTTCTTTAAAAGCAAGAGTTCCATATGTTGTTAGTTTGAGGATTGTTATTTTGATTTTGCCCTCTGAATCTCCCAGTAGAATAAAAATCAAGCCATTATGAATCTCCATCTGAATTATCTCATATCGAGAATCAATTTGGTACAAAAATTCATAATGCATCTCAGCATTTTGTAGCAAGGATTTAAATACATAGAGCTGTCCTTTTTCGAGTCCCAGAATGAAATAATCATGTGTAAATTGTGGATCATGGTATAAAACAGCACCTTTAAAACTCTGATCAGTCATAGATTCCTCAAGATGGAGTAAAGTGTGAAAAGAACTTGGGAATAATCCATGAAGAAGAGTGCTAACAAAATACTTGGGTGTTTGATCCTCAGTGGAATTGTTGAGTTTTGATAGCGAATGTCGAAGGCTTTTATGCTCTTCGCTTTGGTGGAAAACTTCGAGAGGAGGTGCAAACTTTGTGATGGTTGCAATAAAGGTATAATCAGGTTGTGAACTAACTCGGGCAAGGAGAATTTGTCTTTTCCTAAATGGGACATCTTTGATAAACCTTTTGTCTTGAAATAGTTGGAGATTCTCATCTTCCCAAGTGATTATACTTGATTTATCTGCATGAAATTTGACCACTGAGTTATTGAAAGTGAGGTTAGAGGGACTTGTCATATTCATTGGGGGTTTTTGATTGCAAAGATAAAAGGGAAGATCAGCAGAGATGATATCACATGATTTTAGATTAAAATCTTTTGTTGTGGGGATGATGGAGTCGTTGGTTGAGAAAGATGGATAAATCTGCAAGGAAAGGAATATTGAAAGCAAAAGGATGCTCATCGTATGAATAGGGTGGATGAGTTCACAGTTTTGTACAGTTTAGCTTTGTTCTTAAGGTAAATAATTAAGTTTATCGTTGAAAATTAAAATCGGAATCAAGCTGCATTACAGAAAGAATTAGATTTAATTCTACAAGTCTAGATTTGTTAATATTGGACCTTTTAATTGATCAAGCGGAAGGGAAAAAGTCAGTAAATGAGAACGAGAGTTGAAAAAACTCATTCCTGTACTGAATGGTGGATGTTGAGGGAATTATATTCGATTTCAGAGGGAGAGAGAGAGATTGCAAATTTTTGAAAGTGGAAATAAAACTTGTAAAAATTTGATTTTTCAGGACAAGGCCATCCACAGTTAGATTGGATTCTTTAGAAATCGAAAGATAAAATTATTTTGAAAGATAGATTTATAAATTTTAATCAGTGCCCTTTTTGATTCGACCATTTCTCTGAAGTTATTTTTCATCCTCCCTTTGAGAGATTAAAGGGCATATGGGGTTCTAGCTGAAAGAAGCAACTCTATGGAAAATAGCAAGCTTTGAATTTTTCTAAATCGAAAAATCTGGACAAGGTCCTTTTGAATAATTTGTTGGAGAAATCGCGCCTAAATTTTCCAAAATTATTAACTCTGTTCTTCTACTGAGAATTTAGATTTTATTTTATGAAAAAACCGTTGAATTTTTTTTCCCTTATGAAATTTCAACTCGGTTCTCTTTGAACAACCTATTTGAGAGAGGTAGATTTAGAACAATCAATAATTGTTTAGGATAAATCTGATAATAATATGATTAGATAGGTTGTGAATATTTTATGTATACCCCTATAAAATGTTTTTTACCATCCAAGGAAATCCATGAATTCGGAAACAGGAGTAAGCTTCAAGACGGCAACGCCATGGGAAGCAACTGAAGTTGTGAAGGAGTTTTGATAGGTTCCAAGGTCTTGGTGAGAAGACAAATCTCTAACATGGAAGCTTCCAGTAACATTAAATACGCCGAAGTCGAGGGTGATTTGAGTAGTATTGTCGCCTTTGTTCAACAAGACAGCAGCAAACCCATCGACAATAGGACTTCCCCAGACATCTTTATTACCTTGGGAAGATAATCTAGTTGCAGGCTTGCCTAAGGGGTCTTGGTTAATGGCAATAATTTCAGTATTAGCAAGAATTCTATAAGTATCAAGGCTCATCTTTCTGACATCGCATCCAATAATAAGAGGAGCTTTAAGGGCAGCCCACAAAGCAAAATGGGATTCATATTCAGTAGTAGTCATGCCTCCATTACCAACTTCGAGCATGTCAGGATCGTTCCAGCCTCCAGGAGCACCAGCAGTGGCAATAGGAACTTGTTTTTCAAGGATGTCCATAACAGATTCCCATTTGTCAGAAATATCTCCAGTGGTTCTCCAAGAGTTCCCCATGTCAGCTCCCCATTCCCAAGGATTTTCTTGTCCCCATTCACACAATGAGAAGAAAATAGCTCTTCCAGAGGCATTAAGAGCGTCTCTCATTCTTGGGTACCTGAATTTGGGGTCAAGATCATCATTGTAACAATTGTCATATTTCAAATAATCAACACCCCATGCAGCGTAGGTGTTGGCATCAACAGTTTCATGATATAAACCACCAGGTCTTCCTTGGCAAGTTTTTTCACCAGCATCACTGTAAAGACCGAACTTGAGACCCAAGGCATGGACATAGTCAGCGAGAGCCTTAATACCATGAGGGAAAGCTTGAGGATCAGCAATGATTTGATCAGTATTGGGGTCTCTGCTCACTTGCCAGCAGTCGTCAAGGTTGACGTATTGATAACCAGCCTTCTTAAGACCAGTCAGGACGAGGGCATCCGCAGTTTGCTTGATAAGATCTTCGTTAATAGAGCAGCCGAATTTGTTCCAGGAGTTCCATCCCATAGCAGGAGTTCTGCCAAGCCCATTATTGAGGCAATAGATGAGAGGAAGAAGAACAAGGATAACAATAAATTTCATGTTATTATTTATTGAGAGTTTATAATAAAATAAGGATTTGCGATGAATTAATTTAAATCTGGATCTAATATTTAGTATAGTATTTTGTTTGCAGCACGTTGATAGTCTGACTTTCGAGTGAAAGTCATGGTTTTTTCAAAAACACTTATTAAACTAGATCCAAATTATGTAAAGAGTGATCTTTTTTTTGAAGCGACAAAGGTTTCAAGGCGGATAAAGATCTTCAATTGTCAAGAATTTATAGGTTTTCTGCAAAGAAAAGATGGGGGAGGGTTGGTTGAAATTTTAAGAACAATTTTTGAATCCATTTTTTTTTTGTGAATACGAACCAAGTTTTGAATAAATAAAATTGTAGAGATTTTACCAGTGATGTGAATTTAGGTTCTCCCGAAATGGCCTTGAAAAAGATGAAGCTTCAGGAGCTTTAATAGCATTTTTAAAAAGGTTTTCTTTTCTCCCATCTCTTCTTTACCTTGCTTTGATTCTAGCTTTTTCGTTTAAAATACGAATTTTAAATCTCTTAGGATCCTGTAACGCTTTGAGAGTAGGTTTGGCCAAAAGGGGCTCTTGTAGAGAAATTAGAATGATTTCGTTCAATGTTGAATTTCGAAAAAAAAAAGTTGAGAAATTTTTTCTCGGAGATTGAAGATTTTTTTGGAAAATACCTTTTCTCAAAATATCTCTGTCTTCAGAACTTTGAGATCTTTAGACAAAACCTTATCTGAATTAAGACTGGAGAATTCATAAAAATAAAATAGTGAATGAAAAGGAATTTCGAAATTAATCAATCTTTTGGTAACATTTATTCAATTTGATTTTCAAAATTAGTGATCAGATTCATCTCAGAAAGATCTTTTGAGAGGGAGATTTATCGAATTTTCGAAATGAGTACCATCGTTCCCACCTTCAAGCACCTTGGAGAAGAGAAAGCAATATTTCGATGAGGAAAGTTCATCTTGAATAGTTTTTTTCATATGAGAAAGTTTATTGAAGTTTTTTATTGGCTAACTAACTTTAAAGTTTTTAACATGAAGATTCTGTGATTGAAGTTTTTGAATTTCACAAGAACTGTCAAATAACTAGGCTACTATGACGATGAGAAGGATTTTCTAAGGATAATAATACATTCCTAATCAAGTTTCATTTTTGTTTTACAAACATAAAGATTGTAAAGTCATAAAAATGAAGAGATGTAAAAACAAAGTTCAAAAGATAAATGAACCTCTGGACACAATAAATAAATCAGAAAAATTATTTATTTGCACTTAAGAGGACACGTGCTCAACTTTTGTCTTGTCAAAGATATTGTGGTCCACATTTTTGAAGACAGGTTCTTTGGGCATATTTTCTTCTATTTTTGATTGTTTTTCATCGGGATGGAAATTTATTTGTGTTTGGGCAATTTTTTCAATATTTTGTCGGAGAACCAAGGTATAGAACTCATAGTTTAGTCTCTCGAAAAGGGCATTCAGGTCAACAAGTTCAAACATGACGAATCCAGAATTCAAATCTTGATAAGGGATATCAAAGTTTGTTTGACTGTTAAATTCTGAGATTCTATTTTCAATTCGTTTCTCACGAACAAACTCAGCCAAGCTTTCTTTCAAATCTTGAAGGTCCTTTTCTCTTGGGTTTCGGTCAGAAGTATGATTTTCCTGTGCCAAAGATTCTTTTTGTTGAACGACTGGCTTTTTAATAACTTCTGGAATTTTAATTTCTGATCCAGCAATATGGTTATTATTTGTGTCAGTGTTTAATCTTTTGGGCAGCTTAGGAACTCGAAAGCCATCCCTATCGAAAGTCGTTCCAATTCGGTTTGGACTTTCAACCTTTTTCTCCAGCAGTTTCACAGTTTCCTGTGAAGGTTGAATTTTTTCGAATCCAGTGTTGAGTTTCTGTTTTTTACAGACCTCAGCTGCCTCGGAATGCTCTTTATAAGCAGGATTAGGATGTATCTGCTTTCTTTGTTTGTAGAGAGGGCCAAGAGGGTTCAAAGAAGGAAAGATGACAGAGTTTGAGGTTTTGAAACCATCGTCTAAAAGGTCGTTGGTGGCATAAAGTTTTTTGTTGATTTGTGATTTAGAAGAGTTTAAAACAGAAGAGGGGAGGGAGTTCATGGGAGATGAAGGCCTTTCTGTTTCTAAATCTGTGGAAAAAGTTTAAGATTATAATTTAAATTCTGAGACCGGTATAAATATAAAATCAATCTTATGAATCGCCTTATTAGATTTAATAAATTTCGGAACTCCTTTTAATGATCAGATTTTGCCAGTTTTATTTTCTAATTTGGTATGTCCAAAATCTCCTACGCGTTAATTGATCCTTATGGATACCTTTTTAATTTGATGAAGTAAGGTGGTTGAGTGAAACGAGTTTCTGTGTTTTTGTAAGAAACGGGCAAAGAATTGTTTTACTTTGAAGCTGATGAGATCAGAATTTAAGGTTCAAATTATTTGCCTAATAATTAAATATACAAACTAAATGGTTTATAAAAAAGAGTTAGTATTTCTGAAACTGATAAAATAAATGAAGATTTTGAAAAAACTCTCTGCAAAAAGAACTTGAGAACATGAGAAAAATGTGATATAGCTCTTATTTCGCTCAGAATTGATGAGAGATTCTTTAGAGAATTTTCTGAGATTCTACAAGAATTAGAAAACCAGCTGATCAGAAATTTTCTTTGTGAGGAAAAATTTTTTGTTCTCGCTCGAAAATTCTTGTGGGAAGAAAAATCTCAATAGGATTTGTCTTCAGGTTGATCTGTTGATTTTCAGAAACCCCATGGAATTTTTCCAAAGAAAAGAAAGAGAAGAGTGGGAACCGAAAAGTTTATTATGTCAAAATTTAAATTAAAAAAAATTTGTTCAAGGGTTTTTTATTAATTATTAGTTTTTAATGGTGAGGGAAAGGTGGGAGGCTGAATGCGAGTCTAGAATTTCGAAAAATGAACTTTAAGGGAGAGAAAAAGCAGGCAAACGGCAAGTCTAAAAATGTTTTTACGAATTTTGGCGATAATTATCAGGTGAGATTTAAGGGATTAATTAAGAAATAGGCTGACTTGGACCTATGTGTGTAATTTTTTTGAGAAACAAAGTTTAAATTTTGTGAACCATATCTGGTCTGATTAGGATCCATTTGTTCTGAAGTCATCAGATCTGGTCTCGATTGTTGTGATAGAACTTTCTTTTTCCGAAATGAAACAGTCATTTTTCACTGAATTGAGTTATTTTGGTGGGTTTCTTCTCATAGAAATTAATGAATGAGTGTTGATAGATACAATGTGAGAGTTTTTGGGGCTTTCTCTTGAATTCATAACCCAAGGCCAGGGATTTCTCTCACTTCTCACGAACTTGTCAATAATAAACTTTGATGTATGAATTTTCGTGGAAAATCATTTTAATGAATAAAGTTTGACTTTTCCTTTTCGTTATTAGAGTGAAGCCAAGTCAAGGATGCTTGGGTTCAATCGGATTCCAAGATTATTTGAGTGAAAGTGAAGTTTTTTCATGCAAAATCGCATTGTACTGATCAATTTATTTTGGGCTTATTAAAAAAATATTTTGTCAGAATTCACTAGCGTTTTCTCTTATGTTTGGAATGACTAATTTCTTCTTTGGTTACGCCGAGAAAAAGAACATGAATCTTGATTTCAGGTTCGCTCCACCTAATTTCGATCTCATAAAGACCTTGTTACCTTGTTGTTTTAAATATTTAATTATGA
>Ga0182738_1002111_pt1 | contig 23950 bp, 16 predicted proteins | sample eDN5th30CBELigMG_FD_128876 | JGI IMG/M metagenome (GOLD analysis project Ga0182738, IMG submission 128876) | Enriched Miracle-Growth compost microbial communities from Emeryville, California, USA - eDNA 5th pass 30_C BE-Lig MG (version 2)... ...
CGACTCGCTCTACAACGAGATCATCACCGCCGGCACGCACAAGGCGCCCAGCATCCGCGTGGCCGAGGCCGCCAAGGTCATCGAGAACACCCAGCGCGACGTCAACATCGCGCTCATCAACGAGCTGGCCCTGATCTTCAACCGCATGGGCATAGACACCGAGGCCGTGCTCAAGGCCGCCGGCACCAAGTGGAACTTCCTGCCTTTCCGCCCGGGCCTGGTGGGCGGCCACTGCATCGGCGTGGACCCGTACTACCTGACGCACAAGGCCCAGGCCATCGGCTATCACCCCGAGATCATCCTGGCCGGGCGCCGCCTGAACGACTCCATGGGCGGCTACGTGGTCTCGCAGCTGGTCAAGGCCATGACCAAGCGGCGCATCCACGTCGAGGGCGCCTGCGTGCTCGTGATGGGCCTGACCTTCAAGGAAAACTGCCCGGACCTGCGCAACACGCGCGTCATCGACATCGTCCGCGAGCTGGGCGAATACAACGTCAAGGTGGACGTCTACGACCCCTGGGTCGACCCCGAGGAAGCCCGCCACGAATACGGCGTGGAGCCCATCAAGGAACCGCGCCCGGGCCAGTACGACGGCATCATCCTGGCCGTGGCGCACCGCGAATTCGCGCAGATGGGCGAGGCGGCGCTGCGCGCGCTGGGCAAGCCCCAGCACGTGCTGTACGACCTCAAGTACGTGCTCGCGCCCGGACAAGCCGACCTGCGCCTGTGAGCGACGCTGCGCCCATGACCACACGCTACCAAGAGACCACCGACGAACTGCGCGCCGCGCCGCGCACCTGGCTGGTGACCGGCTGCGCCGGCTTCATCGGCTCCAACCTGCTGGAAACCCTGCTCAAGCTCGACCAGCGCGTGGTCGGGCTGGACAACTTCGCCACCGGCCACCGCCGCAACCTGGACGAGGTGCGCGACTCGGTCGAGCCGGCGCAGTGGCAGCGCCTGCGCTTCATCGAGGGCGACATCCGCAGCCTGGACACCTGCCGGCAGGCGGCGGAAGGCGTCGACTACGTGCTGCACCAGGCCGCGCTGGGCTCGGTGCCGCGCTCGATCGCCGACCCGATCACCAGCAACGAGGTCAACGTTTCGGGCTTCCTGAACATGCTGGTGGCCGCGCGCGACGCCAAGGTGTCGTCCTTCGTCTACGCCGCGTCCAGCTCCACCTACGGCGACCACCCCGATCTGCCCAAGGTCGAGGACCGCATCGGCCGGCCGCTGTCGCCCTACGCCATCACCAAGTACGTCAACGAGCTCTACGCCGACGTGTTCGCGCGCACCTACGGCTTCGCCAGCACGGGGCTGCGCTACTTCAACGTGTTCGGCAAGCGCCAGGACCCCAACGGCGCCTACGCGGCCGTGATCCCCAAGTGGATCGCGGCGATGATCCGCGGCGAGGACGTCGTGGTCAACGGCGACGGCGAGACCAGCCGGGACTTCTGCTTCGTGGAGAACGCCGTGCAGGCCAACCTGCTGGCGGCCGCGAACCCGCCCGAGGCGGGCCGCAGCGAAGTCTTCAACGTGGCCTTCAACGCCCGCACCAGCCTGAACCAGCTGTTCGGCCACCTGGCCGAGGGCCTGGGCCGGCACGGCATCCGCTACGACAAGCAGCCGGTCTACGCCGACTTCCGCGCCGGCGACGTGCGGCATTCCCAGGCCGACATCGCCAAGGCCAGGAAGCTGCTCGGCTACGAGCCGCTCTACGACGTGGTGCAGGGCCTGGAAGTGGCCATGCCCTGGTATACGCAATTCCTTCGTTGAAAGCGATCGCCAAGCGCCTGGGCAACGTCCACCCGGACCACCGCCGCATCGCCCGCGGCGCTGCCCGGGTGGCGTTCTTCCTGCTGCTGGGCAAGGCGGCCGGCGCGCTGAAGGAAATGGCGGTCGCCTACCGCTACGGCGTCAGCGACGAGGTCGACGCCTACCAGTTCACCATGACCATGGCCAACTGGCTGCCGGTGACGGCGGTCGGCGTGCTGTCGGTCGTGCTGATCCCCGTGCTGGTGCGCGCCAACCGGGACGGCGGCGACGACCGCCGGCGCTTCCTGGGCGAGCTGCAGGGCATGAGCCTGCTGGCCGCGGCCGGCCTGGCCGCGCTGACCTGGTTCGCCTGGCCGCTGGTGCTGCGCCTGCTGGGCCAGGGCCTGTCGCCCGAGGTGCGGGCCATGACGGGCGAGCTGGTCGCTGGTTTCGCGCCGGTGGCGGCGCTGACGCTGCTGGCCGGCATCTGGGCCGCGCGGCTGCGCGCGCGCGAGCGCCACGTCAATACCTTGCTCGACAGCGTGCCGGCGGTCTTCCTGCTGGCCTGGGTCATGCTGGCCCCGCCCGCGCCGGGCGTCGGGCCGCTGCTGTGGGGCACGCTGGCCGGCTTCGCCGCCCAGGCGCTGTGGCTGGCCTGGCTGGCCGCGCGCGCCGACGGCACCTGGGCGCGGCCGGCCTGGGCGCTGCATTCGCCGCACTGGCCCGAGCTGATGCGCGCGGCCGGCATCATGCTGGTGGGGCAGGTGGCCATGAGCTTCGTCGGCCCGCTGGACCAGTACGCCGCCGCCAACCTGGGCGCCAACGCCAACGCCACGCTGGGCTACGCCGCGCGGCTGCTGTCGCTGGTGCTGGGCCTGGGCGCGGCCTCGGTGGGCCGGGCGGCGCTGCCGGTGCTGGCCGACGTGCACAGCCGCGGCGACGCGGCGCGCGCGCGCGCCATGGCGCTGAAGTGGTCGGTGCTGATGATGGCCGCCGGCGCGGCGGCGACCGCCGTGGGCTGGCTGCTGGCGCCCTGGGGCGTGGGCCTGCTGTTCGAGCGCGGCGCCTTCACGGCCGCCGACACCGCGGCGGTGGCCGGCGTGCTGCGCTGGGGCATGCTGCAGCTGCCTTTCTATTTCGGCGTGCTGGTGCTGGTGCAGCTGCTGGCCAGCCAGAACCGCTACGGCATCATGGCCGCCATCGCCGTGGCCAACTTCGCGCTCAAGGCCGCGCTCAACCCGCTGCTGGCCGAGCGCATGGGCACGGCCGGCATCATGCTGGCGACCAGCATGATGTATGCGCTGTCCTATGCCTGCTATGCCGTGGTGGCGATGCGCCGGCTGGCGGAAGATGCGCCGGACCGGCGGGAGGGCGACCAGCCATGAGCGGCGCGCCCCTGCCGTCCTCCGCGGCGCCGGCGGTTCCGGCTCGCATCCTGGTCTTCATCCATTCCCTGCACGGCGGCGGCGCCGAGCGGGTGGCCGCCGAGCTGTCCTCCTGGTGGGCGCAGGCCGGCCGGCACGTCACCCTGGTCACGCAGGAGGCCGCGGACAGCGACGCCTATCCGCTGGACCCGGCCGTCGAGCGCGTGGTGCTGGACACCGCCGGCGCCAGCGGCGGCGGCCTGGCCGGCCTGCTGGCCAACCTGCGCCGGCTGCGCGCGCTGCGCGCCTGCCTGAAGCGGGCGCACCCGGACGTGGTGCTGGGCATGATGACCACCGCCTCGGTGCTGGCCGTGCTGGCCGCGACCGGCCTGCCCTGCCGCGTGATCGCCACCGAGCATACCCACCCGCCCTCGCAGCAGCTGGGCGCGATGTGGCTGCGCCTGCGCCGCTGGGCCTATCCGCGCGCCGCGCGCGTGGTGGCGCTGACCCGCGGCACGGCGCAGTGGCTGGCCGAGCACGTGCCCGGCTCGCGCCTGGCGGTCATCCCCAATCCCGTACACTGGCCGCTGCGCGAGGCCGGGCCCGCCCTGGCGCCGCCGCCGCGCGAGGCCGGGCCGCTGCTGCTGGCCGTGGGCCGGCTGCATCCGGACAAGGGCTTCGACGTGCTGCTGCGCGCCTATGCGCAGCTGGCGCCGGCGCACCCCGACTGGCGCCTGGCCATCCTGGGCGAGGGCGGCGAGCGCGCCGCGCTGCAGGCGCAGGCCGAAGCGCTCGGCATCGCGGACCGCGTGGACATGCCCGGGCGCGCCGGCAACGTGGGCGACTGGTACGCCCGCGCCGACCTCTACGTGCTCAGCTCGCGCGTGGAAGGGCTTTCGAATACCCTGCTGGAATCCCTGGCCAGCGGCGTCGCCGCCGTGGCCTTCGATTGCGAGACCGGTCCGCGCGAAATCGTGCGCGACGGCGAGGACGGCGTGCTGGTGCGGCCGGTGCAGGACCCGGCCGCGCTGGCGCAGGCCCTGTCGCGCCTGATGTCCGACCCGCAGGCGCGCGCGCGCATGGCGGCCCGCGCGGTGGACGTGCGCGAGCGTTTCGCGCCCGGGCGCATCCTGGCGCGCTGGCAGGCGGTGTTCGACGAGGCGCTGGCCGGCGGCACGCCGGACGGGGATAGTGCGCAAGACGGCGGCCCGGACAACGGCCATTCGAAGAACAGCCATCCAGGCTGAAGCGGGAAACCATACGATCATGTGCGGAATAGTCGGAATCTGGGGCGATCTGCCGGACAAGGCCCAGGCCATCGAGGCGGCGTGCCGCCGCATCCGCCACCGCGGCCCCGACGGCAGCGGCGTGTGGGAGGACCGCGAGGCCGGCCTGGCGCTGGGCCACGTGCGCCTGGCCATCGTCGAGCTGTCCGACGCCGGCCGCCAGCCCATGGTCTCGGCCTGCGGCCGCTACGTGCTGGTGTTCAACGGCGAGATCTACAACCACATGGAGCTGCGCGCGCGCCTGGAGCAGGGCGGCCTGGCGCCGGCCTGGCGCGGCCATTCGGACACCGAGACGCTGCTGGCCTGCTTCTCCGCCCTGGGCGTGGAAGCCACGCTGCGCTCGACCGTGGGCATGTTCTCCATCGCCCTGTGGGACCGCACCGGCCAGTCGCTGGTGCTGGCGCGCGACCGCCTGGGCGAGAAGCCGCTGTACTACGGCTATGCCGGGCCGAACCTGGTGTTCGCCTCGGAGCTGAAGGCCCTGCAGGGCGTGCCCGGCTTCGGCCAGGAACTGGACCGGCGCGCGCTGACGCTGCTGATGCGCCACAACTACATCCCGGCGCCGTTCTCCGTCTACGAAGGCGTGGCCAAGCTGCCGCCCGGCAGCTGGGTGGAAATCCTGCCCGGCTTCGTGCGCCGGCGCGAACTGCCCGGGCCGCAGGCCTACTGGTCGGCGCGCCGGGCGGCGGCCAACGCGCGCGCCACGCCGCTGGCCTTCGAGTCCGACGAGTCGGCCGCCGACGCGCTCGAGAACGTGCTCGGCCAGGCCGTGCGCGCCCAGCTCATGTCCGACGTGCCGCTGGGCGCCTTCCTGTCCGGCGGCATCGACTCCTCCACCGTGGTCGCGCTGATGCAGGCGCAGGCGAGCGCCCCGGTGCGCACCTTCGCCATCGGCTTCCACGAAAAAGGCTACAACGAGGCCGAGTTCGCCAAGGCCGTGGCGCGCCACCTGGGCACCGACCATACCGAGCTGTACGTGACCGCGCAGGACGCGCTGGATGTGGTGCCGGGCCTGCCCGACACCTACGACGAGCCCTTCGCCGATGCGTCGCAGATCCCCACCAGCCTGGTCATGCGCATGGCGCGCCGGCACGTGACGGTGGCCCTGTCCGGCGACGGCGGCGACGAGCTGTTCGGCGGCTACCTGCGCTACCTGCGCGCGCAGCGCTGGTGGGACCAGTGCGCCCGCGTGCCGCGGCTGCTGCGCCAGCCGGCCGGGCTGCTGCTGTCGGCCTCGGCCGCGCTGCCCGGGCGCGGCGCCTGGCGCGGCAAGGTCGGCAAGCTGGGCGAACTGCTGCGCGCCGAGAACAAGGGCGCCTTCTACCGGCATTTCGTGTCCTACTGGGGCGACCCGGCCAGCGCGGTGGTCGGCGGCTCGGAGCCGCCCACGCCCTTCGGCGAGCCGATGGACGGCACGCCCTACGACGCCATGATGGAGCTGGACGCGGTCACCTACCTGCCCGACGACATCCTGGTCAAGGTCGACCGCGCCGCCATGGCCGTCAGCCTGGAGACGCGCGTGCCCATGCTGGACCACCGGGTCTACGAATTCGCCTGGAGCCTGCCGCTGCGCTACAAGATACGGCGCGGCTCGGGCAAGTGGCTGCTGCGCCAGGTGCTGTACCGGCACGTGCCGCGCGAGCTGGTCGACCGGCCCAAGAAGGGCTTCGGCGTGCCGCTGGCGGCCTGGCTGCGCGGGCCGCTGCGCGACTGGAGCGAGGCGCTGCTGGACGAGTCGCGCCTGCGCGGCCAGGGCCTGTTCCACCCCGAGCCCATCCGTCGCAAGTGGCGCGAGCACGCCAGCGGCCACCGCGACTGGTCCACCCATCTGTGGGGAGTCCTCATGGTCCAGGCCTGGCTGGACCGCCATCGGCCGCGGGAGGCGGCGCAATGACGACGGCCGCGCGGCGGCCCGGAGCCTGGCAATGAAGATAATGCTGCTGGTCAGTTCCATGCATGCGGGCGGCGCCGAGCGCGTCGCCGCCACCCTGGTCAACGCCTGGTCCGCCCGCGGCGACCAGGTGACGCTGGTGCCGACCTATTCCGCCAAGGGCGACTGCTTCTACCCCGTGTCCGACGCGGTGGAGCTGCTCTGGCTGGCCGACCTGGCCGGCGTGTACAAGCCCGGCCCGCGCTCGTCGCTGGCCCGGCTGCTGGCCCTGCGCCGGCTGGTGCGCGAGCGCCGGCCCGACGTGGTGGCGTCCTTCCTGACCAACGTCAACGTGACGGCGCTGGCCGCCACGCGCGGGCTGGGCGTGCCGGTGATCGTGTGCGAGCGCACCAACCCGGCCGCCGGCGCCAGCAACCGCGGCGCGCTGCTGGAGCGCGCGCGCCGGCTGGCCTACCCCTGGGCCGACATCGTCACCGTGCAGGCCGAGGCGACGGTCGAGCCGTTTCGCGCCATGGTGCCGGGCATCCGCCGGCTGGAAGTCGTGCCCAACCCCCTGCCGCCGGAACTGGCCGATGCGCCCGTGGCCGTGCGCGAGGAAGACCCGCCGGGCCAGCGCAAGCGCCTGATGGCCATGGGCCGGCTGGTGCCGGAAAAGCAGTTCGACGTGCTGGTCGACGTGTTCGCCGGCCTGGCCCACGCGCATCCCGACTGGGACCTGTGCATCTGGGGCGAGGGGCCGGAGCGCGACGCGCTGCAGGCCCGGATAGACGCCAGCGGCATGGCCTCGCGCGTCGAGCTGGCCGGGCGCACCGACACCCCCTGGCAGGCGCTGGCGCAGGGCCAGGCCTTCGTGCTGACGTCCGCCGTGGAGGGCTTTCCCAATGTGCTGCTGGAGGCCATGGCGCTGGGCCTGCCGTGCGCGGCCTTCGACTGCCCCAGCGGGCCGCGCGAGATGACCCGCGAGGGCCAGGACGCGCTGCTCATCCCGCCCTCGGACCGCGAGAGCCTGGCGCGCGCGCTGGACTGCATCATGTACGACCCGGCCCTGCGCCGCGAGCTGGGCGAGCGCGCCGCGCGCGCCGTGCGCGGCCGCTACGCCCTGGGCACCGTGCTGGCGCGGTGGGACGAACTGTTCGCCGAGGTGGGCGCCCGCCATGAGAGCTGACCGCCGGCCGCTGCGGGTCCTGCACGTCATCTCCGGCCTGGGGCAGGGCGGGGCCGAGGCCGTGCTGTGCCGCCTGGTCGAGAGCACGCCCGGCGAGGTCCGCCACATGGTCGTGTCCCTGACCGACGAGGGCGTGTACGGCGCCCGCCTGCGCAAGGCCGGGGCGACCGTGTTCACCCTGGGCATGCCGCGCGGAAGCTTCAGCCTGCGGGCCTTCCAGCGCCTGCGCGGCTACATCCGCGGCTCGCGCGCCCAGGTGGTGCAGACCTGGATGTACCACGCCGACCTGATCGGCGGCCTGGCCGCTCGCATGAGCGGCGTCCCCGCGGTGGCCTGGGGCATACGCAATTCCGGCGAGCACCTGGAGCGCAGCAGCGGCTCGGCGCGCCTGGTGATGCGCGCCTGCGCCCGGCTGTCGCGGCGCGTGCCGGCGGCCATCGTCTGCTGCGCCGAGGACGCGCGCCGCCGCCACGTGCAGGCCGGCTATGCATCCGAGCCCATGGTGGTCATCCCCAACGGCTACGACCTGGAGCGCTTGCGCCCCGACCCGGCCGCGCGCCAGGCCGTGCGCGCCGAGCTCGGCCTGCAGGACGACACGCCGCTGATCGGTTGCGTGGCGCGCTGGAACCCGTCCAAGGACCACGCCACGCTGCTGCGCGCGCTGGCGGTGCTGCGCACGGCCGGCAGCGTGGCCGGGCTGCGCTGCGCGCTGGTGGGGCAGGGCATGACGCCGGACAATGCCGAGCTGGCGGCGCTGCTCGACGAGACCGGCACGCGCGAGCAGGTGCTGCTGCTGGGCCCGCGCGAGGACGTGCCGGCCGTCATGGCGGCGCTGGACCTGCACGTGCTGGCCAGCCGCGCCGAGGGCTTTCCCAACGTGGTGGCCGAGGCCATGGCCTGCGGCACGCCCAATGTGGTGACCGACGTGGGCGACGCCGCCCTGATCGCCGGCGAATTCGGCTGGGTGGCGCAGCCCGGCGACCCGCGCGCGCTGGCCGCGGGCATCGCCGTGGCCTTCACCGCGCTGGCGGACCCGGACGAGCGCGCGCGCCTGTCGCAGGGCGCGCGCGAGCGCGTGCAGGGCGAGTTCGGCCTGGCCGCCATGGCGCAGGCCTACCGCGAGCTGTGGACGCGCCTGGCCGACCGCGCGCGCCAGCGCGCGCCGGCCCCGGCCAGCGGCGCCGCGCCGGTCGCGCCGCCGCCCGGCAGCGGGCAGCGGCCGCCGCGGCTCATGTTCGTGGTCAACAACCCCGACTTCTTCCTGTCGCACCGCCTGCCCATCGCCCTGGCCGCGCGCGAGGCCGGCTACGAGGTGCACGTGGCCACCATGGACGGGCCGGGCGTGCGCGCCATCGTCGCCCACGGCATGGTCCACCACGTCGTGCCCATGACCCGCAGCGGCCGCAACCCCTGGCAGGAGCTGCGCACGCTCAACGCGCTGTGGCGGCTGATGGCGTCGGTGCGCCCCGACCTGGTCCACCTGGTGACCATCAAGCCGGTGCTCTACGGCGGCCTGGCCGCGCGGCTGGCGGGCGTGCCGGCGATGGTGGCGGCGATCTCCGGCCTGGGCTACGTGTTCATGCGCCGCCCGGACGGCTTCGATTTCCTGCGCACGGTGGTGGGCTGGCTCTACCGCACGGCGCTGGGCCACCGCAACAGCCGCGTGGTCTTCCAGAACGCGTCCGACCGCGACACGCTGGCGCGCATCGGCGCGGTGCGGCCCGAGCAGCCCGTCATGATCCGCGGCTCCGGCGTGGACCTGGAGCGCTACCGCGCCACGCCCGAGCCCGAGCGCGGCGTGTCGGTGGTGATGGCCGCGCGCCTGCTGCGCGACAAGGGCGTGTACGAGTTCATCGACGCGGCCCGCCTGCTGCACGAGCGCGGCGTGCCGGTGCGCCTGCGGCTGGCCGGCTCGCCCGATCCCGGCAACCCGGCCTCGGTCGACCCGCAGGACCTGGCCAGCTGGCGCAACGGCGGGCTGGTCGAATGCCTGGGCGAGCGCGACGACATTCCCGCGCTGTACGCCAGCGCCAACATCGTCGCCCTGCCGTCCTACCGCGAAGGCCTGCCCAAGTCCCTGGTCGAGGCCGCGGCCTGCGCGCGCGCGGTGGTCACCACCGACGTGCCGGGCTGCCGCGACGCCATCGAGCCGGACCGCAGCGGCCTTCTGGTGCCGGTGCGCGACGCCGCGGCGCTGGCCGATGCGATCGCCCGGCTGGTCGCCGACCCCGGGCTGCGCCGGCGCATGGGCCTGGCCGGCCGGGCGCTGGCCGAGCGCGAGTTCGACATCGCCAAGGTGGTGGCCGCGCACCTGCAGGTCTACGCCGATCTGCTGGGCGCGGCGCCGGTTCAGCGGCCGGCCAGCTCGCGTATCCAGTAGGCGGTCGAGCCGTCGAAGTCGGCCGACAGCGAGGCCGGGTCGTCGAGCTGGCGGGTGATGCTCTTGGCGAGCTCCTTGCCGAACTCCACCCCCCACTGGTCGAAGGGGTTGATGCCCCACAGCACGCCTTCGGCGAACACCTTGTGCTCGTACAGCGCCAGCAGGGCGCCCAGGCTGTAGGCGCTCAGGCTGGGCATGACGATGAGCGTGGACGGGCGCCCGCCCGGGTGGACGCGGTGGTGCGCCAGCCACGCGGCCTTTTCCTCGTCCATGCCGGCGCCGCGGCATTCGGCCAGGGCCTCGCCGTAGGTCTTGCCGCGCAGCAGCGCCGCGCGCTGCGCCAGGCAGTTGGCCACCAGCGCGCGGTGGTGGTCGTCGCGGTCGTGGTCGGGCTGGGCGCACAGGATGAAGTCGACCGGCGCGCCCTGGCCGTCCTGGTGCAGCCACTGGAAGAAGGTGTGCTGGGCGTCGGTGCCGGGCATGCCCCAGACCGCCACGCCCGCGGGCACGTCCAGGGGCGAACCGTCGCGCGTGGCGGTCTTGCCCAGCGACTCCATCTCCAGCTGCTGCAGCCAGGGGATGAAGCTGGCCAGCCGCGCGTCGTAGGGCGCCACCGCCAGCGAGCCGAAGCCCAGCACGCTGCGGTTGGCCACCGCCGCCAGGGCCATCTGCAGCGGTGCGTTGGCCGGCGGCTCGGCGCTGTGGAAATGCTCGTCCATGGCAGCCGCGCCTTCCAGCATGCGGTCGTAGGAGTCCAGGCCCAGCCCCAGCGCGATCGGCAGGCCGATCGACGACCATACCGAATAGCGCCCGCCCACCCAGTCCCAGAGCGAGAAGATGTGCGGCTCGGCGATGCCGAACTCGCGCGCGGCCTGGTGGTTGGCGGTGACGGCCACCAGGTGCTCGTAGGGGTGCTTGATGCCGCCGGCGCGCAGCCATTCCAGCGCGCACTTGGCGTTGGCCAGCGGCTCGGCGGTGGTGAAGGACTTGGAGGCGACGATGACCAGCGTGTCGTGCGGCTCCAGCCCGGCCAGCGCGCCCTCGATGGCGTGCGCGTCGATGTTGGAGGCGAAGCGCACCGTGCGGCGGTTCATGAAGGAGCCCAGGGATTCCAGCGTCAGGCGCGGGCCCCAGTCGCTGCCGCCTATGCCCAGGTGCACCACGTTGCGGTAGCGGTTGGCCGAGTTGGCGCGCTCGACGAAGCGGCGCATGCGCATGCGCTCGCGCAGCACCTCGTTGGACGCGCCGGCCGGCGGCGTGGCGCTGCGCAGCGCGGTGTGCCAGGCGGGGCGGTCCTCGGTCCAGTTGACGGGGCCGCCGTCGAACAGCGCGCTGCGCGCCTCGAAGAAGCCCTGCTCGGCCAGCAGCCCGGCCGCGGCCCGTTCCAGCTGCGGCGACCAGGCCTGGGCGCTCAGGTCCACCCGCAGGCCGGCCGCCTCCAGGATGCGCAACTGCCCGGCCCGCCGGTCGGCGCCTTCGACGGCGCGGGCGTAATCCCGCCAGGCTTGCGTCTTTGCCAATGCTTTCATGCCGCTTGCTCCACCGCGCGTCGCGCCCAGGGGTTCTAGAAAGGCAGGCGCGCGTCCGGCGCCAGGGCCAGCAGCTGCTTGCGGAAATCGTCCTGGATGCGCGCCAGCGCCCCGGGGGTATCGGCCTCGAAGCGCAGCACCACCACCGGCGTGGTGTTGGAGGCGCGCGCCAGGCCGAAGCCGTCCGGGTACTCGGCGCGCACGCCGTCTATGGTGACCACGTCGGTGGCGCCGGCGAATTCGCCTTTCTCCTGCAGGGCGCGGACCAGCGCGTGCGGCTCGCCCTCGGCCATGGGCAGCTTCAGCTCCGGGGTGGACAGGGCCTGCGGCAGCGCTTCCAGCTCGGCCGAGGGGTCGGCGCCGCGCGAGACGATCTCCAGCAGGCGCGCGCCGGCGTAGAGCCCGTCGTCGAAGCCGTACCAGCGCTCCTTGAAGAAGACGTGGCCGCTCATCTCGCCGGCCAGCGGCGCGCCGGTCTCGGCCAGCTTGGCCTTGACCAGCGAATGGCCGGTCTGCCACATCAGCGGCTTGCCGCCGGCCTCGCGCACCGCCAGGCCGACGTGGCGGCTGCACTTGACGTCGTAGATGACGGTCGCGCCCGGGTTGCGCGACAGCACGTCGCGCGCGTACAGGATCAATTGCCGGTCGGGCCAGACGATCTGGCCCGAGCGCGTGACCACGCCCAGCCGGTCGCCGTCGCCGTCGAAGGCCAGGCCCAGCTCGCAGTCGGTCTCGCGCAGGCAGGCGGCCAGGTCTTCCAGGTTGTGCGGGTCGGCCGGGTCGGGGTGGTGGTTGGGAAAGCTGCCGTCCACCTCGCAGTAGAGCTCGACCACCTCGCAGCCCAGGGCGCGGAAGAGCCGCGGCGCGACGGCGCCTGCCACGCCGTTGCCGCAGTCGATGGCGATCTTCATGGGGCGGGCCAGGCGCACGTCGCCGGCGATGCGGGCGACGTAGCCGTCCACCAGGTCCAGCTCGCGGCGCGCGCCCGGCGTCGCGGCCGGCGTCGCGGGCTCGGCCATCTCGCCGCGCAGGGCGGCGATGTCCCGGCCGTACAGCGCGGCGCCGCCCAGCATCATCTTGAAGCCGTTGTATTCGGGCGGGTTGTGGCTGCCGGTGACGGCCACGCCCGAGCCGGTGCGGTGCACGTGGGCCGCGTAATAGACCAGCGGCGTGGGGACTTCGCCGATGTCCAGGGTGTCCACGCCGCCCTGGTTGATGCCCTGCTGCAGGGCCAGCGCCAGGCCGGCGCTGCTGGCGCGCCCGTCGCGCCCGACCACCAGCGTGGCCACGCCGGCCGCGCGCGCGCGCCTCGCCAGGGCCAGGCCCAGGGCATGGGCGAAGGGGGGGGAAAGGGGTTCGGGAACGGTGCCCCGGATGTCGTAGGCCTTGAAGACGGAGGAAGGAAAAGCCTCGGCTGTGCTCACCATGGGTTCCTGGAAGGAGTAAGGCGGACTCTGGGGACCTGAATTATGTACCATCCCGCCGGCCGGCAAGACTGCTTCCGGACCGCGCGGCCGGTAAGCTGGTCCTACAATGCATGCCGTTGCTTTCCGGCGGGCGCTGGGTCCGCCGACGGCCTATCGAGGGTGCACAATGAGCCTGCTTTCCGAGCTGCAGGGGCTGCTGGGCCAGCCCAATGTCCTGACCGGCGAGGCCGCCGAGCCTTTCCTGACCGACTGGCGGCGGCGCTTCCACGGCGCCGCGCTGGCCGTGGCGCGCCCCGGCAGCACCGAGGAAGTCGCCGCCGTGGTCAGGCTGTGCGCCCGCCACGGCGCGCCCATCCTGCCCCAGGGCGGCAATACCGGCATGTGCGGCGGCGCCACGCCCGACGGCAGCGGCCGCGCGGTGGTGGTGTCGCTGGCGCGCATGAACCGCGTGCGCGGCATCGACACCGACAACGACACCATGACGGTGGAAGCCGGCTGCATCCTGCAGTCCGTGCAGGAGGCCGCGCGCGAGGCCGGCCGCCTGTTCCCGCTCAGCCTGGGCGCCGAGGGCAGCTGCACCATCGGCGGCAACCTGGCCACCAATGCCGGCGGCACCGCGGTGCTGCGCTACGGCAACGCGCGCGAACTGGCGCTGGGGCTGGAAGTCGTCACCCCGCAGGGCGAGGTCTGGGACGGCCTGCGCGGCCTGCGCAAGGACAACACCGGTTACGACCTGCGCGATTTGTACATAGGCAGCGAGGGCACGCTGGGCATCATCACCGCGGCCACCGTCAAGCTCTATCCGCTGCCGGTGGCGCAGTGCACGGCCCTGCTGGCGCTGGATTCCATCGACGCCGGGGTGGCCGTGCTCGGGCGCGCGCGCGCCGGCTTCGGCGCGGCGCTGACCGGCTTCGAGCTGATGGCCGGCGACTGCCTGCAGATGGTGGTGGACCTGTTCCCGCAGCAGCGCCTGCCCTTCGAGGGGGAATCGGCCCGGGCGAACTGGTTCGCCCTGCTGGAGCTGTCCGACAGCGAAAGCGAGGAGCACGCGCGCGAGCGCTTCGAGGCCGTGCTGGGCGCGGCCGTCGAGGACGGCCTGGTGAACGACGCCGCCATCGCCGAAAGCCTGGCGCAGAGCCGCGCCCTGTGGCACCTGCGGGAAAGCATCCCGCTGGCCGAGGCCGAGCAGGGCAAGAGCATCAAGCACGACGTGTCCATCCCCATCTCGCGCATCGCCGAGTTCGTGCACGTCACCAACGCCGCCCTGCAGGAGCGCTTCCCGGGCGTGCGCAACGTGGTCTTCGGCCACCTGGGCGACGGCAACCTGCATTACAACGTCGCGCCCGGCGAGGGCCAGGGCGAGGCCGACCTGATCGCCCGCCAGGCCGACATCTACGCGCTGGTGCACGCCAGCGTGCACGCCCACCAGGGCTCGATCAGCGCCGAGCACGGCATCGGCCAGCTCAAGCGCGACGAGCTGCCGCGCTACAAGAGCGAGCTGGAGCTGGCGCTGATGCGCCGGGTCAAGCAGGCGCTGGACCCGGACGGCCTGATGAACCCGGGCAAGGTCCTGGCCGCCTGAGCCCGCCCCGCCCGCCATGGCCGCCCCGGACAGCGACGCCGCCGTGCGCCACCCGCGCGTGCTGATCGTCGAGGACGACGCCACCATCGCGGGCAATCTCTATGCCTACCTGCAGGCGCAGGGCTGGCTGCCGGACGCCGCCTACGACGGCCGCTCGGCGCTGGCGCTGCTGGGCGAGCACCGCTTCGACGCCGTGGTGCTGGACGTGGGCCTGCCGGGGCTGAGCGGCTACGAGGTGCTGTCGCGCCTGCGCGGCCGGCTGGCGCTGCCGGTGCCGGTGCTGGTGCTGACCTCGCGCGACCTGCTGGAGGACAAGCTGGCGGGCTTCGCGCACGGCGCCGACGATTACCTGACCAAGCCCTTCGCGCTGGCCGAGGTGCACGCGCGCCTGCAGGCCCTGGTCAAGCGCGCCCGCGGCGCGGTGGTGGACGTGCCGGTGCTGTCCTGCGGCGCGCTGCGCTTCGACACGCGCAGCCGCGCGGTCAGCGTGGCCGGCCGGCCCGTGCACCTGGGCCGCAAGTCCTGCCTGATCGTCGAGCAGCTGCTGCGCGCCGGCGGCCGGGTGGTCAGCCGCGACGAGCTGGAAAGCGCGATCTGGGGCGACGAGCCGCCGTCCTCGGACTCGCTGCGCAGCCAGATGCACCTGCTGCGCCGCGCGCTGTCCGAGGCCGGCTTCGACGGCATACGGACGGTGCACGGCATGGGCTGGCAGCTGGCGGCGCCGGAGGGCGGTGGCGCGGCGGCTGGCGACGGACCGGGAGCAGGCGGCAGCGGGCAGGGCGGCGGCGGGCAGGGCGGCGGCGGGCAGGGCGGCGGCGGGCCGGCCGGGGGCGGCGGGACGCCGTGAGCCGCCGCACCTTCGCCCGCCCGGCGTCTCTGACCCAGCGCGTGGTCTGGGCGCTGGCCGGCACCGTCGCCGTGTTCGTCGCGCTGCTGGCGCTGCTGGCGCACCTGGCCTTCGACCAGATGGAAGACGCCCTGGTCAACGACATCCTGCGCACCGAGACCGGCGAGCTGGTCGAGCGCCTGGACGCCGGCGAGCCGCTGCCCGACCGCCTGGAGGCCAGCGACCTGCAGCCCGACATGCGCGCCTGGATACTGCCCGGCGCAGCCGGGGACGCCGGCGACGCCAGCCTGCCCGAGCCCCTGCGCGGCCTGCCCGAGGGCCTGCACCTGCTGGAGCCCGAGGGCCACACCTGGCACGTCATGGTCGTGCATGCGCATACCCGCCGGCTGGTGGTGCTGTACGACGCCACCGAGCACGAGCGGCGCGTCAACGAGTTCGGCATGATCGTGCTGGCCATGGGCCTGGTCTGCGTGCTGATCGCCTACCTGCTGGCGCGCCGCGTGGCGCGCCTGGCGGTCGGGCCGCTGCTGGACCTGACCGACCGCCTGTCGAACTGGGCGCCCGGCGCGCCGGACTTCGCCATCGGCCGCGACGACGAGGCCGGCCGGCTGGTGGAGGCCTTCAACCGCGTGCAGAACCAGGTGGACCGCTCTATCGCGCGCGAGCGCGAGTTCGCCTCCAACCTCAGCCACGAGGTGCGCACGCCGCTGGCGGCCATCCGCAGCGACAGCGAGATGATGCTGCTCGACCCCGCCACGGCGCCGCCGGCCCGCCAGCGGCTCGAGCGCATGGTGCACGCGGTCGACGGCATCGTCGGCTCGCTGGAAGGCGTGCGCGCCATGGCGCGCGACCTGCCCGGGCGCAAGTCCCGCTTCGCCCTGGCCGAATGCGTGCAGGACGCCTGGCGCGCCTATGCCGACGCCGCGCGCGCGGCCGGCCTGGTCCTGGCCGACCAGGTGCCGGCCGGGCTGACGGTCGAGCTCGACCGCTACGCGCTGATGATCGTGCTGCGCAACCTGATCCGCAACGCCATCGAGCACGCCGCGCCGGCCGTGCTGGCGGTGCGGCCCTGCGAAGGCGGCCTGGAGCTGGCCGACGACGGCCGCGGCATCCCGGCCGGGGACCTGCCTTTCCTGTTCGAGCGCTACTACAGCGGCCGGCTGCGCGACACCGCGCCGGCCGGCGCGGCGGGCGGTCCCGACGGCGACGGGCGGGACGGCGACGGGCGGGACGGCGCGGGCGGCCGCCGCCGCTACCGGGACGGCGCGGACGAGCCGCGCGGCCTGGGCCTGGCCATCGCCAAGCGCGTCTGCGACATCCAGGGCTGGCAGCTGGCCGTCGAATCAGACACCGAAGGCCCGCTGCGCGGCACGCGCTTCCGGCTGCGGTTCGCGGGGAGCGAGTGAGGCGGCCGCCCAGGCGGCCATGGCCTGCTCGACGGCGCGCCCGTCCGGTTCGGCCAGGCGGCCGGTGACGCGCACCTGGCCGGCGCCGGCGCGCACCAGGCGGCGCGCGTCGGCGGGGCTGGCGGCGTGCACGGCCGCCAGGCCGGCATAGCATTCGCGCATCACGCGCCCGGCCACCTGGGCGCGCCAGTAGCCCGGCTCGTCCAGCGCCGCGTCCAGCAGCAGCAGGGGCACGCCGCAGGCCTGCGCGGCCCGCACCATGGCGGGGTGCGCGCCGCGCTCGACCAGCAGGCCGCAGCGCGGCTGGTGGCTGTCCAGGAAGGCGAGCGCGGCCTGCAGGGGCGCGGCCGGCGCCCAGTCCTGGCGCAGCGTGCCGGCCGCGATCTGCGCGGCGTAGCGGCGCTCGGCCGCGCGCCGGCCGGCCGGGCTGTCGTGCGTGAGCAGCACCGGCAGGCCCTGCTCGGCCAGCCGGTCGATCAGCGCATACGCCGCGCGCAGCTGGGGCAGGCGCCCGGCGTGCACCCAGACCGGCGCCTGCGCGGGCGAGACCCGCTGCGCCGGCGGCTCGCAGCGCCGGGCGGCGCAGCCCAGCGCGCGCCGGGCCAGCGCGAGCAGCGGCGCGCAGGAGCGGGTGAGGCGGTGGTAGTCGGAGAAGTCCAAGGCGGGCCTGCCGGGCAAGAGGTGGCCGCGCACGGCCGCGAAAGCCTCGGCGATCGGCGCGGATGCGCCTATGGTAGGCGCCGGTGGTGTCAAAAAAGTGTCAAAGCGATGGGGCGCGTTTTGACGACTTATCGATGCGGGAGCGGCCACAGTGGCGCTTTCCCGACAGAGATCCGCCATGCAACGCAGTATCTCCGGCGCCGGGGGCGCGGCTCCCGCCCGCCCCGCCGCTCCCGCCGCCTGGCCGGCGCGCGCCGCGGCCTGGCTGCGCGGCCAGGCCCGCTACCGTCCGGCCCTGGCCCTGTGGCTGGTATTCCTGGCCGTGTCGCTGGCGACCCGGCTGGTCCTGGCCGGCGTGGCGCTGGCCGACGGCCAGGTCGGCGGGTCCATGTTGCCGCGCATGGCCGTCGTGGGCGCGTTGTTCGATGCGGTGACGGGACTCTACGCCTGCCTGCCGCTGCTGGCCGCCCTGTGGCTGCTGCCGCGGCGCGCCCTGCGCACGCGCGCCGCGCGCCTGCTGCTGTGGGCGGGCATGCTGGCGGCCTGTACGGCCTTCCTGTACCTGGGCGCGGCCGAGTATTTCTTCTTCAGGGAGTTCGACGCGCGCTTCAACTACGTGGCGGTGGAATACCTGATCTATCCCACCGAGGTATTCGTCAACCTGCGCGATTCCTACCCCGTGGGCACCGCCCTGGCTCTGGCCTGCCTGGCCGCCGCCGCGCTCGTGCCGGTCCTGCGCGGGGCGGTGCGCGCCGCCCTGGACGACCGCGCCGGGCTGGCCCGGCGCAGCCCGCTGCCGCTGGCGGCGCTGGCGCTGGCCGGGCTGGCCACCGCGGGCATGGACCTGCAGACCGCTTCCGTGCCGTACAACCGCGTGGCCGGCGAGCTGGCCGCCAACGGCGTGTACGCCTTCTTCAGCGCCCTGCGCAACGCCGACATCGATTACCCGCGCTACTACGCCGGCCTGCCGCAGGCCGAGGCCGAGCGGCGCGCGCGGGCCATGGTGGCGCAGGCCAACACGCGCTTCCTGCACGGCCCGGGCGGCGGCCACCCGCTGGCGCGCCACGTCGACAACAGCGACCTCGGCCCGCCCCGGCCGCGCCACGTCATCATCCTGCTGCAGGAATCGCTGGGCGCGGAGTTCGTCGGCAGCCTGGGCGGCGCGGGCTGGACGCCCAACCTGGACCGCATCGCCGCGCAAAGCCTGTCCTTCACCCAGGTCTACGCGACCGGCACCCGCACCGTGCGAGGCATGGAGGCCGTCGCCACGGCGCTGCCGCCCGTGCCGCCCGAATCGGTGCTGAAGAAGCGCGGCTACCAGGACGTGTTCAATCTCGCATCCATCGCCAGGCAGGCCGGCTATTCGCCCACCTTCATCTACGGCGGCTACGGCAGCTTCGACAATATGAACGCCTTCTTCGGCGCCAACGGCTGGCGCACGATAGACCGCACCGACCTGCCGCCGGCGCGCTTCGCCAACATCTGGGGCATCGACGACGAAGACCTGCTGGCCGACGCGCTGGGCGAGTACGACGCCCAGGTCGCGCGCGGCGAGCGGGTGTTCTCGGTGGTGATGAGCACGTCCAACCACAAGCCCTTCACCTTCCCGGAAGGCGTGCCGGGCGTGCCCGCGCAGGGCGGCGGGCGCGAGGCGGGCGTGCGCTATGCCGACCATGCCATCGGCCGCTTCTTCGACGCGCTGCGCAGGCGGCCCTGGTACCGCGACGCCATGCTGGTGATCGTGGCCGACCATGGCGCGCGGGTCTACGGCAGGGAACAGGTGCCCGTCGGCTCCTATGCCATTCCCTTCGTGGTGCACGCTCCCGGCATGGTCGAGCCCGGGCGCGACGGCACCCTGGCCAGCCAGGCCGACGTGGCGCCTACCTTGCTCGGCCTGCTGCGCCTGTCCTACGACACGCGCTGGTTCGGCCGCGACATCCTGCGCGTGCCGCCCGGCCAGGGCTATGCGCTGTTCAACCACAACCGCGACGTCGCCCTGCTGCGCGGCGAACGATTGGCCACGCTGGGCTTCGGCGGCACCGTCCAGACCGAGTCCTGGGACGGCCGCAGCCTGGCGCCGGCCGCCGGCGATGCCGGGCTGGAGCGCGATGCCACGGCCATCTTCCAGGTCGCCGACCTTGCCTTGAGGTCCGGCTGGCAGCACAACCCTTCGCAACAGGAGTCCCATGGTGAGCAGTGACAGACTGAGCAATGACAGGCCGCTTTCCGCCGCGCCGATCCTGGCCGGCTTCATCCCGCCCCGGCACGGCCGCGCCGACGACGCCGCCGTCGGCGCGGCCTGGCGGCGGCTGGCCGGCGTGCAGTCGCGCCGGCGGCGTCTCTTCTGGCGGCTGGGCGGCGCCGCCCTGGCCGCCGCCCTGTTCGTGCATTCCACCTGGTCCGACGCCAGCCTGGTGCACGCCGGGCTGGAGCAGGCCGGCGTCGTGCTGATCTTCGCGGCCATCCTGGGCCGCGCCTGGTGTTCCCTCTACCTGGGCGGGCGCAAGGGCACCGAGCTGGTCACCCAGGGGCCGTATTCGCTCAGCCGCAACCCGCTCTATTTCTTCTCCCTGCTGGGAGCGGCCGGCGTGGCCGCGCAGTCGGGCAGCATCGTCGCCGTGCTGCTGGCCGCGGCCGCCGTCTACGCCGTGTTCGACCGCGTCATAGGCAACGAGGAGCGCCTGCTGGCCGCCGTCTTCGGGCCCGCCTTCGACGACTACCGCCGCGCCGTGCCCCGCCTGGCACCGGCCGGGCCGTCGCGCTGGCGCAGCGCCGAGCGGCTGGACGTGTCGCTGCCCGCTCTGGCCAGGACGGTGCGCGAGGCCCTGCCTTTCCTGCTGGCCGTGCCGGTGTTCGAGCTGATCGAAGCCTTGCAGGCCGGCGGCTGGCTGCCCGTGCTGCTGCGCCTGCCCTAGTGTGCTGTCCCGCAGATACGCCCGCACGAAACGCCTCCGTTGAGGCCATGGCGTCGTTGCAAATCCTCGCGATACCTGCGGGTATCGCTGCGGTTTGCGCCTAGCCCTGACCCCAACGGGGACATTTCGTCATGCGGACGTAGCTGCGGGACAGCACACTAGCGCGGCAGCGTGGCCACGCCGCCACGGGCCCTCGGGCCGCGGTGTTATCGTACGGCCACAGCCGACACCATCGGCGCCTGAGAACGCCGTCGCAAGCTGGCGGCCGGCAAGGGGGATACCGATGTCCGCAGCCGCTCCAGAGCCGTCCACGCGCGTGCGTCCGCGCAGCCTCGCCCAGGCGCTGGTCGACCGGATAGGCGGGGACATCCGCAGCGGCGCCATCCGCCCGGGCGCCAGGCTGCCCACCGAATCCGAGATCATGCGCAGCCACGGCGTGAGCCGCACCGTGGTGCGCGAAGCGCTTTCGCGCCTGCAGGCCGCCGGCCTGGTGGAAACCCGCCACGGCGTGGGCACCTACGCCCTGGAGCCGGCCGGCGCGGGCGACTTCCGCGTCGATCCCGCCGATCTCTGCAACGTGCGCGATGTGCTGGTGCTGCTGGAATTGCGCATCTGCCTGGAAAGCGAGGCTGCCAGCCTGGCCGCGCAGCGGCGCAGCGACGCCCACCTGGCGCAGATGCGCCAGGCCCTGGCGGATTTCCGCGACGCGCTGGCGCAGGGCGGCGATACGGTCAGCCCCGATTTCCGCTTCCACCTGCTGGTGGCCGAGGCCACCGGCAACAAATACTTCTCCGGCCTGCTCACCCACCTGGGCGCGGCGGTCATCCCGCGCACCCGCATCAATTCGGCCCGGATCGTGCGCGAGGACTGCCACCAGTACCTGGAGCGCGTCAACCTGGAGCATGCCGCCATCTTCGAGGCCATCGAGCGCCGGGACGCCGACGCGGCCCGCGCGGCGATGCGCACCCACCTGAGCAACAGCCGCGAACGGCTGCGCCGGGCGTGCGCGTAGGAGCATTGTTGACGCCGATTTGACGAGTATTTGACGCCGGCCCGCCTAGCCTTTCCCGGTTTGCATCGACGAACCAGGACGGATCATGGGCGGTTTACCGGCAGGCGGCAGGACGGCAGGCGCGCGCGCTCGGCGCGGCATGGGGGACGCCCGCGGCGGAATGCGGCCATGAGGCGGCTCGTCCTGCGTTTCGCCGTCGCCGGCCTGGTCTTGCTGGCGCTGTTCCGCATCGGCCTGGTCGCCTGGCAATGGGCCCGCGTCGAAGACGTCGCCGGCCTGTGGCCCGTGCTCATCGGCGGGCTGCGCATCGACCTCGCCATGCTGGGCATGATGCTGGCCGTGCCGGCGGTGCTGTCGCCCTGGCTGGGCCACCGGCCCGCCGCCGTGGCCGCCACCGCCTGGTGGCTGCGCCTGTGCTGGCTGCTGCTCGCCCTGCTGGAAGTCTCCACCCCCCAGTTCATCTCCGAATACGACACCCGGCCCAACCGGCTCTACTTCGAATACCTGGTGCACCCCCGCGAAGTCGGCGCCATGCTCTGGCACGGCTACAAGCTGGAAGTGGCCTGCGCGCTGCTCGCGCTGGCCGCGCTGGCCTGGCTGGGCCTGCGGCTCTTCCCCGCGCGCGGCCGGCCCGACGCGCCCATGCGCTGGCTCTGGCGTCCGCTGGCCGCGCTGGCGCTGCTGGCGGTGTCGGTCATGGCCATCCGCGGCACGCTGCAGCACCGGCCGATCAACCCGTCCACCGTCGCCTTCGGCAACGACGCCATGGTCAACGCCCTGGCGCTCAATTCCCTGTACAGCGTGACCCACGCCGCCTATCGCATGAAGGACGAGCGCGCCGCCGACAAGCTGTACGGCACCATGGATTCCGCCGAGAGCTCGGCCATCGTGCGCGCCGCGGCGGGCATGCAGGGCCCGCCCATGGACCCGCGCATCCCCACGCTGCACCACCAGGCGCCGTCCGTGCGCCGCGACCGGCCGCTGAACCTGGTCATCATCGCCGAGGAAAGCCTGGGCGCGCAGTTCGTCGGCAGCCTGGGCGGGCGCGACCTGACGCCCGAGCTGGACGCGCTGGGCGGGCAGGGCTGGCTGTTCACGCGCGCCTACGCCACCGGCACCCGCTCGGTGCGCGGGCTGGAGGCGCTGACCACGGGCTTTTTGCCCACGCCGGCCGAGGCGGTGCTCAAGCTGCCGCGCGCGCAGTCGGGCTTCTTCACCATCGCCGAGCTGCTGGGCCGGCAGGGCTACCACTCGCGCTTCGTCTACGGCGGCGAGGCGCACTTCGACAATATGCGCGGCTTCTTCCTGGCCAACGGCTTCCGGGAGGTGGTCGACGGGCCGCGCTTCGTCGATACCGCCTTCACCGGCTCCTGGGGCGCGTCCGACGAGGACATGTTCCGCCAGCTGGACCGCCTGCTGATGGCCGACGGCGACAAGCCGACCTTCACGCTGGCCTTCTCGGTGTCCAACCACACGCCCTGGGAATACCCGGCCGGCCGCATCGAGCCGGTGGGCGAGCCGGCCAGCGGCGACAACGCGGTGCGCTACGCCGACTGGGCGCTGGGGCAGTTCTTCAAGCAGGCGCGCAACCGGCCCTACTGGCGCAATACGGTCTTCCTGGTGGTGGCCGACCACGATGCGCGGGTCTCGGGCGCCAGCCTGGTGCCGGTGCGGCACTTCCACATCCCGGCGCTCATCCTGGGCGCGGACGTGCAGCCGCGCCGCGACGACCGGCTGGTCAGCCAGGCGGACCTGGCGCCGACGCTGCTGTCGCTGATGGGCGTGGACACCGTCCACCCCATGCCGGGCCAGGACCTGACCCGGCGCAGCCCGGGCCGGGCCATCATGCAGTACGGCGACAACTACGGCTACCTGAAGGGCGAGCGCCTGCTGGTGCTGGAGCCCGGCCGCCCGCCCATGCAGTTCCGCTACGCCGCGCCCGACGGCTACGAGCCCGAGCCGGCCGACGAGGCGCTGGCGCGCGAGGCCCTGGCCCACGTGCTGTGGCCGAGCTGGGCGTACGCCGAGGGCAGGTATCGGCTGCCCAGGTAGCGGCGGGGCGGGGCTGCGCCGGCCGGCGCATCGACGGGCCGGCGGGCCGCATGCCCGCTCCGTGCTGCGGGCGTGGCAATGGCTGCCGCTACTAGCCCCGCTGGCAGCGCGGGCAGTAATACGTGGCGCGCGCGCCCTGCACGATGCGGCGGACGGTGCCGTCGCAGCGCCGGCAGGGCTGGCCGGCGCGTTCGTAGACGGCGGCGTGGATCTCGAAATAGGCGCCCGGCTCGCTGTCGCTGTTGACGTAGTCGCGCAGCGTGCTGCCGCCGGCGTCCAGCGCGTCCTGCAGGGTGGCGCGAATGGCCTCGGCCAGGCGGTCGCAGCGCGCGGCCGAGACGCGGCGCGCCGGCGCGGCCGGATGGATGCCGGCGCGGAACAGGCTTTCCGAGGCGTAGATGTTGCCCACGCCCACGACGATGTCGCCGGCCAGCAGGGCCTGCTTGACGGCCACGCTGCGCCCGCGCAGCCCGCGGTGCAGCAGGGCGCCGTCGAAGGCCGGGTCGAAGGGCTCGATGCCCAGGCCGGCCAGCAGCGGGTGGGCGGCCACCGGGCCGGCCTCGGCCGGATGCCACAGCACCGCGCCGAAGCGGCGCGGATCGTGCAGGCGGAATACGGCATGGGGGAACACCCATTCCACGTGGTCGTGGCGCCGCGCGGGCTCGCCTTCGGCGACGCGGCG
>Ga0182738_1002112_pt1 | contig 23946 bp, 16 predicted proteins | sample eDN5th30CBELigMG_FD_128876 | JGI IMG/M metagenome (GOLD analysis project Ga0182738, IMG submission 128876) | Enriched Miracle-Growth compost microbial communities from Emeryville, California, USA - eDNA 5th pass 30_C BE-Lig MG (version 2)... ...
CCACCCGAGGTTGATGAAGACCGAGACGAAGTCACGACCGGTGAGGACCATCCCGACGGCGTGGAACAGCTCCGAGTTCTGCGGGTAAAACCAATTGGTAAAGACGGTCTCCGGGTGGAAGAACCCGGTCACCGAACCGGTTCGGGCGATCTCGGCCGCGAAGGGCATGTGGTACCAGACCGAATCGAAGTTGGTGATGCCGTGGTCGAGGTTGTAGGAAGTGAAAGCGCCCCACTGGGCGAAGACCGCGAAGGCAGCGAGGAAGGCCAGCACCTGAGCACCGGTGGGAACGGCCAAAGCCGGGGGGACGGAGTCACCGCTCCCGGCCGGCCGGGGCATCAGCCACAGCCAGCTCGAAACGGCGGCCAGACCGAGCAGGGCGACCAGTGGGACGATTTCCAGCCACCCAAAAAGTCCCAACAGCTCGGAGGCCACCAGCAGCAGCCCGATCGCAACCACCGCTTCGATCAACCGGGCGGGAGAACCGTCCCAGCCCGGCGCCAGCCGGGAGCGCAGCCGGAAGGCGGTGAACCCGGTGAAGAACACCACCAGGGTGATCAGCACCAGGCCGGCGATGAAATCAGCGAAGCTCAAGAGAGGCCCCCGCCCCCACGGCTACTTGACGCCGTTTACGACCCAGGCTTCTTCGTCGGGCTTGATCATGCCCTGACGACGTGCCTCGCGCAGCAAAGAAGTCTCGCTGCGAGCCTTCTTCACCTGACGCTCGAGCATCGCGTTCTCCGCCTGCGCCTCGTGCAGCCGCACCTTGGTCTGACCGGCCAGCCGGTAGGTGTGGACCGCGTTCCAGATCGGTTTGGCCATGGCCACGACCAGCAAGACGATCACGATCGCGAGGACGATGCGACCGAAGCGATCCCACTGGATCCGGCCGGCGCCGGGCCGCCCCGCGTTCCGTCGCGCAGCCGGCCGCCGGCGCGGCGACCGGCGGGCACCGGCATAGGTCTGTGCGCGTGCTGACACGTCCGACCCTTCTAGGCCGGACGGTCAAACCCTTCAACCCTGGCGTTTGAAGACGGAGGTGCCGCCGAAACGGGCCTTTTCTCCCAGTTCCTCCTCGATCCGGAGCAGGCGGTTGTATTTGGCCACCCGGTCCGAGCGTGAAGGGGCGCCCGTCTTGATCTGGCCGGCCCCCGTCGCGACCGCGAGATCGGCGATCGTGGTGTCCTCGGTCTCACCGGAACGATGAGAGATCACCGCGGTGTAGCCGGCGTCCGACGCCATGCGGATCGCCTCCAGGGTTTCGGTGAGGGTGCCGATCTGGTTGACCTTGACCAGGATCGAGTTGCCGACCCCGAGCTCGATGCCCCGCTTCAAGCGGGAGGGGTTGGTCACGAAGAGATCATCGCCGACCAGCTGGACCGAATCGCCTAGCTTCTCGGTGAGCAGCTTCCAGCCGTCCCAATCCTCCTCGTCCATGCCGTCCTCGATCGAGACGATCGGGAAGCGCTCGGCGGCGGACTGCCAGTAATCGGCCATCTGCTCGGGGGAGAGGTCGCGATCTTCGTGCTCGAGGCGGTAGACGCCGTTCTCGTAGATCTCGCTGGTGGCCGGATCGAGGGCGATGAAGACCTGTTCGCCGGGCTTGTAGCCGGCGGCCTCGATGCCTTCGATCAGCATCTCGAGAGCCGCCTCGTTCGAAGAGAGATCCGGGGCGAAGCCACCTTCGTCACCGACCGCCGTGGCCAGGCCGTGGCCGGAGAGGATCTTCTTCAGCGAGTGGAAGACCTCGGTGCCGACCTGCAGGCATTCGGAGAAGGTGGAGGTCCCGGCGGGCATGACCATGAACTCCTGGAAGTCGACCGAGTTGTCGGCATGCGCGCCGCCGTTCAGCACATTCATCATCGGCACCGGCAGGAGTGACGGGTCGGACTCGCCGTAGAGGTCGCCGAGGTACCTGTAGAGCGGGCGCTTCTCCATCGCCGCGGCGGCGTGGGCGGCGGCGAGCGAGACGCCGAGGATGGCGTTGGCCCCGAGCCGGCCCTTGTTGTCGGTGCCGTCGAGTTCGATCATCAGCTTGTCGAGGCCGGCCTGGTCGGTCACGTCGAACCCGAGCAGCGCCTCGCGGATCTCCCCGTTCACGTTGGCGACCGCTTGGGTCACGGCCTTGCCGAGGTAGGCGGCGCCACCATCGCGCAGCTCAACCGCCTCGAATTCGCCGGTCGATGCCCCGGAGGGGACCGCGGCGCGGCCGGTGAATTCGTTTTCGAGGGTTACCTCGACCTCGATCGTGGGGTTGCCCCGGGAGTCGAGGATCTGGCGTGCGTGGACGGCTTCGATGGTGCTCATTTGGCCGCCCAGTCTACTTTTGCAGCGTCGCCGCGTGCCTCTCGGCCTCGGCCCTTAGGGCCAGCTCCGGGTCCACCCCGGCTCGCCTCGCCTCGGCGACCGCGTCCCAGAGCATCCGGCCGACCTCGGCTTCGGCCTGGTCGCGTTCCGGGTTGGCCGCGCCCGCGTTGGCCGGCCGCTCCTCCGGATCGAGCTTCCACTGGACCTTGTTCGCGTAGACCAGGGCGGGCAGCGCGGGCTTCTTCCAGTCCTTCTCTGACTTGCGACCCTCGACGTCACGTTTGATCTCGTCCCACTGTCGGCGGACGTCGTCCGCCGTCTCGATATTCCCCGCCCCGTCGCTTTCCGCCGGCGGATAGACGTGGGGGTGGCGCCGGATCAGCTTGTCGGTCAGCTGCGAGGCGATCTGGGCGAGGTCGCCTTCACCGCGTTCCTCGAGCAGCAGTGAGAGGAAGACGACCTGGAAAAGCACGTCGCCGAGCTCGTCCCGCATCGCGGCATCGTCCTCTTCCCGGGCGGCCTCGGCCAGCTCATAGGCCTCCTCGACCGTGTGCGGCACGATCGAGCGCGCGTCCTGTTCCCGATCCCACGGGCATTTCTCGCGGAGATCCCGCGTTACCCGATCGAGCCTTTCCAGCGCCCCGGCGAGTTCGCCGGCCTCCATCTTCGTCCTTACTGGCCTGCCGCGGCGCCGAGCTGACTCAGGTCGACCCCGCCGGCACCCGTCGCGCCACTTTCCGCGTTCGCGTCGGAAGGCTGCACCGGCCGCTGCGGCAGACCCTGGGTCTGACCGAGCAGCGCGCCGGCAGAGGCGTTGCCGCCCGGAGCCATCGGCTTCGGCAGGGCGATCGGGGCGGGGCAGGCCAGGTCCGGGTTCTTGCCGGCGCCGGGCTTGTAGCACTTGGGATCGGCCGCGTCGAGGCGACCGTCGCCCTCGTAGTTGTCGCAGCGCGCAACGAGGTAGTCATCCGAGCAGAAGGTGCGCGAGCGCCAGGTCGCGTTGTAATCGGCCACGAAATTGCTCATCGCCTGCTGCTGCAGGGTCGGCAGCAACTGCTGCTTGATCTGGTCGCGGACATCGTCGAGCGACTTGGTCTCCTTCGGGGTGATCTTCGACACCCGGAAGACGTAGAACTGCTTGCCCGACTCGATCGGCCCTTCGATCGTGCCGGCCTCGGCCTTCATGATGTCGGCCCCGGCCGGGTCGGGGAAGGCACCCTCGGTGGCGACCGTCTTGCCGCCCTCGGTCTTGCTCGAATGGACCGAGAGCTTCTTCGCGACCTTGGCGAACTCCTCATCGGAAGGATCGTCGCCCAGTTCCTTGATCGCCTTCTCGGCGTCAGCCTTCTTGTCGGTCACGATCAGGCGGATGTCACGGGTCTCCGGGGTGGTGAAGCTCTCCTTCGAGGATTCGTAGTAATCCTCGATCTCCGAGTCCGGGACCGCGGTGATCGACTTCTGGATCTTGTCCTGAATCTTCCGACTCAGCACCTGGAGCTTGACCCGGGCGGTGACTTCGTCCGTGGTGAAGCCGCTGGTCTTGAGGAAGTCCTGGAAGGCCTTCTCGGTCTTGAACTGGTCCTTCTTGATGGTCGCCAGCTCGGCCGCGACTTCACGCTCGGTCGCGGTCACGCCCATTTCGGCCGCCTGGCCGGTCAACCACGCCTGGTCGAGCAGGTCGTTGATCGCGGCCTCCTTGACCTGCTCGTACTGAGCGTCCCCTGCCTTAGGTGCGGTCTTGAGGCCGCCGCCCTTCCAGGTCTGGAGGAAAGCACGCTTGTAATCGGCTTCGGTGATGTTGCCCTTGCCGTCCGGGACGTCATGGACGGTGATGATGTCGCCACTGTCGAGGCCGGGCTTGGAAACGCCCTGTGCAATCGCGATGCCCGCGAACAGAACCACCAGAATGGCCCCGAAAACAATCAAACCGAACTTGCGTGCGCCGCTCATGCAGTGACTCCTCCTCGAAAGGTCTTGTGGCTAGCCCCGAAAATTACGACTGGCGGAGCATACTGACATCGCCGAGCGCGCGGCCCAACTCTGACACCGTTGCGAGTCGTCTGGCGGGATCGTCATCAACCCGCACGGAAAGTTCGTGGGAGCGCCACTCATAGACCGCGCCCGGCACTTCCTCGCGAATCTTCGCAGTCTGCTCCGAATCGAGCTCGATCCCGGTCACAGTCAGCTTGCCACCGCGGAACTGAACCTGCTCGACCCCGGCCGCGCCAAGGTCGATGCGGGCCCGTTGAAGGGCGAGCAGGTTGGCGACCTCTTCCGGCACCGGCCCGAAGCGATCGACCAGCTCATCGGTGATCTGACGGAGCTCACCGGGCCGGCGGGCCGCGGCGATCCGGCGGTGGAGGTCGATCTTGGCCGCCTCGAAGGGCACGTAAGCAGCGGGCAGATAGGCGTCGACCCCGATGTCGAAGCGGACCGGCTCGGCTTCGGCGGCCGATTCGTCGCGGCCGGCCAGGTCAGCGACCGCCTCGTCGATCAGCTGGCAGTAGAGCTCGAAGCCGACCGCGGCGACGTGACCGGACTGTTCGTCACCGAGCAGGTTGCCGGCCCCGCGGATGTCGAGGTCACGCATCGCAATGCGGAAGCCGGATCCGAGCTCCGTGTGATCGGCCAGGGTGGCCAGCCGGGTCGAGGCCTCCTGGGTGAGTGACTCCTCCGAGGGATAGAGCAGGTAGGCGAAGGCTCGCTCGCGAGAGCGTCCGACCCGGCCGCGGATCTGGTACGCCTGGGCCAGCCCGAGGTGATCGGCCCGGTCGACGATCAGCGTGTTTGCGGCCGGAATGTCGATCCCCGACTCGATGATCGTGGTCGCGACCAGCACATCGGCGTCGCCGCGCAAGAAATTCAGCATCGCGGCTTCCAGCTCGGTGTCCTCCATCTGGCCGTGGGCGACCTGGATCCGCACCCCCGGCACCAGCGCCCGCAGGCTCTCGGCGGTTTCGTCGAGTGATTCGACCCGGTTGTGGAGGAAGAAGACCTGGCCCTTTCGGGCGATCTCACGTTTGATCGCCCGTTCGACCAGCTGCTCGTCCCAGGGACCGACATAGGTCCGGACCGGGCGACGCCCCTCCGGCGGGGTCTCGATCACCGAGATGTCGCGCAGCCCGGACATCGACATCTGCAGGGTCCGGGGGATCGGCGTCGCCGACATCGAGAGCACGTCCACCTTCAGCTTCATCTGACGCAGCAGCTCCTTCTGCTTGACCCCGAAGCGCTGCTCCTCATCGACCACGATCAGCCCCAGGTCCTTCGCCCTGACGTCCCGGGACAGCAACCGGTGGGTCCCGATCAGCACGTCGACCTTGCCTTCCCCCCACTCCGCGACCACCTGCTTGACCTCGGCCGGTTTGCGCAGCCGGCTGACCCCGTCGACCCGGAACGGCAGGTCCGCGAGGCGTTCGCGGAACGTGCCGAGATGCTGCTGGGCGAGAATCGTGGTCGGGGCGAGGATCATCACCTGTTTGCCGTCGGATGCCGCTTTGACCGCCGCCCGGATCGCGACCTCGGTCTTGCCGTAGCCGACATCGCCGCAGACCAGGCGGTCCATCGGTTGCTCCGATTCCATGTCCGCCTTCACGGCCTCGATCGCCTCGACCTGGTCGGCCGTTTCCCGCCACGGGAAGTTCGCCTCCAGTTCCATCTGCCATTCCGAATCCGGACCGAAGGCGTGACCCTTGCGCGTCTTGCGCTCGGCGTAGAGGTTGACCAGCTCCCCGGCGATCTCCGAGGCCGCGTCGCGGGCCCGGGCCCGCATGTTGAGCCACTTCTTGCCCCCCAGCGCGGAGAGCGTCGGCGAGCCGGCCCCGCCGGAATAGCGGGAGAGCTTGGCGAACTGGTCGGTCGGAACGTAGACCCGGTCCTCCCCCTTGTACTCGAGGTAGAGGTAGTCGCGGGTGATGCCGCCGACCTCACGGGTCTCGAAACCCGCGAAGCGGGCGACCCCATGGTCCTCGTGGACCACATAGTCACCGACCCGGAGCTCGGAGAAGGTGAGCCGGCCGCGGACCGCTTCCGGGGCCCGCTCGTCGGCCCGGCGACGGCGGTTGAGCAGGCGGCGGAACGGGAGAACCGCGACCTTCGCCCGGGGCGAGACGAAGCCTTCCGACAGTCTTGCCTCGACCAGGCTGACCCCGGGCTCGGCTGAGACCGAGCCCTGGTCGACGATCTTCGTGTCCAGGCGGTCGAAGCCATAACGGGCCCGTTCGGCCTCGCCACGGGAATCGAAGGCGACCACGGTCCGGTAGCCGGCCTCGACCAGCTTGCGGAGTTCGGCCTCCGCCTCCTTCAGACTGCGGGCCGGCGTCTCGGCGCTCATCGCCCGGAGCGCGCCTTCGCCTTCGCCCGGGCGGGAGAGGATCAGGGCCGCCCGGTCGTTCAGGGGACCGGCCACGTCCTCGTAGAGATGGCGGGCGTCATCGGCGTGCATCGCCGTGGTCACGTCTTCCCAATGGTCCTTGAGCGCCGGCTCGATCTCTTCGTCGGCGGTCAGGATCACCGCGGCTTCGGCGGGGACCAGGTCGAGTGGCGCCCGGAAGTGCTCGAGCGGCAGTGCCTCGGTCAGGTCGACGTCGGTCTCATTCTCACGGGCCTCGACGATCGCCAACTCCGCCAACTCACGATGGTCCACGTCCAGCTCCGCCGCCGGCGCCAGCTCGATCGACCGCGCCTCACCCAGCGAACGTTGGGTGAAGGTCGAAAACCAGCGCATCGATTCGATCTCGTCGCCGAAGAAGTCGATCCGGGTGGCCCGGTCCTCGGTTGCCGAGAAGACGTCGAGAATGTCACCCCTGCTGGCGAACTGGCCGCGCTCCTGGACCTGATCGACCCTTTCGTAACCGGCCGCGATGAGGTCGGCTGCGATCTGCGCCGGTTCGCGCTCTTCGCCAACCGTGAGCCGGAAGCCGGCCGGCCTGAGCGAGGCGTCCGGGACCGACTCGGCGAGGGCGATGGCCGAGGCGACCACCACCGGGGGTGTTGCCTCCTCACGGGTGAACGAGTCGAGCGCGTCGATCCGCAGACCGGTCAGGTGGGGCGGCGGCGTGACCTGGGAGGCGTAGCCGGTCCCGCGGGAGGGGTAGGAGCGAACGACCCGGTCGCCGAGATAGGCGGAAAGGGCCGCGGTCATCTCCCTGGCCGAGCGATCGTCCGGGGTGACGATCAGGGCCGGGCGGTCTTCGAGCCCGAGGTCGTCTTCGAGCATCGCCGCGATCAGGGCCGGGCGCAGGTTGGCCGAGACTTCGGCTTGTACCGCCTGGTCCGCGCCGCTCTCCACGGCTTCCCGCACCTCGGCGGAGATGCGGGTGATCTGCTCATCCTCGAGCAGCAGGTCGATTGTCGGGCGCAGAGACACGGCCATCAATCAAACAACAAATCCGGGGGCGATCACCCACCGATTACGTGGGTGATCGCCCCCGGAAGAGTTTGGTGTACGTAACGTACACCGCCGGGTGCTGTGTGCGTGGTTGCTCCGCCGGGCTGCTGTCAGCCAGGGATGGATGCCGCGGCCGGGGCCTCGGCGGTTTCGTCGGCGACGGTGGCGGTGCGGGAAATCGGGTGGGGATGGTCGATCACCCCGTCGGGGTCGATCGCCTCATAGAGGTCGGACAGGCGATCGATCGTCTCCTGCCGGTAGGCGGTCTGGCGACCGGTCCTTCGCGGCATGAAGTTGAAATAGGTCCGGCCCCGTCCGTAGTCGGAAAGGACATCCACGGCGTGGGCCATAGCCGGCGCGGCTTCGATCGAGCCGAGCACGAAGAGCGAGAACTCACCGTCGATCCGGTCCATCGCCCCTCCGAGAGTGGAGGGCCGGCCGAGGGCACCGCCGAGGTGCCGCAGCTCGACCATCATCGCGCCGCAGCCTCCTTCCGGCTGGGCGAACTCGGCGACCAGCTGGCAGGCCTCGGCCGGAAGCTGGTCGAGCAGCACATGCTCATACGCGTGCGGCGGCGCGCCGGGGTCGATCTCCGGATCGCCGTACTCGTTCATGAATGCCTCCGGATCGGTGTCCCGGACCGTGTTCAAGACCGGCTGAAGGTCGGTCAGAGGGGTAAGGACCGTCTTCAGATCGTCTTCCTCACGAGGCGCGGTGACCACGATCACCGTCAAGGCCGGCCCTTCGGGAACCTGGACCAGACGGACCGCGGAGGTCACGTCTTCGGGCAGGTTGGCTGTCCAGGACGACCAGGCCTTGAGTACCCGGTCCGCGTCTTCGACGCCCCAGCCGAGCACGCCGGCGGCCATCCGTGGCATCGGGGTCAGATTGAGCTCGAGGCTGGTGATGACGCCGAAGCCTCCTCCGCCGCCGCGCAGCGCCCAGAAGAGGTCGGGGTCGGAGTGCGCGTCGATCCGCCGAATGTGGCCATCGGGGGTGACGAGCTCCGCGGACCGGATCGTGCTGCATCCGAGCCCGAGGTGGCGCGACATGAAGCCGATGCCGCCTCCCATCATGTAGCCGGTCACGCCAACGGAACTGGCCGACCCGCACGGCGCGGTCAGGCCGTGGAGGTTAGCCGCCGCGAGCAGGTCGCTCCACCTGGCGGCGCCGCCGATTCGCGCGACCCTGGTCGCCGGGTCCACTTCAACGCCATCGAACGCACTCATGTCGAGCAGGATCCGCTCGGAAGTGTCGCCGATCGGCGGGATGCCGTGGCCAGTCGAGAAGACCACGAGCTTGCGGCCGTCGCGGCGGGCCTCGGCCAGAGCCGAAGCGACTTCTTGAGGGGTTTTCGGCGCCAGACGGGCCGCCGCGGGCAGCAGGTTTATGAGCGAAGTCGTTGACATGGCTGGCAGAATCCCCTGCGTACCTTGCTCGCGGATTGCGGTGAAATGACAGGCACCTTGCGATGACCGAAACCGGGGAGACAACCTCGGCTGCCCCGGCTGACCCCAGGATCACACTCTGCGGGCGATTGACCGTGAGCTGGGACGGCATAGAGCTCGGGGAATCCCTGCCCGGACGCCAGGGCCGGCTGCTTTTCGCGTACCTCGCACTGAACCGGGACCGGCCGGTCAGGCGAGACGAACTGGTCGAGGCGCTCTGGGCCGACGAAGGGCTGCCGAGCGGCGGGGAATCGCTGCTCGCGCCTCCGCTTTCCCGGCTCCGCAAGGTCCTGGGCCCGGGACGGCTGGAAGGCCGCTCGGAGCTCGGATTGGCCCTTGGAGACGAAGCCTGGATCGATTGGGAAGCCGCCCAGGAAGGAATCGAGAAGGCCCGGCGAGCCGAGGCGGGGGGCGAGTTCAAGCTCGCGTTCAACGAAGCCGTCGAGGCGGAACGGATCCTTTCCGGCGGCCTCCTCCCCGGGCTCGAATCGGGGTGGATCGACGAGTACCGCAACCAACTCGAGGATCTCCGCCTGCAGGCCCTGGAGGCGATCGCGCGGGCCGGCGGGCGCCTGGGTGAGGGAGAACGGGCCCGCGGCGAGCGTTCGGCTCGCATCGCGATCGAGGCGGCGCCATTCCGTGAGTCCTCCCGCACCGCTCTGATCGAGGTACTGGAAGCCCAGGGCAACATCGCCGAAGCCCTGCGAGCCTATGAGGATTTCCGGGTCCTGCTGCGGGACGAGCTCGGCACCTTCCCGGCCCCGGAGCTGAACCAGATCCACGAGCGGCTGCTGAACGCCCACGAGAACGGCAGCAGCGCGACACGACCCGCTGCGAGTGGCGAAGAAGCCGGAGGGCCGACCGAGGTACCGGTCGAACGCCTCGCCACGCCGGACGAGATCGGCCGCCTGATCGATCCCCGGATCGCTGAGATCGGGCTGGTCGGCCGGGAGGAGATCCTGCGGCAGCTGAACGAGGAGCTCGACCTGGCGGTGGCCGGTGACCTGCGGATCGCCCTGCTGGCCGGCGAGGGCGGGATCGGCAAGACCCGGATCGCCGCTGAGCTGGCCGCCGGGCGGGATGACGTGACGGTGCTGTTCGGCCGCTCCGAGCCGGATGAGATCAACCCCTTCCGAATCTGGTCCGGGCTGCTGCGCTCGGCAATGCGCCAAGCGGGGGATATCCCGCCGGCGGAGATCGTCGGCGGTGACGGCCCGACCCTGGCCCGGATCCTGCCGGAGCTGGTTCGCAGCATGGAACTGCCGCCGCCCGGCCCGGCCGGTGACCTCGAATCCGAACGTCGCGCCCTGTTCGGAGCGGTGATGCGGATGATCGGGCGACTCACCGCCCGCAAGCCGATGCTGATCGTGCTCGACGACCTGCACTGGGCCGACCGTTCCACCCTGATGCTCCTTGCCAGCCTGGCGGGCGACAACCCGCCGGGTGGCGTGCTGGCCCTGGGCATCTACCGCGACACCGAGCTGCCGGAAGACAGTCTGCTGCCGGAGACCCTGATCAACCTCCAGCGGCGACTGCCGACCCTGAAGCTAGAGGTCGAGGCGTTGGAGAAGGACGATGTCGACCAACTGGTCGGTGACCGCCTCGCCTCGACCCTGGCTGCCTCACTCCACGACCAGACCGGCGGCAACCCGTTCCTGATCGAGCAGTTGGTCCGGCACCTGGAGGAAACCGGGATCGATGATCCCGGAGCGATCCCGGCCGAGGTCCGCGAAATCGTCTCCCAACGGGTCAACCACCTGCCGGAGGGCGGGCCGGAGTTGCTGCGCCGGGCCGCCCTGATTGGCCGTGAATTCGACCTCTCGATCCTGATGGCGACGACCAGCTCGGACGAAGACGAGGTGATCGACCTGCTCGACGCTGCGGTCGCGGCCGGGCTGCTCGACGAATCGCCGACCGTCCCGGGCCGGTATTCCTTCGTCCACGCGCTGTTGCGCAGCACCCTCGAGGAGGAGCTGGGGCTGACCCGCCGGGCGATGACTCATCGCGACATCGGCGAGGCGATCGAGCGTCGGACCAGCAGCCGTCCCGAACGACGGGTCGGCGAGAAGGCATGGCATTTCGCCCAGGCCGGCCCGGCCGAAGCCGACCGAGCCATCCATTGGGCCACCCAGGCCGCTGAGCAGGCCGAGGGCCGGCTGGCCTACGACGAGGCGGTCGATTTCTACGAGGGCGCGATCAGCGCCGCCCGTGCCGACGAGCCGGTCGATCTCGGCCTGCTGGCCCGGCTGCTACTCAGCCAGGCCAAGGCGAAGTGGAAGAACGGCGCCCTCCAGGAGGCCGGCGACACTTTCCTCGAGGCAGCCCAGGCAGCCCGCGATTCCGGTTTGCCGGAACTGGCGGCCGAGGCCGCGATCGGCAGCCGCTGGGGTGGTTGGGACGCTTTCGACGCCGACATGACGGAACAGCTGACCCTGATGCGGCAGGCGCTGGACGGACTACCGCCGACCGACAGCCCGCTGCGGGCCGAGCTGATGGCGATGCTGGCTCATGGGCTCTATTACGGGAGCGGGAGGGCGGCGGAAGCCCGCGAGCTGGCCGGCCAGGCGATCGAGATGATCGGGAGGATGGATGCTCCCGAAGCCGAGTTCGCCGTGATCCAGGGGTCGGCCTTTCTGCGCTGGGAACCGCCCAACCGGGACAGCCGGCTGCCCGCCTCGGAGCGGATGTTGGAACTGGCCGAGCAGCTCGACGACCCGGAGCTGATCGGCCAGGCCCTGGTTTCACGATCGCTTTCCCTGATCAACCTCGGCCGGGGGGCTGAAGCGGAAGCCGACCGCGGACGCCACTACGCGATGAGCGAGACGCTGCCCCAGATCCGCATGATCTCGAAGGCGATGCGAGCTTGCTCCTGGTTTCTGACCGGTGACTGGCAAGACGGCGAAGAATTGGTCAAGGAACTAGAGGGGGAGAGCATGCCGCGCGGGGCGGCGCTGCTGCTCGAGGACGCGCTCAGGTTCATGGTCCGAGCGCAGCAGGGCGCCCTGGCCGAGCATCTCGGTCGGCTCGAGCTGTTCGAAGCGGGGGCGAAAGGCTGGGAGATGTGGCCGACCTGGCGGCTCGGGCTGCTGCTGGCCAAGGCTCAGGCCGGCCAGCTCGACGAGGTTCGGGAGAAGGTCGCCGAGATGGGCTATTCCGGGCTCGACGAAACCAAGGACTTCAACGCCACTCTGCTCCCGTTCTGCGCGGTCGGCAACCTGCTGGCGGGCGAGCTCGGTGACACCGAGGGCGCGGCCAAACTGATCGAGTTGCTGGGGCCGTACAACGGTGAGTGGATCATGATCGCCCGGATCGGCTCCACCCTCGGCCCGGTCGACATGCATCTGGGCGAACTCCACCTCTTGACCGGAAACCATCGCGAGGCAGCGACCTCGCTCGAACGGGCCCTGGTCAGCTGCGAGGCGATGGACGCGGTGCCGTATCTGGCTCGGACCCGACTCGCCCTCGCCGCCGCCTTCGAGGCGATGGGCGACCCGGACGGCCAGGAGCGGCGCCTCAGGCTGCGGCATGAGGGTGAAGAGGTCGCGAAGAGACTCGAGATGCAGGCGATCCTCAAGCGGCACCTAGATCCGTTCTTATAGGTTGCCGCGGTGGCAAACCCCGCGATAACGGTCTGTGGCAGGCTCACCGTCGAGTGGGACGGCAAACGATTGGAGGGAGATCTCCCGGGCCGTCAGGGACGCTTGATCTTCGCCTACCTGGTGCTGAATCGATCCCGCCCGGTCCGGCGGGACGAGTTGGTCGAGGCGCTGTGGGCCGACGAGGGCCTGCCCAGCGGCGGTGAGGCGCTGCTCGCCCCGCCCCTCTCCCGCCTGCGCAAGGCGCTGGGAAAGGGCCGGCTCGAAGGCCGTACCGAACTGTCACTGGAACTGGGCGAGGACGCTTGGATCGACTACGAAGTGGCGCAGCAGAAACTCGGCGCCGCCCAGGACCTGGCCGGTGACCAGCAAGCCACCCCCGAGCGACTGACCGCCGGCTGGGACGACGCCCAGGAGGCCGCCCAGATCTTCGAAGGTGGCCTGCTGCCGGGCTTGGAAGCCCGCTGGATCGACGAGCACCGGTTCTATTTCGAGGAGCTCAGGCTCCGGTCGTTGGAGACGCTCGCCCGAGTCGGGGCCAGGCTCGGCCCAGCCGAGCAGGCGAGGGCCGAGCGAGCTGCCCGCAACGCGGTCGAGGCATCTCCTTTCCGCGAGTCGGCCCGGGCCGCCCTGATCGAGCTGCTCGAAGCACAGGGCAACGTCGCCGAGGCGCTACGGGCCTACGAGGAGCTGCGGGTGCTGCTTCGCGACGAACTCGGCACCTTCCCCGCCCCGGAATTGACCGCGATCTACGAACGGCTGCTGAACGCCCACGAGAAGTCCGACCCCGGCGAGAAACCGGCCGATCCCCCGCCCTCCGCGGGCAGCCGCCGAGCGGTCGCCACCCCGAAGAAGATCGGTTTGGAGATCGACCCCCGGATCGAGGCCGGCGGCCTGGTCGGACGCGACAAGATTCTCGACCAGCTCAAAGCCGAACTGGACCTCGCCGCGGCCGGCGAGCTGCGGATCGCCCTTCTGGCCGGCGAAGGCGGGGTCGGTAAGACCCGACTCGCGGCCGAGCTGGCGGCCAGCCGGGATGACATCACGGTCCTCTACGGCCGTTCCGACCCCGACGAGGTCCGGCCCTTCCGGATCTGGGGAGGCCTGCTGCAGTCGGCGGTGCGCCAACTCGGTGACATCGACCCGGCCGAGATCGTCGGCGGTGACGGTCCGACCCTCTCCCGCCTCCTGCCGGACCTCGCCCGCCGCATGGACCTGCCGCCCCCCGGTCCGACCTCCGATCTCGAGTCGGAACGGAGGGCGCTGTTCGGCGCGGTGATGCGGATGATCGGCCGCTTCTCGGCGAGAAGGCCGATGCTGATCATCCTCGATGACCTGCACTGGGCGGACCGCTCGACACTCCGCCTCCTCGCTTCGATGGCCGGTGACAACCCCCTGCGCAGCATCCTCGCGGTCGGGATCTACCGTGACACCGAGCTGCCCGCGAAGAGCCAACTGCCGGAAACGCTAAGCCAGCTGCAGCGCCGTCTGCCGACCACCCGGGTCCAGATCGAAGCGCTCGACACGGACGAGGTGCGGAACTTGATCGCCGGCCGTCTCGACGAAAACCTGGCCCCGGTGATCCGCGACCAGACCGGAGGCAACCCGTTCTTCATCGAGCAACTGGTCCGCAACCTGCAAGAGTCGGGAGAGGAGCACCTCTCCGCCGTCCCGCCCGAGATCAGGGAGATCATTTCGCAGCGAGTCGCGCGCCTGCCCGAGGGCGGATCCGAGCTGCTCGGCCGGGCAGCGCTGATCGGTCGTGACTTCGAACTGGGCATCCTCGCGCGCACCACGAACGAAGGCGAGGACCGAATCATCGAGCTGCTCGACACCGCGGTCAAAGCGGGGCTGCTCGACGAGTCGGCCTCGATCCCCGGCCGATACTCGTTCGTCCACGCCCTGGTCCGCGGGGCCCTGGGTGACAGCTTCAGCCTGACCCGCCGGGCGGCGATCCACCGCCGGATCGGCGAGGCGATCGAACATCGCAACCAGAACCGTCACGGCCGCCAGCAAACCGACGACCTGCCGGCGCTCGCCTGGCATTTCACCCAGGCCGGACCGGCCGAGGCGGACCGCGCGATCAACTATGCGACGCTGGCCGCCCGCCAGGCCGAGGACCGTCTCGCCTACGACGAAGCGGTCCAGTTCTATGACGGTGCGATCACCGCCTGCCGGGCCGACGAGCCGGTCGACCAGGGTCTGCTGGCCGAGCTGCTCATCTACCGGGCCGAAGCGGAGTGGCGCATGGGCCTGTTGCCGCAGTCGGTCGCCTCCTTCGTCCAGGCAACCGAAGCGGCGCGTGAATCCGGCTTGCCGGAACTTTTCGCGCGGGCCGCGAACGGGGTCAGCTGGGGCAGCTGGGAAGCCTTCGACAACGTTCGCGACACCCCGATCTCGCTGCTCAGCGAAGCGCTGGAAATGCTGTCAGATGAGGACAGCCCGCTGCTGGCGGAGACGATGGCCAACCTCAGCCACCTCAAGTTCTTCAGCGGGGATCCGGACGACGACGCGACCGAGATGAGCGCCAAAGCGATCGCGATGGCCGAACGGCTCGATGACGAGACTTTCTTCAAGGTGGCGGTGTCGCTCCATTACTACCTGCTGCAGAGCACCACCGCGGAGTACCGGATCGGGGCGGCGAACCGGGTGGTCCGGATCGCCGAGGAATCCGAGGACCGTGAGGACCTGGCCGAGGCCCTAGCGCTGCGAGCGGTGATGCTGACCAAGAACGGCCGGGGCCCTGACTCGGCCGCTGATATCGCCCGGCACGAAGCCCTGGCCGAGACCCTGCCCCAGGTCCGGAACACGAACTTCTCCCTGCAGGCGGCCCGCTGCTTCCTCGAAGGCCGCTGGAAGCAGGGTGAGAAGCTGACCGAGAAAGCACTGGCCGGGGAGCACATGCCTCACTCGGCCCGGATCGCGATGATCGACGCGCTCCACTACATGAACTACGCCCAGCGAGGCAGGCTCGGCGAGGTGATACCGATCCTCGAACTCGAAGCCGAGGTCTCGGCCAGTTGGAACACCTGGCCGGCCTGGGAGGTCGGCCTCGCACTCGGCTACTGGCAGGCCGGCGACCAGGATCGCGCGCTCGAACAGTTGGAGACGGTCGATTTCGGGGCTCTCAGGACGATCGACCGGATGCCGCTGATCAAACCGGTCTTCTGCGGTGTCTCAGTGATGTTCCTCGCCGAGTACCCCGACCCGGAGCGGGCACGGGTACTGACCGACCTGATGGAAGACCTGGAGGACCGCTGGACGATCTTCGGCCCCGGGGCACCGACGTTCGGCCCCTACAGTCTGCTCTTCGGCGAGATGCACCTGCTCCAAGAACGTGACCGTGAAGCCGCGACCGCCCTCGAGAACGCGGTGATCGAATGCGAGGCGATGAACGCCCAACCCTTCCTGGCCCGAGCCCGGCTGGCGTTGGCCGAAGCCCTTGACCGTCTCGGCAACCCGGAGCCGGAAAGAGAAGAAGAGCTCAGGAGGTCAGGGATCCAGATCGCCGAGGAGCTCGAAATGAAACCCCTCCTCGAGCGGGTCAAACGGAGCACCTGAAGCATCCCCAGGCGCTACGCCCGGGTGCCTCAATGAAGTCCTGGCCCGCTTCGCTGCCACTCGACCTGGCCCTTGCCTTCGACTGCCGAACGGCCCTCGATGTCGTCCCATTCGTGGAGCATCCGCTTGAGGCGGGCGACCCCGGCGGGGTCGTGGGCGGCGATGCGGCCGGCCAGTTCCAGAGCGGCGTTCTCGGTCGCGGCGCCCGGTGCGACCTGGTTCACCAGGCCGATCCGCAGCGCCTCGTCGACCTTGACCGTGTTCGAGGAGAGCAGCAGGTACTTGGCGTGGCTGAGACCGCAGAGGGTGACCAGGCGGGCCGGGCCGACCGGCACCCCGAGCGCGGCACCGGGGAAGCGCATCTGCAGGTTCGAGCCGCCGATCCGGATGTCGCAGGCAACCGCGATCTCGGCGCCGCCCCCGACCGTGTAACCGTGGCAGGCGGCGATCGTCGGCTTGGGGAACTGCACCACCGCGTCGTAGAGGTCGGCGAACAACTGCATCTTGTTCACCTTGGCCTCGTCGTCTATGTCCTCTTTGATGTCAGCGCCGGCGGAGAAGGCCATGTAATCGGTCGAGGAGAAAACCAGCACCTTGACGTTCTCGTCGCCCCGGGCGACCGCGACGTGCTCGATCAACTCGACCAGCATCTCGGTGTTGATCGCGTTCAGCGCCTTGGGACGGTCGAGCTGGATCAGGGCGACACCCCGGTCGTCGACTTCATAGGTGCTCAGGCTCATCGTTCTCAACCTTTCAGTTCTCGCCGGTTTCCCCGGCGGCGACTTTCTCGACAAGTCTTTCGGTTTCCCGGGCCGCATCGTCGATCAGTCTCTCGACCTGCTCGCGACTCTCCGAGAACTTCCCCAGCACGTACCCCGCGACCCGGTCGGGATCGGTGCTGTCGGGCCGGTCGACCCCGACCCGGACCCGCCAGAACTCGGCCGAGCCGAAACCCTGCTTGAGGCTCTTGACCCCGTTGTGACCGGCCGCGCCGCCACCGAGGCGTGTGCGGATCTCGCCGAAAGGGAGGTCGATCTCGTCATAGACCGCGATCACCCGGTCCAGCGGGACCTTCTTCGAGCCCCGGGCCGGGCCGGCGGACTTGCCGGATTCGTTCATATAGGTGAGCGGGGTCATCAGCACGACCCTGGGTCCACCGGGTCTGATCCGACCCTCGGTGATCCGCGCGTTGTACTTGTCCTTGGCCCGCGGCAGGTCCCAGCGCTCGGCCAGGAGCGCCGCGACCATGAAACCGACGTTGTGGCGGCTGCGCTCGTACTCGCGGCCGGGGTTGCCCAGCCCGACGATCAGGATCGGGCCATCGGACCCGTCTTCGGGGTCTGACCTGCGCAGGAAGGACAGGGCCTACTCCTCGTCGGAGGAGTCTTCGCCGCCGTCGCCCTCGGCTTCGGCAGCTTCCTCGCCACCCTCTTCGCCTTCGCCGACCACTTCCGGTTCGGCTTCGAGGTCCTCCTCCGGCTCTTCTTCCACGCGCGGCGGTGAGAGCGTGACGATGGTGACCTCGGCCGGATCATCGGCGATCAGCGTGACGTTCTCGGGGGCGGAGAGATCTTCAAGCGTGAGCACGTCGTTGATCTCCATGCCGGAAACGTCAAGGGTGAGCAAGTCGGGGATCTCGGTCGGCAGCGCCTCGACCGTGACTTCGCGGGTCACGTGCTCGAGCACGCCACCCTGCTTGACGCCTGGGCTGACATCATCGCCGGTCAGCTCGACCAGAACCTCGGCCTGAATCGCCTGGTTGAGGTCGACCTGCTGCAGGTCGAGGTGCTGGAGGTCGCCGCGCACCGGATGGTGCTGCTGCTCCTTGATCACGACGGGAACCGCCTCCGAGCCTTCGATCGCCAGATCGAACAGCGCATGCCCTTCACCCAGGATGACCCGGGCGTCGCGGCTTTCGACCTGGAAAGAGGTCGCTTCCTTGCCGTCCGAGTAGACGACCCCGGGAACCTTGCCTTCGCGGCGGAGGCGCTTGGAGGTTCGGGTGCCGAAATCGGTACGGGTCGTGGCGTTAAGAGTTGCGCGTTCTGAAGACATTGGACAGAACAGGATAGGGAAACCCGTACGCTTGAGGCGTGGCGGACGATTCGAAGATTCCCAAAGGACGCCTCCGTCGCTCGGCCAAGCTGGGAACGGCGATCGGCTCGCAGGGCGCCAAGTACGCGGGAACCAAGGCCTCAAGCCTTTTCCGCGGTGGCGACGCGAGCCAGGAAAAGCTCGATGAAAGGCATGCCGAGACCGCCGCGAAGATGGTCGCGACCCTTGGTCAGATGAAGGGGGCGGCGATGAAGATCGGCCAGTTCGCGTCCTTCATCGACATCGACTTTATCCCCGAGGAGTACCGGGAGATCTACCAGGAGCAGCTCGGCAAGCTGCGCTCCGAAGCCCCTTCGATGCCCTGGGACGAGGTGGTCGAGGTGCTGAAAGAGGAGTACGACGGAGAGCCGATCGGGCAGCTTTTCGATTCGATCGAAGAGGAGGCCTTCGCCGCCGCCTCGATCGGGCAGGTCCACCGGGGCCGCCTGATCGACGGGCGTGAGGTCGCGGTCAAGATCCAGTATCCGGGCATCGCCGAGGCGCTGGAGGCCGACCTCAAGAACGCGGGGATGCTGGTCCGGATGGCGCGCGCTCTGGCCCCCGGTCTCGACGCCCGCGAAGTGACGCGCGAGCTCCGCGAACGGGTGCTGGAGGAACTCGATTACGAGTACGAAGCCCAGAACCAGCGTTCCTTCGCGCGGGCCTACCGCGGCCATCCCTTCATCTACGTGCCGGACGTGATCACCCGGCTCTCCCGGCGCCGGGTGCTGGTCACCGAGTTCGTCGAGGGGATCGGCTTCGAGGAGATCCTCGAGCTCGACCAAGAGGAGCGAAGCCGGTTCGGCGAGATCCTCTTCCGCGGCAGCTTCGGCTCGATCTACCACCTGCAGCACTTCAATGCCGACCCCCACCCAGGCAACTACCTGCTGATGAAGGACGGGCGGGTCGCCTTCCTCGACTTCGGCATGACCAAGAAACTCGACAAGGAGCAGATCGAGCTGGAGCAGCTCGCGATCGACGCCGCGGTCCGGAATGATTCCGAGGGGCTGCGCGACGCCCTGCACACGTTGGGTTTCGTCAAGAAGCCCTCGCAACTCGACGCGGAGCACTTGATGAACCACGTCAAGTCGGTCGGCGGCTGGTACATGGAAGACCGCGAGATCGAGATCGACGGGGACCGGGTGATGAAAGTGATCGAGTCGACCCATGACCCTCGCTCCGAGTACTTCGACTTGATGCGCCGCGAATCGATCCCGGCCGACGAGTTGATGGGCCGGCGCATGGAGATCGGCGTGCTCGCCGTGCTCGGCCGGCTGCGGGCCAAACGGAACTGGCACCGGATCATGCGTGAGTGGGTCTACGCCGACCCGCCCGCGACCGAACTCGGGCGGGAAGAGTGGGCTTATTTCGAGGAACGCGGAATCTTCCAAGTCCCGGGGATTAAGCGCTAGATTCATCCCATGAAGCGGATCAAGGCTGGTTGGCAGTTGACCAAGAAGAGCTGGCGGGTCCTTTCCGACTCGCCCGGACTGGTGCGGTTTCCGCTGGTCGGCGGGCTGATCGCGCTCCTGCTCGCGATCGTGCTGATCGGGCCCGGCCTCTACCTCCTCGAAGATGACTTGCCGGTCCTCGGCGCGATCCTGATCGCGGTCGGGACCTACCTTTGCGCGTTCACCACCTATTACTTCGCGGTCGGCCTAGCCCACAACGCCGACCGGCAGATGCACGGCGAGTCTCCCGCCTTCGGTGACGGGATGGCGCTCGCTTCGAGCCGAATGGGAGCGATCGCCGGCTGGGCGTTCGTCGCCACCGTGGTGATGACCATCATCCGGGCGATCCAGGAGCGCTTCGGGATCGCCGGGGCGATCATCGGCGGCCTCGCCGGCGCTGCCTGGGGCATCCTCACCTTCCTCGCCGTGCCCGTGATCGCGCTCGAGGGCACCGGCCCGATCGAGACGATCAAGCGCTGCGCCCATCTGGTCAAGAGCCGGTGGGGAGAACAGATCACCGGCACCATCGCGATCGGGGGCATCGTCTTCCTGCTCGGCTTCCTGCCGGCGATCCTCTTCATCGTCGCCGGGGTGGCGCTGTGGACCACGACCGGTTTCGGCGGCGCGATCCTGATCGCGATCGGCGTGCTGGTCTTGATCGTTGCCGCTCTGATCCAGCAGTCGCTGGCGACCATCTTCGGTGTCGCTCTCTACCGCTACGTGGCCGGGCAGGAAGCGGTCGGCGGCTTCACCGAGCAGGAGCTGCAGAGCGCCGTCCGCCTCAAGCGGGGCGCGACCCCGGCTTCCGGCACGATCTAGACGATGACCCGGATCACGCAGCCGGCCTGATCCGGATCCCGGGGCGTGAACTCGCTCAGTTCCAGTTCCGGGTCGATCGCTTCCAAGAGGCCGGCGGTCATGCCGCGATGCAGGCCGCAGATCGCGGGCTGGTTTTCTCGGACCGCTTCCCGGTAGGGGCAGTTACCGAGTTCGCAGCCGAAGCCGCCTTCGTCGTGATCGGTCAACCGCGGTTGAAATCCGAGTGCGGTGAGTGCGGCCGCGATGGCGTCCGGGGCGTCCCCCCAGCTCTCGCGATCGGTGTTTCGCCCCACCTCGCGGCCCAGCTCCCGGCCCACTGACTCAAGTTCCTGAAGGCTCTCGCCGGCGGTCGGACACGCCCGGGCGAGCCAGCGGGCCAGCTCCTCATAGGCGGTCGGAGGGCGTCCGCCGGGTTCGGCCGACGCCGAAACGACCCACTCGTCTCGCGGACGTCCCCGGCCCCGACTGCTGCGACGGCGTTCGACCAGGCCGGCCTCCTGCATCACTTCGAGATGGTTACGCACCCCGTTCGGATGCATCCCCAGTTTCTCGGCCAGCTCGACCGTGGCGGCTGGATGGCCGAGCTCCTCGAGCAGCTCGAACAGTCGGGCCCGGGTCGGCTGGCCGAGCACTCCGTGGGAGGTGAGGGGCAGATCAACCAAGGCGTCCTCCCGCTCCGAGGCGGAAGGCGAGGACCACCGAGCGCAGGGCGGTCGCCGCGAGCGCCAGTGCGGCAAGCAGGAGCAGCGACGTGGCGGGCCATCGCAGAAAGCTGACCGAGGTGACCTGGGCCAGGGCGAGCAGGCTGATCCCGCCGACCGCTACCGCGACCAGAGCGCTGTCCCGAACCGGGTTCGGAGTCGGGACAGGTCGGCTGAAGTCACGTACTCGGACCACGATCGAAACCAGGTGCAGGATCGAGCCGGCCACGGTCAGACCGATCCAGCCGGCGACCACGAGGACCGCGAGCACGGCCCGATCGGCACCGACCATCGGGGTGAGGGGATGGTCGAGCGCCGCGACCAGGGCGAAGGCGATCCCGACCGGCAGGAACGGCTGGGCCCAGGCGACCAATCGCGCCGAAAGCGGCAGGCCGCGCGGCGCACGGGCGGCGGAGGCGACCAGGTTCACCGTGAGGGTGCAAGCGGCGCCCAGCAGCAGTGCCCAACCCGCGACGGCGACGTCTCCTTGACCGAAGCCATATCCGAGGGCGAGGCCAGCCACGCCGAGATTCCAGAGCAGGAAGGTGACCGGCTGCAGGCGGGGGAAGCGAAGCTGGGTGCGGGTCAGAGAAGGGAAGAAGGTGTGAAGGGTGCCGACGATCGCGCCGCCCAGCCAGCCGCCGAGATTGAAAGCGAGATGGGCGCCGAGCAGATATCCGTGGGACCAGGCGACCCCGGTGGCGAGCATGACGCCGGCCACGATCCCGGCGACCAGCCATGCTGTGCATGCCCGGTACCAGCGGCTGGCCCATGGTGCCTTCTGAAGCGAGCCGCGGGCCAGCTTCCGCAGTACGACCAGGTAAAGCGCCAGGGTCGCGAGGAGCACGGCGGCGCCGGCGATCACCAGCGGGTCGGAACCCGCCGCGACGCCCACCGCGACCGCGATCGAGCCGACGCTCCAGCTCGCGATCTCACCGAGAGTGACCCGCCCGGATGGTGGCGAAGTGGCCAGGAAGGCCGTGACGAAGAACTGGCTGACCCCGATCACCAATTGGGAGACGCCGCCGAGCAGAGCGAGGTGAAGGGCCGCCCAGATGGCGCGGTCCCAGCCCGCTGTCTCACCGACGACCAGGGTCCCGGCAGCCGCCACGAGAAAGGCCACGCCGGCCGCGAGGCTGGCCAGCAGAGGGTCGGTCGGACGCTGGGATCCGTTCATGCGACAATTTTACACACTTGATACTGTATAAATCTCTTTCTTCGACTCTGCGAGAAGCTCATGGCGTACGTAATCAACGAACCATGCATCGGTGTCAAGGACAATTCCTGTGTTGAGGTCTGTCCGGTCGACTGCATCCACCCCACACCCGAGGAGCAGGAATACGAGTCGGTGGACCAGCTCTTCATCGACCCCGATGAATGCATCGACTGCGACGCATGCGTCGAGGCCTGCCCGGTTGACGCGATCACCCCGGAGGACATGGTCCCGCCGGAGTGGCAGCGGTTCATCGAGTTGAACGCGAACTACTTCAAGCGGTAGGCAGCCGGGCGGGGCGGGTCATTCCAGCCTGCCCCTGAGGATTTTCGAGTCTTTCCGGGGCTTGCCGGATTCATCGGTCGGCACGACGCTCGCGGTGAGCTTCCGGCTCGTGCTTCGTCCGGCGCCGCTCGCGCTCGCCTGCCAGGTCAATGTGAACGGCTCGGCGGAGGTCAGGGTCGCCGTTGGCACCGGGGTGGTTATGAGCTTGACGTCGCCGCTCCAATAGGAGTCATTGAACCAGCCGGCGCAGCCGCTGAGGAGATCTGGCGCCGGCGCGACGATTTGGGTATCCAGGCTTTCGGCGTCATCCTCCCCGATCGCCGTGGCGATCGGGCCGCCCGGCTCACTGATGTCGAAATGGCAGCTCGGCGGCGTCGGGCAGCCGACGCCCGATCCCGAGTAATCCAGGCTGCCCGACCACAGCACCGGCAGGTTCAAGACGAAACTGCCGGATTCGTAGCTGCCGTCGGTCGCGTCGAGGTGCCCGTTCGGATCGATCGACGCCGTCTTGCGCTCCGATCCGCTGACCGTGCAAGACACCGGGTTCCCGGTCGTGTAGTTCGCCGTGTAATCGAGATTGCCACTCATTGCCGTGACCTTGAAGAAGTTCGCGCAGGAATCCCTCAAGTCCATCATCAGGGTGGTCTCGTAAGTCTCCGGTGGCCCGCTCGATTTCGGGATCAGGCCCCACGGGGTCTTCGTCGAGGAGTCATCGATCGAGTGGTCACCGATCGCGAGCACGATCCGGTCGATGCCCTGGTCGGCCAGGCAATAGGTCGTATCCGGCTTGTCACTCAGGTCCTTGGTCTGCCACTTGCCGCTCTTCATGTGGATGAAGGCCTGCAGGTCCGATCGTTGGTCACCGACCGTGTGATTGAGGATCCGGATCTGTTTCACCTCCGGTTTGAAGGTCAGGTCGTCGTAGAGAGTGGTCAGTGATTTTGAACGTGAGAGGTCCCAGGCGATGCGGTGTGCGTGCTCGCCCTTCGCGAGGCCAAGCCGCTGCTTTTCCCCGCCCGAGCAGGCCGCGCTATTGGGCGGCAGCGGACGGCTGTTCATTCCGTACCACCGGTGAAGCATCC
>Ga0182738_1002113_pt1 | contig 23942 bp, 37 predicted proteins | sample eDN5th30CBELigMG_FD_128876 | JGI IMG/M metagenome (GOLD analysis project Ga0182738, IMG submission 128876) | Enriched Miracle-Growth compost microbial communities from Emeryville, California, USA - eDNA 5th pass 30_C BE-Lig MG (version 2)... ...
GACAACGTGACGATGACCGTCAAGCTGCTGGCCCCGATCGCCATGGAAGAAGGCCTGCGTTTCGCCATCCGTGAAGGCGGTCGCACCGTCGGCGCCGGCGTCGTCGCCAAGATCCTGAAGTAATCGGGATCAGTTAAGCAGCACCCAACCAGCGGGGGCGCGATGCCGCCCTCGTCTTTCGTTCTTTAGGAAACGCCATGAAAAACCAAAAGATCCGTATCCGCTTGAAAGCCTTCGATTACAAGCTGATCGATCAATCGGCCGCTGAAATCGTCGATACCGCCAAGCGTACCGGCGCCGTTGTCCGTGGCCCGGTGCCGCTGCCCACGCGTATCCGCCGCTACGACGTTCTGCGTTCGCCGCACGTGAACAAGACGTCGCGCGACCAGTTCGAGATCCGTACCCATCAGCGTCTGATGGACATCGTGGATCCCACCGACAAGACCGTTGACGCCCTGATGCGTCTGGACCTGCCGGCCGGCGTCGACGTCGAAATCGCGCTGCAGTAAAGCACATCGAGCCTGCTACCTTCGCCGGTAGGCTCGTAAGAATGGCCGCATTCCTCCGGGAGTGCGGCCATTTTGTTTTCCGGGGCGAAGCATCTCGGGAAGGCGCGAGCGCGAGAGAGTAGATGTCAGCGTGTGCTCACTGCCGCGGACTTCTGCCGCGCCTGGACGCGGGACGGCAAGGGGACGGATCGAATTCGGTCCGAGATGCGCGATAGCGTCGAGCGTGGCGCTGGCGCGACGGCCAAAGTGGGCTAAGTGCTTGTGCAGACTGAAAAAAACGTGCTAATATGCCAAGCTTGCCATTTTGTGGCAAGAGCAGCTATGGGGAAAAGAAAGGCCAGCCCTCCTGGGGGTGGGCCCGGATTTGAACCAGGTTGAACATAGTCGTAGGGCAAAGGCCGTTACCTTTTGCCTGATTAGCCCCGACCAATCGCAGTCGGGAATGGAGAAAACGATGTCGAATTCGACACCCACGCCCGCCGCTCACCGGCTGGGGCTGGTGGGTCGCAAGGTCGGCATGACCCGCATTTTTACCGAGGAAGGTGAATCCATCCCGGTGACCGTGCTGGACGTGTCGAACAACCGCGTGACCCAAGTTAAGTCGCTGGAAACCGACGGCTACGCCGCGATCCAAGTGGCTTATGGCACTCGTCGTGCCTCGCGCGTGGCTCAGCCGCAAACGGGCCACTACGCCAAAGCCGGCGCTGAAGCCGGTAGCATCCTCAAAGAATTCCGCCTGGATCCCGCTCGCGCCGCTGAATTTGCGGCTGGTGCCGTGATCGCCGTGGAATCGGTGTTCGAAGCCGGCCAGCAGGTCGACGTCACGGGCACCAGCATTGGTAAAGGCTTTGCCGGTACCATCAAGCGCCACAATTTCGGTTCGCAACGCGCGTCGCACGGTAACTCCCGTTCGCACCGCGTCCCGGGCTCGATTGGTCAAGCTCAAGATCCGGGCCGTATCTTCCCGGGTAAGCGCATGGCCGGTCACCTGGGTGATGTCACCCGCACCGTTCAAAACCTCGACGTCGTTCGCGTTGACGCTGAGCGCGGCCTGCTGCTGGTCAAGGGCGCAGTCCCCGGCCACGCTGGCGCCGACATCGTCGTGCGTCCGGCCATCAAGGCCCCGGCCAAGAAGGGAGCGTAAGTAAATGGATCTCAAGCTCCTGAATGACCAAGGTCAGGCTGCCGCTACGTTCAGCGCGCCCGACACGATCTTCGGCCGCGACTTCAACGAAGCGCTGATTCATCAGATCGTGGTGGCTTTCCAAGCCAACGCCCGTTCCGGCAACCGCGCTCAGAAGGATCGTGCCGAAGTCAAGCACACGACCAAGAAGCCCTGGCGCCAGAAGGGTACCGGCCGCGCTCGCGCCGGTATGACTTCGTCGCCGCTGTGGCGTGGCGGTGGTCGGATTTTCCCGAACTCGCCCGAAGAGAACTTCAGCCAGAAGGTCAACAAGAAGATGTACCGTGCCGGGATCCGCTCGATCCTGTCGCAACTGGCTCGTGAAGACCGCATCGCCGTCGTCGAATCGTTCGATCTGGAATCGCCCAAGACCAAGGCCGCCGCTGCAAAGCTGAAGAGCCTGGGCCTGGACTCGGTCCTGATCATCACCGACAGCGTTGATGAAAATGTTTACCTCGCCACCCGCAACCTGCCGCACGTTGCTGTTGTCGAGCCCCGTTATGCCGATCCGTTGTCGCTGGTCCACTACAAGAAAGTGCTGATCACCAAGCCGGCCATCGCTCAACTCGAGGAGATGCTGGGATGAACGCTGAACGCTTGATGCAAGTCATTCTGGCTCCGATCGTGACCGAAAAGGCCACCTTCGTTGCCGAGAAGAATCAGCAAGTCGCTTTCCGTGTCGTGGCTGACGCTACCAAGCCGGAAATCAAGGCTGCCGTCGAACTGCTCTTCAAGGTGCAGGTCGAGTCCGTGCAGGTCCTCAACCGTAAGGGCAAAGTCAAGCGCTTTGGCCGTTTCGTTGGCCGTCGTCGCAATGAGCGCAAGGCTTACGTCTCGCTCAAGGACGGCCAGGAAATCGACTTTGCGGAGGTGAAGTAAATGGCCCTCGTAAAAGTTAAGCCGACTTCGGCTGGCCGCCGTGGCATGGTGAAGGTTGTCAGCCCGAACCTGCACAAGGGTGAGCCCTACGCGCCGCTGCTGGAAAAGAAGACCCGTGGTTCGGGCCGTAACAACAACGGCCACATCACGATCCGCCATCGTGGCGGCGGTCACAAGCAACACTACCGTGTCGTCGACTTCCGTCGCGACAAGGACGGTATCCCGGCGAAGGTCGAGCGTCTGGAATATGACCCCAACCGTACGGCGCACATCGCTCTGCTGTGCTACGCCGACGGCGAGCGTCGTTACATCATCGCTCCGCGCGGTCTGGAAGTGGGCGCCACGCTGGTGTCGGGCATCGAAGCCCCGATCCGCGCCGGCAACACGCTGCCGATCCGCAACATCCCGGTGGGTACGACGATTCACTGCGTCGAAATGATCCCTGGCAAGGGTGCCCAGATGGTCCGCTCGGCCGGCGCTTCCGCCGTCCTGCTGGCTCGCGAAGGCCTCTACGCTCAGGTGCGTCTGCGCTCGGGTGAAGTTCGCCGTGTGCACATCGAATGCCGCGCCACCATCGGTGAAGTCGGTAACGAAGAACACAGCCTGCGCCAAATCGGCAAGGCCGGTGCAATGCGTTGGCGCGGTGTCCGCCCGACGGTCCGTGGCGTTGCCATGAACCCGGTGGATCACCCGCACGGTGGCGGTGAAGGCCGCACCGGTGAAGCACGCGAACCGGTCAGCCCGTGGGGCACTCCGGCGAAGGGTTACAAGACCCGTCGCAACAAGCGGACGAACAATATGATCGTCCAACGGCGCAAGCGCAAGTAAGAGGCGAACACTATGTCACGTTCGATCAAGAAAGGCCCGTTTGTCGATGCTCACCTGATCAAAAAGGTGGACACGGCCGTCGCGGGCAAAGACAAGAAGCCGATCAAGACCTGGTCGCGTCGCTCGACGATCCTGCCCGAGTTCATCGGTCTGACGATCGCTGTGCACAACGGCAAGCAACATGTTCCCGTGTACATCAACGAGAACATGGTCGGTCACAAGCTGGGCGAGTTCGCGCTGACCCGTACGTTCAAGGGTCACGCCGCGGACAAGAAGGCGAAGAGGTAAGCGATGGAAACTACTGCCATTATCCGTGGGGTTCACATCTCCGCTCAAAAGACGCGTCTGGTTGCGGATCTGATCCGCGGCAAGTCGGTCTCGCAAGCGCTGAACATCCTCACCTTCTCGCCGAAGAAGGCCGCCGCCATCCTGAAGAAGGCTGTCGAGTCCGCCATCGCCAACGCCGAGCACAACGACGGCGCCGATATCGACGAACTGAAGGTCACCACGATTTTCGTGGACAAGGCTCAGTCGATGAAGCGCTTCTCCGCTCGCGCCAAGGGCCGCGGCAACCGTATCGAGAAGCAGACCTGCCACATCACGGTCAAGGTCGGAGCTTAAGGAGTCACGATGGGTCAGAAAATTCACCCCACTGGGTTCCGTCTCGCGGTCACCCGTAATTGGTCCTCGCGTTGGTTCGCCGACGACAAGGCCTTCGGCAGCATGCTGGCCGAAGACATCCGCGTCCGCGAGTACCTGAAGAAGAAGCTCAAGAGCGCCTCCGTCGGTCGCGTGATCATCGAGCGTCCCGCCAAGAATGCCCGCATCACCGTCTACTCGGCTCGTCCGGGCGTGGTGATCGGCAAGCGCGGCGAAGACATCGAAAGCCTGAAGGCTGATCTGCAGCGCCTGATGGGCGTGCCCGTGCACGTCAACATCGAAGAAATCCGCAAGCCGGAAACCGATGCTCAACTGATCGCCGACTCGATCTCGCAACAGCTCGAGAAGCGCATCATGTTCCGCCGCGCCATGAAGCGCGCGATGCAGAACGCCATGCGTCTGGGTGCCCAAGGCATCAAGATCATGAGCTCGGGCCGTCTGAACGGTATCGAAATTGCTCGCACCGAGTGGTATCGCGAAGGCCGTGTGCCGCTGCACACCCTCAAGGCCAACATCGACTACGGCACCTCGGAAGCCCACACCACGTACGGTGTGATCGGCATCAAGGTCTGGGTCTACAAGGGCGACATGCTGGCCAACGGCGAATTGCCGCCGGAAACCGCCGCCCCGCGTGAAGAAGAACGTCGTCCGCGCCGCGCTCCGCGTGGTGATCGTCCGGACGGTGCTCGCACCGGTCGTCCGGGTGGTCGTGGCCGTGGTCCCCGCAAGGCGGACGCTGCTCCGGCGCCTGAAGGAGAATAACCATGCTGCAACCCTCTCGCAGAAAGTATCGCAAAGAGCAGAAGGGCCGCAACACCGGTCTGGCGACCCGTGGTACCAACGTGTCGTTCGGTGAGTTCGGTCTGAAGGCCACCGGCCGTGGCCGTCTGACCGCTCGTCAGATCGAAGCCGCTCGTCGTGCCATCAACCGTCACATCAAGCGTGGCGGCCGTATCTGGATTCGCATTTTCCCGGATAAGCCCATCTCGCAGAAGCCTGCCGAAGTCCGTATGGGTAACGGTAAGGGCAACCCGGAGTACTGGGTCGCCGAAATCCAGCCCGGCAAGGTGCTCTACGAAATGGAAGGGGTTAGCGAAGAGCTCGCGCGTGAAGCTTTCCGCCTGGCCGCTGCCAAGCTGCCGATTTCGACCACGTTCGTCGCGCGTCATATCGGTGCTTAAGGAGTACTAAGATGAAAGCCAGCGAACTCCGTTCGAAAGACGCCGCCGAGCTCGGCAAAGAGCTCGAAAGCCTGCTGAAGGCACAATTCGGTCTGCGTATGCAGAAGGCCACGCAGCAGCTTGCCAATACCAGCCAGCTGCGCAACGTGCGTCGCGACATCGCGCGCGTGCGTACCTTGCTGACCGAGAAGGCAGGGAAATAAAGATGAGCGAAACTCAAAACACCCAAGTGGCCAAGCGCCAGCGCACGCTGGTTGGCAAGGTCGTCAGCAACAAGATGGACAAGACTGTCGTCGTGCTCGTCGAGCGCCGCGTCAAGCACCCCATCTTCGGCAAGATCATCATGCGTTCCGCGAAGTACAAGGCGCACGATGAATCGAACCAGTACAACGAAGGCGATACGGTCGAAATCGCTGAAGGCCGTCCCATCTCGCGCTCGAAGTCGTGGCGCGTGGTGCGTCTGGTCGAAGCCGCACGTATCATCTAAGTGCAGGTTTCGGAACGGTTCGCCGTTCTGATGTAAAACGGCAAGGGTTCAGGCCCTTGCCGTTTTTTTTGTCTTGCGGCTTCGTTTCGGGTTGGGAACCCAAGGACATCATGCGCGGTTTCAGGGAAGCGTTCTTGCTCGGATGGTTGATCGCTGCCGGGGTGTCGGCAGCCGGCGCGAGCGCGCAATCGGCGGATCCGGCGCAAGGCGGACCGGCAGTGCCGGCGGCCGTGACCACCCCGGGTGGGCAAGCCCGCCCGCCGGGCGCGGTGGCGCCCGGCAACGATCCTGCCGCCATCGGCCGCAACGTATTGAATGCGGGGCCGGAGCCGCGCGTGCGCCTGGACGGCCTGTCGCGTGATCATGCCGCCATCTTCGGCACGCAGGACGAAAACGAGCAGGCCGTGCTGGATAACGAGCGCGCGCTGCAGGCGCAGCAGGAGCAATTGCACGTCCTGGAGCGCCTGTTGACGCAGAAACCGGCGGCCGCGGACCCATATCCACCGGCAATGATTCCGTTGAATGCCGGCAGGCCGATGAACATGGCGCCCCTCGCTCCCACGCCTTCCGGCTCACAGTTGGATGGCGGCGAGGCGCAACGCGGCGTGGACCAGATGCAAAGACGGGTCAACGCGTTGCGGCGCGGCGGGGAAGCGTTGAGGCAGGGGCCGCGCTGAGCAAGGCGCTACCTCATTTCGGTCGCGCTGCAAGTTCCCGCAACCGCCCGGCCACGCCGGTGGGAAAGTAATACACCGACAACACGAACAGGATGCCCAGCCAGAGCAGCCAGCGGTCCGGTTCGAACAGCAGCGCCAGCGGCGCCACGTTTCCGACGGCGCCGTGGAGCACGTGCAGGCCATCCTGCAGGTAGCTCTGCGCGAACACGAACAGGCTGGCGCCGATCGCAGCGCCGTACATGGTGCCCATGCCGCCGATCACCACCATCAGCAGGATGTTGAGCATGATCTCGAACGACAGCGACGTGTCCGGGCCGTTGTAGCGCAGCCAGAGCGCGTACAACGCGCCCGCCAGCGTGGCGAAGGCCGCCGCCAGCAGGTTAGACAGGCTGCGGTACAGAACCGTGCGGTAGCCGATGGCCTCGGCGCGGAACGGGTTCTCGCGGATCGCCTGCAGCACGCGGCCGAAGGGCGAATTGACGATGCGAAGCAACATCAGGAACAACGCCACGCAGACCGCGGCAATCAGGTAGTAGGTAATGATGCGGCCATCGATCGTCACGCCGAACAGCGGTTCGGACAGGGGCCGGAAGGCGGGGCGCAGCGCCTGCGGTACCTTGAAGTTCAGTCCGTCCTCGCCGCCCGTCAGCTCGGACAGCTGGGAGACCAGCGTCTGGAACGCCGCGGCGACGGCTAGCGTGATCATGGCGAAAAAAATGGCGCGCACGCGCAGGCTGGCCAGGCCGATGACGAGCGCGAACACCAGCGACACCGCCAGGCCCGCGGCCGTGCCCGTCAGCACCGCCAGCCAACCGGCCTCCATGCGCACGCTGGCGATCGCCACGCCATAGGCGCCGATGCCGAAGAACATCGTGTGCGCGAAACTCACGATGCCGGTATAGCCCAGCAACAGGTCATAGCTGGCCACGAGAATGACGAAGACGAGGACCTTCGCCGCCACGGCCAGCGACTTCGGACCGGGAAAGAGGAAGGGCGCGGCGGCCAGCGCGGCCAGGATCGCGATCAGCAGAATCGCCAGCACGGCGCTGCGGGGGGGATCGCCGGAAAGCAGGCGTACGGACATGTCGGCGGGTCCTAGCGGTTCGTGACCGGATACACGCCCTGCGGACGCCACAGCAGGATGGCGACCATCAGCGCGATGTTCGAGAATAGGGCTGCCTTGGGCAGCAGGAAGCCGGTGTAATTGGCCATCAGTCCGACGAGCAGCGCGCCGATCAGGCAGCCCACGGTCGAACCCAGGCCGCCGATCATGATGACGATGAAGATCAGCACGTTCACCTGCGCGCCCAGCTGAGGGACGACCGATTGCTGGTACATGCCCCAGAGCACGCCGCCGAGCCCCGCCAGCATCGAGCCAGCGACGAAGACGCCCACGAAGAGGTGCCGGATGCGGTAGCCCAGGCTTTCCACCATTTCCCGGTCTTCCACCCCCGCCCGTATGAGCAGGCCCAGCTTGGTGCGGTTGAGCAGCCACAGCATGCCTCCCAGCACGAGCAACCCCGCCACCAGCGCGATGATCCGGAACTTTTCGATCGCGGCGTCGCCCAGGAGGATTGCGCCCCGCATCGCCTCCGGCAGCGGCAGCGAGATCGTCTGGGGCCCCCACAGCATCTTGATGATCTCCTCCCCGATGATCATGCCGCCCATGGTGATGAGGATCTGCTTGAGATGCTGCCCGTAGACCGGCCGCACGATGACGCGCTCGAACGCCAGGCCCACGGCGCCCGCCACCAGCATGCCGACGATCATGGCCGGCAGCACGGCGGCCAGGTTCACCCACAGGCTGCCGGACTGCGTCCAGTCGGCCATGGAGCCCAGCACCGTGGCGGCCATGTAGGCGCCGATGGCGATGAACAGCCCGTGCCCGAAGTTCAACACGTCCATCAGCCCGAAAACCAGCGTCATGCCCGAAGCCACGATGAAGATGATCATGCCCATGGCCAGGCCGGCCAGCGTCAGGGTAAGCCAGGTGGACGGGGACCCCACCAGCGGCAGCGCGATCGCGGCCAGGGCCAGCACCAGCAGGGCGGGGCGCAGGTCCGCGCGCACGCGCGGCAGCGGGGTATCGAGTTCTAGCGTGCTCATTGGTGGCTTCCCAGCGACAGGCCCAGCAGGCGTGTCTGCAGTTCGTCGTCCGCGGCCAGCTGCGCCATGCTGCCGGCATGCACGACGCGGCCGTTGTCCATTACGGCGACGTGGTCGCCCACGAGGCGGGCGAAATTGAAGTTCTGTTCGACCAGCAGGATGGTGGTGGAGGCCTGCTTCAGTTCGATGAAGGCGTCGATCATGTTCTGCACGATGGCGGGCGCGAGGCCCTTGCTGGGTTCGTCCACCAGCAGCAGGCGGCGCGGCTCGATGATGGCGCGGGCCACCGCCAGCATCTGCTTCTGCCCGCCAGACAGCTTGCCGGCGGGATGCAGCCAGAATTTATTCAGCGCGGGGAAGAAGCCGAAGATCCATTCCAGGCGGGCGGTGTCCAGCTGCGCGGCGTTGCGGGCCTGGCGCGCCGCGAGCAGGATGTTTTCCTTGACGGAGAGGTCGGCGAAGATGCCCATGTTCTCGGGCACGTAGGCCATGCCCATGCGCGCCATATCCGGCGGTGACGCGCGCGTGCCGGGGCCGCCCACGGGCGTGCCGTCGAAGCTCACCTGGCCCTGCGAGGCGCGCCACAGCCCCATGATCGTGCGCAGCGTGGTGGTCTTGCCCGCGCCGTTGCGGCCCAGCAGCATGGTCACGGCAGCGGTCGGCACGCCGAGGTCCACGCCATGCAGGATGTGATACGCGCCGATGTGCGTATGCACGTTCTTCAGTTCCAGCAAGGGGCGCGTCATGCCGGTTTCTCCGCCGGGCTGATGCCCAGGTAGGCCTGCTGCACGATGGGCGAGGCGATGACCGCGGCGGGTTCGCCGTCGGCCATCAGCTGGCCGTTGTGCAGCACCACGATGCGGTCGGCCAGTTCGCGCACCACGTCCATCTTGTGTTCCACGAGCAGGATCGTTTTCGAGGGATCGTTCTTGATCTCCCGGATCAGCTCCAGCACCACGGGCACATCGTCCACGCTCATGCCGGCCGTGGGTTCGTCGAACATGAACACCTGCGGATCCAGCGCGACCAGCATGGCGATTTCCAGCTTGCGCTGGTCGCCATGGGGCAGGTCGGCGGCGGACTGGTCGCGCCGCGGGGCCAGGCGGGCGCGTTCGAGCAGCATGTCGGCGCGCTCGATCAGGCTTCGGTCGTCATCCCAGGTGCGCCAGAACCGGATCTGGCGCCAGCCCATGCCTTGCTGGCGGGACTGCAGGGCCAGCCGCACGTTCTCGTGCACGCTCAGGCGCGGGAACAGCTGCGTCAACTGGAACGCGCGGCCCAGGCCGGCGTGCATCCGGGCCGCGGCGCCCAGCGCGGTGAGGTCGCGACCGTTCAGGCGCACTGTTCCCGAACTGGCGCGCAGCTGGCCCGAGATGAGATTGAAGTAGGTGGTCTTGCCCGCGCCGTTCGGGCCGACGATGGCCGTCAGCGTGCCAGGCGCATAGGTGCAGCTGACGTCGTTGACGGCCACGTGCCCGCCGAAACGGATGGTGAGCGATTGGGTCTCCAGCATGGACGGCCGCGGTCTCAGCGTTTGTTCTGGATCGGCACCGACATCTGGTCCGGCGTGATTTCTTTGACCAGGTCCTGCACGGCCCACGGCACCGAGGGATCGTTCTTGATGCGGAAGTGGTACATGGACTGCATGGCCTGGTGATCCTCGGGCCGGAACGTCATCTTGCCCTTGGGCGTTTCGAAGCTCATCCCTTCCATGGCTTTGATCAGCGTGTCGGTATCGGCGTTGCCCGCGGTCTTTGCAAGCGCGGCCGCGATCGCGATGCCGGCGGACATGCCGCCCGCGGTGAAAAAGTCCGGCGGCTGTCCGTAGCGCTTCTGGTGTTCCGCTACCAGCCAGTCGTTCACCGGGTTCTTGGGAATGCCGTAGTAGTAATAGGTGGCGCCTTCCATGCCGGCCAGCGATTTCAGCGGCGTCATGACCGCCAGCGTGTTGCCGCCGGTGGCGATCTCGATGCCAAAGCGCTTGGGATCCAGGTCGGCGATCTTGAATGGATTGCCTGCGCCGGCCCAGAGAATGAAGATGATCTTGCGGCCCGGCTTGTCCTTCAGCGCATCGAACAGGCGCTGCGCGCCGGCGGTGAAGTCGGTCGCGTTGGCGGGCAGGTATTCCTCATGCACGATCTTGGCATGCTTTAGCGCGCCCTTGAACGCTTTCACGCCGTCCCGGCCGAACGCGTAGTCCTGCGCCAGCATGGCGATGGACGTGCCGGCCTGGTCGAAGGCCACCGCGTTGGCGATGGCGTCCTGCGAGGAATTGCGGCCGGTGCGGAAGATGTAGCGGTTCCACTTGTCGCCGGTGATCGAATCCGCCACGGCCGGCTCGACCAGCAGGATCTTCTCGTACTCTTCGGCTATCGGCAGCATGGCCAGCGCGACGCCGGAGGAGGTCGGGCCCACGGCGATGTCGGCGTTGTCGTCGGCGTAGGCCGAGGCGAGCTGTGCGCGGGCTACGTCGGGCTTGCCCTGGTTGTCCTTTTCGATGACGCGGATCTTGCGGCCGGCGACCGTCATGGTGCCTTGCGTCGCATACTCCAGGCCGAGCATCAGGCCGTTCTGGGTCTGCTTGGCGTAGGCTTCCAGCGGACCCGTCTTGTCGTAGACGTGGGCCACCACGAAATCCTTCGCCATCGCGGCGGAGGTCAGGCAAAGGCCGGCAAGCGCGGCGAGCAGGGTGCGTTTCATGGGGTCTCCTGTGCCGGCGCGTCCGGCGTGGCGAGAAAGCGGCGGATGGCGTCGATCTGCGGCGCCACGTTGAGCGCGGGGGCGTGGCCGCAGCCGGCGAAGTCGATGCGGGTGGCGCGCGGGCCGCGCTGGGTCATGGCGTGCGCCACCGCCGGCAGCAGCAGGTCCGATTCGGCGCCGCGCAGCAGCAGCACCGGCAGGCGCAGCGAGTCATAACCGTCCCAGCGGTCGTAGTCGCGCGGGTGATGGCTGAACTGGCCGACGATGGCGGGATCGTAGTGCGCGGTAACGCGGCCGTCCGGCAGCCTGCGCATCGAGGTTTCGGCCATGCGCCGCCACTGCTCGTCGCTCTGCCAGCCGTAGGGCTTGTACGCGGCGCGCAGCCAGTCCTCCAGTTCCGTCATCGTGTCGAAGGCGGGCGGGTTGTCGGCGTAGGCCAGGATGCGGTCGATGGCGGGTTGCGGCAGTTCTGGGCCGATGTCGTTGACCACCAGGTGCGAGATGCGGCCGCGCAGGGTGGTGGCCGCCGCGTGCATGCCGGTGGCGCCGCCCATGGACGTGCCGACCCAGCGCAGCCGGGGAAGCGATAGGCCGTCGGCCAGGGCGCGCGCCAGGCGCGCATAGAAATCGAGCCGGTACTCGGCCACGGGGTCCGGACTCCATTGCGACAGGCCGCGGCCGATGGTGTCGGGGCAGATGATGCGGTAGTCGCCGGCCAGCGCCCGCGCCAGTTCGTCGAAGTCGCGCCCGGTGCGCGCCAGGCCATGCCACATGACGAGGGCGGGCGCGCCGGGATCGCCCCATTCGGTGTAGTGCAGCTCGCGGTCCTCGCAGCGCAGATAGCGCGAAGCGGGCGCCGACGCGTGCGCGTGGGCCATGGTCTCCTCCCGGGTTGTCCAGGTTGTGTGCTTATCGGCGTGAATATAGACTTGCGCCAGGCGCCGCCACAATGCGCCGGGCTCTCCGTGGCAGGGTGGGTCAACAAAATGTAGACGCAAGGTCAAGAGCGCGTTGGCCCGGCCGCAGGAGAGCACTTCAGGAGACCGCGCATGCCCGACATGGAATTCGCCACATCGGCCATCGCCGGCGCCGACCGGTATGATCGCTGGCGCGCCGCCCTGGCGGACGCCTTCGGGCCGTTCGAGGTGCACCACGGCAAGCCCGCGCAGTTCGCGGGGCGCGTGCGCTACGCCCGGCGCGGCAGCCTGCAATTCAACGACCTGCATTACCAGGGCCAGAAGTTGGAGCGCACGGCGGGCAATGTGTCGCGGCTGGACCAGGAGTTCTACACCTTCGGCCTGCCCTTGTCCGGCCCGCTGGCGGTGCGCCAGCAGGGCAGGGAATTCCAGCTGGAACCGGGTTGCGTGTACCTGATGAACCAGAGCCTGCCGTACCAGGCCACGGCGTTGGGGACGGAAGGCTACCGGAGCCTGAGCATTTCCTTTCCGCGCAGCGCCCTGGCGCAGCGCGATTCGCGCATCGGTGCGTTCCACACGCTGCGCATCGGCGACGGTTCGCCCCGGGGCGCCATGCTGGCCAGCTACATGGACCACCTGTTCAAGGGGCTGGACGGCTGGTCCGACGCGGAAGCCGCTGAATTGGGCGAAAGGCTGATCGACCTCATCGTGCTGTTCCTGGTGCAACCCGGGCAGGGCCATGCCTCCGAGGCCGACAGCAGCGTGACCCTCGCCCACCGGCAGCGAGCGCTGGCGTACATCCGCCAGCACCTGGCCGATCCGGGCCTGTCTCCGGCGAGGGTGGCGCAGGGCTGCGGAATTTCCGTGGCTTATCTGCACCGCATCCTGAGCGCGGGCGGGCTGTCGGTCGAATCCTTCATTTTCGATCAGCGGCTGGAGCGCTGCCGGGCGCTGCTGCTGGATCCCCGGCATCGGCACCGCGGCATCGCCGAACTCGCCTACCAGGTCGGCTTTTCGCATCCGGCGCATTTCAGCCGCCTGTTCAAGCGGCGCTTCGGCATGTCCGCGCGCGAGCTGCGTGCGCGGACATAGGGCGCCTGGCGAAAGCGGCGTCAGCCGGCGGCGGCGAGCGCGGCGTCCAGGTCCTCGATGATGGCGGCGGAAGCCTCGAAGCCCACGCCCAGGCGGATCAGCCCGGGCGGCAGCCCCGAGGCGTCCAGTTGCTCGGGCGTCATCATGCCCGCCCACATCGCCGCGGGATGCACCACCAGCGTGGAGAACGAGCCGAAGCTCGCCGAACGGTGCGCCAGCGATAGCGCGCCTACGACCCGCTCGGCCTGGGCCATGCCGCCCGGCACTTCGAAACTGAGCACGCCGCCATGGCCGCTCATCTGCTGCCGGGCGAGGGCGCGTTGCGGATGGCTGTCGAGGCCCGGATAGTGAACCGCCGAGACCGCGGCATGCGCCTCCAGATGCTGCGCCACGGCCAGCGCCGTCTCGTTCTGGCGGGCGACGCGCATGGGCAGGGTGCGCAGGCCCCGCAGCACCAGCCAGGCGGCGAAGGGGTCGAGCGTGGCGCCGAGCAGGTAGGCCTTTTCCCAGACGGCCTTGATCCGCTTTTCGTCGCCGACCAGAATGCCCGCGGAAACGTCGCCGTGGCCGCACAGGTACTTCGTCGCGCTGTGCATGACGAGATCGATGCCGAACGCCAGCGGGCGCTGGTTGATGGGGGAGGCGATCGTGTTGTCGACCAGCGTCGTGATGCCTCGCGCCCGCGCGATCTCCGCCATCCGCGCCATATCGGTCAGGCGCAGCATCGGATTGGACGGGCTCTCCAGCATGAAGAGGCGGGTATTGGGGCGCGCGGCGGCCGCGAAGCCGTCCGCGTCCGCCTGGTCCACGAAGCTCACTTCGATCCCGAGCTGCGGCGCAATATTCTGCAGCAGGCCGGTGGTTCCGCCGTACAGCACGCGCTGCGCCACCACGTGGTCGCCGCGGCCCGCGAACGCGAAGAGCGCCGCCGTGATGGCGCCCATGCCCGAGGCAGTCGCCAGCGCGCGTTCGCCGCCTTCCAGATCGGCCACGGCGGACTCGAACGCGCGCGTCGTCGGATTGCCGTAACGTGTATAGAATCCCGGATGCAGGGGCCGGGTGGCCATGTCCAGGAAGATGCCGGCCTCGTCGGTGGCGAAGCTGGCCGTCTGGTACAGGGGCGGCGCCACGGGATACGAGCTTTCCGGTAGCGAGACGGCCGCCTGGGCCAGGCGGGTGCAGGGATCGGAATGGGAAGACATCGCCTATGACCTCGTCGAGTGATTTCAGGTCCTACGATCTTAGTGACGGGGACGAGGCTGTCTTGTCCGATCCTGCTGCCGCCGCGCCCGGCGATCTTTACGGCGGGCTGCGCGATGGCGTGCGAGTGTGGCAGCAAGGCGCCTGCGGCGCCATGGCGACCGCGGCGCGGTTCGTGCGCCACCGCTTCCGGCCGCATACCCACGACACTTTCATGTTCGGCCTCATCGAAGGCGGCGCCAAGGAGTTCCAGCGCGAGCGGGCGACGTATCTCGCCGCGCCGCATTCGGTCTCGGCCGTCAATCCCGGAGACCTGCACACCGGCCGGCGGGCGGCGGGGGCGGAACTGCGCTACCGCGCGCTGTATGTGCCCGCCCAGACGCTTGCGGACGCGGTCGGCGCGGCCGCGGCCGTAGGATTCCAGTCAGGGGTGATCGAAGACGCCGGTGTATTCCGGGCCATGGTGCGCGCGCACCAGGCCCTGGTCGGGGGCGAGACGCGCCTGGCGCGGGATGGCCTGCTGCTGGCCGCCCTCGGCCTGCTCGCATCGCGCCATGGCGGCGTGGCGGCCGCCGGCGCGGCGAGGCCCGCCAGGCCCGAGATAGGGCGGGCGCGGGCGATGATCGAGGATCGTTATGCGGACGCCCTGTCGATCGCATCGATCGCGCGCGAGGTTGCGCTCAGTCCATATCACTTGATGCGGCAGTTCCGGGCCCAGGTGGGGATGCCCATGCATGCCTACCAGCTGCAGGTGCGGATCGAGCGCGCCAGGCAGCTTCTTGCGAAAGGCGAGGCGCCGGCCCATGTGGCGTTGAGCGTCGGTTTCGCGGACCAGGCCCATTTTTCGAAGCGCTTCAAAAGCCTGGTCGGCGCGTCGCCGGCTTCCTACCAGCGCGACGTGCGCCGCAACGCCGCCGGCCGCTGAGCGGCCGGCGGCGGGCCACCAAGAACAACGGGCTCCCGAAGGAGCCCGTCGTCATGGCCGGCGCGGCGATCAGATGTGGGTGATGAACTTGGTCACCAGGTAACCGTCGAACGTTTCCAGGCCGCCTTCGCTGCCGATGCCGCTGTCCTTGATGCCGCCGAAGGGCGTCTCGGCCAGCGCGCTGCCGAAATGGTTGATGTTGACCATGCCCGCTTCCAGGCCGTTGGAGACCTTGGTGGCGGTCTGCAGCGAGTTCGTGAACACGTAGGACGACAGGCCGAACGGCAGACTGTTGGCGCGCTTGAGCACTTCATCGGTATCCGTGAAGCGGACCACCGGCGCGACCGGGCCGAAGGGTTCTTCGGTCATCAGCATGGAGTTGTCGGGCAGGTCGGTCACGACCGTGGGGGCGAAGAAGAAGCCCTTGCGGTCCAGCGGGCCGCCGCCCACCACCACCTTGCCGCCATGCTTCTTGGCGTCGTCGATGAAGGCGCTCATGGCGGGGACGCGGCGCTCGTGCGCCAGCGGACCCATGTCGGTGCCGTCTTCCAGGCCGTCGCCGACCTTGATGTTCTTGAGCACTTCGGAGAAGCGCGCCAGGAACTGCTCGTAGGCGCCGTTCTGCACGTAGAAGCGGGTGGGCGACACGCACACCTGGCCGGCGTTGCGGATCTTGAACTTGGCCAGCATGGTGGCGGCGCGGTCGATGTCGGCGTCGTCGAACACCAGCACCGGCGAGTGGCCGCCCAGCTCCATGGTGACGCGCTTCATGTGCGCGCCGGCCAGCGCGGCCAGCTGCTTGCCCACCGGCACGGAGCCGGTGAAGGACACCTTGCGCACGATCGGCGAGCGGATCAGGTAATCCGAGATCTTGGCGGGTTCGCCCCAGACGATGTTCAGGCAGCCCTTGGGCAGGCCGGCGTCGTGGAACATGCGGGCGATGGCCATGACGGCGCTGGGCGAGTCTTCCGGGCCCTTCAGCACGACCGTGCAACCGGCGCCGATGGCGGCGGCGATCTTGCGGATGGCCTGGTTGTAGGGGAAGTTCCAGGGCGTGAACGCGGCGCAGACGCCGATGGGTTCGCGCACCACGATCTGGCGCACGTCGGGGTTGCGCGGCGGAACCACGCGGCCGTAGATGCGGCGGCATTCCTCGGCGTGCCAGTCGGCGTGCTCGGCGCAGGAAGTGACTTCGCCGACGGCCTCGGCCAGCGGCTTGCCCTGGTCGAGAGTCATGTTGCGGCCGATTTCCTTGGCGCGTTCGCGCGACAGCGTGGCGACCTTGCGCAGAATGGCGGAACGATCCATGGGAGAAGATTTCTTCCAGGATTCGAACGCGCGCTGGGCGGCGGCTAGCGCGCGATCCAGGTCCGCTTCGGTGGCGTGGGGCAGCTGGCCGAGCACTTCCAGCGTGGCCGGGTTGATGACGTCCTGGGTGCGCCTGCCCTCTCCGGCGACGAATTCGCCGTCGATATACAGCGCCAACTGTTCATACATGCCTGTCTTTCCTTGCGAAGTAGGAGTGGATAGCGATTGCTGTCGCCCGCACCAGTCTAAACCAGCTTGCGGACGGCGGGGAGGTCCAATCGCGGCGGGATTCTTGGAGCCAATTGGCGCGCAAACCTTGCATGCGCGGCCGGGCATGGACAAAATGGTGCATCTTTGGCTGCCTTTCCGATACTCATTGTGCAACCCGTCGATGCGCGTCCGTCCGGCAAGCCCAGCTTCTATTCGCGAGCCTTTTTCCGTTTCATAGAGTGGTTGCGCCATCGCATCGCCCTGGCGTCGCTGGTTGGGGACCGGCCGATTTTCCACAACAGCCAGTTTCCCTGGGTGGCCGCGCTCGAAGCGCAGGCGCCTGCCATTCGCGCCGAACTCGTGGAGCTGCTCTCCGAACGTCAGCGCCTGCCCGCATTCCACGAGATCTCGCCCGACGTGGGCCAGATCACGTCGGACGACCAATGGAAAACCTTCGTGTTCATGGGCTATGGCCTGCGTTCCGAACGCAATCTGGCGCGCTGTCCGGCCACGGCCCGGGCGCTCGGCGGGATTCCGGGCATCCGCACGGCATTCTTCTCCATCCTGGAGGCGGGCAAGCGGATTCCGCTCCACACGGGGCCCTATAACGGTGTCCTCCGCCTGCACCTGGGCCTGGTCGTGCCCGAGCCGGCCGAGCGCTGCTGGATCGAGGTCGGGGGCGAGCGCTATCGCTGGCGGGAGGGGCAGGCCGTGGTCTTCGATGACCTCTACCCGCACGAGGTGCACAACGACACCGACGGCCTGCGCGCCGTGCTGTTCGTGGATTTCGAGCGGCCCTGCCGGGCGCCGGTCAGGTGGCTCAACCGGCTGGTGCTGATGGCCGCGCCGTTCACGGACGAAATCCGCCGCGGCAAGGCCAACCACGACGCCTGGGAGAAGGGGTATTACCGCCAGAAATAGCGGGGACGTATCGAAAAATCCCGCGTGGGCGGGGGCATGCGTGGTGTTTTGTGCGTTATCCCAACAAAGTGCTTGCGCTCAAAAATTAACCAGGCTAGAATGGTCAGCTTTCCCAGATTGTCGATCGGGTTCATCCAGGCCTATGGCAGGTTGACTCGACGTGTTGGGGGAATACCCGCAGGATTTCAACCCAGGGTCGTTGCGTTGCCAACCAGTTGCAGGCGTAGGGCGAAAGCGCTAGGCGTGCCAACACTAAAGCAGGGCGGCAGACCTGACGGGACCAAAACTGGCAGGAATTGCAGTGTTCCCTTGTTGGGAAAACCGTATTTCCAGTTAAGTTGGAACAGGAAAAATCATGATCCAAATGCAGACCACGCTGGATGTGGCCGATAACACTGGTGCGCGTCATGTCATGTGCATTAAGGTGCTCGGTGGCTCCAAGCGCCGTTATGCCGGTATCGGCGACATCATCAAGGTGAGCGTCAAAGATGCGGCTCCGCGCGGACGCGTCAAGAAAGGCGAAATTTACAATGCCGTGGTGGTTCGTACCGCCAAGGGCGTGCGCCGTAAAGACGGTTCGCTGATTCGTTTCGGTGGCAATGCCGCCGTGTTGCTCAACGCCAAGCTGGAGCCTATCGGCACCCGCATCTTCGGACCCGTGACGCGTGAACTGCGTACCGAGAAGTTCATGAAGATCGTGTCGCTGGCCCCGGAAGTGCTGTAAGGAGCCCTACGATGAACAACATTCGTAAAGGCGACGAAGTCATCGTCCTGACCGGCCGCGACAAGAAGCGTCGCGGCACGGTGCTTGCCCGCGTCGACGCCGACCACGTGCTGGTCGAAGGCGTCAACGTCGTCAAGAAACACGTGAAAGCCAACCCGATGGCCAACAACCCGGGCGGAATCGTCGAAAAGACCATGCCGATCCACATTTCGAATGTGGCGCTCTTCAACCCCGCGACCGGTCGTGGCGACCGCGTGGGCGTGCAAGAAGTCGAAGGTCGCAAGGTCCGCGTGTTCCGTTCCAATGGTGCCGTTGTCGGCGCCAAGGCGTAAGGGGCGATAGACATGTCTCGTTTGCAAGATCTCTACAAGAGCAAGGTCGCTGCCGACCTGCAAGCCAAGTTTGGCTACAAGAGCACGATGGAAGTGCCGCGCATCACCAAGATCACCCTGAACATGGGTGTCTCGGAAGCCGTCGCTGACAAGAAGGTCATCGAGCACGCCGTCTCGGACCTGACCAAGATCGCCGGCCAGAAGCCCGTCGTGACGAAGACCAAGAAGGCTATCGCCGGGTTCAAGATCCGCGAAAACTACCCGATCGGTTGCATGGTCACGCTGCGTGGTCAACGCATGTACGAATTCCTGGATCGCCTGGTGGCGGTTGCGCTGCCTCGCGTGCGCGACTTCCGCGGTATCTCGGGTCGTGCGTTCGACGGCCGTGGCAACTACAACATCGGGGTGAAAGAGCAGATCATTTTCCCCGAAATCGAGTACGACAAGATCGACGCGCTGCGTGGGCTGAACATCAGCATCACCACCACCGCGAAGACCGACGAAGAAGCCAAGGCGCTGTTGACGGCCTTCAGCTTCCCGTTCCGTAACTAAGGGGCTGATGACGTGGCTAAACTTTCCCTCATCAATCGCGACATCAAGCGCGCCAAGCTGGCTGACAAATTCGCCGCCAAGCGTGCTGAGTTGAAGGCGATCATCGACGACCAGTCGAAGACCGACGAAGAACGTTACCAAGCTCGGCTCAAGCTGCAACAGCTGCCGCGCAATGCCAACCCGACGCGTCAACGTAACCGTTGCGTGGTCACCGGTCGTCCGCGCGGCGTGTTCCGCAAGTTCGGCCTGACGCGCCACAAACTGCGTGAAATGGCGATGAAGGGTGAAATCCCCGGCATCACCAAGGCCAGCTGGTAGGAGAAACAATATGAGCATGAGCGATCCCATCGCCGATATGCTGACCCGCATTCGCAATGCGCAGCAAGTGGACAAAGTTACGGTGAACATGCCCTCCTCGAAGCTGAAGGCGGCCATTGCCGCCGTGCTGAAGGACGAAGGCTACATCGACAGCTTTGAAATCAAGGGCACGCAGGCCAAGCCTGAGCTCGAGATCACCCTGAAGTACTACGCTGGTCGTCCGGTCATCGAGCGCATCGAACGCGTCTCGCGTCCTGGCCTGCGTATCTACAAGGGCCGTACCAGCATTCCTCAGGTCATGAACGGCCTGGGCGTGGCTATCGTTTCGACCTCGCGCGGCGTCATGACCGACCGTAAGGCTCGCGCCAACGGCGTCGGCGGCGAAGTGCTGTGCTACGTGGCCTAAGGAGAAATTCGAATGTCACGTATCGCTAAGTATCCGGTCGAACTGCCCAAGGGTGTCGAAGCCGACATCAAGCAGGATCAGATCACCGTCAAGGGCCCGCTGGGTTCCTTGACCCAAGCCCTGACTGGCGACGTCACGATCGCGCTGGACGAAGGCAAGCTCACGTTTGCCGCCGCCAACGAATCCCGTCACGCCAATGCCATGTCGGGTACCGTGCGCGCGCTGGTGGCCAACATGGTCAACGGCGTGAGCAAGGGATTCGAGCGCAAGCTGAACCTGGTGGGCGTGGGTTACCGCGCCTCGGTTCAAGGCGACGCCGTTAAGCTGCAGCTCGGTTTCTCGCACGACGTCGTGCATCAGTTGCCGGCCGGTATCAAGGCCGAATGCCCCACCCAGACGGAAATCGTCATCAAGGGCGCCAACAAGCAAGTCGTCGGCCAGGTGGCCGCTGAAATCCGCGCGTACCGCGAACCCGAACCCTACAAGGGCAAGGGCGTGCGTTACTCGGACGAACGCGTCGTCATCAAAGAAACCAAGAAGAAATAACGGCGCACGCAAGGACGAATCATGGACAAAAAAGTTTCCCGTTTGCGTCGTGCGGTTCCGACCCGCCGGAAGATCAACGAGCTGCGCGTTCATCGCCTCTCGGTTTTCCGCTCGAACCAGCACATCTACGCCAACATCATTTCGCCGGAAGGCGATCGCGTTCTGGTCAGCGCCTCGACGGTCGAAGCCGAAGTGCGTGCACAACTGGCCGGCCAAACCGGTCAGGGCGGCAACAAGGCCGCTGCTACGCTGGTCGGCAAGCGCGTGGCCGAAAAGGCCAAGGCTGCCGGTATCGAACTGGTTGCCTTCGATCGCTCGGGCTTTCGTTACCATGGCCGCGTGAAAGCGCTGGCCGATGCCGCGCGTGAAGCCGGCCTGAAGTTCTAAGCGAGGATCTGTCAAATGGCTAAAGTACAAGGCAAGAACGCCGCGGAAAAAGAGAACGATGACGGCCTCCGCGAAAAGATGATCGCGGTCAACCGCGTGAGCAAAGTGGTCAAGGGTGGTCGCACCATGAGCTTTGCCGCGCTGACCGTGGTTGGCGATGGCGATGGCCGCATCGGCATGGGCAAGGGCAAGGCGCGTGAAGTGCCGGTGTCCGTTCAGAAGGCGATGGAACAGGCCCGCCGCGGCATGTTCAAGGTTGCCCTGAAGAACGGCACGCTGCACCACTCCGTGGTCGGCAAGCATGGCGCCGCCACCGTGCTGATCTCGCCCGCTGCTGAAGGTACCGGCGTCATCGCCGGCGGCCCGATGCGCGCTATTTTTGATGTGATGGGTGTGCGTAACGTGGTTGCCAAGAGCCTGGGCTCGAGCAACCCCTACAACATGGTTCGCGCCACGTTGAACGGCCTGCGCGCCTCTATGACCCCGGCTGATGTTGCTGCCAAGCGCGGCAAGTCGGTCGAAGAAATCCTGGGGTAAATCATGGCTCAGAAGCAGATCAAAGTGACCCTCGTGCGCTCGGTGATCGGTACCAAGCAATCGCACCGTGATACGGTTCGCGGTTTGGGCTTGGGCCGTATCAACAGCAGCCGCGTGCTGGTCGATACGCCCGAGGTGCGTGGGATGATCCGTAAGGTGGATTATCTCGTTTCCGTCTCGGAAGCCTAAGGAATCACCATGTCGGATATGCAACTTAATTCGCTGAAGCCCGCCGAGGGCAGCAAGCACGCCAAGCGCCGCGTCGGCCGTGGCATCGGTTCGGGTCTGGGCAAGACCGCCGGCCGTGGCCACAAGGGTCAGAAGTCGCGCTCGGGCGGTTTCCATAAGGTTGGCTTCGAAGGCGGTCAAATGCCGCTGCAGCGTCGCCTGCCCAAGCGTGGTTTCACCCCGCTCGGCCAGCACCTGTACGCCGAAGTTCGTCTGTCGGACCTGCAAGCCCTGCCCATCGACGAAGTCGACGTGCAAGTGCTGAAGGCAGCTGGCGTGATCGGCCAGGCGGTTCGTTACGCCAAGGTCATCAAGTCGGGTGAACTCTCGCGCAAGGTTGTGCTGAAGGGCATTACCGCGACGGCCGGCGCTCGCGCCGCCATCGAAGCCGCGGGCGGCTCGCTTGCCTGATCACGAGGTGACGAGTGGCTAACGCGCAGGCATTGGGCAAAACCGGAGGACGGTACGGCGACCTAAAGCGCCGTCTCGTGTTCCTGGTGCTCGCCCTGGTGGTTTACCGGTTGGGTACGCACATCCCGGTACCGGGCATCAACCCGGATGCGCTGGCGGACCTGTTCCGTCAGAACCAGGGCGGGATCCTCGGCCTGTTCAACATGTTCTCGGGCGGGGCGCTCTCGCGCTTCTCGATTTTTGCCCTGGGGATCATGCCGTACATTTCGGCATCCATCATCATGCAGCTGATGTCTGTGGTGGTGCCGTCGCTGGAAGCCCTCAAGAAAGAGGGCGAGTCCGGCCGTCGGAAGATTACCCAATACACCCGCTACGGCACGGTCGTGCTGGCGCTGGTGCAGGCAGTGGGCATTTCGGTAGCGTTGGAGTCCCAGCAGGGACTGGTGATCGATCCGGGCATGCTGTTCCGCTTTACGACCGTCGTGACCCTGGTCACCGGCACCATGTTCGTCATGTGGCTGGGTGAGCAGATCACGGAACGTGGTCTGGGCAACGGGATTTCCATCCTGATCTTCGCAGGTATCGTCGCAGGCTTGCCTGCAGCGCTGGCTGCACTGTTGGACCTGGTCCGCACCAACGCGATGTCCGTGCTGTCGGCACTGTTCATCGTAGCTCTGGTGGTGCTGGTTACCGCTTTTGTGGTGTTCGTGGAACGCGGACAGCGCAAGATCACGGTGAACTACGCCAAGCGTCAGGTCGGCAACAAGATCTATGGTGGCCAAAGCTCGCATTTGCCGCTGAAGCTGAACATGGCAGGGGTGATTCCGCCGATCTTCGCGTCGTCGATCATTCTGTTCCCGGCCACGATCACGAGCTGGTTCTCCAGCAGTGAGAACATGCGCTGGCTTAGCGACCTGGCTGCGGCCCTGTCGCCTCGTCAACCGCTCTACATCACGCTGTACTCGGTCGCGATCATTTTCTTCTGCTTTTTCTACACGGCTCTGGTGTTCAACAGCCGCGAAACGGCGGACAACCTGAAGAAGAGTGGTGCGTTTGTTCCGGGCATCCGTCCGGGCGAACAAACAGCGCGCTACATCGACAAGATCCTGATGCGTCTGACGCTCGCAGGTGCCATCTACATCACGTTGGTGTGCCTGTTGCCGGAATTCTTGGTGATGCGCTGGAACGTTCCTTTCTATTTCGGTGGTACGTCCCTGTTGATTATTGTGGTGGTGACGATGGATTTCATGGCGCAGGTTCAGGCCTACATGATGTCTCACCAGTACGACTCGTTGCTCAAGAAGGCCAACTTCAAGGGCTCGGGTTTGCCGATGCGGTAAGCAAAAGAATGTCCAAGGACGACGTCATTCAGATGCAAGGTGAGGTTCTTGAGAACCTCCCGAACGCGACATTTCGCGTCAAGCTCGAAAACGGCCACGTGGTGTTGGGCCATATTTCCGGCAAGATGCGTATGCATTACATCCGGATCCTGCCGGGTGACAAGGTCACAGTGGAGCTCACGCCCTATGACCTGACGCGAGCCAGGATTGTTTTCCGCTCCAAGTGAGCGAAACCGGATTACGGAAAATTAGGAGTCAACCATGAAAGTAATGGCATCGGTTAAGCGGATCTGCCGCAACTGCAAAGTTATCAAACGTCACGGCGTGGTGCGCGTTATCTGCACCGACCCGCGTCACAAGCAGCGTCAAGGCTAACCC
>Ga0182738_1002114_pt1 | contig 23929 bp, 28 predicted proteins | sample eDN5th30CBELigMG_FD_128876 | JGI IMG/M metagenome (GOLD analysis project Ga0182738, IMG submission 128876) | Enriched Miracle-Growth compost microbial communities from Emeryville, California, USA - eDNA 5th pass 30_C BE-Lig MG (version 2)... ...
GGCGCGGGCGCTGGTGCGGTTCGCGAGCGGCGCCACCGGCTCGCTCGAGGCGAGCTGGGTGAAGGCGGGCCGGAAGATGACGCTCGCCTTCGAGATCACCGGGTCGAAGGGCACCGTCGAGGTCGACCACGAGCGGTTCAACGAACTGAAGCTGTTCAAGGTCGGCGGCGCCAGGGGGCGCGAGGGCTTCCAGACCATCCTCGCCGGGCCCGACCACCAGTTCTACAAGGAGTTCTGCCCGGCGCCGGGCCACCAGCTCGGCTTCAACGACATCAAGACGATCGAGGTGATGGCGCTGCTCAAGTCGCTTGCCGGCGGCCCGAAGTTCATGCCCGACTTCCGCGAGGCATGGGAGATCCAGCGCGTGGTCGACGCGATCGTGCTGTCGGCCAACGAGAAGCGCTGGGTGGAAGTGACGGAGATCTGAGGGACCCGCGTAGGGCGGGTTAGCGAAGCGTAACCCGCCGCTTTCGCTCGCATTCACTGGACGGCGGAATACGCTTCGCCATTCCGCCCTGCACGATGGCTGCATGGACATCACCTTCGCTCCGGCGCATCGCCTCGCCGCAGCGATCCGGAGCCGCACGGCGAGCGCCGCCGAGGTGCTCGATGCGCATCTCGCCCGGATCGAGCGGTACAATCCCGGCCTCAACGCGATCGTCACGCTCGACGCGGCGGGGGCGCGGCGGCGGGCCCGGGCGGCGGACGCGGCGGTGGCGCGCGGCGAGCCGGTCGGGCCGCTGCACGGCGTGCCCGTCGTCCTCAAGGACGGCCACGAGACCGCGGGGATGCGGACGGTGGTCGGGATGGCGGCCCACGTCGGCCATGTCCCGGCCGAGGATGGCGCGGTGGCGGCAAGGCTCAAGGCGGCCGGCGCCATCATCCTCGGCAAGACCAACGTGCCGGCGCGGCTCCGCGGCGAGCAGTCGGACAACCCGGTGTTCGGCCGGACCAGCAGCCCTTGGGCGCCCGATCGCACGCCGGGCGGATCGAGCGGCGGCGCCGCGGCGGCGGTGGCGGCCGGCCTCGCGCCGTTCGATGTCGGCTCCGACCTCGGCGGATCGATCCGCTTCCCGGCCCATCTCTGCGGCATCTACGGCTTCAAGCCGACCGAGCGCGCGGTGTCGCTCGCCGGCCATCTCGCCGACCCGCCCGGCATGACCCGCAACTTCCGGATCATGTTCAGCCATGGCCCGATGGCGCGCGACGTCGAGGACCTCGACCTGGTGACGCGCGTCATCGCCGGCGCCGACGGGCGGGACTTCGAGGTGCCGGCGATGCCGCTGCCCGAGCCGCCGCCCGTGCGCATGAAGGACCTGCGGGTCGCCTTCGCGCCGGCCTTTCCCGGCGCGCCGGTGGCCGCCGCGATCGCGGCCGAGGTCGAACGCTTCGCCGCGGCCCTCGACGGCGACGTGGCGCGGGTGGCGCCGGCGCTGCCCGACCTCGACTTCGCCGCCGCACGCGCGCTCTTCTCGGATCTCGTCGACGGCCTCTCGCTCGCGATCCATCCGCCGCGGGACGGCGCGGCGCCGCTCACGCTTCACGGTTTCCTGGACCTCCTAGACCGGCGGGACGCGGTGATCGCCGCGTGGGAGCGGTTCTTCGACGACTGGGACGTGCTGCTCTGCCCGCCGGCGATGTGCGTCGCCTTCACCCACCGCCCGGCGAGCGCGCCGGTGGAGGTCGACGGCGTGGCCTGTCCGCCCGGGAGCCTCCTCGACTACACATGCCCGTTCAACCTCGCCGGCGCCCCGGCGGGCGTGATGCCGGTCGGCTTCGACGGCGAGGGGCTGCCGATCGGCCTCCAGGTGGCGGGCCGTCGCTGGGACGACCTCCGCGTGCTCGCGATCATGAAGCTCTTCGCCGGGCGCACCGCGGGCTTCGTCCCGCCGCCGGGATTCGGCTGAGGAAGAAGGGGAGGGAGGCCAATGTACAGCACCATCCGCGAGTTCGGGCGCCGGCTGCGGCTCGGGGTGATCGGCGGCGGCGCGAAGTCGTTCATCGGGCCGGTGCACCGCGCGGCGGCGCGGATCGACGACAAGTACGAGATCGTCGCCTCGGTGCTCTCCTCCGACCCCGAGCGGGCGCGGGGCGAGGGCATCGCCATCGGCATCCCGCCCGACCGTGCCTACGGCTCGGCGGAGGAGATGTTCGCGGCCGAGCGGTCGCGGTCCGACGGCATCGACGTCGTCGCGATCATGTCGCCGAACGACAGCCACTACCGCTACTGCGTCGCGGCGATCGAGGCGGGCTACGACATCATATGCGACAAGCCGCTCGCCACCGGCCTTGCGGACGCGCTCGACCTCGTGAAGCGCGTCGAGGCGGCCGGCATCGTCTTCTGCCAGACCTTCAACTACACCGGCTATCCGCTGGTCCGCCAGGCGATGGCCATGGTCCGCGACGGCGACATCGGCGCGGTGCGGATGGTGCAGGCGGAGTACGTCCAGGGCTACAACCATGCGCTTCGCGACGACGAGAGGGAGGGCGCGGGACAGAACTGGCACTTCGTGCCCGAGAAGGCCGGGATGTCGCTCGTGCTGGGCGACATCGGCAGCCATGCCCATCATCTCGTCCGCTACGTGACGGGGCTCGAGTTCGACCGCCTCGTGGCGGACGTGACCACGACGGTGCCGGGACGGGCGCCGCTCGCCCACGACCACGCCGGCATCCTGTTCCGCCTCGCCAACGACGCGCCGGGGACGATGTGGGTGACGCAGGCCGGGGCGGGCGCGGTGCACGGCCTCACCATCCGGGTCTTCGGCGAGACGGGGAGCCTCGCATGGGCGCAGGAGACGCCGAACCAGCTCTTCCACGGCAGGCCCGAGGCACCGGCGCTGGTCTACGAGGGCGGCGGCCCCGGCCTCAAGCCCGAGGCGCGGCGGGCGGAGCGGATCGCGATCGGCCACCCCGAGGGCTACCAGGAGGCCTTCGCGGTGCTCTATGCCGACGCTGCCGAGGCGATCGCCGCCCGGAAGCTCGGCCGAACCGCCGACCGCCTCGCGCGGGATTTCCCGGGCGTGAACGACGGTGCGCAGACGCTGAAGTTCATCGCCGCCGCCGTCGAATCGGCGCGGTCCGGAGCCTGGGTGGACTGCCGCCTCTCGCTTTGAGGGCATGCCGCGGGCGGCCCTGCCGGCCGAGACCAATTTCCATTTCTAGGAATAATATCCTTGACGGCGTCACGCCGGCCTGATAGGAAAGGGGCACGGTCGGAGTTCTGCGGGCCGGGTCCCGCACCGACGATCTCCATGTCATCCGCGCTGCCGCCGATACCCCGATCTCCTCCCCGGGGCCGGCGGGACGCGCACGAGGGCCCTCGCCGGCAGACGGCGGGGGCCCTTTCGTTCGGGCTTCGTGGGAGAGGGGAGACATCATGCAGGCGCACGCGGATGGCCATCGCCCGGAGAGAGGTCGCGGGACGGCGGCCGGCGGCGAGAAGCCGCGGCTCCGGCGGCCCGCCAGCGCCGGGAAGACGACGGCGGGGCGAAGCACCAGATCGGCGGCGGACGCACGCGCGACGACGGCGCGGCTCGCCGACACCATGGCGGATGCCGGGATGGTCCGGGCGCGGCTCCTTCGCGCCATCGACCGGCAGGTGCGGATCGTCGATGCACGGCTGACCGGCGCGGAAGCGGAGATCGACGAGCGGGACTCGCGCATCCTCGGACACCTCGCCAAGACGCTGGGGATGCTGATGGAGATCGGGGAGGGCGGCAGGACCTCGAAGGACAGGGAGCCGCCCGATCGTGACGACCCGGAAGACCGACTGGCTGAACGCATTAAGAAGTGGGCTCGCGGCGGGGAATGAGCTCGCGGCGCTGCTCGGCGACATGCCGGGCGACGAGCGCACGATCCTCGACGCGACGTGGGATTTCGACGCCCGGCGGGACCAGCTTCCGCCCGACGGGCCGTGGCTGACGTGGCTGCTGCTCGGCGGGCGGGGCGCGGGGAAGACGCGCGCCGGGGCCGAGTTCGTGCGCGGCCTCGCCTTCGCCGATGTCGGCCCGATCGCGCTGGTCGGCGAGACCTATTCCGACGTCCGCGAGGTGATGATCGAGGGCGCCTCCGGCATCCTCCGCATCCACCCGGCCGGGGACCGTCCGGTATGGTCGCCGTCGCGGCGGCGGCTCGAGTGGCGGACCGGGGTGGTGGCGCAGGCGTTCTCCTCGGAGGACCCGGATGCCCTTCGCGGCCCCCAGTTCGCGGCGGCCTGGGGGGACGAGCTGGGCAAGTGGCGGAATGCCGAGGAGACGTGGGACATGCTCCAGTTCGGGCTTCGCCTCGGCGCCCGGCCGCGGCAGATGGTGACCACCACGCCGCGCCCGACGGCGCTGCTCAAGCGGCTGATCGCCGATCCGACGACGGTGCTCACCCACGCCACGACCGCGATGAATGCGGACAACCTCGCCGCCGGATTCCTGAGCCGCGTGGTGGCCCGCTACGACGGTACCCGGCTCGGCCGGCAGGAGCTCGAGGGCGAGCTGATCGAGGACCGCAGCGACGCCCTCTTCCGCCGCGAGGCGATCGAGGAGCACCGGGTGGCGGCGCCGCCGCCGCTCCGCCGCATCGTCGTGGCGGTGGACCCGCCGGCCTCGGCGCGGAGCGGCATCTGCGGCATCGTCGCGGCCGGCGTCGCCGCGGACGGGAGCAGCTACGTGCTTGCCGACCGGACCGTCGCCGAGGTGCGCCCGACGGCGTGGGCGGCGCGGGCGGTGGGCGCCTACCGGGCGCTCGACGCCGACGCCCTCGTGGCGGAGATCAACCAGGGCGGGGACATGGTCGAGGCGGTGCTCCGCGAGGTCGACCCGGGCGTGCCGGTGACCAAGGTCCGCGCGACGCGGGGCAAGTGGCTCCGCGCCGAACCGGTGGCGGCGCTCTACGACCAGGGGCGGGTGCGGCACGCCGGCCGCTTCCCGGCGCTCGAGGACGAGATGTGCGATTTCGGTGCCGACGGGTTGTCGTCGGGCCGCTCGCCCGACCGGCTCGACGCTCTGGTCTGGGCGATCACCGCGCTGATGCTCGGGCCCGACGGCGCGCCGCGGGTCCGGGGTCTGTAGCGCTCAGGCCGCCGGCCGGCTCCGGAGGAGGAGGCCGGTGATGCCGAGGATGGCCCAGCCGACGATCATCGTGGTGCCGCCGATCGGCGCGGTATAAGGGAAGAGCGACGGCCCCCACAGGTGGCGGACGGCGAGGTCGCCGGCGAAGAGCAGGGCGCCGATCCCGACCACGAGCCCGCCGACCCGCGGGCCGATCGCGGTGACCGGCGAGAGGCCGAGGGCGAGGAGCGCCGGCGCCTGGGTGAGGGCGACCAGCGACAGCGGAGCGAGGAGCGCTCCGCCGGCGTGGGTGGCGGCCGCCGCAGCGGCGACCCCGCCCGCGCCGAGCACCCCGGCGATCAGGAGGGCGAGGCGGTTGAACCAGTCGACGTGCATGGAAGCCTCCGGGGTCGGTCGTCACGGACATTCGCTTGCCGGGGCGGCGCGACGCAACCGCAACACCGTCGCAGGGGCGGCTGCGATAATAGGAAAAAAGTCCTTGACGGCGTAACGCTGGTCGGGTAGGGTTTCGCCATCGTCGAAGACGTGCGGGCGGAGACGCCCTAGGGGAAAGTGATCGCGGTCGGGCCGGTGCCCGGCCGTTTCCGTTTTTGGGGGCGGGGAAGGTTCCCCTCGCCCGGCCCCTCTCCCGCAAGCGGAGAGGGGGAGGCTGATCACCAGGATGAGAGGTAGCGATGCGACTTCCGTTCTTCGGAGGGCGGGCGGCTGCGCCTGCGGTCGAGGCCAAGGCGTCGCGGACCGCGGCGCTGATCGCCTTCGACCTCAAGGGCCGGCCCGCTTGGACGCCGCGCGACTACGCCGCGCTGGCCCGCGAGGGCTTCGCGCGGAATCCGGTGGCCTACCGCTCGGTGCGGATGGTCGCGGAGGCGGCGGCTTCGGTACCGTGGCTGCTCTACGAGGGCGCCGCCGAGCTCGAGCGGCATCCGCTCCTCGACCTTCTTTCCCGCCCCAACCGGCACCAGGCGGGAGTGGCGTTCCGCGAGGCGCTGGTGGGGCACCTCCTGGTCGCGGGCAATGCCTATGTCGAGGCGGTCGAGCTCGACGGCACGGTGCGCGAACTGCATGCGCTCCGCCCGGACCGGATGAAGGTGGTGCCCGGCGGCGACGGCTGGCCGGCGGGGTACGAATACACGGTCGGCGGCCGGACGGTGCGCTTCGCCGACCCGGGAGACGACGGGGTCGCGCCGGTGCTGCACCTCGCCTTCTTCCATCCGCTCAACGACCACTACGGCTTCGCGCCGATCGAGGCGGCGGCGACGGCGCTCGACATCCACAATGCGGCGGCGGCGTGGAACAAGGCGCTGCTCGACAACTCGGCGCGGCCCTCCGGCGCGCTGGTCTACCAGGCGAAGGAGGGGGGCAACCTGAGCCAGGAGCAATACGAGCGGCTGAAGGACGAGCTCGAGGCGAGCTTCGTCGGCGCCGTCCATGCCGGGCGGCCGCTGCTGCTCGAGGGCGGGCTCGACTGGAAGCCGCTGTCGCTGACGCCGAAGGACATGGACTTCATGGCGGCCAAGGACGGCGCGGCACGCGAGATCGCGCTCGCCTTCGGGGTGCCGCCGATGCTGCTCGGCATCCCCGGAGACAATACCTATGCCAACTACCAGGAGGCCAACCGCGCCTTCTGGCGCCAGACCGTGCTGCCGCTCTGCGGCCGGCTCGCCGAGGCGCTCGGCGGCTGGCTCGGCCCCGCCTTCGCCGGGGAGGGCGGCGCGCTGCGGCTGTGGTACGACGCCGACCAGGTCGAGGCGCTGTCGCCGGAGCGCGAGGCGCTGTGGGCGCGGGTCGGGGCGGCCGACTTCCTCACCGCCGACGAGAAGCGCGCGGCGGTGGGCTACGGGCCCCGCGACGCCGCCGGGGGCGGTTAGCCGGCGTGGACGACATCGCGCGGATCTTCGGCACGCGCGGCGACCTCGCCCACCTCGCGCTGTTCCTGTGGGCGAGCGGGGCGAGCGGGCTCCTGGTGTGGAGCCTCCGCGAGCTTGCCGCGTCAAACCGCCGGTTCAACGACTTCGTCAGCGAGATCGCGCGCCTCAACCGCTTCTTCAGCGACCGCGGCTGAGCCCGGTCCCCTTCGAGGAGAGAGACATGATGACCCTGCTCGGGCTCGCCCGGAGCGGACGGCCGGACCATGCCGCCGTGTTCCACCAGTTCGCCGAGACGCTCGCCCGGATGATGCGCGGCCGGGCCGACGTGCCGCGGGTGCGGGCGGTGCGGCAGTAGGAGCGCGGGATGCTGACCGAAACGAAATTCGCCCGCGCGACGCTGGCCGTGACCGAGGCGGGCACGTTCGCCGGCTACGCCTCGCTGTTCGGCCGCGCCGACCTCGGCCGCGACATGGTCATGCCCGGGGCCTTCGCCGCCTCGCTCCGGAGGCGCGGAACGGGCGGCATCAGGATGCTCTACCAGCACGACCCGGGCCAGCCGATCGGCGTCTGGGAGGAGATCCGCGAGGACGAGCGCGGGCTCCACGTGAGGGGACGGCTGGCGACCGGGGTCGCCCGGGCACGCGAGGTGCTGTCGCTGATGCGCGCCGGGGCGCTCGACGGCCTCTCGATCGGCTACCGCACGGTGCGCGGCCGGACCGACCGGAAGACCGGCGTCCGGCAGCTCCTCGAGGTCGACCTGTGGGAGATCTCGGTGGTTACGTTCCCGATGCTGCCCGAGGCCCGCATCGAGGCCGTGAAGGGCGGGGCGGCGCTGGTCGCCGCGATCCGCGCCGCAACCGCGGCGATGAGGATCGGCAGCCGGCAATAGGCAGTCGGCAGTCGGAAGAAGACAGGCCGGCATCCGAGCCGTGCCGCCGCGAATTCAACATCGCTCAACGAAAGGACGGACCACGATGGAAGCCGTGACCCATGATCATGCCCCGCCGGCGCCGGAGGTGAAATCGGCGGAACCGGCGCTCGCCGACGCCTTCGACGAGTTCCGCCGGACCTTCGAGGACTTCAAGGCCGACAACGACCGCCGCCTCGAGGAGATCCAGCGGAAGGCCTCCGCCGACGTGGTGACCGTCGAGAAGGTCGACCGCATCGCCAAGGCGCTCGACGAGCAGAAGCGGGCGATGGACCAGGCGGTGCTGCGCGGGCGGCGCCCGCCGCTCGGCGGCGAGGGTGCGCGGGGCGCCGCGGACCCCGAGCACAAGGCCGCCTTCGACGCCTATGTGCGGGGCGGCGACGAGGACGGCCTCCGCCGCATCGAGCAGAAGTCGCTCGCGGTGTCCTCCGATGGCGGCTACACGGTGCCGGAGGAGACCGAGCGGGAGGTCGGGCGGAGGCTCGCGGCCGTGTCGCCGATCCGCGGCATCTCGGGCGTGCGGCAGGTGTCGGCCAACGTCTACAAGAAGCCGTTCACGATCGCCGGCGCCGCGACCGGCTGGGTGGGGGAGACCGCGTCGCGGACGCAGACCACCGCGCCGACGCTCGCCGAGCTCTCGTTCCCGGCGATGGAGCTCTACGCCATGCCGGCGGCGACCGCGACGCTGCTCGACGATACCGCGGTCGACATCGACGCCTGGCTCGCCGAGGAGGTCGAGATCGCCTTCGCCACGCAGGAGGGCGCCGCCTTCGTCACCGGCGACGGCAGCAGCAAGCCGAAGGGCTTCCTCTCCTACGACAAGGTGGCGAACGCGAGCTGGGCGTGGGAGGACATCGGCTACATCGCGACCGGCGTCTCCGCCGGCTTCGACGAGGACGACCCGGCCGACAACCTGATCGACCTCGTCTACACGCTGAAGGCCGGCTACCGGCAGAACGCGACGTTCGTGATGAACCGCAAGACGCAGGCGGCGATCCGGAAGCTGAAGGACGCCGACGGCAACTACGTCTGGCAGCCGGCGACGCTGGCCGGCGGCTCGGCGACGCTGATGAACTTCCCGATCGCCGAGGCCGAGGACATGCCCGACATCGGCGCCAACAGCTACTCGGTGGCGTTCGGCGATTTCCGCCGCGGCTACCTGGTGGTCGACCGCGTCGGCATCCGCGTGCTCCGCGACCCGTACTCCGCCAAGCCCTACGTCCTGTTCTACACGACCAAGCGCGTCGGCGGCGGCGTCCAGGACTTCGACGCGATCAAGCTCCTCAAGTTCGGCACGACCTGAGCCGCCCCCTCGACCCCAGGGTCGATGCCGGAACGACGGCCCCGCTTCGCGAGAGGCGGGGCCGTCTTGTCTTCGGGCAGTCGGCAATCGGCAGTCGGAAGGAAGCCACCGGCGCCGCGTCTTCACGACTGCCTGCTGCCGACTGCCTTTCCCGGGAGCTCCAGAATGCCTGCAACCCTCCTGACCGGACCGGCGAGCGAGCCGGTGTCGCTCGACGACATGAAGGCCCATCTTCGCGTCGACCATGACGATGACGACGACCTGATCGCCGCCGCGATCACCGCCGCGCGGAGCCACGTCGAGGCCACGACGCGGCGGGTGCTGATCGAACAGGCCTGGCGCATCCACCTCGCCCGCTGGCCGCGGAACCGCATGCTTCGCCTTCCGGTGGCGCCGCTGATCGCGGTCGACGAGATCCGCGTGCGGACGGGCGAGGGGAGCCCCGTGGTGGTCGACCCCGAGCACTACGTGGTCGACGCCGCGTCCGTGCCGGGGCGCCTCGCGCTCGAGGCCGACGTGCCGTCGCCGGCGACGCGCCGGATGGACGCGATCGAGATCGACGTGACCGCGGGATACGGGGCCACCGCGGCGGACGTGCCGTCGCCGCTCCGCCATGCGGTGACGATGCTGGTGACGCACTGGTACGAGCATCGCGGTGCCGTCGGCGAAAGCGGCGCCGGCGATGCCGTGCCGCTGGGCTTTGCGGCGCTCGTCGCGCCCTACCGGGTGCTGTCGCTATGAGGGCCGCGATCTTCGATCCCGGCTGGCTGCGCCACCGGGTGGTGATCGAGGCGCCGGTCGCCGCGCCGGACGGAGCGGGCGGCGAGGCGGTGACGTGGTCGGTGCACGCCACGACCTGGGCGTCGATCGAGCCGGCCGGCGCGCGCGAGCAGGTGGTCGCCGGCGGGCTGACGGGCGTGCTGACCCACCGCGTGACGCTCCGCTTCCGGGACGACATCGCGGGCGGCATGCGGATCGCGTGCCGCGGCCGGCATTACCGCGTGCTGGTCGCGGAGGATCCGGACGCGCGGCGGCGCTACCTGACCCTCAAGACCGAGATCGAGACGCCATGACGAGCCGCGACCTGACACGGGACGGGATGGTGCGGGCTCTATCCGCGGCGCTCGCGCGAAGCGCCGGGGTGGATGCCGCCCTCGCCGGTCGCGCCGCCGGGATCGCCGCGCGGGCCGAGGGCCGGGGGCTCGATGCGCGGATCGTGCCGCAAGGCGCCGGCGGCCATGCGGTCGAGATCAGCGGCCCGGGTCTCTTCGCGCGCGCCTTCGGCTCGCGCGAAGCGCCGGGCGACGGGACGCTCGCGAGCCTCCTCGACGATGGAGAAGCGCCGTGACCGACGCCGGACTTGCGCTGCAGAAGGCCATCCACGGCGCGCTCGTCGCCGATGCCGGCGTCGGCGACGTGGTCGGCGACCGCATCTTCGACGCCGTGCCGCGCGCCGCGGCGTTTCCCTACGTGACGCTCGGCGATGCACGGATCGCCGACTGGAGCACCGGCACCGAGCCGGGGGCCGAGCATCGGCTGACGCTCCACGCATGGTCGCGCGGGCGCGGCAAGGCCGAATGCTGGGGGGTGGTCGCGGCGGTGCAGGCCGCGCTCCACGACGCGGCGCTGGTCCTCGACGGCCACACGCTGGTGAACCTTCGGGTCGAGGCATGCGACCTCGGCATGGATCGCGACGGCATCACCTGGCACGGCGTCGTGCGGCTCCGCGCCGTGACCGAGCCGGAATAACCACCGAAAGGATCAAGGACGATGGTTGCGCAGAAGGGGAAAGACCTCCTCCTCAAGATCGACACCACCGGCAGCGGCGCGTTCTCGACCGTCGCCGGGCTCCGCTCGCGGCAGGTCGCGTTCAACGCCGAGAGCGTCGACGTGACCGACGCGGAATCGACCGGCCGGTGGCGCGAGCTGCTCGCCGGCGCCGGCGTCAGGCGGGCGAGCGTCTCGGGCTCGGGCATCTTCAAGGACGCCGCGACCGACGCGACGGTACGCTCCGTGTTCTTCGACGGGACGATCCGGAACTGGCAGGTGATCGTGCCCGACTTCGGCACGGTCGAGGGGCCGTTCCAGGTGACCGCGCTCGAATATGCCGGGGATCACGACGGCGAGCTGACCTACGAGATCGCGCTCGAGTCCGCCGGCGCGCTCGCCTTCACCGCGGCATGACCATGGCCAACCGGATCCGGGGCGAGGTCGAGGCGGAACTCGACGGACGGCGCTACACGCTCTGCCTGACGCTCGGCGCGCTGGCCGAGCTCGAGGCGGCGCTCGGGGCCGGGGACCTGATGGCCCTTGCCCGGCGCTTCGCGGCGGGGGAGCTCGCGGCCGCCGATGCCGTTCGCGTCATCGGCGCGGGGCTGCGCGGTGCGGGCCACGACATCGGCGACGAGGCCGTCGCGCGCATGCGGACGACCGGCGGCGCCGCGGGGTTCGTGGCGATCGTCGCCGACCTCCTCGCCGCGACGTTCGGCGGCGCCGATGGCTGACGCGGGCGGAACGCCGGCGCGGTTTCCGTGGCGCGGGCTGATGGCGCTCGGGTTCGGCCGGCTGGCGCTGTCGAGCGCCGACTTCTGGGCGATGACGCCACGCGAACTCGCCGCCGCCGCCGAGGGCCTGTTCGGGCGGCGCCAGCCGCCGGCCGATCGCGCGAGCCTCGAGGCGCTGATGCGCCGCTATCCCGACACGAGATGAGGAGCGAGAGATGCCGACTGTGGTCGATACCGTTGCGGTGGGCGTGACCCTCGACACGCGGGCGATGTCGGAGGGCCTGGCGCGACTCTCGCGCGAGGCCTCGGGCTTCTCGAGCGCGATCAGCGGCGCGTTCAGGGCCGCCGCGAGCGGGGGCAAGGCGTTCGAGGACATCCTCAAGGACCTCACGCTCCGCATCGCCTCGGTCGCGTTCGACGCGGCGACGCGGCCGATCGGCAACGCCATCGGCGGCGCCCTCGGCGGGCTCACCGCCGCCTTCGCCGGCGGCGGCCCGCAGCTTTTTGCCCGTGGCGGGGTGGTGGACGGGCCGACGCTGTTCCCGTTGTCCGGCGGTCTCGGCATGGCCGGCGAGGCCGGCGCCGAGGCGATCCTGCCGCTGGCGCGGGGGGCCGACGGCCGTCTCGGAATCCGCGGGGAGGGGCAGGCGGCGACGGTGGTGCACGTCAACGTGACCACGCCGGATGCCGAGAGCTTCCGGCGCTCGGAGGCGCAGGTGACGGCGATGCTGGCGCGGGCCGTCGGCCGCGGACGGAGAGGGCTCTGACATGCCGGCACTGATCCCGTTCCACGAGGTGCGGTTTCCCACCGAGATCGCCTTCGGCTCGTCGGGCGGCCCGGAGCGGCGCACGGAGATCGTGACGCTCGCCTCCGGCCACGAGGAGCGCAACAGCCGCTGGGCGGATTCGCGGCGGCGGTACAATGCCGGCTACGGCATCCGCTCGCTCGACGATCTCCATGCCGTGATCGCCTTCTTCGAGGAGCGGCGCGGCCGGCTCTACGGGTTCCGCTGGCGCGACCGGATCGACTTCCGGTCCGGCGCGCCGGGGCTCGCGGCGGCGGCCACGGACCAGCCGATCGGCACCGGCGACGGCACGACCGCGACGTTCCAGCTCGTCAAGCGCTACGGGGCGCTGCACGCGCCTTACGTGCGGACGATCCGCAAGCCGGCGTCGGGCACGATCCGCATCGCCGTCGACGGCGACGAGAAGGCGGAAGGGACGGACTGGACCTGCGACCTCACGACCGGCGTCGTGACGTTCGGGGCGGAGGCGATCCCCGCCACGGATGCCACGGTGAGCGCCGGATTCGAGTTCGACGTGCCGGTCCGCTTCGACGTCGACCGGCTGGAGATCAACCTCACCAGCTTCGCCGCAGGCGACATCCCGGCGGTGCCGCTGGTGGAGATCAGGCTGTAGCGAAGAGCGAATAGCGAATAGCGAATGGCGAATAGCGCGTGGAGCCGCCCGCCGCCGGCTCGTGCGGACGCGTCACTATTCGCCATTCGCTATTCGCTATTCGCCGATCCTCCGGGGAGAATCTGATGCGACCACTGCCTCCCGCCCTCCAGGCCCATCTCGACGCCGGGGTGACGACGCTCTGCCGCTGCTTCCGGATCGAGCGGAACGACGGCGTGACGCTCGGTTTCACCGACCATGACCGGCCGCTGTCCTTCGGCGGGACGGTGTTCGAGCCTGCCGACGGGCTCGATGCGACCGAGGACGTGCAGGGCACCGGCTTCGCGGTCGGCGGGCTCGAGGTGCTCGGTGCCGTGACGTCGGACCGGCTGGATGCGGCCGACCTCGCCGCGGGCCTGTTCGACAACGCCGAGGTCAGCGTCCACCTCGTCAACTGGACGACGCCGTCGGAGCGGTACCTGCTCCGCGCCGGGCGGCTGGGCGAGGTGACGCTCGAGGACGGGACGTTCCGCGCCGAGGTCCGGGGCCTCGCGGCGGTGCTCGACGAGACCCGGGGACGGACCTTCGGTCCGACCTGCGACGCCGATCTCGGCGACCAGCGCTGCGGCGTGAACCTCGCGGCGTCGGCGGTGCGCGGCACCGGCACAGTCGCCACCGCCGTGGACCGGCGGCGCTTCGCGGCGGGCGGGCTCGCCGGATTCCCGAAGCGCTGGTTCGACCGCGGCCGCCTGACCTGGACGAGCGGCGCCAATGCCGGCCGTTCGGCCGAGGTGCGGGCCCACCGGAAGGATGGCGGCGCGGTGACGATCGAGCTGTGGCAGGCGATGCACGGGCCGATCGCGGCGGGCGATGCGTTCGTCGTCACCGCCGGCTGCGACAAGCGCTTCCCGACCTGCCGGCAGAAGTTCGGGAACGGCGACAACTTCCGCGGCTTCCCGCACATGCCGGGGAACGACTTCGCGCTCAACTATGCGCGGAAGGGAGACGGCAATGACGGCAAGCCCATCGTCGGCGGCTGAGGCGGGGGAGGCCCTCCGCGCGGCGATCGTCGCGGCGGCGGAAGGGTGGATCGGCACGCCCTACCGGCATCAGGCCTCGCTGCGCGGCGTCGGCTGCGACTGCCTCGGCCTCGTGCGCGGCGTGTGGCGCGAGGTGCTCGGCCGCGAGCCGGAGACCATGCCGGCCTACACGCCCGACTGGAGCGAGGCGAGCGGGCGCGAGACGCTGGCCGCGGCGGCGGCACGGCACATGCGGCCGGTTGCCGTGGACGCGGCCCGGCCCGGCGACCTTCTCCTTTTCCGCTGGCGGGAGAACCTGCCGGCAAAGCATGTCGCCATCCTCGCCGGCGGCGGCCGGTTCATCCATGCCCACCAGGATGCCGCGGTGGCGTCCGCCGCGCTGACGCCGTGGTGGCGGCGGCGCATCGCCTTCGCCTTCGCCTTTCCCGGCACCTGCTGAGCCGGAAGCGTCGTTCGCAGCTCCTTCAATCGGATGGAATCCCATGGCGACACTCGTCCTCTCGACGGTCGGCGCGGCGGTCGGCAGCGTCTTCGGGCCGGTCGGCGCGATCATCGGCCGGGCTGTCGGCGCCGCCGCCGGCTACGCCATCGACCAGTCGCTGTTCGCGGCCGACCGGACGGTCGAGACCGGCCGGCTGGGCGACATCGACCTCCAGACCTCGCGTGAAGGCGCCCCGATCCCGCGCGTCTACGGACGCGCGCGGGTGACCGGAGAGATCATCTGGGCGACGCGCTTCGAGGAGAAGGTGCGCGAGCAGGATTCGGGGGGTGGCGGCAAGGGCGGATCGAGCGAGACGACGGTCCGGAGCTACAGCTACTACGCCAATTTCGCCATCGGGCTGTGCGCCGGGCCGATCGCGCGCATCAACCGCGCCTGGGCCGACGGCAGGCCGTTCAACCTCGCCAATGCCGACTACCGCCTCCACCGCGGCACCGCGAGCCAGCAGCCGGACAGCCTGATCGAGGCGAAGCAGGGCAACGGCCGCGCCCCGGCCTATCGCGACACGGCCTATGTCGTGTTCGAGCGCCTGCCGCTGGCCAAGTTCGGCAACCGCATCCCGCAGTTCTCGTTCGAGGTGATCCGGCCGGTCGGCAAGCTCGAGGAGATGGTGCGCTCGGTGACCCTGATTCCCGGTGCGACCGAGTTCGGCTACAGCCCGAGCCGGATACGGCGGGTGAAGGGCCCGGGCGATGCCGAGCCGCTCAACGACCATACGGATCGCGCGCCGACCGACTGGCGGGTGGCGGTCGGCGAGCTCACCGACGTCTGCCCGAACCTCGAGAGCGTCGCCCTGGTCGCCGCATGGTTCGGCGACGACCTCCGCGCCAACCGTTGCGCGATCCGGCCCGGCGTCGTCTCCCGCACGCTCGCGACCAAGCCCAGCACGTGGCGCGTCGCCGGCCAGACGCGGGCGACGGCGCATCTCGTCAGTACGCACGACGGCCAGGCCGCCTATGGCGGCACCCCGTCGGACGACACCGTGGTGGCGGCGATCCGCGACCTCAAGGACCGCGGCCTCGCGGTGACGTTCTATCCGTTCATCATGATGGACGTGCCCGCGGGCAACGGGATGCCCGATCCCTACGGCGGCAGCGAGCAGGGCGCCTATCCGTGGCGGGGGATGATCACCGGCTCGCGGGCGCCCGGCGTCTCGGGCTCGCCCGACCAGACCTCCGAGACGGTGGACCAGGTCGACGCCTTCGTGGGGACCGCCGCGCCCGGCGACTTCACCGTCAACGGCGATGCCGTCACCTATGACGGCCCGGACGAATGGGGCTATCGCCGCTTCATCCTCCACTACGCCAAGCTGTGCAAGGCCGCCGGCGGCGTCGACACGTTCCTCATCGGGTCCGAGATGCGGGGGCTGACGACGCTGCGCTCGGACGCGAACACCTATCCCTTCGTCAACCGGCTGAGGACGCTGGCCGAGGACGTCCGCGGCATCCTCGGCGGTTCGGTGAAGCTGTCCTATGCCGCCGACTGGACCGAGTATGCCGGCCATCGTCCCGACGACGGCTCGGGCGACGTCTACTTCCACCTCGACCGGCTCTGGGCCCACGACGACATCGACTTCATCGGCATCGACAACTACATGCCGCTCGCCGACTGGCGGGACGGCAGCGACCATCTCGACGCCGGCATCTGGGACTCGGGGCGGAGCACGGCCTACCTCCGCGCCAACGTCGCCGGCGGCGAAGGCTTCGACTGGTACTACCAGAGCGAAGCCCATCGCGCCGCCCAGATCCGGACGGCGATCACCGACGGCGCCTACGGCAAGCCGTGGGTGCATCGCCTCAAGGACCTCAAGGGCTGGTGGTCCAGCCAGCACTTCAACCGGCCGGGCGGCGTCGAGGCCGGTTCGCCCACCGCCTGGGTGCCGGAATCGAAGCCGTTCCGCTTCACCGAGGCGGGATGCCCGGCAGTGGACAAGGGCGCGAACCAGCCCAACGTCTTCCCCGACCCCAAGTCCTCGGCGAGCGCCATCCCGTACTTCTCCACGGGCCTCAGGGACGACCTGATCCAGCGCCGCTATTGCGAGGCGATGCTCGCCTATTGGGACCCGGCGCATCCCGATCACGTGGCCGGCAGCAACCCGATCTCGAGCCTCGTCGGCGGGCGGATGGTGCAGCATGGCCGGACCCATCTCTGGACCTGGGACGCCCGGCCGTTCCCCGCCTTTCCCTATCTCGACGCGGTGTGGGGCGACGGCGGCAACTGGGACACGGGCCACTGGCTCAACGGCCGGCTGGGGAGCGCGCCGGCCGCCGACCTCGTCGCCCGCATCCTCGCCGACTACGGCATCGACGGCATGGCGGTGGACGAGATCGACGGGGTCCTCGACGGCTACGTGATCGACGGCGTCGTCTCGGCGCGGCAGGCGCTCGAGCCGCTGGCGTCCCTCCTGATGTTCGAGGCGTTCGAATCCGGCGGCACCCTCCGGATCGGGCGCCGGGGCGGCAGGTCCGCGGCGGCGATCGCCGAGAGCGTGCTGGTCGAAGCGGACGGCGAGCCCCTCTTCAGCCTCCGCCGGGCGCAGGAGACGGAGCTGCCCAACGAGATCGCGGTCGGGTTCGTGGACCCGCTCGCCGACTTCCGCGCGACCGAGGCGAGCGCGCGGCGGCTGGTCACCGGCAGCGGGCGAAGCATCCGCACCGGGACCGGCGCGGTGATGAGCCACGCGACGGCGCGGGCCCTGGCCGATGCCGCGCTCCAGGACATCTGGGCGGGCCGGGAGACGGCGCGGTTCATCCTGCCGCCCTCGATGCGGGCGCTCGAGCCGGGCGACGTCTGCGACGTGACCATGCGCGGGGAGACGCGGACGCTGATGGTGACCCGCATCGAGGACGGCACGGCGCGCCGGATCGAGGCGCGCGGCATCGATCCGGCGATCCTCTCGCCCGAACCCGACGCGCCCCGGGTCCTGGCGCCGCAGCGGACGCCGACGACCTCGCCGCCGGAGGTGATGCTCCTCGACCTGCCGCTGCTCTCCGGCGACGAGCCGCCTCATGCGCCGCGCGTCGCGGCCTTTGCCCGGCCCTGGCCGGACGCCGTGGCGATCGCCCTCGGCTCGCCCGCAGCGGGCTTCCTGCCGCGCCAGGCGATCGAGCGGGCCGCGGTGATGGGCGAGCTCGCCGAACCGCTCGCACCGGGCCCTCTGTGGCGGCTGGACAGAGCGAACACGGTACGGCTGACGCTCTATGGCGGGACGCTCGCAAGCGTGCCGGACCTGGCGCTGCTCAACGGCGCCAACGTCGCGGCGGTCGGAACGGCCGAAACCGGCTTCGAGGTGATCCAGTTCCGGCTCGCGACCATGCGCGACGAGAGCACCTGGGAGCTCGCCGAGCTGCTCCGCGGGCAGGCCGGCACCGGCGACGTGATGACGGCGGGCCACGCGGCCGGGGCGCGCTTCGTGCTCCTCGACGGGGCGGTAGTGCCGCTCGCCCTCGGCGCGGCGGAGGCCGGCCTCGCGCTGGTCGCGCGCTGCGGGCCGGCGGACAGCGTCTACGATCCGGACGACTTCGTCGATGTCGCGGTGCCGGCGGCGCGGCGGGGCCGGACGTGCCTCCCGCCGGTGCAGCTCCGCGCCCGCCGCGACGCGGGGACCGGCGACGTGGCGATCACCTGGATCCGCCAGACGCGGATCGGGGGCGACCCGTGGGAGCCGGTCGAGGTGCCGCTCGCCGAGGAGGCCGAGGCCTACGACGTCGCCATCCTCGACGGCGATGCCGTAGTCCGCGCGGCGGCAACCTCGACGCCGGCCTTCACCTACACCGCCGCGGCGCAGGCGGCCGATTTCGGCGCGCCGCCGGCGGCGGTCGCGGTGCGCGTGCGGCAGGTGAGCGCCACGCTCGGCGCGGGCCTCGCCGCCCGGCGCCTGCTGCCGCTCTGAACCCGGCGCCCGACGTTTCTCCCCCACCCGCCGCCGTATCCGGAACGGATGCGCGCGGCGCCTCATGAGGATCCGCCATGACGGAGACCACGCACCTCGCGTTGCCCTATCTCGCCGCCGCGCAGGCGCAGAAGCACGTCACCCACAACGAGGCGCTGACGCGGCTCGACGCGGTGGTGCAGATCGCGGTGCTCGACACGACCGCCACGGCGCCGCCGGGCAGTCCGGAAGAGGGGGACCGCCATGTCGTCGCCGATGGCGCGACCGGCGCGTGGGAGGACCACGACGGCGAGATCGCCGCCTTCGTCGACGGCGCGTGGCTGTTCATCGCGCCGGAGGCGGGATGGATCGTGTTCGACATCGCGGGCGAGGCGGTGCTCGTCCGCCACGACGGGGCCTGGGTCGCGATCGGCACGTTCCTCGGTCCCGTGACGCGGCTCGGCGTCAATACGTCGGCCGACGACACCAACCGCCTCGCGGTGCGGGCCGCGGCGGCCCTGTTCACGGCGCTCGAGGCGGACGAAGGCGGGAACGGCGACTTCCGCCTCGTCGCCAACAAGGAGACGTCCGCCGGCACGGCGTCGCTCCTCTTCCAGAGCGGCTTTTCGGGACGGGCGGAGATCGGGCTCGCCGGAGACGACGACCTGGTGGTCAAGGTCTCCGTCGACGGGGACGACTGGACCGAGGCGGTCCGCATCGATCCCTCGAGCGGCGTGCCGTCGCTGCGCTACGACAATGCCGGCTCCGGGCTCGCCGCGACGACGCTCCACGGGGCGATCGACGAGATCGCGGCGGGTGCCGTCCTCGGTCCGGCGGGCGCCGACGACGGCGCGCCGGTGCTGTTCGACGGCGCGACGGGGAGGCTCGTCAGGGAGACGACATTCGCCGCCTTCAAGGCGGCGCTGGCGCTGACCGCGGCGGATGTGGGCCTCGGCAACGTCCTCGACGTGCCGCAGCGGGAGAGGCTGGCGGCAACCCGGACCTACTACGTCCGGGCGGACGGCTCGGATGCCAATGACGGACTGTCGGACACCGCGGGCGGCGCCTTCCTGACGATCCAGAAGGCGGTGGACGTCGTCGCGGCGCTCGACCGCTCGACCCACGGCGTCACCATCAGCGTGGGCGCGGGAACCTTTGTCGGCGCCACCGTCTCGGGATGGGGGCCGGGATCGCAATCCGTCGTCATCAGCGGCGCGGGGACGGGATCGACCACGATCGCCGGCACCAATGCCTCCGCCATCAACGTCACCAATGCGCGGGTGGCGATCCAGAACGCGACGCTCTCGACGAGCGGGTCCTTCGGGCACTGCATCTCGGCCGGCTACGGCTCGTTCGTCACCTTCGGAAGCGTGACGTTCGGCGCTGCGGTGAGCGCCCACGTCTTCGCCGAGGCGAGCAGCCGGGTGATCGCGGTGGCCAACTACGCCATCGCCGGCGGCGCGCTGGCCCACGCATTCGCGCGCTACACCGGCGCGAGCATCGAAATCGCGGGCATGACCGTCACGCTCACCGGCACGCCGGCCTTCTCGGCGGCCTACGTGCTGGCGCAGTCCCTCGCCATGATCGAGCAGGGGAGTTGCACGTTCTCCGGCTCGGCCACGGGAACCCGATACTCGGCCTCGCGGAACGCGGTGATCAGCGTTGCCGGCGGCGGCGCGAGCTACCTGCCCGGCAGCGGCGCGGGCGGAGTGTCCACCGGAGGCGTCTACTCATGATCGGCTATGATCCCACCTGCCATTACTGGCTCGTTTCCGGCGATGACCGCCGGCCGTGGTCGAGCGCCGTGCCGGGCTACATCGGCGCGGACGATGCCGCCTATCTCGCCTGGTGCGCCGGCGGCGGCATCCCGACCCGGATCGCCTCCGAGGAGGAACTCGACGCCGTGCTCGTCGCCGCCGGCCACGGCGACGGGGGACCGCATCCGCCGAAGCGCACGGTCCTCAAGTCGGTGATCGTCGCGCGGCTTATCGCGGCCGGCCTCGTCGCGGCGGCGCGGGCGGCGCTCGAGGCCGACGCGGCGGCCTGGGGGCGCTGGGTCGCCTCCGACCGCCCGGCGGTCAATTGCGACGATCCCGACGCGCTGGCGCTGCTCGCCGCCATCGGCGCCGATCCCGACGCGATCATGGCGGCATAGACCGCGCCGGCACCCCGCCGGCAGTTTCGCAGAACCCCGTCAGACATCGGCCGCCGCGGCCAGACCGCGGCGGCCGTCTTTCGTTTTCCGGAGAGCACCGACATGAAGACGAGCGGCAAGGGCATCGCCTTCATCGCCGAGCAGGAGGGCGTGGTCACGCGCGCCTATCGCGACGTCGCCGGCGTATGGACGATCGGCATCGGGCATACCGCCAGGGCGGGCGCGCCCGAGCCGGTCGCGGGCATGACGATCACCCGCGACGAGGCATTCGACATCCTCGCCGACGACCTCCCCGCCTGCGAGCGCCGGGTCGAGGCGGCCCTCGGCCCGGTGCCGCAGGCGGTGTTCGACGGCGCCGTGTCGTTCGATTTCAATACCGGGGCGGTCGCCCGCGCCTCCTGGGTGAAGGCGTACCGGGCGGGCGACCGCGACGGCGCCCGCCGCGGCCTCATGCAATGGACGCGGGCGGCGGGACGGGTTGTGGCGGGGCTGGTGCGGCGGCGGGAGGCCGAGGCCCGGCTGATCTTCGAGGGCGACTACGGCGCGGTGGCGGCGGGCGGATGGGATGCCGCGATGGCCGAGGTCTCCGCCTACCAGGCGCAGCTCGCCACGCTCGGATTCTACCGGGGCGCGGTGGACGGGCTGGCAGGCCCGGTCACGAAGGCCGCGGTGGAGGCCTACCAGAGGAGCCATCCGGATCTCGTCGTCGACGGCATCGCCGGCCCCGCTACCCGGGCGAGCCTTGCCCGCGACCTCGCGGCCCGGGCGGGCGCGGCAGCGACGGCGGCCGGCACGCTGGCGGCGGCGGTCCTCGGGGCGGCCGTCGCCCCCGCCGATGCGCTGTTCTGGGCGGTCGCGGCCGGGCTCGCGGCACTGCTCGCCGCCGGCACCCTCCTCGCCGTCCGCTACCGCCGTGAAATCCGCCGGCTTTTCATCGCAACCAAAGGAGCCTGACCCATGGCGCGCATCACCGAATCCTGGCAGAAGGCCAAGGGCTGGCGGACGCTGCTGATATCGCTCGCGATCGCGATCGTCGGCGTGCTCCAGTCGACCGACTGGCGCGCGCTGATCCCCGAGGACCGGATCGGCCCGGTCATGGTGGCGATCGGCGTCGCGATGGCCGTGCTCCGCATCGCCACGGATGGCCCGGTCGGGCGCAAGTAGCCGCCGCGGATCGACAGGGGCGGGGCGTCCGGCCATATTCAGCGCGTATTCATGTAGTCGCGCCTATCCAGGACGCCATGTTCAGGTCCCTCGCCCTCGCGGCCGTCGCCGCCCTCCCGCTCGCAGGTGCCGCGCTCGTCGCGGCGCCGGCCCACGCGCAGGGCTGCCTTTCCGCCAAGGAGACGCGCTCGGCGGTCCAGAGCGGGCAGGCGGTGTCGCTGTCCAAGATGGTGAAGCGCATCCAGACGGCGACCGGCGGCGAGATCCTGCCGACGCCCCAGCTCTGCGACGAGGGCGGCCGGCTGGTCTATCGGGTCAAGGTGCTGCGGCCGGACGGCTCGGTCGAGACGCTGTCGGTTGACGCGGCAAGCGGCAGCATCGCCGGATACTGACGCGGGGGAAGAGGGGAGAAACGCATGCGGGTGCTCGTCGTCGAGGACGATGCCGATCTCAATCGGCAGCTCGTCGCGGCCTTCAAGGAGGCCGGATACGCGGTGGATACCGCCGCCGACGGCGAGGAGGGCCATTTCCTCGGCGATACCGAGCCCTATGACGCGGTGGTCCTCGACATCGGCCTGCCGCACATGGACGGCATCTCGGTGCTCGAGAAGTGGCGCCGCGACGGACGCAAGATGCCGGTCCTGATCCTCACCGCCCGCGACCGCTGGAGCGACAAGGTCCAAGGCATCGACGCCGGCGCCGACGACTACGTCGCCAAGCCCTTCCACATCGAGGAGGTTCTCGCCCGCGTCCGGGCGCTGGTCCGCCGCGCTGCCGGCCATGCCTCCAACGAGATCGAGATCGGGCCGGTGCGGCTCGACAGCCGCGCCGGCCGCGTCAGCGTCGACGGCAATCCGGTGAAGCTCACCTCGCACGAGTACAAGGTGCTCGAATACCTGATGCACCATCGCGACCGGGTGGTGTCGCGGACCGAGCTGATCGAACACCTCTACGACCAGGACTTCGACCGCGACTCCAACACCATCGAGGTGTTCGTCGGCCGGCTGCGCAAGAAGGTGTCGCCCGACCTGATCGAGACGGTCCGCGGCCTCGGATACCGGATCGTGGCGCCGCAATGATGCGGCGACACTCGCTCGCCTTCCGTCTCATCTCGGCCTCGGCGCTATGGAGCGTGGTGGCCCTCGTCGCCGCCGGCCTGATCCTCACCTCGCTCTATACGCGCACCGTCGAGGAAGCCTTCGACGAGCGCCTCAGCGTCTATCTCCGGACGCTGGTGGGCGCGCTGGCGCAGCAGTCTCCCCCCGCATCCCTCGATCCCGGCAATCTCGGCGAGCCGCGTTTCGAGCTCACCTATTCCGGCTGGTACTGGCAGGTCCGCGAACCCGGCGACGGGCCGGTGGCGATGAGTTCCGGCTCGCTGTTCGCCGACACCCTCGACATCGGCCGCGCCACCGACACCCGCGAGCGCGACGGCATGACCTCCGGCGCGCTCGCCGGGCCGGACGACCAGTCGCTCAGGGTCCTCGCGCGCACCGTCGATTTCGACGAGGGCCATCGCTACGAGGTGCTGGTCGCGGGCGATGCGGGCGGGCTCCAGGACCAGATCGCCGCATTCCGCTGGAGCGTCGGGCTGACGCTCGCCGCCTTCGGCATCGGCCTCGTCATCGCGATGCTGTTCCAGATCCGCTGGGGGCTCCGGCCGCTCGACAACGTCCGGCGCGGGCTCGCCGCGCTCCGCAGCGGCAAGGAGACGCGCTTCGAGGGGCCGTTCCCGGCGGAGATCGAGCCGCTGGCGCGCGAGCTCAACGCTCTCCTCGAATCGAACCAGCAGATCATCGAGCGCGCCCGGACCCAGGTCGGCAATCTCGCGCATGCGCTCAAGACGCCGCTCAGCGTGATCACCAACGAGGCCCGCGCCGCCAGCGGCCCGCTCGCCGAGAAGGTCGCCGGGCAGGCCGAGCTGATGCGCACCCAGGTCAACCACTACCTCGAACGGGCGCGGATCGCGGCGCGGGCGACGGTGATCGGGGCGGTCACGGAGGTCGAGCCGGTGGTGGACGGGATCGTCCGCGCCATGGCCCGGATCCACGAGGACCGCAACCTCGACATCGGCGAGGAGGTGACGGAGGGCCTCCGCTTTCGGGGCGAGAAGCAGGATCTCGAGGAGATCGTGGGCAA
>Ga0182738_1002115_pt1 | contig 23924 bp, 17 predicted proteins | sample eDN5th30CBELigMG_FD_128876 | JGI IMG/M metagenome (GOLD analysis project Ga0182738, IMG submission 128876) | Enriched Miracle-Growth compost microbial communities from Emeryville, California, USA - eDNA 5th pass 30_C BE-Lig MG (version 2)... ...
AACAAACAAACAAACAAACAAACAAACAAACAAACAAACAAACAAACAAACAAACAAACAAACAAACAAACAAACAAACAAACAAACAAACAAACAAACAAACAAACAAACAAACAAACAAAGCATCATTCTCAGGAATTTTCTGAAGGTTTCTCTCATATTTCACGCGGAAAAAAAACTTGAGAAAATGATTTTTCCTTTTTGGTTGAAGGATCATCCAAAGTAAAGTGAGCTTCAATAAAATTCGAATTCTTACAGAAGTAGTTTTTATTTCTTACAAATCATTTGGATAAAAATCGAGTTTTCAGAGATCAAACCCTCTTGTTTGAAGAATTAAAGGATATGATGAATCAAGCCTAAATGATAAAAAAGAGTTGAGATGATTACGTCTTGGGCTTGTCGTTGACGTAATATTTGGAAGATAGCTCCATTAGAAGAAGATTCCGAACAAGTAAATTTCTCAGGCGAAAAAATTTATTATGTGGCGAGTCTGTTTTAGACAAGAGGAGATATTTAGGTCCTCTCTCGCAAAAACTTTTGTGGTTTATACCGAAATCCATGAGCGATTGGGGTTGACATTAGAAGGCATATAACCACCTCTTCCCTCGTTTTTGAACTCAAAAGTTCTTTTAAACGGAAAGCTGTCCATTATGAACCTTGTTGATTAATAAAAAGGCCGAAATTAATTGTAAATTTCAGACAAATTATTTGATTGACTTGTCCAAAAATTCAATCAAATTCAAGCAGTTTTTGTCTCAGAAGAGGTGAGAAATATCAGGAGCCAGAAATGATAAGAATTCAATGAAGCGCTGTCCTTCCAAAAGAGACATTTTGAATATCTGCAGTGAATCAGGTGGTTTATTTTTGTGAGAAATACGAAATTAAATGCGAGTCCCCATAGTCTAATTTAGAAAGAAAGGTTTGTAGAAAAATTCAACAGAAATTCTGTTTCAGATCAATATTAAATTTTTTAAATAACCTATTTTGCCCACAAATAGGGTTCAATTTAAGCTATAAATACTTTAGCACATTGCTAAAAATAACATTAATAAGAAATCAATTTACAAGAAAATACTCGATATCAATAAAAATGCAACAATCCCAAGAAGTTTTCAAGACTTTAGGACAAGAACATAAGATTGGTGATCTTGTTCTCAAGAATAAATTCGTAATGGCATCTCTTACAAGGATCAGATGTGATCCTAAAACTGGAGTTCCTGGTGATCTCGCCGTGAACTATTACTCTCAAAGGGCCTCTGCTGGTCTGATTATGACTGAATGCTCTGCTATTTCTCACGCTGGAAACAGTTTTATTGGCTGCGGAGCAATTTATAATAAAGATCAAGTTGAAGGATGGAAAAGAGTTACAGATGCAGTTCACAAGAAAGGAGGAAGAATTTATATTCAAATCTGGCATGCTGGAAGAGCTGCTCATCCTTCACAAACCGGCGAACAAAGCATCTCTTCATCAGCTGTTGCTATTCGAGGTAATTTGAGATCTGGCTTACCTCATGTTCAGCCAAAAGCAATGACAGAAGAAGACTTTGAAGCGGTTCGCCAGCAATTCAGACAGGGAGCTTTGAATGCTAAAGAAGCAGGATTTGATGGTGTTGAGTTACATGGAGCGAATGGTTATCTCATGGACCAGTTTTTGAGAGATAGTGTCAACCAAAGAACTGATGAATATGGTGGTTCTATTGAAAATAGATGCAGGTTGCCCTTGGAAATTATCGACATTCTTATTGAAGCTTTCGGTGCTAAGAGAGTTGGTATCAAGCTTTCTCCAGTTGGAAGATATCAAGATATGTTTGACAGTGATCCTCTTACACTGTACTCATATCTCCTACAAGAACTTGACAAAAGAGGAATTGGTCATATTCAATTAATGGAACCAGGAGAGCGTGATCCTGCTGCTGGACAATACTATGTTCCTGGTGAACAGCAAATGCCTGAAGTTTGCAAGGTCTTGCGTCCTTATTTCAAAGGCACCATTATGATTAACAACAATTTGACTCCAGAAACTGCTGCTGAAGCTCTGAATGAAGGAGTTGCTGATCTTGCCTGTTTTGGGAGGTACTTTATTTCCAACCCTGACTTTGTTGAGAGAGTGCAAAATGGCTGGGATTTGAACCAATGGGATGCAAACACCTTCTATGTCGGAGGAGAAAAAGGTTATATCGATTATCCTTTCTATAGAGGATCCCAATAAATTATTTAATCTTGTTTTCTGTATGCGTGATGCGTACTTCTGCATATATTAATTAATTCATAAAAGAAGTCCATATCATTCAAATTTATCTTATTAAAATTTCTCAAAAGACCATGAAAAACGAAATTTTGGTGAGCAAGAGTTTGTATCCTTATCTTGTTTTTTCTTTGGAAATTTCTCGAAAAAATTTTTTTAAGTAAAATATTCTTTCCTGAATTTTTATTAAAATCGTAGCTTCGGCTTTTTTTAAGATTCTGAGTTGTTGAGAATTTTCCACAAAAGCCTTTTTTTCAAAAGAAAAATCAGCAATGAAGAGCAATTTTTTTTCTCCTCAAACGAGAATTTTAACAATTTTTTCTCAATTTCATTTTCTATATAAGGATTATTGATTCATCATTTGACAAAAGAGAAAACGATCTCAAACAGTTTTTTATATAAAATCCTTCCTTTTTCTCTCTTCTTCACGTCGAAATGAGGTTTTGAAGATTTCTAATCACCAATCTTCGAAGAAGGAAAACGAACTTCTATCCTCTCAAAAAAAAATTACCTTAACTTTGTCGTTGACGTAATCTTTGGAGGATATTTTCTAGGCTAAAAAATTCTAAATTGTCAAGTCTCTCAGGCTATTATATGGCTGGTATTTTAGACAAGAGAAGAGATTTAGCCCCTTTTTAAAAAGTCCCTTGAAGAACCGAAAAGTCATCACTTATCATGACTGGCAATCGAGAATATATTGTGAGATCTTCTTTTTTCCCTTGGTTTAGAAATCCTCTTTTCAGAATAGAATGGCTCGAAATTAACCCTCCCTTGAAAGAAACGATAGAAATTAATAGAAAATCTCAGACAAATGATTTACTTGTCCAAAAATCCTAGCAACGTCAAAGATTGATTTGTCTCAAAAAGGTGAAAAACAATCTGAGCCGTAATCTTCGAAATTCTTATGGAGGAGCGCTGTGATGGCTTCATTCAAAAGAAGCTGGGCCAACTCTGGCGTATTTTCGTAAAATCAAGTCACTCAGCATTGTAAAGGTGGCTGGATGGAGTGCTTCTTCTTATAATCTAATTTTAGGAGGGAAAATTGATGTAAATCAACAAAAATTCGTTTCAAAGCAAGGATTAAAATTAATTCGCCGGTTTAGTCTAAAAGATGACCAACTATTTTGCTCAATATAATTCGGCTATAAATACCTTAGGATATTGTCAAAAATATCATTAACAATAAATCAATTAAAAAAAATACCCAATACCAATAAAAATGCAACAATCTCAAGAAGCTTTCAAGACTTTAGGACAAGAACATAAGCTCGGCGATCTTGTTCTCAAGAATAGGTTCATAATGGCTTCTCTTACCAGAGTTCGCTGTGACCCTAAGACCGGAGTTCCTAGTGATTTAATCGTCAACTACTATTCCCAAAGAGCTTCTGCTGGTCTTATCATGACCGAATGCTCTGCTGTTTCACATGCTGGCAACAGCTTTATTGGTTGTGGAGCAATTTATAATAAAGAGCAAACAGAAGGCTGGAAAAGAGTTAACGATGCAGTTCACAAAAAAGGAGGAAAGATTTATATTCAAATCTGGCATGCAGGAAGAGCCGCTCACCCTTCACAAACTGGCGAGCCAAACCTTGCTCCATCAGCTATTGTTATCAGAGGCAATCTCAGAACTAATTTACCTCACGCCCAACCTAAGGCAATGGTTGAAGAAGATTTCGAAATCGTCCGTCAACAATTCAGACAAGGCGCTTTAAATGCCAAAGAAGCAGGTTTTGATGGCATTGAGTTGCATGGTGCTAATGGTTACCTCATTGATCAGTTTTTGAGAGATGGTACTAACCGCAGAACTGACGAATACGGTGGTTCTATTGAGAACCGATGTAGATTCCCATTAGAAATCATTGATATTTTGATTGAAGTATTTGGTGCCAAGAGAGTTGGGATCAAGCTTTCTCCTGTAGGAAGATTCCAAGACATGTACGATAGCGATCCCGTTCCTCTTTTTGCTTATTTCCTGGGCGAGCTTGATAAAAGAGGAGTCAGCTATGTACAATTTGTTGAACCCAATGAGGGCTTTGCTGAGGCAAGTCATTATGAGCCAGGCGCCAACCAAATTGCTGAGGTTTCCAAGACATTCCGTCTTTATTTCAAAGGCACCATTATGATTAACAATAATTTGACTCCAGAAACTGCTGCTAAGGCTTTGAACGAGGGAGTTGCTGATCTTGCTTGTTTCGGAAGATATTTCATTTCTAACCCTGATTTTGTTGAAAGAATACAAAATGGGTGGGATTTGAGCCAATGGGACGCAAGCACCTTCTATGTTGGAGGAGAAAAAGGCTATGCTGATTATCCTCCTTATAAGGTCCAAGAAGATTCTATATAAAAAATGGATTCAATATGATGCATATATTGTATTGTATATTAGTAATTAACAGGAGAAAGATATGTAGTCGAATCGATCGTTAATATCTAGCAAATTTTATGAAATATAATTCCGAAAAAGACACTCACCCTAATTGCTTCTCAATTTCTTTTTAATTCATTTTTTGAGAGGAGTACTTGCCAAGACTTCGAATCATATGACTCCATTTATAAAACTTCGAGGAATTTTGGAAGATTAGATTTCTTTTCCGTCTTTGATGCTTGCCACTCACAAGCTTTTTTTTATTGAATGGAAACTTCGAATTTTCCAAAGAGAGGCAAGAATTAAGAGTTTGCGACCCAGTAAAGAAAGAATGGGAAGAAAAATAAAGAAATAGAAATGATAAAGCCAACGAACCTTCGATTTCGTGCAAGGCCAGTTGCTTCCAAAATTAATTTCGGATTTGTTTTATTTAATTCCTATGAGTATTAGATAAAGGCTAAAATTAATTATTCTCTCATTAATCAGGCGAATTTATCCTGTTATCCGGTTATTATTTTATTCAATCCTCTATTTTTAGAGACCTATCGAACCTCCAAAACACTGAAGAGGGTTCTTGAATGCTCAAGGCTTGCCGATTCCTCAGAGTTGCCTCCAGAAACAAAACTCATTTGAAGGTTGGTGAAGAAAGACAGTGTTTTCCTTCTTTCTCATTGATAAAAGAATTTTTTTGATAGGGAGACCAAAACTGATAATTCACTTTAAAAATCAGGACACTCTAAAATATCTTCATATCAATTAGAAATGGAAAATTCCTGCGCTTCTTTGCAGATTTGACCAGCTTGAAATTTTGAGATGAGAAGGTTTCAAGCCTCAACCATCAGGGCTCCATGAAAAACTGGAGATTGCCTTTGTTGATTCAATTCAAACACAGGAAATTTCTAAATAATTTAGTGAAGAAAGCTTAGTATTCTTGTGGAAATGGCGGAACGTTTAAGGAATCAATAGAAGGAAAGAGTTGATAGTTTTGATGTCAAGGAAAGAAGGAGAGAGGAGTAATATTTAGTTCTTTCTGATTTCAAAATTTGATACGCACTAAGCGGTTGAAATTAAAGTTTGATTCCTTGTCTAAAAGACAAGTATCATAAAAAACTGAGCTTGTCTGAACAAGGTTAAAACCTGGATTTACTAGTTTTGGACAAGAACAAACCTTTTGTCAAATGTCTGGGTGGAAACTGAGAAGAAGTTGTTCAGGAATCTAGAAGCTTGGACGAGAAATTTAGTCAAAGGAATTAACGTTGATTTTGATGTATAGCATATATATTGATCTATTTTTAGGAAGAAAAATTAATATTTCGATAGATTTTCTATTGTCTGCAAAATCTGATTCAATCTTATTAAAAAGAGCAAAAGTTTCACCTATAAATACTCCAATCCAACATCAAAAAATCATAAAAAATTTTCCAAAAAACATCACAAAAACATTTAAAAAATGCAAGACCAACAACAACTTTCCTCTAAAGAAATCGCCCAAACACTAATCCAAGAATATAAATTCGGTGATCTTATTCTTCCAAACAAATTCGTCATGGCTTCTCTCACAAGGATCAGATGTGACCCAAAAACCGGAGTTCCCAATGACTTGCTTGTCGACTACTACTCCCAGAGAGCCTCTGCTGGTCTTATTATGACCGAATGTTCTGCTATTTCCCACGCTGGTAACAGCTTTATCGGCTGCGGAGCAATCTACACCAGAGAACAAACAGAAGGCTGGAAGAAGGTCGTTGACGCTGTCCATAAGAAAGGCGGAAGAATTTACTTGCAAATCTGGCATGCAGGAAGAGCAGCTCATCCTCATCAAACTGAAGAACAAAACATCTCTCCATCTGATCTTCCTATTCGAGGTAACTTGAGAAAGAACTTGCCTCATCTTCCACCCAAAGCAATGACCGCAGAAGATTTTGAGACAGTCCGCCAGCAATTCAGACAAGGTGCTTTGAATGCGAAAGAAGCTGGTTTTGATGGTATTGAGCTCCATGGTGGTAACGGTTACCTTATTGATGGATTTTTGAGGGACGGTGTTAATAATAGAACTGACGAATATGGTGGCTCGATTGAGAATAGATGCAGATTCCCTTTGGAAATCCTCGATATTTTGATTGAAATCTTTGGTGCTAAAAGGGTTGGCATCAAGCTCTCTCCAGTTGGAAGGTATCAAGACATGTTTGATAGCGATCCCCTTGCTCACTATTCACACTTCTTGCAACAACTTGATAAGAAAGGAATTGGTCATGTCCAGTTGATGGAGCCAGGCGAGCGTGATTCTGGTGTCCAATACCACATTCCCGGCGAACAACAAATGCCTGAAGTTTGCAAGGCCTTGAGACCTTATTTCAAGGGCACTATTTTTATCAATAATAATTTAACCCCAGAAAAGGCTGCTAAGGCTTTGAAGGCAGGATATGCTGATCTTGCTTGTTTTGGAAGATATTTCATTGCCAATCCTGACCTTGTCGATAGAGTCAAGAATGGGTGGCCTTTGAGTGAGTGGGATGCAACCACTTTCTATGTCGGCGGAATCAAAGGTTTTCTCGATTACAAAACTTATCAACCAGAAGATGTTGAAACTGTTGAAGCCGTTGAAGTTCAACCAACAAAAATCTAATGAAAAACTATGTTAAAATTGTATGTATATTCTTGTTTCTATCTCTTGATATAATTCATAAAGGCAAGTTCTTGATAACTTGTTTAAAAACTCAATAAAAGTCAGTCTAGATGTCGATATTCTTGATGATACTCTTGATGAAAGCCTTTGAAAATAACTTTAATAAATATAATTCATAAAAAGAAACTTTATCCTTTCGACTTTTTGGAGATTCGCATAGTGTAAAGAAATTATACAAGATAAAAGATGATCAAAAGAGGAGTTTTATGATTTTATTCAGGAAAAATTTTTTGCATTACTACAATTGAGAAAACGAATTTTTTTCCTCTAAAAACATTCTCATGGAATGCAAGGCTTCCCAAAGTGTTGATTTTGTCTAACTTTGTCAGATTTTCAAAGTTATTCGTCGAATTCTTTTGGTAAATTCATCCAACAGATTCATTGGATCTGGCCCTTTTATTGAGAAAGAAATCGAAAAGAAAAATTGGAAATTTCTTGACAAATTGATTTCTCAGTTCGGATCGCACACTTTTATGCCCCAAGCTTTTAGAGTTATTGAATTGTAATAAAAAATACTAGAATAAACCATCTCCATCAAATAAGGAGGTAAGACTTTTTGAGAGAAATGTCATTTTTTTTTTTTAAGACATCCAAAAGTCTTTAGGATTCTGGAGAAAGATTGGGAAGCCCTGATGGAACGCTTTCAATAGAGTCTCTCTTTTTGAAAAATTCGTTTCTGTTTATTTCGACCAAATTCCTTATTTATCAGAAATCTTGATATTTTACGATATCCTTACTTTAAAAAGTAAATGAAGTGAAATTTCTTGTCAATGAATTTTTCACTTGGGTTTTCAATAAAAAAGCTTTTCTTCATGAATAAAATTTTTGTAGATGGAAATTTTCTTGACCTTGGTGGATAAAGTTTTTTCCTTCAAAAAAGAAATGAGCATGTTTAAATAGCAACATATGAGATGAATATCATGGTTGCCTGATTGATTTGGTCAAGAAAATTGCAAGAAGGCGAGGTTTTTAGGCAAGACGATTCCCATAACACATGGGCGAATTCAGTTACCTTCCTTTCCAAAGGATAATACATTTTCTGAAACTAGCGAATTAGTCCCAATTTATCAAAAAAGGAGAGCTTAAATGTGACCAATACAGGAAGAGTGACTAAAAATATTTTTCTCCTGTCTGAACTCAGATGGCCTTTCTGAGAGGGATATTCCTCTTATTGACTTGAAAAGAAGTTATATCGTCTTTAGATGCAGAGATTGTCCAAAAGGCAATTAGATTTTCCACATAAGATGTAAAACTAAGTTTTCAAAGTTGTCGAATTCATTAGCCCAGGAAATTTGTCTTCTGGTTTTGGGACAAGAAGGCTAACATTTTAGGTTGGATTTTTGTTTGATTCTTTCAAAGGGAATGCCTTGAGAATTTAACTGTCCAAGAAATTTCAATATTTTATCAAAAAATTCTTTTAAATAAGGAGAAAACTTGCAATATCCTCAATAAATGAAGCTCTAAAATGATAGAAACTCCAAGAATATAGATTCTGTTTCAAGTTTAGGACCACTAGCCCTTTTGAAACTTTTCAAAGCAGTCACTCACAAATCAAAATGATTAAAAATATTTTAGGAAAAATTAATAGGCGAATTGGTTTTATTTATTCTGTCTAAAGCTTAGGGTTCACAGAAGAGAGTTTATCCTTTATCAGAGCAGCCGATTCTTTTAGAGATAGGGTTGATAGGTAATGTACATGAAAAGTTACGATATGGGAATTCATTTAAAGCTTTGAATGCTTCGCCTTATTGTCTAAAAGACAAGCAAGAGAGATGAATAATCATGATTGATTTCGAAGACTTGAGGAAAAACTGAAAAGGCCCTGACAAAAGGGAGTTTTACAGAAAGATTCAGAATTAGTATCAAAAAGCGATAGGTAATAAGATAGGTGAGGGAAAGTTTAACGGTATTGAAGAAAGTTCGATTTTCGAATAAATCAACGTAAATCGAGAATAATTTAATGAAAGAAAAATCTTGCATATTGAATTAATTCTGTTGTATGTGAATTTGGCAAGGTTTTTAGACAAGGATTTTTCGATTATAAATACTGTCCCCCAACCTCTCAAAAATCATAATCTAAAAATAAAAAACGCAATTTTATCAATTAACTAATCATAATGCAACAATCTAACGATTTTCCCAAGACTCTTTTCGAGCCTTACACCCTTGGAGACCTTGTTCTTCCAAATAAATTTGTCATCGCTTCTTTAACAAGAATCCGAGCTGACCCTAAAACTGGAATTCCCAATGATCTGATGGTGGATTACTACTCTCAAAGAGCTTCAGCTGGTCTGATCTTGACCGAGTGCTCTGCTGTATCCAATGCTGGAAACAGCTTTATTGGATGTGGTGCTATCTATACCAGAGAACAAATGGAGGGCTGGAGGAGAGTTGTTGACGCAGTCCACAGGAAAGGAGGAAGAATCTACATGCAAATCTGGCACGCTGGAAGAGCTGCTCACCCTCAACAGACTGGAGAGCAAAATATTTCTTCATCAGCTACTGCCATCAGAGGCAATTTGAGAAAAGATTTGCCCCACGTTCAACCCAGAGCAATGACTCCTGAAGATTTCGAGACCGTCCGTCAACAATTCAGACAAGGCGCTTTGTATGCTAAAGAAGCTGGATTTGATGGTATCGAATTGCATGGCGCTAACGGTTACCTCATTGATCAATTCTTGAGAGATGGTGTTAACCAAAGAACTGACGAATACGGTGGTTCTATTGAGAATAGATGCAGATTCCCCTTGGAGATTATGGATATCCTCATTGAAGTCTTTGGCGCCAAGAGAGTAGGAATCAAGCTTACTCCAGTTGGACGCTTCCAAGATATGTACGACAGCGATCCTGTTGCTCTCTATACTTATTTCTTGGGACAGCTTGATAAAAGAGGAGTCAGTTATGTGCAGCTTATGGAACCTCTTGAAGGCTATGCTTCTAATCTTCACTATGAGACAGGTGAGAAGCAAATCGCTGAAGTTGCCAAGACTTTCCGTCCTCACTTTAAAGGCACAATCATGACCAACAACAACCTCACCCCTGAGACTGCAGCTAAGGCTTTGAACGAAGGAGTTGCTGATCTTGCCTGCTTTGGAAGATATTTCATTTCCAACCCCGACTTCGTCGAGAGAGTGCAAAATGGATGGCCTTTGAATGAATGGGATGCAAGCACTTTCTATGTTGGAGGTGAAAAGGGTTATGTTGATTATCCTCGTTATAAGCCTGAAGCAACTTTGTAATTAGAGTTGGCTTGCTTGCTTGAGAAAATTGTATTATTTGTTACTGATTCTCTTTGATTAGATTTGATTTGCCTTGATATCTTTGATAAACTATGTTTCTTGTGTGAAAAGTATAATGAATAAAAATTCTCCATACATCATTCGGAAAGACTTTAATTAGAAAGATGGATTTCCACATAATCCTGGTTGATTTCTTGTTCAAAGACATTCATTAGTTGAACAGATTTTAAACTATTCTGGATATATAATTATATAGTTTGAGTCTCATCAAGAAAGAGAATCTTCGGAAGGTACTTTATATCGAACCCTGATTTTGCAAAGAGAGTACAAAATGGTTGGCCTTTGAATGAATAGGATTCCGACACATTTTATGTTGGTGGAGCAAAAGGATATACTGATTATCCCTTGAAGAAACCTCAAAGATCTTTATAAAATCTTGTAAATAAAAGACTTGACGTTTTTAATGAGGATATTAATATGGAAATTGAAATGGCTCCTTTGTTCTTATTCATTGCGAAATTCTTTATGTTGAAAAGTAAGAAAAGTTTCGAAATTTATATTCGAGGAATCTTGAATACTTCGTCTACTTTTCTTTGATTGAGAATATTTTTGAAAACAAAAGTTTTTTGAACATAAAGTAACTTTTTTTGATAAATCTTTTATTTGGTAAAGGAAGGCTTTTGAGGGAATTTTGGAAGAAAAAAGTTTTGAAAGAAGGAGTTAAAAAGAAATCTTTATTGAAGAAAATTAGTCAATTCAAGTTTAATTTTGACTTTTTTGAGAACGAAGATTTCAAGTTCCACAGAAAGTCGATTCTTATCGAAAGATTAAAATTTCCAATTAATCAGACAAATTATTATAAGGCTAGTAAAGCTAGTATTATAGGCAAGACCCAATATTTTATTTGATTCTTTTTTCTCCTTCGAGAGATGGCTTTCTCAAACGACTCACGACTGAGAGAGACAATTGCTTTTTCATCCTGAAGAGCTCTTCTATCTTTCCAACAAAATATCGGAATGAAATGAAGGTCGTACATTTTTTAACTGATTCGACTTGTTGCTCTCCTTTGAAAACTCTTTTGATTCAGACTTCTATAAAACAAGAGATTTCCTCGAGTTTCGTCCCAATCCGATGCAGAAATACTCTTGATAAGAGAGATGGATTGTTCTCATGTGACAAAATGAGTTTGAGCAGCGAGAGATGATCCTCATAGGACCAAAAGGAAGAGATTGGATCTGAGAAAATGAAAGGAAAATTTTAGGAAAGAGTTTAAGGAAAATAGAAAAATTAGCAGGCGAAAAGGTAAATCAACTCTTAAAATTTGAATCCTGATTGATGACCTACAGTTTCTCATGATGATTGATGCGATCTTAAAGATAATTCCAACCCCAAATCTACAAGCGACGTCATTGAATTAGAAAAAAGAAGAATTTTTCTTTCAGGAGGACAAAAGTGAAAAAGTAATCCTTCTCGAAAAAAATATTAGTTTACATTAGATGAACTCTAAGACGGTTGAATCTGAGAAACAGGGAAAGATTAATTGTCTAAGAATTATTTGCCTACATGGAATATGAATTTCGCAAGGATTTTAGGCAAAATCTCCATTATAAATACAAACCTTGAAAACATAAAAATTCATTATTTCAAACAAAACTTTGCTTTTCAATGCAAGAACATAACAATAATGTGAAGAAGAGTCTCTTCGAGCCTTATCCAATGGGAGACCTTCTCCTCCCAAATAAATTTGTCATGGCTTCTTTAACAAGAATTCGAGCCGATCCTCAAACTGGAGTTCCCAATGATCTGATGGTGGATTACTACTCTCAAAGAGCTTCAGCTGGTCTGATCTTGACCGAGGGCTCTGCTGTATCCAATGCTGGAAACAGCTTTATCGGATGCGGTGCCAATTACACCAGAGAACAAATGGAGGGCTGGAAGAGAGTTGTTGCCTCAGTCCACAAGAAGGGAGGAAGAATCTACATGCAAATCTGGCATGCTGGAAGAGCTGCTCATCCTACACAAACTGGAGAACAAAATATTTCCTCCTCTGCTATTGCCATCAGAGGCAACTTGAGAAAGGATTTACCTCACGCTCAACCCAGAGCAATGACTCCTGAAGATTTTGAAACTGTCCGCCAGCAACATAGGCAATCAGCTTTATATGCCAAAGAAGCTGGTTTTGACGGTATTGAACTCCATGGCGCCAATGGATACCTCCTTGATCAGTTTTTGAGAGACAGTGTTAATCAAAGAACTGATGAGTATGGAGGCTCTATTGAAAATCGGTGCAGGTTTCCACTAGAAATTCTCGATACTTTCATAGAAATCTTTGGTGCTAAGAGAGTAGGAATCAAGCTTTCTCCAGTTGGCCGCTTCCAAGATATGTATGACAGTGATCCTGTTGCACTCTATTCTTACCTATTGCAGCAGCTTGATAAAAGAGAAATAGGCTACGTTCAGCTGATGGAGCCTGCTGAAGATTATGCTTCTGAATCCCACTATGGGCCAGGCGAAAGTCAAATCGCCGAAGTATGCAAGATTCTCCGTCCATACTTTAAAGGCACTCTGATGATTAACAATAATTTGACCATCGAATCCGCAGCCAAGGCTCTGGAAGAAGGGTACGCTGATCTTGCATGCTTTGGTCGATACTTTATTTCCAATCCTGATTTGGTAGAAAGAGTGCAAAATGGGTGGCCTCTGAGTGATTGGGATAAAAGCACCTTTTATGTTGGTGGAGGAAAAGGTTACAATGATTATGCAAACTATCAAGAAAAATCTTCAGAAAGAAAGAATTTTTCTTTGTAATTCATATTTTCATAGTGAATTATGAATTAAAGATGATAAGTAAAATCAAACTCATTTTATCTGTGCTGTGTAAAGTGAAAAGTAGAGAATTCTGAAGATATTTCCCTCCTCAGTTTTGAATGATTCTCTTCTTTCTCAATCAAGAACTTTATGAATGAAATCTTTATTTCGCAAAAAACTTGCTGATCCCTTCTATAATAGACATCAAATACCTTTCTAACTTGATGGTATAAATGCAAATATTCATCAATAAAAATAAGTGAATCATTGTGATTGATGGGAAGATTTTTTGTGAGGGAAAAAAATAAGAAAAAAAACTTGAAAAATTTTTGAAATCAAATTTAAAAAAAAAAAATTACTACAAAAAGCACATCGATGATTTATGTCAAGATGAGGACCAATGAAATTACTTGAGGAATAACGGAAAATTGATCCAACAAAACCTTTCTTGAACTTTGCAAAATTTCTGTTCAAAGATATCTCTATTGACCTCAGGGAAAATCTTTTGATGAATTTTTCTCTTTTTAACAAACATGAAAAGTTTTAGAAAGATGGATCTTTTATCCAGAAAAATTTTGAATTGAAAAACAAGTCGATGGGGTTTTGTGAAATTCAAATTTCCTTCTAGATTTTTTTTCAAGATTTTCGATAAAGCCAACATTCAAATTCAGAATATCTAGAAGTAATTCTCTTTTTTCCAGACATGAGAAAGAAAGGATCCTATGTCCTAAGACTTCAGTTTTAACAAAAAAATCAACGAGATTTGGTTGAATTTTTACTTTCAATAATCAAAACTTTAGCTTTTGCAAAAAATCGGGCAGAACACTAACAATTAAACTTTTAAATTAATTGAGGCAAGGTTACACGCAGGCTGGTATTTTAGACAATACTCAATATTTTATTTGAGTTTATGCTCAAACGGTTGCTTTTTGCTTCGTTTGGGATGGCCAATTTGTATGCCGCCAGTAAATAAGCTTAGGAAATCTTTTACTGTGAGAATTTGGCACCCCTCAAAAAAAGGATCGAGCTGATGAAATTAAATGCATTGTTTCAAGGGTAATTTTAAGAAAAAATAAAAGGAGAAAAGGTGAGCGAACTCTTTAAATTAGAACTTCTACAGTGTCTTCATCAAAAGTCCTTGTGATTTGCATCGAAATAGGTCGAATTTTTGGAGATGGGTCAATAGAATAAGCTTCTATGGGCTCAGGTGGCTCAGAGAAAAGATATTTTTTATAACAGTCAAAAGGAAAACTCTCTGATGCGTTAAATTCACTTTAGATCATCAAAGAATGTCAGAAGTTAGCCTATAAATTCCAGGATTTCTAGAATAAATCAAATTTAATATTTGCTATAACAGGTTAATTCTGGGATTATTGGATCCGAAAAAAGCAAAAATTAACTGTCTGATATTTATCAAACAGAACAAAACGGTGTCTTGGCAAGATCTTTAGGCAACATCCTCACTATAAATAGTTGAGGCCAGCTTGGAAAAAAATATAATTCATTCATTGAAAATTCAACATCTCTATCCCAATACAAGATCCAATGCAAAAAACTCTTTTTGAGCCTTACACACTTGGAGACCTTGTTCTTCCTAACAAATTTATCATGGCTTCTTTAACAAGAGTTCGAGCTGATCCCAAAACTGGAATTCCCAATGATCTGATGGCGGATTACTATTCCCAAAGGGCTTCTGCCGGTCTTATTCTCACTGAAGCTGCTTTTGTTTCAAATACTTCAAATAGTTTTCCCGGAAGTCCTGGTATCTCTAACAAAGAGCAAATGGAAGGATGGAAGAAAGTTGTAGACTGAGTTCACAAGAAGGGAGGAAGAATCTTTATCCAAATCATTCATGGAGGAAGAGCTGCTCACCCTGAACAAACTGGAGAGCAAAATATTTCTTCATCTGCTGTGAGAATTAGAGGCAACCTCAGAACTAATTTACCTCATGTCCAGCCCAAGGCAATGACTCAAGAAGATTTTGAGATCGTTCGCCAACAATTCAGACGATCAGCCTTATTTGCCAAAGAAGCAGGCTTTGATGGCATTGAGTTACACGGTGCGAATGGGTACCTCATTGATCAGTTTTTGAGAGATGGCGTTAACCAAAGAACTGATGAGTACGGGGGTTCTATTGAAAACAGATCCCGATTCCCATTGGAAATTATCGATATTTTTATTGAAGTTTTTGGTGCAAAGCGAGTTGGAATAAAACTCTCCCCTGTTAGTCGCTTCCAAGATATGTATGATAGTAATCCTATTGCTCTGTATTCTTACCTCTTGCAACAGCTTGACAAAAGAGGAATCAGTTATGTGCAGCTAATGGAGCCAAGAGATCAAGTTTCAGGTGAGGTCTTCTATGAGCCAGGTGAGAAGCAAATCTCTGAGGTTTCCAAAACTCTGCGTCCATATTTTAAAGGGACTTTGATGATCAACAATAATTTGACTGTAGAATCTGCAGCCAATGCTTTGAGTGAAGGAATTGCTGATCTTGCTGGTTTTGGAAGATTCTTTATTTCGAATCCAGACTTTGTGGAAAGAGTAAAAAATGATTGAGCTCTCAATGAATGGGATTCTAAAACATTTTATGTTGGGGGAGAAAAGGGCTATCTTGATTATCCAGTTTATGATGAAAAAACTGCACAATAGAAAATTTAAGTAAAAAGACTTTTTAATTAGGTTTACTTCTATTTGAATGGCTTATGATGTGTATTTTACATTTCTCCTCAATACAATTCTTATCTCTCTTCTAAATTCTAAAAGTTTCAATTTTATTTGTGATCTCCTGCGAAAAAGCTTTGGGAAAAATGAAAGAAGAGTAAAAAAAGAAGAAAGATTGTTGAATTACTCAAACCAATTCTGTCATGTAAATTTCGGATTGATTTGGCTTGTTGATTCATTCAAGAGAATATTGGAAATTATTTCCTTAAATAGGATTCCTAAAACGACTTTTCTCCTTCTTTTTAAATCGCCACAAAGAATTTTCTTTGTAGAGGGCTTCTTGAAGGAAATTGTAATTTCTTCAAACATTATAATGTCAATATGAAAAACGAGATTTCGGAGCTCCTTGACTCCAGGTCATGTTGATGTAATACAAGCAATGAAGAATCTAGTTTCTATTCTCAAATCGTTCTTGCTCAATTTAAACTACTCCTGCTTCACACACATATAATGGAAAATGAACTTTTAGCAAGGAATTCGCTTCACTTAAATGCTTTTTCAAGGAGATTAAAGGATGGGCGACAAAGGTTACTTTTCATAACACGTGGTTTTTGACCGAAGAAAAATCAGCCAACTGATGGTTTAATTGTGCTTGATCAAAAATCAAAACTTCAGCCTCCGCAGATAATCGATTTAGATCGAAAAAGCAATTAATCTAGGCAAATGTGAATTAAGCAAGCATTTTAGACAAGCCTTGATGCTTTAATTTTAATTTGTGATGTAACAGTGAAAATTAACAAGTCTAGAAGTTTAGTCCACTTTCCTTGCCTTTGACAGTTTTCATCAAGACAAAATATGCCTTAAAGAGAATTGTGAGACTTTTCTGCTTTCCAAATTTTCGGTTTTCTTTTTATGAATCTGAAAAAAATCGGCTGATGAATTCGAAGAAAGGAACGCTGAGAATAACACAAACAGACAAGCAAACAGTTTATTCTTCCCCCTTTCACCGTATGTTTGTGGGATTTGATAGATGTTTTGTTTGAAGTTTGACGGATGAAGTGAATAAAATTGAAACAAAATACCATGAACAATATTTTCAGAAGAATGACGAAATAAGCTTGTTTTTACGTGTCATGGAGATTAATGATTTTCTATGGTTCATTAAAGTCAATTCTTCATAAAGAAAAAAGTTAAACAAAAATGATTTTCTCATTGGGAAGAATCAAACAAACCTAGGGTGATATATTTTCAATGAAATGAAGGAAGTAGAACGTAATTGATGGAAGGCAAGTTTTGTAAAACATCATTTTTTTTGAGTCAAGAAATTTCTAGATTAATCAAATCAAATGAGAAGTTGTAATTTTCTACAGGTTTTATGAAAGCAAAGGAAGTCAACAGATTTTTTTTCAGGAGAAGATTCTGGTTCATGGCTTATGTATTTCTGATTGAATCTTAGCAAAAGAAATATTATATCCATATTTAGTCAGATTTCATTGATGAGAGCCAGTCATTGTGGAGAAGAGTTTTTCACAAAAGGAAGGATGAGAAAGCCAGATTGTGATGTTATCTGATGAATAAGTCTTATATCTTGATCTCAAAAGCTATAATAATGTAAATGGAGCAGTTATGGAGAATTAATTCAAGATTTGGAATCAATTTAATTTGTCTAAAATACAAGCAATGTCATCTGACGTATTGGTACGCCAAAACTAAAATCATAAATTGTAAATGCTTACTTGAGAATAAAAGAAAACTTGACCCAATGAAGTATCTGGAAAGGCTGCAACGGTTGTATCTTAAGAAACAAGACCCACAAATTGACCAACAAACAAGGGGAAAGAAGTTTCTCTGTGTGCTATTCGAAAAGAGTTTTCTTGATTTAAATTCGAAGGGATTTAATTTGGGTCAGTTTGACGTGAAACAGGGAAAGATTAGATTGTCTGGAAAATATTTTATTAACGAATTTTATGTTTTATGTGAACTTGGCAAGGATTTCAGACAAGACTTCCATTATAAATAGCGGACCTCAACTTGAAATTCATCAATAATTCACAAAAAACTAAATCTATTCACCACCCCAATGCAACAATCTAGCAACGTTCAAAAGACTCTTTTCGAGCCCTACACCCTTGGAGACCTTGTTCTTCCCAACAGATTCGTCATGGCTTCCCTTACAAGAGTGAGATGTGACCCCAAGACCGGAATTGCCAATGACATGCTTGTTGAATACTATTCCCAAAGAGCTGCCGCTGGTCTCATTTTGACCGAATGTGCTGCTGTTGCCAACGCTGGAAACAGTTTTATTGGAAGTGCTGCCATCTACAACAGAGAACAAATGGAGGGCTGGAGGAAAGTAGTTGATGCTGTTCACAAGAAAGGAGGAAGAATCTACATCCAAATCTGGCATGCTGGAAGAGCTGCCCATCCTACACAAACTGGAGAACAAAACATCTCTTCATCTGCTGCGAGAATTAGAGGTAACCTCAGAACTAATTTACCTCACGTTGAGCCCAGAGCAATGACTCCTGAAGATTTCGAGACCGTCCGCCAACAATTTAGACAAGGCGCTCTGTACGCCAAAGAAGCTGGATTTGATGGTATTGAGCTCCATGGCGCTAATGGCTACTTGATGGACCAATTCTTGAGAGACGGCGTCAATCAAAGAACTGATGAGTACGGTGGCTCTATTGAAAACAGGTGCAGATTCCCTTTGGAAATTATCGACATTTTGATTGAAGTTTTTGGTGCTAAAAGAGTTGGCATGAAGCTCACTCCAGTCGGCCGCTTCCAAGACATGTACGACAGTGATCCTTTTGCTTTATACTCTTATTTCTTGCAACAGCTTGATAAGAAAGGAATCAGCTATGTCCAACTTATGGAGCCTGCTGAAGAATATGCTTCTGGAGTCCTTTACGAGCCAGGCGCAAAGCAAATTGCTGAAGTCGCCAAGACTTTCCGCCCATATTTCAAAGGCACAATCATGACTAACAATAACCTCACTCCTGAGACTGCAACCAAGAATTTGAATGAAGGAATCGCTGATCTTGCTTGTTTTGGAAGATATTTTATCTCCAACCCCGATTTTGTTGAAAGAGTTCAAAATGGATGGCCCTTGAACTCATGGGATAATAATACTTTCTATACTGGGGGATACAAAGGTTTCCTCGATTATCCTATTTATGATCCCAAAACTCCGGAAAGAACTGGTGATAGAGCTGAAGAATCATCCAAGTAGGCGATAATGGAGTTAAAAATGGAAATTCGAAATAACTCAGTTATTCATTGAAAAAAAAAAATTGTTAGTGTTTGTTTATCCATACATTCAAAAAGTATGAGATGATATTTTGTATCAGATTCATGAAAAGATTTCTTTGGTTCGCATACTAAAATATAATAAGTGTTGGCCAAAGCATTAAAATAAGAGAAAGTCCCAGATTCTTTCATTAAAAAAAAAAAAATTTCAAACAAGTTTACTTCGAATTGAAGGAGAGATTTTCAATAAGAAAGTTCAGCTCAAAATTGCATGGAAGGAAAAGACCAACAATATTTTTTCTCATTCGAATTCATCAAATAAAATATTCAAGATTCTGCTGCATCCGAGTATTTAGCAGGGGAGATGAAATCTTTTGCCTGGAAAAGCCACCAAATTAGCCCATTTCGCATCTGAGGGTCAAACCTTTTCATCTGTCTATTGAAACCAGCTTGCCAAGGCCATCCAAACCAAGAGATGAGTAGACATATCCCCGACATTTTTTTGCAATCTCCAGCCCCCAAAAAAAAACTCTCTTAAACCAAAGATTAAAAAAAGTGTTGTCTACATGTCCTCGACAAACTTTGCACGGACATGCCCCGGACAGACAAATTGTCAACAGCTTTAAAAGTTTACCATTTATTTTTGAGTTAACAGACTTTGCCAAAAAGAGGTGCCTTGGATTTTTCCTCAGGATATCGAGTTGTGATCATTTCTCCTAGTCTCAGGCTTTCAAACGAACTGAGTTCCATTCTCGATTATTGATCCTCTTTATTTCAATTTTAGAATCCGTGGCGTCAAATCTAACAATAATTAATTCAAGGATGAAGTTATAATTTTGTTTTAAATTAAGAACATTTTTTTTTTTGAAAACCAAAGAAAGCCACAAAAAGAAAAAGTGAACTCCCAATGTCTTTTGGATTAAGCCTTTCTCAAGAGAAGCGCCTGTCAAAAAATGTTCCAAAAAGGACTTGAAATTAAATTTGAATATTTCTGATAAGTGTTTTCAAGTGAAAATTATATTTTGGCTGTGAGATTGAAATTGATTTTGTATGATTAGAAAGCTTTTTTTACTTCAACTCAGCTGACAAAAATCGGAACTTGGAGGGTTGCTTTTATGAAAGTCGGTTGAAGAAATAGAAAGGCTCGAGCTCTACTTGATCAAATAAGGATTTGAAGATTGAAAAAGAGAAGAGGCTGAGTTTATTGTTTCTATTCAAAGGTTTCTTTTAATCAAAATTTGAATTGGAGGAGGTCATTTCTATAATTTTCACTCTTTTTGTTATTAACTACAAAATTTATCTTGAAGTTGGTTATGAAGTGCGAGCTGAATAAATGAATAAAAAGAGAGTTGATAACTGAATACTCCGAAATAAGAGAGAGAGGGTTTTAGGAACAAGAAGCTTGAGAGGAGGCGTGAGACTTTGAACCATAAAACTATATGAAAAGGACAGAATCTCTCAAATCAAACACATTGGTGTCGTCGAGCTCTCCAAAAGGAGAAAAAGAAAGGAAATGATGGAAGTTGGGAAAAAGAGAAAAAATCAAATGAAAATTTTTGGCAATCTCATTTTTGAAGTCGACAAATGCCAGTAAAAAATTTCATCAAAGGGGCTGAATTCAAATTAAAAGATGACTGAAAAGATTATGAGAAATCTGTTGGGACGTTTTTTTCTCCAAAGTCTGTGGACAGATCTTCTTGATATGCACAAAAAGAACATTCTTGAGATGTCTTCCAGATTGAAGAGGAGCAATGAGGCGATGATTCGAACTGGAAAATTTGTGGAAAGGTTAAAAATAACAAATTGGTTTCAAATTGGAATTTATTCTCGATAAATTTTGAAGGGTATCAGGATTCTCTCTCGAAGGAAAATTTTGCTTGGAGGAATCGAAGAGACTGCCTCGACACATTCAAAAAGAAGAAGAGGGATGGAAGGAAGATTGAAGGGTCTTTTTGAGGTTTTATATAAAACTTGACGGGGGGATATTTTATAATTTGAAAATTGATTAATTAGATCAAAATTAACTGACTAAGACCAACTAATAATTATACCCCCTTAAAGTTTAAATCTATCAATTAGCTCCATTTCTCAGTATAATTATAATTTTTCCTTAATATTTTTACTTCAAACGATCCCCTTGTTACTGACCTCACTAAGATAAGAGTCTAAAAACCTTTGAAATTACAAAAATTATGCGAAACAAAGGCTTCAAATTTCCTCTACTTCTCCTCGCGAGCGTGAGCTGTATCTATGTTCTCCGATTAAACCATGCTTCACCTAGCAGTTTCCTCCAAGAAACTCTCATAAGAGTCCTCCAACAAACGATACAGCCGCCTGTAAACGAGCCTCTCTGTGATGGGGTCACCATTACACCAGTTTCTGAAAGTGATATCCAGACATCTCAAGAGATCCGCTCCCATTTGTCCAGCATTCAAAGCACAAACCATCTGATGGAATTTATTGCAGGCCCTGACCCAAAAAGTGATTTATTGAGTGATTATATCGGCCCATTGGTTGGTAAATCCGTTCAATGGATTGTGTTCTTTGGGATTGGTGTCGTCGTTTTGATTCTTTGCTTAATCGCCTTTATTTGGGCCTGGTGCTCTGCACGCTCAAGACTGAAGCACGGCAAGGTTATTCATGTCGGAAGAGGAACGAAATTTTACTTGTGGATGAGTGTAATATTTTTGGTGCCTCTTCTTGGAGCTGTCATTGCCTCTTTGATATTTACAACAACTCAAGTTCACACAGGCGTTGATAAATCGGTGTGTGCGATTGCAATTTTTGGCGATCAGATTGAATTTGGAGATCCCGAGCAACATTGGATCGGAACGACTCCCTTAAAAAATAATACAATTGCTGCTGTGGCAATTCTCCCAGCGACAGTCCAGAACTTGTCATATCCGACTGGTCTCACAGATCCAACTGCTGTCAGTCGAGCTTTTACAACTGTTTCGGGAGCTGTCATAACGTTCTATCAGAGTAATGAAGGGCAAACTATTGATCGAGCCGACCCTGCCTTCACAATCCCTTATGTTCCCACTTATATCGAGGTAAAGACTTTTGAATAAGCATAATAAATAATTCTTTTTAAAAATAGAATCTTGGTCCTTCAGATAATTCAAGCACAGAAAGCGGCCAGATATTGGCCGAGATGCAACAAAAAAGGGATATTGTAAGAAGAGCATCACAGAATATCACTGCAGCAATTTCAACATTAAGGGTTTTGTCACTAGCTCCTTCTGTTGTTCAGCCTATCCTGGCTCAACTTGTTACAGTTGTGACCGTAGCCGCGGCATCTGTCAGCTCAGCTAATGCGCAATTAAAAGACTATGCACAAAGTGTAAAACCCATCGATTTGTTTTCAATAATTATTGAGTAGGTTTCAGATATTGTTGACGGCCTTGTGATCGCGATGGTCGTTGTTTTCTCAGTAGATATTGGCTTTGTTGTTATTGCTCTATTATCTATTGCACTCCTGTGTGTTGGAGTTAAATGGGTGAGAAGATTTGTCCACTTATCATGGTGTATGATTGGCTTATTAATGGCCTTTACTTGGGTTATAGCGACATTTATGTGGATGTCTTCTCTTGTTGTAAATGATATCTGCGGGGTCGCAGATGCTGTCATATCAGATCCTGAAGTTTTTAACGAAACCGTGAATAAATTTTTTCCAGAACCTCAGTATGCATTTGCAAAGGGACTTGTCTATACTTGCTTTTATGGAGACGGTGATATATTAGGGACGCTTGGAGAACTCCAACAATTGGCACCATTTTCGGCAATTTTCGCATCTTTGAATAATACTGCAAATCTGACTGAAGCTATCCAGCCTGTTCCAGATTCTATTGTCATCCCTGCTCAACAATTCGAGGTCTCACAGATTGAAGCTGGATTTATTTCTGATGACCCTGTGACTGATACAGATTTAGCCAAATTGAATAGCTTTACCCACAGTGATACAAATCAGTGTACCCAGGTTGAAGATACATGGATCTTGAATTCCGCTAATTGTACTGACTCTCTGGGAACTGTCTTTGCTGCAAATAGCACAGCTGATTTTAACGTCGGAAACCCCACTTGTATTGGTTTTAATGCCTGGAGAACCAAGCAAATTGATGTGAGATATAACACCGACACCTTCCCTCAGCCGACCTGTGGCCAAATCGAAGGAGATGATGCTGATATAGGCCTGACGAATTACGTTGATAGCTTTGTGACTCATCAACAGAATGTTGCGACTGTGTTTGGGAATGTGCAATCAGGGTTAAATGACGTTGCTACAGCAAATGCTGTTTACATGGATACGATTACGAGAGTGACTGCTAATATTGCGCCGGTTTGGAATCAAACAAGTCAGATATATCCATTATTGGGAAGTCCTGAGACAGGAATCATACCGAATGCGCACTGTACTTTCTTGAGGACTAGTTATCAAATTGCTGAAGATCAAATTTGTGTGAGATTGTTGCCAGGAATTTATCGGGATATGATTTCGTTATTGGTAGCAGCGTTCACAGGGCTGTTTGCTCTGCCACTTTTGTTCTGCTTCTCGAAGAGGTTGTTACAGTACAGAAAGCAAGATAAAGCTGTCGAAATGGGCAGACAGGGTTCTGGTAAGGATTTATTTCTTTGGGAGAGGGAATGTTGATAATTTTTAGGAGCTTATAA
>Ga0182738_1002117_pt1 | contig 23915 bp, 21 predicted proteins | sample eDN5th30CBELigMG_FD_128876 | JGI IMG/M metagenome (GOLD analysis project Ga0182738, IMG submission 128876) | Enriched Miracle-Growth compost microbial communities from Emeryville, California, USA - eDNA 5th pass 30_C BE-Lig MG (version 2)... ...
AAGATTCTTTTTTGAAGGAAAAAAATTTTTTCTTCAAGAGATTGTCTCTTTGGAAAAAAAATTATTAAAAAGATTTTTGGAAATGAATTTTAATGATAAAATCTCAAGAAAGATTTATTCAAGAATTAATTAAATTTTGATGATTAAAAATTTTTTGTTTTCAAATTTCAGAAAATTAATTTTCGAAGTTTTATTTTCGGCAATAATTTCATTGATTTTTTTTTTTTCAGAGCTTTCTTTTTGTTCCATTTAATTGATTTATTCATTTTTTTTTCTTTTGAAACTTTCACTCATTACCCCAACAAAAACTTTATTGCTAACTGTGTTCCATTTCTTTTATAACAGAGTGCTTTGTGATTTTTGATATTCTACTTTAGACATGCCCAACTTTCTTTTTCTTCTCAGAGGTTAACTTTGATATTAATTTCTTAATTATTAAATTCAAAGTCTCTTGAAGATTCAAATAAATTTTTTCAATTCAAATGTTTAATTTTCTCAATTCATTATAAGATTTTTCCTGAAGAAAATTATTCCTTCCGAAATCCCTTTAGATTTCAGAAAACGAGGGCCTTGGTCTTTTCAGCAGGAAGACTCGTTTTCGAACGCTCGAAGTTGACATAAAATTCTTTTAATTTAATGCAAATGCAAAAAAGCAAGAGTTAAATTCTTTATTAAAAGTCCTTTAATTAGTAGTCATATACAAAATTGAATTAAAGGTTTTCTGTGAAAGACAACAATGATGTAGTTTTAAAACAAGCAATTCTAAATTTTTGAAGTCATTCTTCTCTCAAGCTCTTCAAGCTACCCCAAAAAATCTGACTTTATACTCATTTCTTTAAAAAAAAAAATGATGTTTATTAATTTGAACTGACAACATCTGTGGCTTTAGAGCCACCTTTTTTGGCAATTTTGATGATAATAATGATGATAACAGCAATAATGCACAAGAGCGTCAAGCACATCAATAATTTATCAGTATACACGGACTTCGCAAAATACTTGAGGAATTTGCCTGCACGTTTCAATTCACTTTGTATATCTCGAGTTTGCTCTTGAATATGCCCCATTTTTTCGGTCTGCATATGTATATTTAAATTGATATCATCAGCCTTTTGATCTGCACTGTGGATATTCGCCAACATTCTCTGTAATGCATCCATTCCTATTCGGTTATTTAGCATCATTCATTTTCTAATATTTCTTTACCATCCTTTTGATATTTATCACCAGCTTTTATCAACTCTTGTCCTATAAAGGCTTAGTAAAAGAAGAATTTCCTCATTATACCATCCATATCTTCAAGATGTTTATTCGATTCTTCATCAGTTACAATACTCAGATTCACAACCTTCTCAACTTTCTTTCTATCCAGATCTTTCTTCAGGTTTTTGTGTATATTTTGCATCTCATTCAAGGCGTCGGCATACTGGGCCTTCTCTGATGGTTTAAGCTGAAGGGTTTCAAGTTCATAGGATTCGATTCTGATTTTAATGGCAGTAAGCTTAGTGCTGCAACGGCTGATCTCTTTTGCACGCTGAGCTGGGTCTTTTCTTTGGATCCCTTCGATATCACGACCAAGTTCGGATTGGAGTTGTTTGATTTCGCTTTCAAGTTCATGAAGTTCTGACATTGAGAATGTTTGTTGTGAATTGGATTTATTAAAGCTTCCGCTAAATGATTATAAGGTCTAAATAGAGAAATCTTTAAAGCAGTTGGTTAGTTCGGAGTATGATGTAATTAAAGGAAAATTTTGATTTCTGTTGAATATTAATTAGCTCCAAAATTAAACTGAAATCGGACGATGATTGAGAAGACTAATAATAAATATTCTAAAGGAGGGAAACTGGGAAAGAAGCTGAAATCTTTTTTTTCCTTTGAGGATAGATAGAATAGCAGAAGGGTTACGAAAGTTTGTCATTCAGGATGAGATGCGTTGAGAAGACTCTATTGAATCAACTTCTTTGATGGAATAAATGCAATTTGTTGGACAGTAGAACGCTCTTTATGATCAGATTCAATTTGCTCTCTAAATTAGATATTTTTAAGGGAAGTTTCTCTCAAACTCTCAAACCAGAATAGAAGAAATTTTCTTCAAAACTTTTATCATTAATTTTTCACAGAGTCTTTTGACATTTCATTTATTATTCAGAAATTTTCTCTTTGGCAAGTTTTGATTTTCGAACCTCCTTAGTCGAGTCCTTTTGAAGATCAACTTATTGGCAAGTTCAGATGGGGTGGGTATCCTTTCCAACTTCTTTTTTTGAATTTAATATTTTAGTGTATTTGGTTGTCAGTTCGTCGTTTGAATGAATAGCGAACCCCCTTTCTGGTTTTTCTTGGAGGAGAAGGATAAGACAAGAGATAGATGAGATATCAATTTGGTCAAAAATTATAATTGTTAACAATAAGAAAAGGAAAATAAAATTAATTAATTTTTTATAGACAAAAGTTTCTAAAAATCCGACCCTTTCATCTCTTATAAGTTGATCCCTAAGATCAATAAAATAACATATTTAACTATTATACCAACTCCTCTCAAGTTTTCTCTTAGCAATAGATCGTCTCCTAGAGAACTTTTTAAAGAAGAAAAGATAACGTTAGAGAAAGAAAATGAATTCTGAGACAGATGATCTTTCATCAATCCTGGACAGCACAAGCTTATCATCAGACCAACCTGCAATTCCATATGAATGTTCAGAATCAAGCGAGCTTGCTTTATCAAAGACCACCTACCCTCCATCCAAGGCTACAACAATAAGTGGAAGGCGAGAATATCCCGTAATCCGTGATCTGATTCAAGATGCTATTCATTTAAAAGAAGGCGAAGGTCAAGATCAAACAGAAACAGAAAGCAGGATAAGGTTTAGAGAGAGATTACAGAAGATAGAAGAAGATGTAGAAAGATGGGAAGAGGATGAAGAAGACTTAAATGAGAAGGAAAGTATTTATTTATTGGGGGAGATGCCGAAATTGGAGTATGAAGTCAGAGGATATCAAGCGGAAATCTACATGAAATCGAAAGATAGAAACTCGATTATTGTGCTTGAAACTGGCTCTGGCAAAACGATTATTAGCATCCTCCATATCCTTGAGTCTTTACGCAAATATGGCAATACTAAAATGGTGAGATTTTTCTCTTGGAGATTGTAAATAAAGATGGACTTTTTAGGCGGTGTTTTTGAACCTTCAGATAAACTTGGTGGAACAACAAGCAAGGAAAATTCAAGATTTTCTCAAGGTTATGGAGAACCTGACTGAATATGAATTTCTCAAGACTCTAAGACCAAGAGTCGTGGTGTTACACGGAGGAAAAGGCGAACAATCTTGCTGGCACAACTTTTTCAAGGTAAGAGAGGAGCTAGATTTGAGTTTAATTTTACTTTTAGCTCTTAAAGAAAGAAGAAAATCAGAGGCCAATTATTTTGGTGATGACTCCTCAATTTTTATTGAATGGGCTTCGAAGGGGTTATATGCACCTTGAAAAGGTAATTTCGAGGTCAACGAACTGGGTTAATCCGTAAATAGTTGTCTCTAATCGTCTTTGATGAATGTCATCACTGCAAGGGAAACTTTGCTTATAATCAGATTATGCAGGAGTTTTATCATAGGCCACTCGACCCCACCGCAGATAAGCCTCAGATATTGGGATTAACAGCTACACCAATTACTGTAACTAAAGATATTCAATCTTGGGAGATTGAAGCAAAATTGCTTGAAATGTAAGACTAATATAACGGAAGGGGTTTGATTCATTTTTTAGTTGTAATAATTTGGATTCAAATTTTTGTACTTTGGACGATATCAATGAGGTAAATCCTATGGCAATCAAGAAGAGTGAAGCTGAGATTGAGACATGGACCTTTATTCAAGATCCAAAGTTCGAGAATGTTGATATTGCTTCAGAGGCTGATCATCGAAAACTTGTTCATTATTTTGCAGATTCAGAACTTTTGAAGAATTGGGATTTTGCTATCCAACATATTTTAGAGTAAGATTTATTGGATTGAGAGGTTCTTTCCCTGAATAGTCAAGAGATTTTCTTGAGGGAAGGATTTTTTAAAAAGAGTTTTAAGAAAATTTTTCTTTGAGAAAAAGAAAAAATTTATTTTCAGAAGGCATAAATGATCTAACTAAAATCTTAGGTGTTTAGATCAAGATCCAGAAAATATGTCAAAGGCGGATAGGATGTCAGTCGAAGATTATTTGAGGTCAAAAATTGCGAATCGTGCAATCGCTTTACTCTTAGAATTTGGTTCGATAATTCCATTGATAAGTTGACTTATTCACTTGTAAAGGGCCTCATGCTGTATATTTACATTTTAAAGATGTACATGACCGTTGTCTTAAAGAGGTTTATGGGAAATTGGGAGTGAAGTCAATAGAAAGTCTGAAGCTGAAAAAGACGAAGGACATCGTGAAAAGATTTTTGAAGAGCATTGAACATTACAATAAAAAGTCACTTTTGACAGAGAAATGCCGAGTTTTTCTCAGAAGACTTGAAGACATTTTTTATCGAAGACCAGACAATACAGGCATTGTATTTATTGAAAGGAAATATATGGCAAGAATTCTTAGCAATCTGATCAACAAATTGAGTAAGCTCTTTTTCACAATAGAAAAATTAACTCTCTGAATTAGCTCCATCAAAGATAAAGGCTAGATATGTGATTGGCCATAATTTTAATGGATTTACCATGAGTAGTCAAGAAATAAACAGTGAAGATAAAGATCCTTCTTCTGAAGCTTATTATAGTTCAAGTACGACCTTGATATTTCTTGTGAAATTAATAAAAATAGTTCCGGATGAAAATTTAGGCAATGTAGAAGACGTTAAAAGAGAAGGAAGAATGTTTAGGAAATTTTTTAACCCAAGACAAACTCTTCCAAACCAGCTTGAGCAAATTGACTTGTTCAAGAAAGGGGATTTCAATGTGCTGATTGCTACCAGTATCATCCAAGAAGGATTTGATGTTCCCAATTGCAATTTCGTCATTTCTTATAGTGAGCCAAAAACTCTATTGGGAATGGTCCAAATGAGAGGAAGAGCGAGAAAAGAAGGCTCCAAATATTACGTCTTAGTCTCTGAAAAAACAGTAAGCTTGGATTGAGTTCTTTAGAATGATGAAATTAGGAGGCAGAGAAGAGGTGGAAATATGTCTTTGGGATCGAGCTTATGAAGCAAATCAAGACAATAGCCAAGACTTATGAGAAAAATATTGGAAGCCGAAGTCTTACCAATCATAATCAAGGCGATTATTTAGAAGAAATCAGTGAAAGTGGAGGAAGATTAAATCTAGGCTGGTCAGATCTACTTGCTAGGCTGTTGTGTAGAAGCATGCCACCGAACTCCTGGGAGAAATACAAGCCCTTTTTCTTTTTCTTTGAAGAAAAAATCTCAAACAGAAATCATTATACCTGTATGATGATGCTTCCAAATCAATGCAATTTAAGGCTGGTCCTTGGAGAAAAGTACCCCAATAAGGCTGACGCAAAGAAAAATGCGACCTTTAGATGTTGCCAGAAGCTCATTAGGATGGGCTATTTTGATAAATATCTGGTGCCAAAATCATTGAATAAAGATCAGGTAGAATTCATCACCTTGCAGATCGACCCACTAGCAAATCACTTCGACTCGAAGAAAGCTATTGATGATTCGAATCCTCATAATTTCTCTCATTTTGCTAAACGATTCCAACTTGTCGAGAAAGCCCAAGCAAGGACATTCAAAGGCTATTTACATAAAATCACCCTTGAAAAGCGCAATTGCTCTGAATTCAATATCTGCTTTGTTCATAGTTCAAAACTTCCTGAACTTAAAAACTCTGAATTTACAATTCAGTATGTGGAAATGATCGAATTTACGGTCGAGAAATACCAAGAATATATGCTAATTCATCGCTATCTGATTTGTTTTGTCGAGTCAAAGCTGCTTCATTTCTTGGGCATCCTCACTGACGAACCATCAAATTACCTCAATTTTGAGCAACAAGTGCTTGATGAAGAATATCAATCCTGGATTAGCCACAAGCCTTCAATAAGTTTCTTTGTAATAGCCAATGAAAATTTGGCTGTCAATGAAACGTTCAATAGAATTCTTAAAGAATACATCACGTACCAATCAAGAGTTTATCAGTATACAAATTCTCTGAGCTATGATGCAGATCTGGGGCAGAATTCTTCGCTTTGGGCACTTCCTAGAAACACTTTCTCTTGCGATATGGACCCTGAGAATTCTTCCAGAATTCATGAGAATGTGATACAAGATTTTTGGTCATTTAGTAAATATGAATTTTTGGAGATTCAGAATCTTGAAGATGTGGATTATGTCAGTTCTAGTGATGGAAAAATGAGCTTACAGTCAAGAGTTATTTTCTATATTGATCCGTTATTAAAAGAAAAGGAACTTGATGATGATTATACTTTCGGATTGAAGGTGAAAAATATTGAGGATGACCAGATTGTAAAGATTTTTATTGATGCTGAGCTGATGGTATCTCCTGTCTCACTCAAGTTATACAATGACCTTGAGGCTGTAATAAAGGGGTTTAAGAATTTGGATCAAGCAGAATTATCATTGACTTTGTATCAACAAATGATTGATGAAGAGAAGATAGAAGTGGGAGGAGCTTATGATGAGGGAAGACTGAGCTTGGAATTGAATCCTGAAAGATTATTGAACACTTTGGGGGATTTTGAGAAGCAGATATACAAGCAAACCAATTTACTCAGTGAGTACATTGCTCCAGCCAGAAATATCGAAAACAATCAGGAGATTTTCTTCACTGAACAAGCAGATGATCATGAAAAAATGCGAAAGAATTTAAAAGAAATTTTCACAATTGAGAAATCTCCAGAGGAAACAGTAAGAAACTATGCGATATTGGGTTCAAGACTCATAGAAGCGTTGTTAGCAATTGAAGTATTTTTCAAAAACACAGAAGAGTGGGATTATAGCCTTGAAAGGATCAAAAAGCATCAAATTCAGCAATGGAAAGATCAGAATGATTTTACGTCGATATCTGAGTTATTTGTTTCAGAAAGGGGAAATCATCTCTTATGTAATGCGATAATTGAAGAGGCTGATCGACAACGATTCAGGTCGTGTGCTGAATACCTTACACAGACAAGATTGAGTGAAATTTTGAAGGTGACTTCATACATGTTGTATGATAAAGAAAGAAGAAATTTCCAAAAAGCAAGAGAGTACTTGAATAAATGCGGCTTATTGGAACACAAAAGAGTTGAAGTTGAAAGGATTAAAGAGAAGAAAAATTCAAGTGGAGGGATGAATGTGGTCAGTTTGTTGTACTCACAGAAATTTAATAAGCTCGAAGAAGTGTTGGGCTATAAATTTCAGGATAAATGTCTGCTGACAAGTGCATTTATGGAGATTTCTTTTAGAGATTATTTTGTTGAATGGATCGAAAAACAATCAGGTTTCTCTCAACGAAACAAGTAACCTCCCTCTTGAAAAATAATTTTTTTAACTTTTTAATTAGTCCTAGTCTCATTGAAATCAGGAAGAGGAAATTTGAGGAAAATAAAGAAGATTTTTCCATCATTGCCGACAATGGAGTCCAACCAGAAAAACTATTCTCAAGCGAGCTTGTTCACTGGATCAACTCTTTGCATAGGAATCCTAATGAGATGGACCGTTTACGCTTTTTGGGTCAAGCTTTAGTTCAATTTATTATTGCTGAATGGATCTATGAAACCCAAGAAAAATCCCCTTTAGAAACAGGTATTTAGAATTGAGCTTCACTTCTCTTAAATTTTAGAACTGGATGCAAATATGCAAGTGAGATATTTCTCAAATGACAGATTTATCACTTGTGTCTCATGGTACTATAATTTGGAAGGCTGTATGTTGGCACATTCAAGTATTTTTAAAAAATTGAAGGAAGCAAGAACTCAACTCAAGCCAAAAGATTTAGTGACAAAACCTTTGTATGGTTTAGAAGAAGATGCCTCCATGCAATTTATCAAGCTTTGCGTAATTAGCAGCAATCTTTTCTATTCATTAATTGGAGCAATTTACTTGGATTCAAATTTAGATTATGAAAAAACAAGAAAAATTGCTTTGGAGATGGTGAGACCAGTTGCTGTGGAGCATGTGAGAGATGGATTTATTGAAGAATTTGCTCCATATAAAGTTGAAAAGATCTGTGAGGAAAGGGGGTTAGAAAGACCAGTTTTAAAGAAGGTAAGCCTAGAAGAAAAGGAAAGCTATAAGCATCCTGCGATGTCGATGTATGAATTGTGGATTGGACATGAAAACTATGGCTCACTCAAGGAAAGCTCATCAAGAAGTGTGGAGCATGGACTGTATGTTTTCGCCCTTGAAAAACTTTTATCTGAATAATTCACTTAACTTGACTTGATATATTTATAAAAATAAAAGAAATATGTAGAGGTTTTATATTTTAGAGAAATTAATTTATTATATCTATGAAAAATTTACTTTAATTTGATGAAAGGAAATGTTTTTCAAAGACAAATTTTTGAGCCCTCTACAATCAATTTTTCGAAGAGTCAGCTTCTTTCTTGGAAATCTCAAGCAAGGACCTTGTTCCTCCCTTCCCTTAAGAACCTTTCTTTTTCCAGTCATTTCACCCTGCAAAAGTTTGCACAGTTTTATAAGATACTGAGAAATTTTATTTGAAGACTTGACTCTCCTCTATCGTCTCTCTTTGCCGGAGCCCAAAAGGGTCTTGTTTCGAAGAAAGATGGTCAGTCAAAGTTCAAAGGAAGTGAAATTCTCCAACTCTCTTGAGTCTGTAGGGTACGATCTTCAGGCTCATTAAATTGTTTTTCTTATTATTTTTTCAACAAGTTCTGAAATATTATAGTTTAGATTTAAATTATTAAAGTATCCTTCGCTCTCTTTCTATTTCATATTCAATGTCTCGCTTTACTCCCAACAAATTCAAAGGTAAATTTTCCTTTCTCTCCCTTTCCCATATCCTAATTCCCAAATAGACAACAGGATACTCTCTTTCATGGAGCAAGACTTGGATAAAATTGACGCTACATCTCCTTCTTCTTCCAATATTCCTGATGAAGACTACGACGATGTCCCTATTAAGAAACTCAAAACTGAAAGACACAACTCTAAAACTCCAATAATCCTTATCGATGACTCTGAAGATTCATCCTCTTCTCTCACTAAAAGTCAAAACAATTATCAGAATGAACAAAATGGCCTCATTAACAATCACCAAAGCCTTCCAAAAACTCTTCCTCCTAACTTTTCTCCAAACAATTTTCAATCTCCTCCGTTTTTTCCTCAATATTTCTCACCTGAATATCCAAAAAATAATCTTCTTGATGCATTCCCATACAGGCCAAATCCTCCTGTGTATCAAAGTCCTCCAAATGCTTATCATCCAAATTCTTTTCCTCAATTTAACAACAGGCCCCCAATGCCTCACAGTCAAGAGAATCGTTCTTATCAACCATTCAGACCTGGTCCACCAAATTCATTTACTCCACAATTTCGACCTCAAGAACCTCAAATACCTTTAAGGAATCAGGGAGTTATGCATGTGAATAACAGCTTTGAGACAAAAGGGATCCCTATGGAAACTGAGCAACAAAATAAGATGCCAAAAAGCCAGCCTAACATTGAGGAAAACGGACAAAAAATGCCATTAAATGAACTTGTGAAAAAAGCGGCTATTGCCAAGAAATCTACAAAAGGGCGACCCAATGAAAGAGAAGGGACGCCTGGAAAAGTATCAGCTTATATACAGCCAACACAAACAGAAAGAATACCGGAAAAGACAAGTCCGAATCCAATGATTCAATCTACAAAAGACGCTATAAAATCAGTAGATAAGAGTCCTAAGGTGGATCCTCCTGGAAAGCCTCAAGATCAAAAACCAGGCCCACAGATTCCTGATACAAAGGTCGTCCAAAATAACCGTCATTCTCCGATAACGAAGCCTGGGAGTGCAAGTAAAACTGCAAAGAAACCAGGATTAGGAGCTTCAGTGCCAGTGTTTTCTAAACAAAAAAGTGAGGAGGTAAAGACTGATGAGAAGAAACCCGAAGAAAAAGTTATTATTAAGAAACAAAGACGTGAGAAGAATATCAGTTTGTTCCAGCCATCAAATCAAGAGCTGCATGAGCTGATTGCGAAAGAATTGAATGAGGGTGATGAAGAAGAGATTGAGAATGAGTTAACTTTAAACGAACTGATTATCAAATACAGTAGGAGACATCAGAATAAGAGGCATGCGAGTTTAAGGTTGCATGAGTATTTTGAATTGATCGAAGGTCCTCGTCATAAACCTGAAGAATATCCAGCTAATTATAAATTATTTCTCTGAAAGATTGAATTTTGAATGGGATCAAACAGACTTTTTTGGTCTGATGAATTAAATACAGTAAAGGGAATTTTTGAGAGATGGATGTTTGTTGTATCTTTCTATCTCGAAGGAATATTCGTTCTTATGGTTTTGAATTAGTGTTGATATATCAATGTATAAATGAATAATCATGATAGGAAAAAGATTCATTTTGTATGAGTGAATATTAAAAAGTCATACTAACTTTGTTGAAAAATAGTGATAATAAAATTACAAAAACTTTATTTTGACCACTGTTCAAATTCAAACCCTTGCTGTAGTTAAGGGCCCTTAAAACCTCACTCCAAAAAATCTTTTGCTTGAACTGTCCTAATTGAGACCCTTCCTAATTTTTGGACTGTTCGAATTAAGAGCCTTAAAGATTTGAGAAAACTTTTTCAGGGATCGAGTCTTAATTTGAAACATGATGGTAATTGATTGGGGGTGTGAAAGTTCATTTTGATGTTTTTTTTTGTGAAAATTTTGTTGTCTCTGAATATTTGGTCAGAAAAATTTTTGAAATTAATTTTGATATTTTGCAAAATCAAATTAAAGACTTGACAAGCTTATAAAAAGTGCGATAAAATATTCAACTCATTAATACTTTGATGGATATAACAATAATAATTAATACGATAATAAATGGATTTATTTTTCTTTTTAACTTTGAGCAAAGAATTTGTCTAACAAGGCGCCAACTAAACAGCTGACATCATCTTCAGGATGATTAGCAAGGCCTTCAAGTTTTTCTCTATAATTATTTTGGACGAACTCCATAACAAATCGATTATACTCAGCTTCCTCTTCTTCTTTCTCATGCTCCCCTTGTTCAAACAATCCAGAAAGAACCTTTAAACTCCAATAAACAAGTAGAGTAGTTCCCTCCTCTACATTCTTCATCAAAGTTAACAGAAGTTCGTTTGATCTCAACGTTTTCCCGTCTTCAACGCCACAATTACCTAAAAAGTTTGCCAAGCACATTGTTGCTTGGATCTTGTTTTCTTCAACATCGTGATATGCGATTCTCGCTAAAATTGAAGGAATCTCATATTCAATAGCGAAATCATGATAACGGAACTCTTCAGAAAACATATTGGAGAGCATTTTGATAGACTCTCTTCTGAGATCTTCATCAAGAGTTGGCAAGACCTTTGACATTTTTTTCAGGATCTTGTCTTCACCAAGGTTAATCAAAATATCTCTATCAGCAAAGATCAAATTTCCAATCGTTTTCACAGCATTTTTCGCAATTCTTGGCTCTTCATATTCAAGATGAGCAATAATTTTTGGGATCAAACCATTCACTATTAACGCTCTAATATGCTCTTCTTTCACATCCTGGCTCAAATAAATCAAGCACTGTAAAGTATGCTGTTTAATCGCATCGTCATCATAGTCAATCAAATGAGCCAACGCAGCAAAAACCTTTTCAATCTTCTCAAAAGGAGGGCAAGGTTTTATATGGAACACATTTGACATTAACCAAGCAGCCGCTCGATAATAGATCACGTTCTTGGGGGTTTTACAAAGAGCTCTAATAACAAGATACAAGGCGTCTTCTTCTATGACTTGATCCCTAAAGGCTGGGTCCTTTTCTCCACTGATATTGGCCAAAGTCCAGATGATATTCTCATCGAATCCTTCGTTATTGGAGAATTTTAAGCATTTGCTTAGGGCTGGGATAATCCCTTTTGCAACGAGATAGCTAACGTCTTCACTGGTGCCAGCAGAAATATTGGCTAAAAGCCAAGAAAGTTCTAACTGAAGCTTTTGATGGTTCATAAAAGTCTCTGATAAGAGACTGATAAGATGTGGAACTATTTGCATATCGATAATGACCTCTCCGGGGATTGCATCGGATTTATCAACGGTAGCTTCTCTGAGGAATTCAATAATAGGAGTCAATTGTTCAAATTCTTGGTTGGCTAAGCATCTGAAGAATTCCTTTTGGGCAGCCTGGAGTCTTTCTTGCATTTCTTGGGTGATAACGGGAGGCTCGCGAGGTTTGTTTTTGGGAGGAGTGGAGAAGTCGCCGTAGATGGCCTCTTGGATATTTGGGTTCTGCTCTTTTTCTTTGGGATCGTAGACTTTGAGACGTTTTTTGAGGAGGAAGGTTTGGTTCTTTTTCTTGCGGATATTGATGATGAATTCATCACGCTTGTTACGAGTTAAAGTCATTGGAAAGTCAGTAGAGTTGATGTTATCAGAGATCATGGGTGTTGGATGTTGGAGGAAATTGTGAAAAATTTTTTGTTGCTTGCAAAAAATTTAATTTAATTTGGCTCACTTTTTATTTGATTTGATTTAGTTAAGAGAAGCGTAGAATTTCAAATTGTATTTGAATTCAAATGGGATCAGAGATTGACAGATGATGGTGAAAGGTGGTTAGATTAATTGTTCTGATGGTAAAGAGATATAAAGAGAAATTCTCATTATCATATGGAAGGTGAACTCTGCTGAATGTAGTGAGAGGATTGAAAGTTTATGATATGTAAAAAGTATTTAATATATGAGCAATGATATGAATTGGTATAAAAAAATCGTTAAAAATGTCGCAACTGAGATCAAAGAAAGAAGTGCTTTGAAATTGAAATTGAATTTGAAAACGAATGAGGATTCATTTCTCACACTCAATATTTCTTCAAGTGGATGAGCGAATCGCTTTGTAGACCAATGATATTATTTTTGAAAAATCAAGTTGAACTCTTAAACAAACTGGATCAAACAATCAAAATTATTTCAGTCGAACTATCCTCCAAAGCCTTACGACTATCTTCTGAAAAAAAATTGTGAGCTTTTCCTTCATAACTTTCTTTTGAGGACATGAAAAAAATTTGCCATAAGTCAATGGGAAATAATCAAGGGAGATTTCGTGTTTAGAAAAAAGCAATTCTCTCAAAAGAAAAGTGTTATGACTTCAGCACAGCTGGAATCCACAATCATTTATTTAACAACGGCCAAGTTTTTTCATTTGAGAGCAACCCAAGACTTCAATAAAAGTTAATCCTGAAGTACTGCTTCAAAGCTGTCTATTGTGGAAAATCCAAAAAAAAAAGTGTTTTATATGCTTATTAAAAACTGGTCAAAAATTTTTCAGTTTCTCTTTCAAAAGATTTCTCATGATTCCTCTCTTGAAATCCTTTGAGGAGCCTTTTCGGAAAGAAGACCCAGAAAACTTCTTATCTTTTGACTTGAAAATCCATATGATATCTTCTGGAACTTTCAGCTCTTAAAAACCTCAAATTTTCCTCCCCGAATCTTAAAAGAATAAATTGATTTGCTTGTAACTTATTTGCTTCAGTTAGCAGACATTTTCGAACAAAAAAAAGTTTTGAAGAAATGACGTGTCTTTTTATTTAGAAATTAACAAAAAAATGGTTGTGTTTGATTGAATGAGTTGAGAAAAATTAGAGCCAAATAAAAATGAACCCTAAAATGCCTTTTGCTAGTATTTTACAAAGGAATATTTTCGAGAGAAAGAATCTTCTTGAGTTTACAGAGGAGTTGTAGCATATTTTGCTCCAGCTCTCTTTAAAAAGATTTTGAATGAGATAAAAGAAGGAAGATAAATTGTTTCTAGAGAGGCTAAAATTAATTCCAAACTCTATTCAGACGAAAATGAGTTATTGAAATTTGATTTGCCAGATTAAAACCAAACCAAAAAATTTATTATAAACTCATAACACCCTCTTTTTCAAAAACTCTACAGTTGCCGAATAAACCCCGCGTCCATCCGCTTCAGATTGGATTCTGGTTCAAATAGAGACAAACACTACATCTGAATTTTCAATGCAAAAGGCCAAGTTTTAGAATAGAAGAACATAGAAGAACAGCGAGGGAAAACGTCGATTAAACCAACATTTGATTGAGACTCAAAATTATATTTATTCTCTATTTTTCCCGCTTTTAGATTTTTCTTCTGAGGTTTCTAAGCCTTCAACCCAAGTGATTTTAGCTCTTGAACCCCTTGAAAAGGCTTCATAATCTCTCCTTCAGTGCTTAAATACCTAGGTTTCCATTTAAAAAAGTTTATTTCACAATTTCTAACTACTTCTTTCTGCATAATTTTTTATAAAAAATTGAACGAATTGCGTCATTGATGAGATAAAAACCCTTATGACTATCAAATTCTAACATTAGAATTCGCATACATATATCAACTGACAAAAAACCCAAAATTCACATTTTTAAACACCAAAAAATTTTATTCCTCTCAACCAAAAATGACAAACCCTAGGACCTCAACTTCTTCTCCAGAGATCATCAAGCTCACCCCACCACCTCGCATCACCAAAGAAAACTACCTTGGCTACAACTTCGGCATCAGACCTTACCGCAAAGGCGGTGTCCGTCTGGAGCGTCAAAACTACCGAAACAAAGCAATCTACCATAATTACGGCCACGGTGGGGCTGGCGTAAGCCTTGCTTACGGAAGTGCTCGCTATATTGTGGATAAGTTCCTTGCAGATACTGGGGAGTCGAGCAGACCTGATCAGGTTGCTGTGATTGGAAGTGGTTATATGGGCCTGATGGAAGCGATCATTTTGACAGATTTGGGCTACAAAGTGACTGTGTACGCTAAAGCGTTCCCAAAAGAGATCGGATACCATGATGACAATGAGCATTGTATAACGTCACAGGTCGCAGGAGGATTGTGGCTTCCTTATGGGATAGATTTACAGGATAAGCCGCTGCATCATAAGCTGGGAAAAGAGACCTATGAGTATTACAAGAAGTGTATCGAGACGAAGAAATACACTGCGTTGACATACAAGCCGATATATTTGATTGATTCAGAGAACCCATTGCCGGATTATTGCCATCCTGGGTTGATTGAATATAAGAATGTGAAGATTGACTTTGGAAATGGCAAATTGCATGATGGAGTGTATTGGATGACGATCATGATGGATGGAGATATCTTCTTGAAGGAGCTATCGGAAGAAGCAAAGAAGAAAGGAGTGAAGTTTGTGAAACAAAACTTTGAAGATATACTGGACATTTGTGAGCTGAAAGAAAAATATATTTTCAACTGTACAGGAGCGTATTCAAGAGTCTTGTTTAACGATCTCAACATCATTCCTATCGCTGGACATTTAATTTACGTCAAAAAGACTCCTGGCTGTGACTATTTCTTGTCTGCTGCAACAAAAGATGGGAAGTATAAGGTTGCGACTTATCCTCAAGCGAATAAGCTGGCAATTGGACAAGCGTATGAGGAGAGAGGATGGATTGATAAGCCTGATCCTGAGGTTTTGAAGAGATTGTCAACGAACCTTGATGAGTTGTTGGAATGGAGAGCTGGACTACCTAAACCCAAGTTGTAAAGGAAGAAGGGGAAGATTCACCTGCTTAATTAAGAGTTGTGCTTGAGATTTACTATCTATCTACGACTACAAAGAAACTAAAAGAAGCTCTTGAAAAGAAAAAAAAAACAATAAGAGAAAACTTTTATGTGAAACTTGAGAAAGTGTATATAGATTGTTGTAAAGATTAATTCGTCGAGAGAATTTAGAATAAATTGAAAAGAATTTTATACGATACTATCTGAGAAATATTTGTTGACTGAAATACTAAATTTCCTGAATCTTCTTGAAAAAAATAGATAAATAAATTTTTAGAATTTTTTTTTGAACATGATGAAATCTGAACTGGAATTTTCGAGACGGTGAATGATTCAAGCTTGAAGAGCTCAAAGAAAATTATGAGAATAATATCCAAAGTTTTTGATCATCTTCCATATGAAAAAATTGTTTAATTTTTCAATTTACGAAGCCGTCAAGTCCCTCACTTTTTCTCTAAGAAAAATACGGCCCTCGAAATAACGGCAAAATTTCGGATACCTCAAAAGTTTTCGGCATCTTGCATTTTTTTTTCGAGGTCGTGCAAATCCCCTAAGCCTCATAAAATAACTTCAATTGAAAGAAAAAGAGTCAGAGAAGTTTTTTTTCTTAAAAATTTTTAAAGAAAAACTTTTTGGTTTTTGATTCGGCTTGAAAAAAATTCTCTTTCGTGAAAGATTTTGAAGAACTTATACACCTTGCGAAATCTCCTAGCGTTTAAATGATATTCTGAAAGAACTGGAGAGTATTGATGACGAATGAACTTCTGAATTTTCTTCCAAAAACTCGTTTTTCTCCTTTAAAAAAATTATTTATACATAACCTCGAAATGTTCTAAGACCTCGATCATCATCGACAGCCCCTATAATCTCCCAAAATATTCGACAAAAAAGTATTTCAAGGTCATATAGCGTTTTGCCGTCTTTTTTGAGGTAATACAGTAAATCGGAATCAAGTTCAAAAGAAAATTTTCAGATTCAATCTTGTCTTGAAAATTCAAAAATTCCTCAAGTTGACAAAAAAGTTCAAAGGAAAATGAAGAATCAGTAATGCAAAGTGAAAGTTCAGGACACATAAATGATGAGAATTTTTTTTTTTAATGGAATTTCAAAATTAAAACATTTCATGATCTTTTTTCTCCCCAATCTTCTTAGAAAACCACAAAAAAAAGCTGAAAATAATTTTTCCAATTTTTTTTCAACTCTTTTTAAAATTCTTCCAAGCTTTCCTGATTCTTTCCTTTCAGGATTTTCTTGTTCTCTTGATGGAAATTCAATTTTCGAATGACCTAAAAATGTGTAAAAATGATTTTGGGGAATTCAGAAGAAAAATTTTCAAGTACGTCTAAAAAACTATTTTATCCATAAAACCGTGTCCATTACTAAAAGAATTTCAGATCTTTTCGACTCTTGACCAATTTTAATTTTGGCACATACAGATGCTAAAAAAAAGAAATTCAACCAACATGAGGAAAAAACATTGAATAATTGAGTGAGTTTAAATTTCACACACAAAGACATTAAACCTCAGAAGGAAAAAGCAACGTAAAATACATCTATAATAAATCCCAAATAAATATAATTTGCGAATCAAATAATAACATTTACCTATCTATGATTGCAACAAAGGTCTTTTATTTCACCTTCAGTCCTTTCTAACCCCCTCTTAGCTTCCCTACATCAACCAAAAAGACGGTCTCAGCTCCGAAAACTTTAACGTAAAGACCTGATTTTGACATTTCCTCATTCATAATAGAAGACAAATACTGAGATGAAATCCAATGGAGATCAGTCAGGAAAATTCGATCATGTTTCACCATTTAGACTTCCAGGTGATGATGAGGTCTTTGTTTATAGAGAAATGGAAAGAAAGAAGAGAGATGAGTTGAAAATGATGACCAAGGATTTAAAAGTTTATGATAAAAAGACTGGAACTACAAGAAGACCTTTACGTTTATTTAAAGATTTCGATGGACAATCCAAGACGACTCCCAAAGGATTTTCCTTCCCAGGCTACAACACAAAGGAAAAGGCCATGATAATTGAAGCCCAAAGGATCATAAATGAGAGAAGAAAAGATAGAGACGCTTTGGGAAGAGAGCAAAGAGGAGGTGTATTAGAATTGATTGAGCAAAAGAAAGAGATGTTTTTGGTGGAGATGACTGTCGGAATTATCGAAAAAGAGAAAGATGTTTTGATTCAAAAATCAAGTGAGAAAGAAGATGCATTGAAGAAAAGTGATGAAATGCTTGAGAAAGATTGGGAAGAGTTTGAAACGTACAAGACTCACAATAAGCAAGAAACTGATATGGCTCTACAGGTAATTGTGAAGGGTTTTTTTTTTTGGGGTCAGGGAAATTATGATAGATGAAAAGAAGGGTTTTAATTGGGATTTAATAGAGATATAACCAAGAAGTTGAGTCAAGGAAGAGAACTGAGCAACAATTTAAGAAGAAGAGTAAAGAATTTAATGAGAAAGGGAGATGCTTAAAAGGATTTTTAGATAATGATTTGACAAGCTTGAGAGCTGATAAGACCAAGAATGAAGAAATGATTCAGAAATATTTGGATGCTAAGAATTTCTTGGATAAGCTGACACCAAAGGAGTATTTGGAGCAACACAGAAGAGAGTATGAAGCGAAGGTCGAAGAGATTAAAGCTCAATATCTCGAACACGAAATTTCTTTAAGAGAAGGTTGAGAGGGATTTTTTATGAAGGGAAGAGCTAATGAAAATTTTCTGTAGAGACATTATCAGCAGTTTCATCAGAGAATTTCCATAAAAATAACTCAACAAAGCCTCCAAAAGGAGTTGCAGGAAAGAAGCCATTCAGAGTTGATCTTGAAAGACAATTTTTAGAAAAGCTTGATAAAGGAGATTTGTAAGAAAAATGGGTTGAATTGAATGTTAAAAAATTCTCATAGTGAGGAAATTGAAGATTTAAGACTGAATCAAAAGATGTATTTCACAGAGACTGAGCAATTGATCGAGATCTTCATGAGATTAGAAGAGGATAATTTAGCAGCAATCCAGATGATGCAGGATACCGAGCAAGCTCTTGATAATTTAAAGAATGGACTGAAGGCGAAGAAGGCAGAATTTGATAAGAAGATTGGTGGATTAAGAGAGAATAAAATGCAACTGGAAAAGAACAAGAGCGAAAAACTCGCACAAGTTAGGAGCTTGGAGTTTAGAGCCAAAGAACCCATTTTGGCTAAGAATACTGATGGACTAATTCCTTTAAGGAAAAAGGTACATTATAAAAAAGAAATGGATGATAAAATTGGCCTTAGATTATTGAGATATTTAATATATTGAGAGATGAACAAAAGACAGCAGTTGATTTTGAAAACATTTCTACATTGGATTTATTAGCAGTAAATGGAGATTTATCCCTTTAAAGCCTAAGAAACTAATTAGAGTGTGGAATTGGGATTGGAGAAGCAGTTAGAAAAACTGAATGAATTCAAGCCAGCAAAGGTTTTGGAAGTGGTATAAAAATCGACTTTCTTCGAATGATTTTATCTAATAAATGAATAGAAAAAGGAATCAGAGGATAGAAGAAAGAGAAATAACAGAAAGTTACAGATAGAAAGAGAACAAGCAATAGCAGAAGAAAAGAGTAGAAAGGCAAGTGAGAGAGCATTAGAAAAGACCAAAAAGAGGTGAGCTTTGAGTATGGGGAAGGGATGTTTAATGTGTGTGTTTAGAACCGGAAGACCTGATATGAAGAAGTCAAAGCCAGTGGAAAAGGAGGAAGTCGTGGTTCAGGTTGCCATAAACACCGAAGAAGAGGAGGATATGAAGTATTTCAAACCTTATCTCACAAAGTTCTAGTTGTGGGACTTTCTGGATCGTTGTGAGAGGTTCTAATTCTTGAGTTTTGTTTGTAAAAATATATTAAATATGAAATTGTTTGATAGATATATGGTATTACTGAGTGTTTTGAATAATATTTATCTATGATAATATATTATTGTCTCTTTTACATTTTTTAAATTGACAAAAACTGATTTTTACACTTGAAAAAGATCTCAATTGAATTGTTCATGCTCATTGGAGGAGAGAGTAAATGTCTTTTTGTAATCTTTAGTTTTGAAAAATAATGTATATTCTCATGCTTTTTCAAGCAGAGTTGTTTCGGAATGTGACCAAAAAAAGATCCATTTCAATCCAGGCAGGGCTAAAATCTCTGCCATTCGGAAAATGACAACACGATGAAAAAAATCTGGTGAACACTCAGGCTTGTCCTGGACAAAAATTTTCCTTTACCAAACCTTCCCCAAAAACCTAAATCCAAGCAATTTCCTCTCATAAACAAAAGCTTGAGGACAAGTCAAGGAAAAGAATTTTTCTCTCCGAAAAATGACCCTAAAGTACAAAGAGTTTTCTGCCAAAATAATGCAAAGAAGTTTTTTGTCCAGGACATATCCAGGACAGAATTTTCAAGGACAAGCATGGGACGGACAGACTAAGGACAAAATTTAGAGGTGACCAAAAATCTTTTTGCGATTGATTTTCTGGATTTTTTTTTTCAGAAACATGAAAAGGAAGAAAAATCTTTTCACCACAAAACTCAAAAAAAAATGAGAAAAAAATTTGTTCATCTCGATTTTCAGGATGAGGATATCCCTTCACTTTTAATGATTTTTAATTGTTGTTCAATCTGGCGAAAATTTGATTTTTTGCTTTTCCAAACTTTTTTTCACTGAAATTTGACCAATCAAATTTTCTCAGAAATTCTTCCGAGAAATAGATCTTTACCTATGCTTTTTTTCTCATTATTTTGATTTGAACTATTTGACCTTGATAAAAACTGGACCCGAGCTGATATAATCGGCCAGTCCATACTGTAAAAAGGGCTCGACAACTCTGCTTGGAAAATCACTGCTTCATCTTTTCCGAATCCCTCAGTGGACAGGATTTTGGGCCTTTTTACAACTCTCATATCAAGTCTATTTCTTTCAATTTTACCTGAGGTTTGGAAATGATAATCCTTTCAGGTCCATATTTAAAGAAAAATAATTTAATTTTCAAAAAGGCAAGGGTCACGTTTCCCCTCTTTCATAAACGAAACATTATTAAATACAACGAATTAAAAAACATCATAAGAAGCTCTTTTACAGAAATTCAAAAAACATGTAAATTATTCTCATAGATATTTCTGCACAATATTCTGAATTTGCAACATCGATATCGGTTTCTGTATACACTCTTTCGCTCCAGCATTAATCATCAAATCAATATCCTCCTTCCTCTGATGAGCTGTACACCCAATAATATCAATATCTGGTATCAAATCCTGTCTCTGCAATTTCTTGATCTCAGAAATCGTCTCAACACCCGTCATCTCCGGCATCTCTTGATCCATCAAAACCACCGAAAAACACTTGCATCCGCTTCCAAAACACCTTTTATTCAATAAGGTATCGATAGCTGCCTTCCCGCTATCCACACATGTGTATTTTATATGAAGAGAATCAAGCAAACTCTCATAAGCCAAAATATTAAAAGTATCGTCATCAACGACCAGCACAGGAACACATTCGGAAATTTCTCTTTGAGTGATCAGGGCAACGTCAGAGGTCTCTCTTCGTGAATATCTCTTGGAATAACTCTTAAATTTCTTTTGATCTATCACTGATTCTATTGCTATATCATCAATTTCTGACTTCAACAAAGAAATCTCCTCATTCTCTGGGGCACTTTGCACAGGCTCGCTGCGTTTATTTTCAATCAGGAACGAGAAAGTCGAGCCTCTATCGAGCGCCGACACCACCTTTATACCTTTATTATTTTTCGGCCCAAGCAATTTCGCGAGATTATACGCAATACTAAGGCCAAGACCGACCCCATTGGGATTGATCTGGACCATATCTTCCCGGCAAATATGCGTATAATCCTCGAATAACTTCTTGATATCTTGCTGATCCATGCCAACTCCCGAATCTTGCACGCTAATTTTGATACAATTTGAGCCCGAAACTGGTACAACAGTGAGCTTTACAAAGCCTTGTTTGGTAAATTTGATGGAGTTATTGAGAAGATTAAGGACAATCTGGCTGAGCCTGCTGTGGTCTGTGCAGATTTCCGAAGGAAGATTCGGGTGAAGATCGATTTCTAACTGGATATTCTTCTTTTTCGCTTGAAGCTGAAGCAGCTGGGAGCTGTTCGTTAAGGTCTCTCGAAGGTTTCCTAGCTTGAAAGCGAGACGAAGTTTCTGTGCACGAATTTGTGCGGTATCGAGAATATCATTAATAAGATGAGCCAGGAATTGCCCGCTTTTTAAAGCAGGGACAAGGAATTTTTCTTTGACAGGATCTGAGATGGTAGGATCACGTAAAGCTGCTTCAATAAGACTAATGTTTCCGTTTAATGGGGTTCTAAGTTCATGGGAGACGGAGGCAAGAAGCTGGTCCTTGTATTTATTTGTGCTCTCGAGGGTGATAAGGAGATTTCTTTGGGTTGTATCTTTGAGGATTAGGATGATGTAAGGGTGGGAATCTTGGTGGATATAAGAGATTTTGAGCTCGATTGAACGGTCAGGGGAGTCCTGAAGTTTGAGCGTACCGGAAAATGCCAGGAAAGACTTTTGTTGGATTTGATTGTTTTGAGCTAAAGTTCGAAATTGCTTGATGAGGATTTCGAGTGAAGGGATCTTTTCAAAGGTGGTCTTTTCTATTTCACTGTCGTTTCTGCGGGATCCTATTGATGATGATCGATCAAAAGCATGATTATCCTATTAAAATAAGAGAGAGATAAAGAGGAATGATTACGAAGATGGGGAGATTAAAGGAGTCAGGTTCGTATTGCCTTTGAAGATTTTGGACTTCACAAAAGAATTTTTCGATGTTTTGTGCGTAATACCAACGATGAAGAAAAGCCTTGAAATAGTCGCTGGTATATTTGACCTCGTCATTCAGGTCCAAAATGGCAATTTTTTCTGGGATGTTATTCAAGATAAACTGGTTTACATGCATCCATTTCTCTTGTTTTAAGTTGACGAGAAGAAGCTTGTAACTTATTTTGCTTTCTACATAAAAAATCATCATTGTAAAGACTGCATTCGTTATTCCTCTTGTCAGGTTAAAATCCTTCATACTCGACTGCAGATCCACTACAAAACCTATCATAATCCCATAAATCGCCATAGGAGCAAGACTTTTAAAGAACCAATGTTGGATAATGAGATTCTGAATAAGAGTTCTCCAAGCAAAAGAGCTGAAAGCGATTAACGAAGAAATGCCAATACAATTAGCAGCAGTTCCTTTGTATTTAGATAAAGCAGCGTACCAGGTCAGGATCCATTCAGCAGTGAAGCATAGAAAGAATACAAAGTCGATGTATGCAGAGTATTTAAGGATTCGTGAGCCGAGTCTTTTGTAAAGGAGACATTCGAGAAGGATGATAAGGATTTCTCCAATAAGGAAAGGCAGGGAAAGAGCAAAGAGATCTTTGGCGTTTTTCGATACATTTCCGTGGCCGTAATTGAAATAGATTCGTTGAGCGAGTTGGATAATGAAGATTGTGATTACGAAGAGACGGGTTTTGAGCCTTGTGCGAAAATGATCGATTTGGAGATTGCCGGGTTCGTTAGGAAGAGAAAAGAGCTTTTTCATGTTTGGTCTGAGAAAAGAGAAAAAAATGATTGATTTTATTTTTGATTTTGAGAGAAAGAGAGTTTGGGTATTGGGCGGATGGTTGACAAAATAAAATGAGTGATTGGTGGATTAAAAATTTTAGTTTGAGAAAGAGATAGGTTAATTCTTTTGTTGCGCTATCTCTCTTATATTTTGATTTATTGGGATTGAATTTAGATGATTTTTTGTTGAGAAATCCCTCTCTATATGGACCTCTTTTACAAACAAATAGTTTTAGTATGAATGACTCTTGTGGGTTTCTAAAGGTTTTCAAATGAAAGGGCTGGTATTCTCTGGGATATATCTCACAAGAAGTGATGGGTTTATTGTATTGTAGAGATATAAATCAACTAAGGTTTATGATTCCCTTTCGACTATGAGCAAAAAATTTAAATTTCAAAGTGAAGGGATGTCCGAAGAGAAGGCTTATGATAAGAGTTGGATCAGAAGATTGGAGAGAGGGAATATATGATGATACATGAGGAATTTAAGAAGGTATTAAAAATTTGATTGGGGATAACGAGAGGAGAAATGAAAAGAGCTTGAGAAATGTATAAGAAAAGAAGGGAAGAGAGGCGAATGGGC